>Ga0214473_10004472_pt1 | contig 16809 bp, 22 predicted proteins | sample RVTome_7_FD_203509 | JGI IMG/M metagenome (GOLD analysis project Ga0214473, IMG submission 203509) | Soil microbial communities from uranium-contaminated site in the Upper Colorado River Basin, Wyoming, United States - RVT98D197 | ecosystem: Environmental > Terrestrial > Soil > Contaminated >... | reverse complement strand
AGTCATGGCCCGGCCAACCCTGATCGCCGTTCTAAGCCTTCTTCTGGCGACCGGCTGCGCTCAGATTCAATCGATATTTGCGCCGACTCCACCACCCCCACGGCCGCCTCGGCCCGCTCAGCCGGAGCGACGGGAGCCGCCACCCTTACTATCCCCCCAGGTCAGCCCCGAAGAGGAGGGGCGGCTCACGGATGAGGCGAACGCGAAGATCGAGGGGGCGGAGCGGACGCTCCTGTCGATTGACACGGGGAAGCTAGCGAACGATCAACAGGAAACGTACCAGACCATTCACAGCTTTCTCTCCCAAGCGAGGGAGGCCCTCTCGCACAAGGATTTTCCGAAAGCCCTCAATCTGGCCCAAAAGGCGCAGATCCTCTCTAGCGAGCTCTCTAAAGCTCTCCGCTAGTGCCGTTCCAACTGTTGCGGCTAACGCCGTTCCAACTCGTCTCGGCTAACTGCCAACAGATGTTCTCTTGCCCAAATAGTTGGAACGGCACTAATCGCCGACAGCAGCCCTGCCAAGAACTATCGCTTTCCCTCGTACCGTTCCAACTTGTTCGGACAAATGACAAGGTTTTGCGACGGCCGATCCAGATGCCTGTGGGTCATTGTGATGTTAGGCGGATCAGGTTGGAACGGCATTAGCCGTCCATCCAAGCAGATTATCAATTAAGTAGAATTTACATCCTTGGAAACGCCCACGTGAGCGGTCCTCCCAATGGCCATCCACCCGCTGCTTCAGGCAATACGACTCCCGCCGATCTTTCTCCTGGGAAAAAACTACCCATTGAATGCCCGCATTCCCACTATCCGGCAGGCATGATCTAGCTTGCACGTCCTGTAGTCAGCTACTGGAGAACCCTTTATTTAGTAGCCTTTACAGGTCAGCCATCCCCCAAACTCCACCTCTGGCATGCGGGTTGCCTCTTTCCTTGGGCAGGTTCGATGGCAGAGCGAGATGTTGTCATCAACCCAAATGGAAGGAGGCAAGCCCGATGAAGAAAACATTGATCAGGCAGATCGTAGTGGCGGTGCTCGTGCTGGCCTTCGCCACAGGATGTGCCGGGATGTCTACGCGACAACAACAGGCCCTGAGCGGCGGCGCCATAGGTGCGGGAGCGGGCGTGGCCCTCGGCGCGATTGCTGGCGCTCCGCTCACCGGCGCCCTCATAGGCGCTGGTGCGGGCGGCATTACAGGCGCCCTGTGGGAGGACATCAAGAAATCGCTGCGTTGACGCTGGTAACAGACGAATCGGAAACAATGTGTTTGAGTCTTTTGTTCCCTCTGGCGGCAATCCAGAGTTCAACAGCGCACGGTGGTAAGTATCGCGGATCAAGAAGGAGGGAAATGCGATGTCACATAACGCGAAGGCGCTTCTGCTTGCCGGCAGCCTCATCCTTGCAAGCGGTGTCGGGGTCATCTACCTCAACACCGAACGGACAGCCGCCACCAAGCAGGTGACGATGACATCTGGCGAATTGATGACCGAGAGGGCGGGTACCCGACACTCCGCCTCGGTCTATGGATTGCCAGCACGGGTTGCGCCGATCTCCATGCCTGGACGAGTGTCACCATCAGAGCCCTCGACGCAGCCAGGATTCAGCAACGCGGTAAAGGGCGCTCCGATCGGTGGAGACGTGCGAGTTGGAACCTCGGCGCCCATCGGGAGCGAGTTCACACATAAAATCGAAGCGCGCGCTTCGTGGCACAACGACTGATTCACCCCCGACATATCGGGTCTCTAGCAGGGACCGGACTCTAACCCATCCCTGCTTTCAGCAGCCTCTCCGACCCGTTTCGCCTCCCCCGGGTCGGAGAGGCTGGCTTTTTTTCCTTTCTCCGTTCTACTGCGCTGCCGCCTGAGGGCGTTGATCCCGCGCGCTGAGTTTCATATTAAGCGTGTCGATCTGAAGGAAAGTCTCGCGAGTGGAGGGTAAAGTATTGACTCTGGAGGAATCGCGGCTTGCGTCGAGCGAGATTCTTTAGTGGGGGTCTGATGACCGCCTTCCCGAGAATCGTTTGCTCGATTGAAACCAGGCCTGGAACGCTCGCCATCGTCCCTGTTGGGTATCGATCAAGAGGAATTTGACGTATCGTTCCAGCATCTGCGGGACCAAGGTGTCCCGAAAGAGCAGTTGACCGGTTGGCATGAGGGCTCTGATCGTCGCGGGCGGTCGCAACCGATCGAGGATTCCGACCGGCACCTCACCGGCCACGAGCGCTTTCACAAACAAGAGCGAGTAATAGAGGGCATGCCGACACTGGCATCGGTTGGCCATTGCTACCAGCCGATCCCAATCGATCCGTTCCGCGTCCCGCCTGAGAACCAGGAAGAGATCACAAAGGAGGATTAGTCCATCGAACACATGGTGAAACGCAAAGTGGACACAGAGATAGAGGAGAAGGGCCTCCCCGGTGAGGACCGGTAGGGACCGATTCCCCAGACGAATCTGATCTACAGAAGCCCACGTCTCCTCTTCGTTGAAGAGGGATTGCGGCTCCCAGGAGGTCATCAAGGTGTCCCAGTGGAGATCCACCGTCAGGGGGATGGGACCCTCCTTGTCGAACTCGATCTCTCCAAAAAACCGGAGCTTCTCTGCCTCCTTGGTCGTCTGTCGGAGCTGGAATCCAAGCTCCATCAGAACCGCCTTCGCCGCCTCGTAGGCTTCCGGCCGGATGAGGAGGTCGATGTCGCCGTAGGGACGCAACCCATCCTGAGGGTACAAGGCCTTGGAAAGGGCCTCTCCCTTCAATAGGATGAAAGAAATCCGGCGGTCTTCGAACGACGACCCGATCGCTCCCAGGGCTTCCTGATGGTACAGGACACGGACGACTGCGTGCCTGCGACGCACTTCCCATTGTTCGCGCACCCTGCTTGGGATCCCAGTGAAGCGAGAGCGGCTGAGACCATAACACAGGAGGGGTTCTAGACGATGGTGGCTGGCCAACTGCTGGAGCAAGACCCAGTCGAGCGAAGATGGGAAGGTTTCGACTGCGGAGGGCCTTGCTGAAAGGGAGGCTCGCACCAGGGTGAGAAGCGCGGTTCCTTCGGGTGGGATCTTCAACTTCGAGAGCATGGACCGGAGGGGGGAATCTCTGTGAATAACATGACGAGCCCCAAACGCTTTCGCCACGAAGCCAAACCGTTCATGAGGCGGCGCATCAGATGAACCGCTCTAGCCGCCAATGCATATGAGGAGTGTCTCGCTAATTTGTCGTGAGCCTTCACGGTGACGTCCTTGCAAGGATCCTCCACATGGGAGGCAGCGCCCCCCGGGATGGCTAGGAGGACGTGGCCGGAGGAACTCCGCGATGACGTGAAGACTCGTGTGTGCCCTACAAGAACTGAAACTACTCCCCCACTCATTCCTGAGTCAACAAGAATCCGGAACTGGAGCCCAACGATGTCAAGGCCCGTTCTCATTAGGCCATCCGATCGGGCGACCGTAGGAGGAGGTGTTCCACCCATATCGGCGGCCCTGATACCTCGACTGCACAAAGACATCCCTGAATCAGGGAGTGATTCATATGGAAGCATGACTCACATTTTTTGCCGCCTGACGCTCCGCATGGCAGGAAGCGAGGGACATCCCACTGCTCCCACCATACGCATCCCGGCTTGCCGCCCTCCGGCATTTGTGCTACTCTCCCCAGCAAAGTACTCATGGGGACGGAGGCGCAATCCACAGCATGCGGACGACACCGATCCCCATTTTCCACCCCAATGATGGGCTCTTTCGCTACGCGGCGTAATGGTTGAACAATGCGGATCCTATTCTGGTCGGAGCTATTTTGGCCCTATATCGGTGGCGTCGAAATTCTGGGCACACAATTGGTTCCGGTCCTCCGAGAACGCGGCTATGAAGTGATCGTGGTGACGTCGCACCTTTATCTCGATCTCCCCGATGGAGAGCGTTACAAAGGGATCCCGGTGCATCGCTTTCCCTTTCGGGCAGCGCTTGTGACGAGCAACGTAGACCAATTGGTTGAGGTACGGCAGCGAATAGTCAACCTGAAGCGCACCTTTGCAGCAGATCTCGTCCATATAAACGCTGTCGGTCCCAGCGTTCTGTTTCATCTCGATACGCGCAAAGCGCATCCAGCGCCTTCGCTGGTCACAATGCATCAAGGAGAGCTGCCGGCTGCGGCTGAACCTGTGAGACGCGACACACTCCTCACCCAGACTCTACGCTCGGCCAATTGGGTGACCTGTGTCTCGTCAGCATTGCTTGCCTATGTACGTCAAGTGGTAGTCGAGACCGTTCCCCGCTCATCCGTCATCTATAATTCTTTGGAAGCATCACGTCTCCTTCCCACCCCATTGCCAATCGAGGCGCCACGGTTGCTGTGCCTGGGACGACTCGTCCCAAGCAAGGGGTTTGATCTGGCATTGACGGCCTTTGCTTCGATCGTTGACCGCTTTCCTCGTGCACGTCTGGTCATTGTCGGGGATGGGCCTGCACGTCCCGAGTTGGAGCGGCAGTCGGCCGCGCTGGGTCTCGCGGATCGTGTTGACTTCGTCGGCTGGGTCGCCCCTGACAAGGTGCCAGAGCTGATGAACACTGCCACGATGGTCATCATGCCATCCCGGTACGAGGCATTCGGTATGGTAGCCTTGGAGGCGGCCATGATGGCCCGCCCGATTATTGCGACCCGTGTCGGAGGGCTTCCGGAGGTCGTTATGCACCAGCAGACCGGATTGCTCGTGGAGAAAGAGGATAGCAAGGCCTTGGCCGAGGCGATCTCCTTTCTGCTCACACATTTGGACACTGCCGCACAGCTTGGTGCGGAAGCGCGTCGCCGGGCGCAGGAGATCTTCAGCTGGAAGCGCCATGTTGACGCTTACGACGCACTCTACAAGAGGCTAGCATCGGAGTTGCCTTGTGCTGATGCTGCAGAATCGCCTTCGCCTCGACGAATTCTTGGCTGAGGCCACCCGGGCATGACATCCCCCCTGATCAGTTGCATCGTCCCCGTCTTCAACGGCGAGCACTATCTGAAAGAAGCGCTGGAGAGCATCCGGGCTCAGACCTACCGGCCGCTCGAGCTGATCGTCGCGGACGACGGCTCGACCGATGGGACGGCGGCCGTGGCGGCCGGCTATGGGGAGCAGGTTCGCTATCTGTTCCAGCCGAACGCGGGACCAGCAGCCGCTCGGAACCTAGGGCTGGGCGTGGCGCGGGGGGAGTTCGTCGCCTTCCTCGATCACGACGACCTGTGGCACCCGGAGAAACTGGCCCGCCAGATGGCCCGCTTCCAGGCGCGGCCGGACCTCGACCTCTGTTTTACTCACTTCCAGAATTTCTGGATGCCAGATCTTGCTGAAGAAAAAAAGTGTTACCAGGAGCATCCTCTGTCAAAGCCGCTGTCCGGTTACTGTATTGGTACACTCGTAACCCGCCGCGCCATTTTCGAAAAGTATGGGAATTTCAACGAGGATCTGCGGCAAGGCGAGAATATCATCTGGTTTTTTCGCGTTGCAGAGCAAGGCGCAATCACTGAGGTCATACCCGACGTTCTCATGCATCGGCGGCTTCACCTGGATAGCCAGATGAGGAGAGGCCGTTCTGAGCTTTTAGATTCCTTTTTTCTGATCTTGAAGGCCTGGCGGGATTCCCAACGGCCACGGTTCGACAAAACAGACAGGCCCTTATCAGATCTGCCGAATAGGTTGGACATTGATTCCACCCCTTCTCGATGAGCACTGGTATTTAGAGAGACGAGTGTATCAGAGAATCGACCGTTCATCCAGGCAAGCTGACCATTGAACGCGACAGCAGTAGGCGACGCTTAACTGGGATTCGTGGTATGCCTCGCAATGAGGCTGATGCAGCTATCCAGGAACTGAATGGCGCAGCCTTTGACGGGTTTAGTGTGCGTATCCCGAACCCGCCGCTCTCGAGCGAGGCCGGTTGACCGAGGCCCCTAGAACTGCTGGGATCCCCTTCGAGGTGGAGAGCCGCATGACCCCAGAATTAAAAACCAGGATCCCTCTCTTCGAGCGCCTACAGATCGAATCACAGTCAAACTGCAATCGCTCGTGCTGGTTCTGCCCCCGCACGTACGACCGATCCGGAAGGTACCTCGACGAGCAGGGCACGTCCGTGTTCAATCGGATGCCAACAGAAAAGATTCTCGATCTCCTCGACCAGGCCGAGGGGCTGGGATTCCAGGGGCGTGTGGGTTTTCACCATTACTCCGAGCCCTTGCTCGACGAGCGGAATATCATGCTTGCTCATGAGGCAAGAAAACGAGCCATGAAACCTTACCTGAATACGAACGGTGATATACTGAAGCGCGACGATGAGCTGTGCGAGATGGTCAAGAACGTCTATGAACTGATCATCGTGGGCCTGTACGACTATGAGACGAATGAAGAGTTGGAGGGAGCCAAGCGGTACTGGCGCGACAGACTGACCGGCGCCAACCTCGCCTTCAGCCCCATTGGCATGTCGGGAGCACGGTCCGCACACAGCATTGGGGTCCCCAGGGCTCTCGTGCCATCGGACGCTCGCATGGCCGTCCCTGACCTCACGTTTCGTAATGCACCCTGCCATCGCCCCCTCATACGCATGATCACCCAGCACAACGGCGAAATGTGCAACTGCTGTGAGGATACATACGGGGCCTTCAGGTTAGGCAACGTCTACCAGAACTCCCTGGAAGAGTTATGGTTCTCCGAACACCATATCCAGCTCGTCGAGCACCTCACCGCGGGCCGACGGGAGAAGTATAACCTGTGCCGGAACTGCCCGATGCCCCCAACGGGCCCGGCGCTAGGTGGTGAAAGGATCGAGATCGCCCTCAGGCGGTTGCATGCAGGAACGGCAGTGGCGAGCGATCGAATGGACCTCTGCTTTCGATAAAGCTGATGAATGGATGAGCTCGGTGTACCCAGAGATGGAGATAGCTGGTCATGACGCCCCCCGTGATCAGTTGCATCGTGCCCGTCTTCAACGGCGAGCGCTATCTGAGAGAAGCGCTGGATAGCATCAGGGCCCAGACCTACCGACCGCTGGAGATCATCGTCGCCGACGACGGCTCGACCGATGGGACAGCGGCCATCGTGGCCGGCTACGGGGAAGAGGTCCGCTATCTGTTCCAGCCGAACGCGGGACCAGCGGCCGCCCGGAACCTGGGGCTCAATGCGGCGCAGGGGGAGTTCGTCGCCTTCCTCGATCACGACGACCTGTGGCACCCGGAGAAGCTGGCCCGCCAGATGGCCCGGTTTCAGGCGCGGCCCGACCTCGACGTGTGCGTCACGCACGTGCAAAACTTTTGGATTCCAGAACTGAGCGAGGAAGCGGCGCGTTATAAGGATCATCGCCGTAGTCAGGCGGTGCCCGGGTATACGACTACTACGCTTTTGGCCCGGCGCACCCTCTTTGAGACCGTGGGCCGGTTCAACCCAGCATTACAGCATGGAGACAGCACAGAGTGGTTCTTACGAGTGGCTGAGCACGGGGCGGTCATGGAGCTGTTACCAGATGTTCTTTCGGATCGTCGTTTGCACCAGACGAACCGCTCCCGGCGCCTGGCGGCTGCCAGTCGAGATCATTACTTACGCATCGTGAAAACGTCCCTTGATCGCCGACGCCGTCACAAGGGCCATGACTCCCGCTGATCGACTCTCACATTCCGCCTATGCGTCATGCGTTGAAGGAGCCGAAGGATGGATAATACGTTGGTCCGAGGGACGTCCCGCAGCGCCGATCGCGTCACCCCCAACGCAACAGCCGCGCTCTACCGGACACTGACCAAGGAGGCTAGACATGCTGAGTCTGCAGGCCCGCTTTCGCCCCAATGAGAAGGAGGTCGCCGCCAAGGTCCTCGACGGAGAGGCGATCATCATCAACCTCTCCAACGGGATCTACTACAGCATGGACAAGGTGGGCGGATTGCTCTGGGCGATGATTGAGGCAGGACACAGTTTGGAGGAGACCGTCGAAGAAATCGTGGCGCGCTATGACGTGTCATCCGAGCAGGCCCGAGCCGACATCGAACGGCTGGCGGCAGACCTCATCCAGGAGAACTTGGTCCTCGCATCAGACCACGTCCCGCCGCCTGGGGAGACCCAGGGACCGGGGTCGCGCCAGAAACTAGCCTACGAGCCGCCCCAGCTCAACATCTACCGTGACATGGGCGATCTCCTTGCCCTCGATCCACCCATGCCCGGGCTCGAAGAGATCCCCTGGAAAGAGCCGGCTGCAGGCTCGTCCGGTTAGCCCGACTCGGGAGCATCAGACCATGCCGGAGCCATCGGCGCCTTCGCCCCCGGTGAGAGGTGGAGGGGCTGGCGACCCCCCCAGCCCGGAGTGCGCGCCCGCCGTCACGGGGATGCACGCCGCATTCGCGCGGGCCACGACGCTGCGTCCGGATCGCTTCGTTGTGTCCTCCTACCGCTTTGCCGGCCACGGGGTGCGCCTTCGGATCGTGGGGCGCGACCTGGCTGTGCAGATCGGTCGCCCCTTCGCACATCTGGAGATCAACGAGACGGTTTCGCCTACCACACACCTTACCATCGATCTTTGGGATGAGGAGGAGACGGGCGTCCTTTGTCCGGTAGCTTCGACCGATGCTTTCGGATCAGGATGGACCATCAGAAATGGGGTCACTAGAGCTTCTCCCGATGGTCGATATGTAGGTCACCAACTTCGTCAGTCTATCAACTGGCTTGACCGAAAAGCCCAGCACGTCGTCGGCTGGACGGCATCTAGCAAACAGCTCAGCCTGTACGAGCGCGGAAAGCCGTTGCATGTGTTCTTGTCTGTGTGGTACAACGACCGCGAAGTACAGATGGTCCATGCCGGCCTGGTCTCGAAGAATGGCAAAGGAGTTCTCTTTCCAGGCATGGGTGGGGCGGGCAAGTCCACCTCCGCTCTGGCCTGCCTCTGTGCCGGTTTCGACTACCTCGGCGACGATTATATCGGTCTACAAGCGCTCGCGGAAGGCTCATTCGTGGGTCACAGTCTTTACAATTCGACGTGGCTGGAGCCCGAGCATATATCGCGTTTCCCATCGCTTCTCCCTCATGCGATCCCCGGGACCCTCCCCCAGGAGGAGAAGTCCCTCATCCTCCTTTCGCACGTCTTTCCGAAGCGACTCGCTCGCAGTGCCCCAATCAGCGTCTTGGCGCTCCCCCGCATAGTGGATACTCATGCGACACGATTTCGCCCTGCCTCTAAGGGTGAGGCCCTCTTAGCCCTCGCACCGACCTCCATGTTGGCGCTACCCTTTCGAACTGGAGTGCGCGGCTTTGAGAGATTGGCCAGGTTGGTTGAGCATGTGCCGCGGTACTGGTTGGAGCTGGGCCGTGATCTGTCGCAGATTCCACGTCGTGTCGACGAGCTCTTGGCTGAGGTGACCGGGTGACGACGCCATCTCTCATTAGCTGCATCGTCCCCGTCTTCAACGGCGAACGCTACCTGAAAGAAGCGCTGGACAGCATCAGGGCCCAGACCTACCGGCCGCTGGAGATCATCGTCGCTGACGACGGCTCGACCGATGCGACAGCGGCCATCGCGGCCGGCTCCGGTGCGGAGGTTCGCTATCTGTTCCAGCCGAACGCAGGCCCATCGTCCACCAGGAACCTGGGGCTGGGCGCGGCGCGGGGGGAGTTCGTCGCCTTCCTCGATCACGACGACCTGTGGCACCCGGAGAAACTGGCCCGCCAGATGGCCCGGTTTCAGGCGCGGCCCGACCTTGACGTGTGCGTCACGCACGTGCGAAATGTTTGGAGTCCAGAACTGGGTGAGGAAGCAGCCCGGTCTCGGGAGCACCACCGCCTCGCGCAGGCGCTGCCCGGTTATGTCACCAGTACGCTGCTGGTACGGCGGACCCTGTTCGAGGAAGTCGGCAAGTTCAGTCCTACGCTGCAACATGCAGATGACACGGAGTGGTTCTTGCGTGTCGCCGAGCACCGGGCGGTCATGGAGTTGCTGCCCGATGTTCTTGCGTATCGTCGCTTGCACCGGGAAAACCTCAGCCGTCGCCTGGCCGCTGCCAGTCGGGACGAGTATCTGCGGATCGTGAGGGCAACACTCGATCGCCGCCGTCGGCAGAATGGGGGGGCTATTCTACCCTATCAGTTTCCGCCCTCGGACTGGTAGCCAAAGGCCCAGTACGTGCGGGTCTTATTCTGGACGGAGCTCTTCTGGCCCTATATAGGTGGCGCGCAGGTCCTGGGCGCCATGGTTATCCTCGCCTTGCGAGAGCGTGGCTATGAATTCGCCGTGGTCACATCACATGGCGCTCTCGATCTTCCCGATCAAGACACGTATCGAGGGATCCCCATCCATCGCTTTCATTTTTGGAAGGCGTTGGCCACGCGCGATGTAGATTTGCTGTCAAGAACGACACAGGAAGTGTCGAGGCTCAAGCGAGCCTTCAAACCGGATCTGGTCCATGTTAATTTCACCGACCCCACCGCATTCTTTCACCTCCGGACATCCCGCGCGCACCCGGCACCGTTGTTGGTCGCGATACATGTCGGGCTGCCCAAGCAGGGGGGCGGGCGCGACACGGTGTTAGGCCAGACCCTGCGCTCGGCCCAATGGGTCACCGCCAACTCGGCAGCCGTGCTTGCCGAAGCGCACCGTCTCGTGCCCGAGATCACCACGTACTCTTCCCTCGTCTACAATGGCCTGGACGTGCCGGGCACGACCCCGGAGCCACTCCCAAGGAATCCACCCCGGCTGCTATGCTTGGGTCTCCTCATGACAGTAAAGGGATTTGATCTCGCTCTCACTGCCCTTGCCTCGCTCGCCTATCGTTTCCCTCATATCCGTCTCGTGATTGCCGGGGATGGGCCAGCGCGGACCGAGCTGGAGAAACAGGCTGACGAACTTGGCGTCTCCCACCTCACTGATTTTGTTGGCTGGGTCACCCCTGAGAACGTGCCGGCGCTGATGAACGGGGCCACTGTAGTCGTGATGCCGTCCCGTTGGGAAGAGGCGTTCGGCCTGGTGGCTCTGGAAGCGGCCCTGATGGCGCGGCCGGTCGTGGCAACGCGCGTCGGAGGGCTTCCGGAGGTCGTTGTCCACGGGCAGACCGGGTTGCTCGTCGAGAAGAATGATAGCCGGGCACTCGGCGAGGCCATCGCAATCCTCCTGGATGATATCGAGTTGGCATCGAAGATGGGGAGGGCTGCCCGCTCCCGAGCGCAGGAGGTGTTCAGTTTGGAGCGCCACGTCGATGCCTACGACGGGCTCTACCGGCAATTGGTCCAGAACGCCGCTCCCCGCGATTCTGCAGCTCTTGGCTGAGCCAATTCGATCATGAATCCCCCTCTGATTAGCTGCATCGTCCCCGCCTTCAATGGCGAGCGCTACCTCAAGGAGGCGCTCGACAGCATCCTCGCACAGACCTACCGGCCGCTCGAGGTCCTGGTCGCCGACGACGGCTCTACCGACGCCACGGCCGCCGTGGTGGCATGGTACGGGGAGCAGGTCCGCTACCTCTGCCAGCCGAACGCCGGGCCATCGTCCGCCAGGAACCTGGGGCTCAGCGCCGCCCGGGGGGCGTTCATCGCCTTCCTCGATCATGACGACCTGTGGCACGCGGAGAAGCTGGCCCGCCAGATGGCCCGGTTCCGGGCGCGCCCCGAGCTTGACCTGTGTGTCACGCACGCGCGGATGCTATGGATTCCAGAACTGGCCCGCGAACAGGCGCACTATCAGGATCATCCCCGCGGGCAGGTCGTGGCCGGTTACACCTCCGGGACGCTGCTGGCACGGCGGACCCTCTTTGATACGGTCGGCCATTTCAACCCCGAATTGTGGTTTGGGGACGCCATGGATTGGTTCTTGCGGGCGGCCAGGCGCGGGGTGGTCATGGAGCTGCTCCCCGATGTTCTGTTGTATCACCGCGTGCATCACAACAACCACACCCGCCGCCAGGCCGCTGACAGTCGAGATGAGTTCTTGGAGATTGTGAAGGCATCACTCGATGGCCGCCGTCTGAATGGGGAGACCCCTTTACCCCATGAGTTCCCGCCCTCGCACTGGCGGCAGAAGGCTTAGCCGGTTCGCTTTGGTGCACCGCGTCGTTCAGAATCTTCACGAGATATTCATATGCGCGCAATGAAAAATTCGCCTGGGAGTTCTGCACTGACAGATGCGCTCTCAATCGTCCTGCCAGCGCCGGAGCAAACGTGGCTCCTGCGTGCCTGTCTGCACTCGGCTGAATCCGGCCGCCAAGCCTGGGAGACTTACCTTGGAAAAGTGGGCGATCCCAAGAAGGCGATGAAAAGCGATAGATGGCGTGGAAAGGAGCTGGCGCCGTTGTTGCTCATCGCGTTGCAACGCAACGGTGTTGTGGCAGACGAGGCGGTTCTTACGTATCTCCGAATCGCCTACCTGAGAGAGGAACTGCGCACCAGGACCTTTCGCCATATCCTCCGGGATGTTCTCCTCACACTTGCAGCCGGAGGTGTCCCGCATATCGTCCTTAAAGGCGCTGCGCTGGCTGACACGGTATACGAGGATCCGGCACTTCGGCACTGCCATGATATCAATATCCTCCTACAGGAAGCTGATGCATGTCGCGCGGCATCCCTGCTGCCTTCCCTCGGATTTACGCCGCCAGGCGAGGGGCCCGACCCCCGGCCACACCCTCTCACGTTCATACACGAGTCGGGGCTACCTCTCCACCTCCACCGGCGTCTATTCACCAGTGAGCACTATAACGTGCCGTCTGAAGAACTGTGGGCGCGGAGTCAGAACGGGACCATTACGGGTGTCCCAACACGCATCCTTTCTCCTGCCGACAATCTTCTGCATGTATGCATTCAGGCCTCTTCTAATAGCAGCAACGAGTCGCCACGCTGGGTTTCAGATGCATGGTATCTCATGGTTCGATACCGGAACCTTGACTGGAGCGTTCTGTTAGATTGCGCCCTGCACAACCACCTGACACTGCCGCTGTCGGTTTCCCTTAACTACTTGACAAAGGACCTTAGCGCTCCCATCCCCAAGATCATTCTGGATCGCCTGTGCGATGCCGCCTCACAAACCGACGCGATGAGAAGCGAGGCTACGTTAGCTACGGCACTAGCAGGCACTCGTCTATCTTTGAGGTCGCTGGTCCGAATGACCGGTGGTTGGCGTCCTCGGCTGATTGTCGTGAAGTGGATACTCTTCCCCTCACGAGACTATCTGCGTTCGGCCTACCATGTGGGCCATTCGTGGCTGCTGCCCTTCTACTACGTGTATCGTCCGCTGAGGTACGTCGCCCGCCGTATCTGGTGGCGTTGCAGGGATTACTTGCAACTCAACGCGCTGCAGAAACATCTCAGGCCTCCAGAGGTCAAGCCTGGAGCGTGATGTCTCATGCACACTGGATAGGCTTGCCTGTTGGGAAGCAGGTCCGCGATCTACTGCACCCTGCTGACCTTTATTCCTTGATCAAGAGGCAACTGTCCCAGATTGACGATCACCCCGGTGAGGTTTTCAATGTGGGGGGCGGAAACCGTGTCTCCACCTCTTTACTTGAGATGACGGCACTGTGCGAAGAGGTGTTGGGAAACCATGTCGTTATTGAAAGTGATCCTCAGACGTCACCGGTAGACATTCCACTCTATGTCTCGGATTGCAGTGAGGCCGCCCACTGCTTCGATTGGGCACCTCGACGTTCCGTGCGGAACTTCGTAGAAGATATTGTGGTCTGGATAAGAGAGAACGAGGAACCACTGAAACGCATCCTTACCTAGCGCTCCGTTGCCAAGAAGACCGTTGAATGAAATTGCTCTGCAAGCCCGCTTCGCAGTACTGCACCAGGCAAAGCACGTCATTGCGAGGCCGATAGCGTCGGCCAACGCAATCGCAGAGTTCACGGCTTACGGTTGACGGTTCACTGTATGAGGCTTTTCTTCATTCCATGGAACGATCTGTGAACCGTGAACAGTGAACTGTCAACGCATTTAGAGGCTTGCTTCGCTGCGCGCGCAAAGACAAGCCAGAATGAATGGAGTATGACGGTCATTATTGGAGGTAGGTGCTACGTACGTTCTAAGGAAATGGAGGGCACAATCGCGTGTCTGTCGCAGTGATCACAGGCTCGTCGGGACTGGCTGGAAGTGAAACGGCGAGGTTTTTCCATGAGAAGGGGATGGAAATAGTTGGGATCGATAACAACATGCGAGAATATTTTTTTGGCGAAGATGGGTCCGTCGATTGGAATACCGATCAACTCAAACGGACCCTACGGAACTTTACCCATTTTCCAACCGATGTCCGAAATCAGGGAGACATTGAAAGGATCTACAGGAGCTTTGGCGGGAGCATCTCCGTCGTCGTCCATGCGGCAGCGCAACCAAGCCATGACTGGGCTGCCAAGGAGCCGTTCACTGACTTCACCGTCAACGCCAACGGGACACTGGTTATGCTGGAAGCGACCCGTAAGTACTGCCCGGATGCGACGTTTGTCTTTGTTTCGACGAACAAGGTGTATGGAGACACGCCAAATGCCCTTCCGATGGTGGAGCAGACCAGCCGCTGGGAGATAGACCCGTCGCATCCTTACTCTACCTACGGCATCGACGAAAAAATGACCATTGATGATTCCCAGCACAGCCTTTTTGGTGTCAGTAAAGTTGCCGCTGACATTTTGACCCAGGAGTACGGTCGTTATTTCGGGTTAAGGACGGGAAGCTTCAGATGCGGCTGCCTGACCGGCCCGGCCCACTCGGGAGCCGAGCTCCACGGCTTTCTGGCATACCTGGTCAAGTGCGCTGTCACCGGCAGGCCATACACCATCTACGGGTACAAAGGAAAGCAGGTCCGCGACAACATTCACTCGTACGATCTGGTCAACGCCTTCTGGTATTTCTTTCAACAGCCGAGAATCGCTGCGGTCTACAACATGGGTGGTTCCCGCTACAGCAACTGCTCAGTGCTGGAGGCCATCCAGCTCGCCGAGGAGCTTTCCGGAAGAAAACTGAATTACCGTCTGTCCGAGAAGGCTAGGCCCGGTGATCATATTTGGTGGATCAGCGACGTTCGAAAGTTTCAGCAGGACCACCCTGGGTGGAACTATCGATACGACCTGAAAACAGCAGTGAAAGAGATCATTGACGCCGCGCGAGACAGGGTCTGAGGGACCTTCCTGTGAAACTTTCCGTTGTCATTCCAGCGCATAACGAAGAGGCGTGCGTTGAGAGAACGGTGCGCGAACTGGACGCTCGATTGAACGCCGAGGGGATCGAACGCGAAATCCTCGTCATCAACGACAACTCCTCGGACCGCACAGAGGATGTCCTGCGCCACCTCCAGCCTGCGATTCCTTGCCTGACCTACATCAATAATCCTCCTCCATCCGGTTTTGGCCTCGCTGTTCGAAAGGGCCTGGAACATTTCACCGGCGACGCAGTGGCCATCTACATGGCTGATGCATCCGATCGTCCTGAGGATCTGGTCCGATTCTTCAGGATACTCCAAGAAAGAGGGGTTGGCTGCGTCTGTTGGACGTCATCACAGTAGCGGACTGGAGGGCGCAGGATCTCAGGATCGACCGTATGAAATTGGCGTCCTGCTCATCATCTGCTTTGTTGACTTGTACTTCCGGCATCTGATATCCTGAAGGCCGTTTTCCCTGTCGCAAGGTTGCCCTCAGTACGGGTCACACAAGGCCCAGCAAGGAGTCGATCACTGGATTCGGTGACGAGACCACGGTGGTTCGCCCAGTGGCCGGGGAAGCCAGATGCCGACTGAATTCATGAGGCTCGATGACCTCGTGTCCGACGATGGACATCGGGTTCCGGCGTACCTCCTCGCTCCTCCAAGCGCCAGGGCCGGCGCCGTGCTCGCGCACGGATACGGCGGTTGCAAGGAACAGATGCTGGGCTTGGCGGCCAGGCTGGCCGATTCCGGGTTGGCCGCGCTCTGTCTTGACCTCAGAGGGCATGGCGAGCACCCCGCCCCGCTGGGGAGTGGATTGCTTCTGGACCTCGAAGCGGGACTCGCTCGCCTTCGTCCTACCGGGCGGACGATCGCCATCGGTCACAGCCTTGGGGCAAGGCTGGCCTTGATGAGTTCTGCAGACGTGCTGGTGGCCATCTCCCCCGCGCTTCCGTCCCGACCATCCGAGGAGGGGCGCCAGATGCTCCTCCATTTTGGGAGTACGGCGGTTCGAGCCGTCTCTCCGGGCCAGATCCTTCAACTGTTGCAGGAGATGGGACCGGTCCCTTCATTCGAGCGGCCGAAGCTGCTGATCCACGCCAGGGGCGACATCCCATCCCTCATTGAGGGCATCACAACCCTTGCCAGGTCGCAGGCTGGGGCCCTTCTATGGGAAATCGAGCTGGACCAGCACCAAGAGGCTCCTCTGAGCCAGGGGATCCTGGGATATCTTCCCCGATGGTTCAACCACCTCGATCTGAAGTTCAATAGAGAGCTGCTGAACGATCTTCCATCCCGAGTATTGCAGGTCTTGAATCAGGCGGCAGCCTCGCCCCCGACGTCATCTCACTGAGCGGGAGGGCGAGGCGGTCATCTCCGTGTGGATTCCAGTGGCGCGTTGTTGGCGCCCGGCTGGTTGCGGCCGGCGGTACGGGACATGAGTGACGATGTGGTTGAGATCCGAGGCCAGAAGGTGGCCCTGTATCGGGAGGGGCCAGATGGGCCCCGCCTGGATCGGAAGGTCCATCTCAGCGACTTTCTCCAGGCGGTTGCTTCCACGCATCCGGGGCCGATGAAGGACCGCTACCTATTCCTGCCTGGCGGGACTCGGTTGGTGCAGGTCAAAGGGGCCAGCACCATCCTGGTCATCGAACAGCCGCCCCAAGTTCGACAGATCCGATGGAGCAATGAACG
>Ga0214473_10004471_pt1 | contig 16809 bp, 18 predicted proteins | sample RVTome_7_FD_203509 | JGI IMG/M metagenome (GOLD analysis project Ga0214473, IMG submission 203509) | Soil microbial communities from uranium-contaminated site in the Upper Colorado River Basin, Wyoming, United States - RVT98D197 | ecosystem: Environmental > Terrestrial > Soil > Contaminated >... | reverse complement strand
CTACGACGATAGGCGCTGCGCCGAGAAGTACGGACCTCTCTGGGACGAGTACTGCAAGCGAGTTCCGAGCCGGATCATTCCCGGGATCTATTGACTCGAGCTCCGATGGGGAGGCGGCGGTGGATGACTTCGTGAAGCGCTACGGGCCATGGGCACTGATTGCTGGCGCCTCGGAAGGGATCGGAGCGGCGTTCGCGCGAGCCCTGGCGCAGCGCGGGGTCCATCTGGTTCTCGTGGCTCGACGCAGCGAACGGCTCGAGACGGCAGAACGGGAGATCGCCGGCCTCGCGCCGGTGCAGGTGCGCCGTATCGCGCTCGATCTGGCGCGCGCCGATGCGGCCGCGGTGCTCGAGCAGGAAGCTTCCGATCTCGACATCGGGCTCGTCGTCTACAACGCGGCGCTGGCGCCGGGCGGGGCGTTTCTCGAGATCCCGCTCGACGAGCAGCTCGCGGCGATCGACGTGAACGTGCGCGGGCCGCTCGCGCTGGCGCACCGCTTCGGTCGCCGGCTGGCCGCGCGCGGGAGCGGCGGCATCGTCCTGCTCTCGTCACTGACCGCGTTCCAGGGCTCCCCGTTCGTGGCGACCTACGGCGCCTCGAAATCGTTTCTGCTGACGCTGGCCGAGGGGTTGTGGTTCGAGCTAGCGCCGTGCGGCGTCGACGTGCTCGCGGTCTGCGCCGGTGCTACGCGCACGCCGAGCTACCTCCGGCGCTCGACCCAGCGCGCGCCGGGGGAGCTTCAGCCAGACCAGGTGGCGCGCGAGGCCCTGACGCACCTCGCGCGCGGGCCGTTCATGATTCCCGGTCGCTTCAACCGCTTCGCGTCACAGCTGATGCGTCGCGTCCTCTCGCGCCGCACGACGATCCGGATCATGAGTGCGCAGACACGTCACTTGGCGCTGCCGTCGTGACGTCACGCGAAGTGACCTTCCCCCCTCAGATCGATCCAGCCTCAGTGTTAGGCCTCGGTCGACGTCTGGAAACCGGCCATGCAGAGCGCCCGGGTCAGGGTTGCTTACCGCGTCGCCGCCTCCTCGCGCAAGGTGGAGAGCTTCGTCCGCCAGCTCTTGGGTCCGCACTTGAGGACATGGGCGTGGTAAAGGAGCCGGTCGAGGAGGCTGCGGATGGTGGAGCCGTCCTCGGTCGTGAAGGGCGGCTGCGAGTCGAGGGATCGGACGATCCTTGCGCGGGGGTACGGAGCCTGACTCCGTACCCTCAAAGGCGAACAGTCACTCGCAAGAAGCTGGCAGGTATCGAAGTGCTGCCGTCACTCTTCGTGTTGTGTGCTTTTGCCAGTTCCAACAACTGATTGTGGAGCTTGTCCGCCGTTCTGCTCTCTTGAGCCGCTTCGAATGCGTTCATCGTCGGGCCGTAGAATCGTCTGAAGGCTTCGATGACATGCGCTGGGCCCTTGTCAGGCGATATGAAGGCGAACGTGTCCTTGACCATGGAGATGTTCGCCTTGGGCACGCCGGCCTGGCCGAAACGCTCGATGATGTGCGTATCCACACCCCAGGTCATCGGACTGACGAAGCCCTCTGGAGGGGGTGGCATGAACGACGAGCTGATCTTCAGCAACTGCGACACGAACGAAGCCGAATCGTCTGGAATCCAGTTGCCCATCACGATACGACCACCTGGCCTGGTGACCCGGACCATCTCCCGTGCAACATCGAAGGGCTTGGGAGCGAACATGGCGCCGAATACAGACAAGGTCAGGTCAAACGAATGGTCGCTGACCCCCTGCAAGTCGCACGCATCTCCCTCTTGAAATGTCAGCCGGGTGAGGCCCGCCTCGGCAGCTCGTTTGTTCCCGGCGTCGACGAGGTTTCTGGCGATGTCGATCCCAACGACCTCAGCGCCCAGGCGGGCCAGAGGAACCGCCGTGGTGCCATCTCCGCAGCCGAGGTCCAAAGCCCGCAGCGGCGCGGTGATCCCGAGAGACTTGACGAGCGCTTCTCCGGATTGACGCATGAGCACGGCAATCTCGGTAAAGTCGCCCTTCTCCCACAACGCTTTGTTCGGATTCAAGACCGCTCCGTCCTACCGTGATACCCGCGTGAAGAACGCCTCAGAAAGCACCCGGTACGAGCGTGCCCGGTGGCCGTCGCATGGAGCGGGCCACTCTCGTCTCGACGGGGAGGCTACTTGCTGAATCGCCCGCCGTAAAGCACCGGAGTGGAGACCTGCTCGGGGTGGATCCGGATCGTCACGCGTCTGGCGTCCGGCGGGTCGAGATCCGCGGGCGGCTCGTGGCCACCCGATTGCCGAACGAACTGCAGACGCAGGAAGCTGCGGTCCGGGTCGGGCTCGAGCGTCGCGTGGCCTCGCAGCTCGACGTAGCGGGTGAGGTCGTCGCGATCCACGACGCAGAAGGTGACCGTCGGATCGGCGACGAGGTTCGCGTACTTCATGCGACTCGCGAGCGTCGAGATCCGCACCGACTCCCCGTCCCAGACGTAGCCCACCGGATTGCTGGAGATCCGGCCATCCTTGTGGCGGATCGTCGTCAGGATGCCGAGCGAGTTGGCCGCCAGGATTGCCCGGCTGGCATCGGGAATCTCGACTTCGTTGGATCGACTCATGGCGCTCCCTTTCCAGGACCGAAGGTCCCCAGGACGAAGTCGTTCGGCGGCGGCCCGTCCAGCCAGTCGACCGAAGAACGTAGCATGCGGGGGCGGGGACGGAGTTGCCTACTTGCCCTTCTGAGAGGGACCGGCCTGTGAGCCGGAGGCGCTGCCGCTATCCGAACTCGTCGAGGAGGGCCTTCGCCTCGACGAGGTCGCGCGCGCCGAAGCCCTCCGTGAAGGCGGCGTAGAGCGGCGCGAGGAGCTCGCGGCCTTCGGTGGCGCGGCCGCGGTGCGCGAGCTGGCGCGCGAGGCTCGTCGCCGCGCGCAGCTCCGAGAGCCGGGCTCCCATCTCGCGCGCGAGGGCGACCGCCTCGCGCAGATCCGACTCCACCGCGGCCGGCTCCGCCCCGCACGCCGCGCGCAGCTCACCGCGCAGCCGCAGCAGCTCGGGCAGCAGGATTCGATCCTCGGGATTCGCGGCGATCGCCTTGTCGAGGGTCGCCAGTCCCTCGGCCGCTCGGCCAGCGAGCAGCTCCGCCTCCGCGAGCATGCCCAGGCTGCGGCGCAGCCCGAAGGTGGATCCCGACGCCGTCACCGCATCGATCGCCTGGCGCAGCTCCGCGACGGCGGGCTCCGGCTCGCCTAGCATCGCGCGAGCCCAGGCGCTACAGACCTCTGCAATGTGCACCGCGTAGCCAGGTCGATCCGCCAGGTCGAGCGCGTAGGCGCGCTCGATGCACCGGGCAGCGGATCTCGCGTCGCGGAGGTAGGCGTAGTCAAACGCGCAAACCGCCCAGCCCCCGCACCGATCCTGGGGCGAGTCGGAACGCTCGATCACGTCGATCGCGCGCTGGATCTCCGCCTCGGCGCGCTCGGGGAAGCCGCGCTCCGCCAGCACCCGCGCAAGCAGACCATGGACCATGTGACCGGGCCGGAGCGGCGAACCCGCGTAGTCCTCCTCGCGGAACGAGTCGACCGCCTCCTCCAGGTGCTCCACTGCCCGAGCGACGTCGCCCACGAGGAAGGCCGTGCTTCCGTTGAGTTAGTGCGCCCAGGTCAGCGCGAAGCGCGAGTCCTCCCGCAAGTCGGTCTCGAGCAGCCGCTCCGCCGCCTCCCGTACCGCCTGTAGCCCGCCCCGCATGATCTTGCCCGCCGCGTCGGAAAGCAGGGTCATCGCGTGCCCCCGGCCGCCCCCGAGGCGCTCGAACAGCGCCTGCGCGCGCGACGTGCTGCGCTCGTGCTCCGGGGAGGCGTAGCCGCGGGTCACCCCCAGCACGACGGCCAGCGGGATCTGGAGCGAGAGCTCCTGTTGGAGGTGCTCCTTCGTCTCGGGAAGCGCCGCGAGCAGCTCGATGGCGTGCGCGTAGTGCCGCTCGGCCTCGGCGAGGGCATAGCGGTAGCGGGCGCGGTCCCCTGCCCGCTTCCACTCGGCGACAGAGCGCTCCGCCTCGCCCGCCGCCTCCCAGTGCTGCGCGAGGAGCTCGGGGTGCTCCGCGGCTCCAGCCGCCGAGCGAGCGGCGAGCGCCGGCTCGAGCTTGTCGTCGGGGAGCCCCGAGACGGCCTGGAGCAGCGCATAGTCGAACTCGCGCCCGAGCACCGAGGCGCCACCTGCGCCACCTCACGCGCCGGGCCCAGGCGATCGAGCCGCGCCATCAGGCTGTCCTGGAGGCTGGTCGGGATCGCCGCGGGGGCCACGCCGTCGAGCGCGTCCTGCACCACCGCGCGCACGAGCTCCTCCAGGAAGAGCGGCACGCCGTCGGCCCGCTCGACGAGCGCTTCCAGCACCCGCTCGGCCGAGCGGGCCGGCCCGGAGACGGCCTCGACCAGCGCCCGCGCGTGGCGCTTGCCGAGCCGCGAGAGCGTGATCTGGGTGTGGTGCGCCCGTGACGCCCAGGCCGGGCGGAACTCGGGCCGCGCCGTGCTGACGAGCAGCAGCTTCGAGGTCGCGCCCTGCTCGACCAGGAGCCCGATCAGTTCGAGCGTCGAGGGGTCCGCCCAGTGCAGGTCCTCGATGGCGATCACCGCCGGCTGAAGGGCGCTCGCCCAGAGCGTCCAGCGCACGAGCGTCGCGAGCAGGCGCTTGCGCTGCTGCTCGGGCGAGAGCAGGAGCGGCGGGTACAAGGGCGGGACCGCAAGGCCGAGGAGCGGTGCGACGAGGGGCACGCTCTCCGCGGGGTTCAGCCCCGCCGCCGGGAGGAGGCGCTCGAGGGCCGCGATGCGATCGGCAGGGGAAAGCTCCGGCGAGAAGGCGAAGCCGCTGCGCAGGAGCTCCGCCACGGTGTGGAACGGCGTGCTCGCGAAGAAGGGCGAGGCCGCGCACTCGATCCAGGTGTGGTGCGCGCCGGCGAGGTCCTCGCGCAGCTGCTGCAGCAGGCGCGACTTCCCGATCCCGGGCTCGCCCGAGACGAGCACGACCTGGCCGTCGCCCTCCTGCGCCTGCTCGAAGCGGGAAAGCAAGAGCTGCCGCTCCTGCTCGCGCCCGACGAAGGGCGTGAGGCCGCGCGCCGCCGTCGCTGCGAAGCGGCTGCGGATGCCGCTCGCCGCAACCGCGCGGTACACGCGGACGGGCTCGCGCACGCCCTTGAGCGCGTGCTCCCCTCCGTCCTCGACCGCGAACATCCCGGTCGAGAGCCGGTGCGTGGCGGCCGTCATCAGGACCGTGTCCGGCGCCGCGAGCGCCTGCACCCGCGCCGCGAGGTTCGGCGTCTCGCCGAGGGCGAGGGTCTCCTGGTGCCCCGCGCTCCCGAGCTCGCTCACCACCACGGGTCCGGTGTGGATCCCGACGCGCAGGTGGAGGCCCGAGTCGGGCTGCGCGTCGACGAACGCGAGCCCGGCTCGAACCGCGCGCTCGGCCGCGTCGTCGAAGGCCCGCGGCCAGCCGAAGTAGACCAGGAGCCCGTCGCCCGGGTGCTGCGCCACATGGCCGCCGAAGCGCTCCACGGCCTGGTCGGCCCGCGCCTGGTAGCCGCGCACCAGCTCGCGGTAGTCCTCGGGGTCCAGCCTCCCCGAGAGCTCCGTCGAGCCCACGAGGTCGCAGAAGAGCACGGTCAGCTGGCGGCGCTCGCCCTCGAGCGGGGCGTCGCCGCGCGGCGTCTCCCCCGCCACCGCCGCGCCACATTCGCTACAGAACCTGGCGCGCGGTGCAATGCTCGCCCCGCACGCGCGGCAACCTGCGGCGAGGGGCGTTCCGCACGCGGGGCAGAAGCGGGCGCTCTCCGGGCACTCGTGCCCGCAGGCGGTGCAGGTCGCCACGCAAGGCCCTTTCGCGTTCGGGCCCCGAGACGAGGGACGCCCGGGCGAACGCGGGGGACTGTAGCGGAGGTCGCCGGCGCCCCGGCGCTCGCGCGCTCGACTGTCGCGCAGGTGGGGAAGATGGGAGGATCTCGCGCTTCGCTCGTTCCGGTGTCCGATCTTTCACGGGAAGATCGGGGGAGGGAGGATCGCGGTCGTTCTGAGCCGCGCCCGCCTGCCCGTCTAGAACGCGAAGCAGTCGCAGCCGATTCCGGCCCAGAGCGCCGGACCGCCGCGGCGCCGTCCGACGGCCCTCTTCCAGGCGGACCGGATTCCGTGGCGACACGGAGATGCCTCTTCGTACCGGTGGAGCGCGCCAGCGCGCGGCGGGGTCCCCGGCGCGCCGTAGCCGCCGTACGCGCGGACGGGCGACCATCCAGGGCTGGCCGGCGGAGCGACCGGAGCGAGGCGCTCGTAGTCGCCACTCCCGTACGCCACTTTGCCGCCGACCAGCGTCAGCACGGCTTCGATCCGCTTGATCTCCGCTTCGGGAACCGAGAAGTAGTCCGCCGACAGCACCGCCAGGTCGGCGAGCTGGCCCGGTACGATCGCGCCCTTCTGGTCCTCTTCTCCGGAGAACCAGCTGCTTCCGACGGTGTACAAGCGCAGCGCCGCCGTGCGATCGAGCCGGTTCGACTCGGGGTACAAGGCGGCGCCGCCGACGGTCCTGCCGGTGACGAGCCAGTAGAGCGAGAGCCACGGGTTGTAGCTGGCGACGCGGGTCGCATCGGTCCCGGCGCCGACGGGCAGCCCGGCGGCGAGCATGCGCGCGATGGGCGGAGCGTGCTGCGCCGCATCCGCTCCGTAGCGATCGACGAAGTACTCGCCCTGGAACGCCATCCGGTGCTGGATCGCGATGCCTCCCCCGAGGGCCCGCACGCGGTCGATGTTCCGGCTCGAGATCGTCTCGGCGTGGTCGAAGAACCAGCGCAGGCCATCGAATGGCACCTCGCGGTTCACGTCCTCGAAGACGCCGAGGAAGCGGTCGATCGATTCGTCGTAGGTGGCGTGGAGGCGGAAGGGCCAGCGCCTCGCAGCGAGGAGCCGCACGGCCTGACGGAGCTGCGTCTCGAGGCCGGCGGAGAGCTCCGGCCGGGGCTCGAGGAAGTCCTCGAAGTCCGCTGCGGAGAAGACCAGCATCTCGCCCGCGCCGTTCATGCGATAGAAGTCGTCTCCAGCGTAGGGAGCGGTCATCCCGACCCATCTCGCGAAGTCCTCGAGCTCCTTGCCTGCGTTCTGCGTGAAGAGGTTGTATGCGAGGCGGAGCGTCAGCAGGCCGTCGCGATGCAGGCGCTCGATCACCTGGTAGTCCTCGGGGTAGCTCTGGAAGCCGCCGCCCGCGTCGATGATGCTCGTGAGGCCGAAACGGTTCAGCTCCCGCATGAAGTGCCGGGTCGAGTTGCACTGGTCGTCGGGATCGAGCCTGGGCCCCATCGCCAGCGTCTTGTAGAGCAGGTTGGCGTTCGGCCGGGCGACGAGCAGGCCGGTCGGGTTCCCGGCCCGGTCGCGCTGGATCTCTCCCCCCGGCGGATCGGGCGTCTCGCGCGTGTAGCCCACCGCGCGGAGCGCCGCCCGGTTGAGGAGCGCCCGGTCGTAGAGGTGCAGGACGAAGACCGGCACGTCGGGCGACGCCGCATGGATCTCGTCGAGGCTCGGCATCCGCCGCTCCGCGAACTGGAACTCGCTCCAGCCGCCGACGACGCGAACCCACTGAGGCGCCGGAGTCCTCGCGGCCTGGCCCTTCAGCATCGACAGCGGGTCGGCGAGGGAGGGGACGCCGTCCCAGCGCAGCTCCATGTTGAAGTGGAGACCGCCGCGGATCACGTGGATGTGCGAGTCGTCGAGGCCGGGGATGACGGTGCGGCCCCCGGCGTCGATGACCTGCGTTCCGGGCCCGCGCAGCGCCGACACCGACCGCTCGTCCCCCACGGCGACGAAACGCCCGCCGCGGATCGCGAGCGCCGAGGCCGACGAACGGCGCTGGTCCAGGGTGGCGATGCGGCCGTGGACCAGGATCGTATCGGCCGCCTCGGCGCCTCGTCCGCCCGCCGGCTCCTTCTTCGACATCGCGGTCCCTCCGATGGTGGGAGTCGGCTCCGTCGCGGCGCGGCCGACCCGATCGCTACTCGAGCGCGGAGGAGCGGGGAAGGACGTACTCCGGGAAGCTCGTCGCCGCCGCCCCGTGCACCATCGTGTAGGCGTACTCGCCGCCCACGCCGTAGGCTCCGCAGTGCGTCTTGACGATGTCCATCACGGCGTCGTAGGTGCCCTTGTGGGCCCAGTCGCGCTGCCATTCGAGCATCACGGAGAGCGCCGTGACGGGCCGCGCGCCCGCCTGGATCAATCGCTTCATCGCGTTCTCGTGGGCGAGCACGCTGACGTCGCCGCAGCAGTCCTCGACACCGAAGACCTCGTAGCCGTCGTGGATCGCCTGGATCGTCGGGAGCGCGACGCAGGTCTCGGTCCACAGGCCGGCGAGCACGATCTTGCGGCGGCCGGACTTCTCGATCGCGGAGACGAAGTTGCGATCGTCCCAGGAGTTCATGCTGCTTCGCTCGATGGGAGTGGGGTTTCCGAGGGCCGCCAGCAGCTGGGGCCACGTGTAGCCGCTGAAGGTCCTGGTCTCGACGCTGGACAGCACCACGGGCACGTCGAACACCCGGGCGGCCTTCGCCAGGGCCACGTTGTTGTTGACGACGGTCTGGCGGTCGAAGTTGCCCACGCCGAAGAGCATCTGCGGCTGGAGGTCGATCATCGCGACGACGCAGTTGTCGGGGGTCAGGAGCCCGTTCTCGCTGAGAGCAGGTCGGGGGGAGGTCTGGGACACGGAAGCTCCTTCCTGGGTGGATGGACGGGCACTGGTGCGGCATGGGAGGCGAGCCTCCCTCAAGCGAGATCGAAGAACAGGACCTCTGCGTCCTTCGCGCCGGCGAGTCGGAGCGTCGTCTCGTCCGAGACGGCCGCGCCGTCGCCCGCCTCGAGCGGGATGCCGTTCAGCTCGCAATGCCCGCGCGCGAGCTGGACCCAGGCGTGGCGGCCCGGGCGGAGCGCGTGCTCGACCGCGTCGCCCGCGTCGAGGAGGGTCGCGTACAGGTCGATGTCCTGGTGGATGCGGAGGGAGCCCAGACGCCCGTTCTTCGACATCACCAGCCGGAGCGCGCCGCTGCGCTCCGCGCTCGCGAAGTGCTTCTGCTCGTACGAGGGCTCGAGGCCTTCGCGTGCGGGGAGGATCCAGATCTGGAGGAAGTGCACGAGCTCCGTCGCGGAGGGATTGAACTCGCTGTGGGAGACGCCGGTTCCGGCGCTCATGCGCTGCACGTCGCCGGGCCGGATCACCGAGCCGGTGCCGAGGCTGTCCTTGTGCTCGAGGGCGCCCTCGAGTACGTAGCTCACGATCTCCATGTCGCGGTGCGAGTGGGTGCCGAAGCCACGCTGCGGCTGCACGCGGTCTTCGTTGATCACGCGCAGGTCGCGGAAGCCCATGTGCCGCGGGTCGTGGTAGCCCGCGAAGGAGAAAGTGTGGTAGCTCTCGAGCCAGCCATGGCGGGCGTGGCCACGCTCGGTCGATTTGCGGAAGCGGATCATGGGGGCTCCTCCCTTCGGCCGGCTCGGGAGACGGACGGTGCTAGCGTGAACCGTCGACGCGCCTTCCTCCGGCTCGCACCGCGCTCGAGGCGGTGGAGGACCAATGCATAACCGGTGGGGCGCGGTGGCGGAATGGGGGCGTCCGGCACTTCACTCGTGCCCCGAAGTGCACAATCGACGGGGGAGGGCGCATGCCCTTCGGCAAGTTGACGGACATGCGCACCTTCGAGCGGGTTGCGGCACACGAGAGCTTCGCCGGGGCCGCGCGCGAGCTCGGCATCTCGCCCTCGGCGGTGAGCAAGCAGATCCGCAAGCTCGAGCAGAGGCTCGACGCACGGCTGCTGCACCGCACCACCCGGCGCGTGACGCTCACCCAGGGCGGGCGCGTCTACCTCGAGCAGGCGCGCAGGATCCTCGGCGAAGTGGACGAGCTCGAGTCGACCGTGCGCGGACTCCACGCCGAGCCGCGCGGCACGCTGCGCGTCTCGGCGCCCCAGGACTTCGGTCACGGGGCTCCTCAAGGCCGCGGTGGCGGGCGGGATCCTGGTGGGCCTCCCGCTGGCCGGGGCGACGCTCGCCGCGACCCAGTCCTCGCTGTTCCTCTTCACCGGGCTCGCCCAGCTCGCCTTCGCCTACCCGGCGCGGCGCGTGGGTGGTCGCACGCGTCCCAACGTCGCCCTACACCTTTCGGTGGTGCTCGGCGCTGCGGCCCAAGTCGCCACCGTCCTCGTCCCGCCCCTGCGCGACGCCTTCGGCCTGGTGACGCTGGATGCGCTGCCGTGGATCGTCGTGGCCGGGGCGGTGACGCTGACGTGGCTCGGCGCGGAGCTGTCGGGCCTGCTGCTGAACCGTCACCCGGCGGGATCCGCGAACGCGGGCCAGGTCTAGGCCGCTTCGCGGCTCGGCGCGGGCTGCGCCTCGGAGCTCCGCACCTTGCGCGCCACGCGCAGGGTGAGGAGCCCGAGCGCGAGGAGGGCCGCGCCGAGGAACGACACCTCGCGGAAGGCGGGGCAGCGTGAGCCCAGCGTCACGCGCTCGCTGACCGTCCCTGGAGGTCGAGCGGGAACGCACCTTGCGTCCATAAGTAGATCGCGATATTCATATGTGAATGAACGCAGCAGCGAAGCTTGAGGTTCGGCCGGTGTCGCGTCTTTTCAAGGCGCTGGGCGACGAGACCCGGCTACGAATGGTTGCGCTCCTCTCGCACGGGGAGCTGTGCGTCTGCCACCTCCAAGAGGCGCTCGGCCTCTCCCAGCCCAACGTCTCCCGGCATCTCGCGGTCTTGCGCGCGGCCGGCATCGTGGAGGACCGACGCGACGGGAAGTGGATCCACTACCGGCTGCTGCGCCAGCAGGACCCGGACTGCGAGCGTCAGCTGCGCGCCCTGGTCAAGGCGTTCTCGAAGCGCGAGGTGCTGCGAGGCGATGTGGCGAGGCTGCTCAAGGTCCGCGGGCCGGGGGCGTGCCCGTGACCTCCGAGCCCGCGCTTCCGAGACGCCTGTCGCGGAGGCGCTGGTCACCGCGTTCCTCCTCGCTGCCGTCGTCGGCTCCGCGATTGTGGGCGAGCGCGCGTCGGGTGGGAACGCCGGCATCGCGACATCACGGGCGCCCACTGGTTCAGGGCGTCGACGTCCTTCACCAATCCCGCCGTGCGGCTCGCGCGCGCCGCCGCGGACACCTTCGCCGGCATCCGACCCCGGACGTGCCGGCGTTCCTGGTCGCGCAGCTGATCGGCGCTTGCGGCGGCGACGGTGCTCTCCCACTGCTTCGTCCTGTCGTAGGTGCAGGAGGCACCCGCGTTCCCTCGCCCCAAGCGCATCCGAGGAGAGGCTCCATGAAGACCGTGATCTTCGCTTGCGTCCACAATGCCGGCCGCTCCCAGATGGCGGCCGCCTACTTCAACCAGCTGGCGAACCCCGCGCTCGCTCGCGCCCTCTCGGCCGGGACGCGACCCGCGGCGCGCGTCCACCCGGAGGTGGTCGAGGCGATGCGCGAGGTCGGGATCGACGTATCCGGGGCGAAGCCGCAGCTGCTCACGCCCCAGCTGACCGCAGGAGCGCAGCTGCTGATCACGATGGGATGCGGGGACGAGTGTCCCGTCGCTCCCGGTCTGAAGGGCGACGACTGGGCTCTGGAGGATCCGAAGGGCAAGCCGCCGGCCAGGATTCGCGAGATCCGCGACGAGATCCGCGGGCGCGTCTGGCAGCTGATCGCGCACGAGGGCTGGTGGAAGCTGCGGTCGCCTCCGTTCCTCGAGGCCGGCGGCTGACGCGGTGCCTGCGCGCGAGCGAGGGTGGGCGATCGTTCGTATGGCGCTAGGCACGGCTCAGATACTGGGAGCTACGGCGGCGCTCGTGCTCCTCGTGCAGACCGGCGTCAATGCATGGTCGCTCGGCGCCACGGTCGTTGCCTGCGCGCTGACCACTGCGAGCGTCATGCTCTTCGGTCGCCGGCGACCGCGGTGATCTGGCGGCGCTCGACTCCGCCGCTGCGGGGGCGCAGGCTGCTCTTGGCGCTCGCGTTGGCCGCAGGCGCCTGCTCCAGCAACGACAGCAACACCCGCGCCCTCGATCACGAGATCGATCAAGTCCTGCGGTGCACAGTACCGGAGGGTGCTCGAGTCTCAGGGACGGCGCCGCTGCGACGCGGGAGATCGTCCGCCGAGACCTCGTGGGAGGTCGAGGCGGAGCAGGGTTGGTCGAGCTATCAGGCGGCCCTCGAACGCGACGCGCGGGCCGCGGGGTACCAGCCGGGAGCCCCGCCGGGCGAAGCCAAGGCATCCTTCCTCAAGCCGGAGGCCGGCGACACGTACTACCTCGAAGTGGAGCTCCTCGACCAAGGGCCGCCCATTCGCGTGCGCGTGAGGTTCGCCGCGCGGGCCGGCTAGGGAACCTCTGCACAAGTCGCCCGCGTGATATAGACGTGCAAGCGTGCCAAGGCGAGGGCGCAGGGGGGAGTTGGGGAGCAGCGGACGTTCGCGTCGCTGGCTTGGAGCCTGTCAGACCCGCAGGCGGAGAATGCGATCTACGACAGCGAGTCGAACGTCGGTCCTCCCGGGTGGAGCTCGGGGACGGCGTGGTGCCGGACGAGACGACGATCCTTCGGTTTCGTCACCTGGAGCGGCACGGGCTGACCGGGGCGATCTTCGACGCGGTGAGGGGTCTATGCTGACCGAGGGGCCCGAGGCTCCGGAAACCAGTGCCGCGTCCGGTTGCAGAACGCGCAGACGGAGAGCATCACGGGGACCTCGACGAGGACGCCGACGACCGTGGCCAGTGCGGCGCCTGAGCCCGGTCCATAGAGGGCGATCGCCGTCGCGACCGCGAGCTCGAAGAAGTTGCTCGCGCCGATGAGCGCGCCGGGCGCCGCCACGTCGTGGGGCACGCGGAGCAGCTTCATGAGCCCGTAGACGAGGCTCGAGTTGAAGTAGACCTGGATCAGGATCGGGATGGCGATCAGCGCCACGTGGAGCGAGCGCGTCGTCAGATTCTCGGCCTGGAAGCCGAAGATCAGGACCAGAGTCCCCAGCAGCGCGATCGTCGTGATCGGCTGGAAGGTCGGAAGGAACCGCTCCTCGAACCACTTGACGCCCCAGCGTCGCAGCAGGAGCGCGCGGCTCAGGCTTCCGAGGCCGAGGGGCACGACGATGAAGACGAGCACGGAGGTGAGGAGCACATCGAAGGGCACTTGGAGGCCGCTCGCCCCGGTGACTAGCAGCGTCACGATGGGGGCGAAGAGGAGGAGCATCACGAGGTCGTTCAGCGAGACTTGGACGAGCGTGTAGGCCGGGTCGCCTTCGGTGAGGTACGACCACACGAAGACCATGGCCGTGCACGGAGCGGCTGCCAGGATGATCACGCCCGCGATGTACTGGTCGGCGAGCTCCGCCCCGATCCACGGGAAGAACAGGTGCTTGAAGAACAGCCACCCGAGGAACGCCATGGAGAAGGGCTTCACCAGCCAGTTGACGAAGAGCGTGACCAGGATGCCCTTCGGTCGGCGGCGGACGCCCAGCACGCTTGCCAGGTCGATCCGCAGCATCATCGGGGTGATCATCAGCCAGAGGAGCACGGCGATCGGCACGTTGATCTGGCTGCCCTCGCCGAACTCGAGACGCCGCAGTGCATCCGTGACGGCCGGGAGGAGGCGGCCCACGGCCACGCCGACGACCATGCACAGCACCACCCAGAGTGAAAGCCAGCGCTCGAAGACGTTGAGGCGCTTCGGCTTCGTGGCCGGCTGGCCGGCGGTCGTGACCGCCTCCATCAGACCCCCTCCTCCGTTGGCGTCTCGGTCTTGCCGATCTCGTTCAGGCGCGCCTGCAGGCTCATGCGGTCCAGCGACTCGATGGGAAGGTTCGTGAAGAGCTCGATCCGCCGCGTGAGCTCGAGGTAGGTGCGCTGGAAGAGCCGGCGCTGTTCGTCCTCCGGTCCCACGAAGGCGGCGGGATCCTCGACCCCCCAGTGCGCGGTCATCGGCTGGCCGGGCCACACCGGGCAGGCCTCGCCGGCCGCGTTGTCGCAGACCGTGAAGATGAAGTCGAGCGCCGGCGCCCCGGGCACTGCGAACTCGTCCCAGCTCTTGGAGCGGAAGCCGGAGGTATCGAAGCCGTGCTCGCGCAGCACCGCGAGCGCCATCGGGTGCACCTGGCCCTTCGGGTAGCTGCCGGCGCTGTGGGCGCGGAAGCGTCCGGCGCCGAGCCGGTTCAGGATGGCCTCCGCCAGGATGCTCCTTGCGGAGTTCCCGGTGCAGAGGAAGAGCGCATGGTAGGTCCGGTTCGGCACGCTTCTGCTCCTCGTGCGGCTACCGGCAGCGCAGCCGCGGTTCGATCGTTGCGAGCCGCTCGCGATCGGCGGCCAGCTCTTCGAGCTCGCCCAGGCAGCTGCGCACGCAGCGCAGCAGCGTCCGATGCAGCGGCGTCTCGGGCTGGGCCAGGCCGTAGAACTTCCACTTCCCTTCGCTGCGCACCTCCACCAGCCCCGTGCCGCGCAGGATGGCCAGGTGGCGGGACACCTTCGGCTGGGGCTCGCCCAGTACCACGCAGAGGTCGCAGACGCAGATCTCCTTCTGCTCCTGGAGGAGGCTCAGGATCCGCAGGCGGGTCGGGTTGGCGAAGGCGCCGAAGAGATCGGGAGCGTTCATATTCGATTGATCGTATGTATACACGAGCCCTCGACAACGCTCAACCTCGGGGCCGGCGTAGACTTCCCATCCGGGTACCCAGCCTGCTGGCGAACGTGAACGCGGGCCGTGGACGCCCACCGGGAGGAGGACACCGTGTGTGAGCTGCTGGGGCTTTCTGCCGCAACCCCCGTCAGCGTGAGTCTTTCGCTGGCACGACTCGCGGAGCACGGCGCGGAGAGTGGCGCGTATCCCGATGGCTGGGGGATCGCGTACTACGAGCAGCGCGACGTGCGGCTGCTGAAGGGTGCCGAGCCGGCGGGGGCGAGCGACCTGTTCCGCTTCATCGAGGAGCACTGCTTCCGCAGCACGCGCGTCATCGCACATACCCGCCATGCCATGCGCGGCCCCGTCGCCTTCGAGAACACCCAGCCCTTCGCCCGCGAGCTCGGGGGAAGGGCCCACGTCTTCGCCCACAACGGGCTCCTGGATGAAGCGGGGCTCCGCGGGCTGCCATTCGGCCGCTCTCTCCCGATGGGCGATACCGACTCCGAGGTCGCGTTCTGCGTCCTGCTGGGCCGCCTGGAGCCCCTGTGGCGTTCGGGCGAGGTCCCGCCGCTCGACGAACGCTCGGCGCTCGTCGCGGCCTTTGCGAAGGAGATCCGCGCGCTCGGGCCCGCGAACTTCCTCTACGCGGATGGCGACGCGCTCTTTGCCCACGGCGATCGCCGGTGCCATCTCGGCGAAGCGGCCCCGAGGCCGCCGGGCCTCCACGTCCTCCATCGCACCTGCCCGCCCGCGCCCTCGGACATGCGCGGAGGCGGTGTCGAGCTTCGGACCCAATCCGCCCGGCACGTGACGCTCTTTGCGAGCGTTCCCCTCACCGAGGAGCCCTGGAAGTCGCTACCTCAGGGGCAGCTCGTCGTGGCCAAGGGCGGGCGCATCGTCGCGCGTCTTTCGCCATGACCCGCCGTCCCGCGCATCCGCCTGGGCGACCCCGATGAGCGTACTCACCTGGATCGTCGTCGGCGGCGTCCTGATGGCGCTGGTTGCACTATCGGGGAGCCTCACGCTCATCCTGCCCGAAGGGGTCCGCCAGCGGCTTCTGCTCCCACTCGTTGCCTTCGCCGCAGGCGCGCTCATCGGAGGCGCGCTCTTCTTCATGCTGCCCGAGGCGACCCGCACCGGCCAGGTCCTCGTCGCGTTCATCTGGCTGGCGGCAGGATTCACGGTCTTCTTCGCGATGGAGCAGTTCTTCCACCGGCACCACTGCCACAAGGGAAGCGCCGAGTGCAGGAGGCCGATCACGTATCTGATCTTGGCCGGAGACGCGCTCCACAATCTGCTCGACGGCGTCGCCGTAGCGGGTGCAGCATTGGCCGATCTCCAGCTCGGGATCACGGCCTGGGTCGCTGTCGCCGCGCACGAGGTCCCGCAGGAAATCGGGGACCTGGCCGTCCTTCTCCACGGCGGGTGGAGCAAGAGCCGCGCCCTTGCTTTCAACGTCCTGTCTTCTCTCACGTTCCTTGCGGGGGGGATCTTGACCTACGTTGCCTCGGGCGCCGTTCGGGTCGATTTCCTCGTGCCATTTGCTGCGGGGGCCTTCCTGTACATCGGTGCCTCGGACCTGATTCCCGAGGTAAACCGGGAGCGAGGAGGCAGGCGCAACCTTGCCCACTTCCTCTCGTTCGTCCTGGGCCTGGGCGCGCTCCTCGGGCTGGCGATCCTGCTGGGGCCAGAGGCGTGAATCCGCTGACGCCCAACGCGAAGCGAATCCTCGAGGCGGGTCATCTCCTGCGCGATCCGTCCGGAGAGATCGTCGAAGACTGGGAGGGCCTGGCGCGCCGCGTGGCCCACGCCGTCGCTGCTGCCAAAGCTTCGAGGCGCTGGGTAAGATGGCCTCGATCCACCAGTCCGGCGGCGGTATGGGCTGCGACTCCTCGCGACTGCGGCCTGCCAGAGACCCGGTGCGTCGAACGCGTCGCGTGGCTTCGAGCCCCGTGTCGTTCATTCGGATCTTCGACGTCGCGACGACTGTGATGTCCCACGCGCCTGCCGGCACGATGGGTCGCGAGCTTCCGCCGAGGCATGCTAGGGCCATGCGCGCCATGGCCCTAGTCGAGCCCGCCCCCGTCGAACGCAAGCCCCTGGCCCCGGTCGAGCGACCTGACCCGGAGCCCGCCGAGGGCGAGATCCAGGTTCGGGTCGAAGTCTGCGGCGTCTGCCGCACCGACCTCCACATC
>Ga0214473_10004470_pt1 | contig 16810 bp, 13 predicted proteins | sample RVTome_7_FD_203509 | JGI IMG/M metagenome (GOLD analysis project Ga0214473, IMG submission 203509) | Soil microbial communities from uranium-contaminated site in the Upper Colorado River Basin, Wyoming, United States - RVT98D197 | ecosystem: Environmental > Terrestrial > Soil > Contaminated >... | reverse complement strand
GGGTCGGTGTCGTCATCTCGAAGGCCGACGCCGACGAGGTCCGTGAGCTCGTGACCGAGGCCTGGCGGATGACGGCGCCGAAACGCGTGGTGGCCGCCCACGACGAGGCGGTGGACTGACGTGCTGCTGATCCGGTGCCCGTGGTGCGGCCCGCGCGACGAGGTCGAGTTCCGCTACGGCGGGCAGGCGCACGTGGTCTATCCCGCCGACCCCGAGGCGCTCACCGACGAGGGGTGGGCCGACTACCTGTTCATGCGCGACAACCCGAAGGGGCTATTCCGCGAACGATGGGTGCACTCCGCCGGGTGCCGCCGGTGGTTCAACGCGGTGCGCGACACGGCCTCGCACAGACTCGTCGCCACCTACCGCGTGGACGAGGAGCCTCCCGCATGAGGCGTCTGGACGACGGCGGCTCGGCGATCGATCGTTCGAGACCGCTGCGCGTCACGTTCGAGGGACGGGTGCTCGAGGCGTTCCACGGCGATACCCTCGCGAGCGCTCTGCTCGCGAATGACGTCGCGGAGGTGTGTCCGTCGCCGATCCAGGGCCGCCCACGCGGTGTGATGACCGCGGGCACCGAGGAGCCGAACGCCTTCGTCGAGGTCTCGGCGCCGTGGTTCGATCCGGTCGTCGCCGCCACCGCGGTGCCGGTGGTGGACGGGCTCGTCGCCGCCGGCCGCCCCGGTGTCGGTGTGCTCCCGCGGGAGCCCGCGCCGGGGCCACCCGTCGAACACCTGCACCGCCACGTCGAGACGATCGTGATCGGCGGGGGCCCCTCCGGAGTCGCCGCAGCATACGAGGCCGTCTCGCGAGGCCACCGCACGATCCTCGTGCACGACCGTCACGAGGAGGCAACGCTCACCACCGAGGGCGTCACGGCCCTGACCGGCACCACCGCGACCGGCGTGTACGACGACGGCTACGTCGTGCTCCACGAGCGCACACCCGGACATCCCCGCCTGTGGCACGTTCGCGCTCGACGTGTCGTGCTCGCGACGGGGGCCACCGAGCGACTGATCCCGTTCGCAGCGAACGATCTTCCCGGCGTCATGCTCGCGGGCGCCGCCTGGGCATACGTGACCCGGTACGGCGTGCTCTGCGGCGAGCGCGTCGTGGTGTTCACCACGAACCACTGGGCGTACACGACCGCGCGCGTCCTCCGCGATGCGGGCGCCGAGGTCCTCGTGGTCGACGCCTCGACCCACGGTTCGGCCATGGACGCCGCCCGAGCCGACGGCCTCGAGGTCCTCGCCGGCTGGGCGGTCGCCGCGGCCCACGGCGATCGGCATGTCACCGGCGCCCGACTGACCGGCCCCGACGGCGCCACACGCGACGTCGAGGCGGATCTGGTCGCCGTCTCGGGCGGCTGGACCCCGGCCCTCACGCTCTACCGCGGGATCGGCGGGGGCCTCCGCTACGACGAGGGCCGCTCGTGCTTCGTCCCCGACGGCAGCGCGCCCGACTGGCTCGAGGTGGTCGGGGCCGCGACCGGCGAGGGCCTTCCGACCGGCCCCCTGATCCCGTACGTCCCGGCGAACGATCTCTCGACGCATTTCGTCGACCTGCAACGCGACCAGACGGTGGCCGACGTCCTGACCGCGGTCCGCCGCGGCCTGCGTTCCACCGAGCACGTGAAGCGCGCGACCTACATCGGTACCGCGATCGACCAGGGCCGCACGAGCGGCGTGGTGACCGCGCAGATCGTGAACGACGCCCTCGGCGAGCCGCAGGGCTCGCAAGGCTCGACGCATGCGCGTCCTCCGGCCGAGCCGATCCCGTTCTCCGCCCTCGCGGGGCTCGACAGCGGCGCGCTCCTCGATCCCGAACGCGTGACATCGATCCACGCGTGGCACGTCGCGCGCGGCGCGGTCTTCGAGAACGTCGGACAGTGGAAGCGCTCGTGGTACTTCCCGCAGGGCGCCGAGACCCTCCACGAGACCGTCGCACGCGAATGCCTGGCCGTGCGCGAGCGCGCGGGCGTGATGGACGCGAGCACCCTGGGCAAGATCGAGGTCGTCGGCGCGGACGCCGCCGCGTTCCTCGACCGGATCTACACGAACCGGATGTCGACCCTGCCCGTCGCGTCGATCCGCTACGGCTTCATGCTCGGTCTCGACGGGATGGTCTTCGACGACGGCGTCGCGATGCGCCTGGCCGAAGACCGCTACTTGCTCACGACGACCACCGGCGGGGCGGCACGGGTGCTCGACCACCTCGAGGAGTGGCTCCAGACCGAGTGGCCGGAGCTCCGTGTGTACTGCACGAGCGTGACCGAGCAGTGGGCGGTCGCGGCCGTGAACGGGCCGCTCGCGCGCGAGGTCGTGGCCGCGACCGCGACCGACGTCGACCTCGCGAGCGAGGCGTTCCCCTTCATGACCTGGCGCGACGGCACGGTCGCGGGCATCCCGACGCGCCTGTGCCGCGTGAGCTTCAGCGGCGAGCTCGCGTACGAGCTCCACGTTCCCTGGTGGCACGGCGCCGCGCTCTGGGAGGCCGTCCTCGCTGCCGGCGAGCCCCTCGGCCTCGTTCCCTACGGCACCGAGGCGATGCACGTGCTCCGCGCCGAGAAGGGCTACGTGATCGTCGGGCAGGACACCGACGGCACGATGACCCCGCACGATCTCGACATGTCGTGGATCGTTCGGCGCGACGACTCCGACTTCATCGGGAGACGTTCGCTCCGGAGGCCCGACACCGCGCGCGAGGGCCGCACGCAGCTCGTCGGTCTGCTCACGGACGACCCCGGGCTCGTGCTGCTCGAGGGCGCGCAGCTCGTCGAGGAACCCGGTGGCACACCGCCGGTCCCGATGCTCGGTCACGTGACCTCGTCGTACCGCTCGCCGGTCCTCGGCCGCTCGATCGCGCTGGCCGTCGTGAAGGGCGGCGCCTCGCGCCACGGCGAGACGATCCACGCCGCGCTCGCCGGCGGCGACGTCCCCGTCACGATCACGTCGCCCGTGTTCTACGACCCGGAGGGAGCCCGCCGTGACGGGTGAGACGCTCCGGCGCTCGCCGCTCGCGCACCGCGCGGCGGACCTCGCGGCGCTGGACGCGGTCGAGGTGCCGTTCCTCGCGCAGATCGACGTTCGGTGCGACCCGGCGCCGGCGACCCGGCTCGGGTTCCCGACGACGCCGAACACGGTCGCCGGCGACGAGACCCGCGGCACCCTGTGGCTTGGCCCCGATGAGTGGCTCGTCGTCGGGATGCCGGGCACCGAAGGCGAGCTCGTCGCCGAGCTCGAGACGACCCTGGCCGGCGAGCACCGCTCGATCGTCGACGTGAGCGCGAACCGCGCGGTGCTCGACCTCCGCGGTGCGTCTCGGCTCGACCTGCTCGCCACCGGATGCGGCCTCGACCTCGACCCGCTCGGCGGGTGGTGCCCGGGCCTGTGCGCCCAGACCCTGTTCGCGAAGGCCCAGGTGATCCTCCAGGAGCGCGAGGACGCGACCCGGCTTTTCGTCCGCCCGTCCTTCGCCGACTACCTGGTGGACCGACTGCTCGCCGCCGACTCGGCCTCTTAGCCGTGTCCTCGCTCCATGAGCAGGGCGGCAGGAATCACAGAGCCCACATCTCGATCCCGAACTGTGGGAATGGGATCTGGAACACGCACGACAGCACAGTAGCGGCGAGCAGGCATACACGGGGCGAGACGTGAGCACGTCGGAGAAACAGAAAGGCGACGGAGGGTACCCCCAGGACCAGCGTCAGATACCTGCCTATCCTCAATACCCAATAGGCGTCCCAATCTCGAGACTCGAGGAAGTAGAAACAGAAGATCAGTCCGAGACACCCGAGGAGGAGCGCGGCGACCCCGATGACCACACTCGCAAGGCGAATCGCGAGCAGGGCGATCGAACTCGAGGGCTGCAATGTCACCCTGATCCTACCCCTTCGTCGGTTGCCATCGGGCGGCGATGTCGCTGTCCATACTTCCAACCGCACGGATGTTGCTGGCTGGGCGTCCCCATAGCCAGATGGCACCGGTGGCGTCTTCCGCGAGCCAGGCAGGTGAGTCTGAGTCATCGGAATAGTGCCAGGTCCGGGTCGCCTGATTGGCACGAAGCCGAACCCCTGTCTAATGGGTCGATGGAGAGGGTGCTACTCCCCGCTGTCGTGCTCGGCGACGAAACGCGATCGTTCTCGAACTAGCCGAACGAAACCTGTTGACCGTTGTTGTCTTCGGCTGGCACGGTGGTGATTCGCCTATCTGTCAACGATGTCTGCGAACTCCCGAGTCAGTCAGACACGGACGACCCCGATGTGGACGAGCGAAATCCAGTCTAGTGGGAACATACTGAGCTCCTTGTGACTCCTTGCCATAGATGAGCGAGAGTCTCGTGGCCAGGGGGATCAGCACGCCTGACTTCACCGAGGGTCGGGGGTCACCTGTGACACCGAACACGACGCACGGGGACTTCGAAGAGGCGTTCATGAGTGGGTATGTCCGCCTGGCAAGGACGATGTGGCTTGTGACCGGCAACCGTTTCGAGGGTGAGGACGTCGCTCAGGAGGCGATGGCGCGCACCTGGGAGCAGCTGCAGGCTGGCCGGCCGATCGAGGACATCATCGCGTATGCCTATCGTTCGGCGTTCAATCTCGTGCACCGTCGGCACCAGAGACGCCTAGCTTGGTTGCGAAGGTCGACTTCGCTAGCCGACGTGTCGATGGACCCGCTGGAATCTGTTGCGGCACGGCACGACGTTAAGCGCGCCCTCCTTCAACTCCCCCTTGCACAACGGGAGTGCCTGGTTCTGACGGAATGGCTGGGGTTCACAAGCGAGGAAGTGGCGCGCGTTCTTGACGTCGATCCCGGTACGGTCCGAACTCGGGTCCACCGGGCACGCGCGAGTCTTCGTCAGGCACTTGGAGGTTCTGATGCGTAAGTACAAGGACGCCATGGATGAGATCGTGCGTGGCGAGCTCGATATCACCTCAGCCTGGCACGGCGTGCAGGATCGAATCATGAAGCGCCAGAAGCAACGGCGCATTCTCACCGTCCTCATCGCGACTGTGATCGCTGGAGCGCCTCTCTTGTTCTTGATGAGCACCCTCGAGTCATCTGATCCGCGACCCGGTGGCGACGCCTCATCCGCCACATCATCAACCTCGTCATTGCCACGAGACGCCGCGCTCGACGTGGCACCCCTCGCCCACGTCGGCACTCCCAATAATCTGTCTGCTATCGCCTACGGATTCGGTTCTGTTTGGGTGACCTGGTGGGACAACGAAGGAAAGCGAACCAGCGGGTTCCTGGCGGAGCTCGATCCAGAGACCGGTGAGGAGCTCGCTCGACTGGAGGTGCCGTACTCGCCGTGGGAGGACGGCTCAGGAAGCCTTGCGGTTGGTCAGAACCTCCTGTGGATAGTCGGCCATCAGCCAGGCACGACCTTCTCTGACGTCGTCCTCGTCGCCTTGCAGACCGATCCATTGCGCGTCGTCGCTGAGGTTCCACTTGCGGACGGGGATGCGGGAGGGGTGACGGGATCTCCCGATGGGGGCGCCTGGGCCACGGTGGTCACGCGCGACAAGAGCGGGACGGAGTCGTCCCGGGCCTATTACGTCTCACCGACGACATGGTTGGTGGAGCAACAGATCGATCTGGGAAGCATGCGCGGGCAAGACCTTGTTGCGACGAGTGCGGGCCGGCTATGGGTACGTGGTCCCATCCTCGAGAATGGGGGCTTGGTCGGTGAGGTGCTCAAGGGATTCGATCTTGCGTCGCTGACGGAGGTTGCGACCCTCCCTGATGTAGCTGACATCATGTGGGATGGCTCACGAATCTGGATCCGGCATGCCGACGAATCGACGACGTACCTTCAAGAATTCGACGAGACAACAGGTGAGGTAACGGGCGATCCGTTGTTGCTCCCGGGCAACGTGCAAATAGCCGGGCAGGCCGGCAGCGGATGGGTTGTGGGATCTAAGGTGCAATTGGTTGATCTTGCGAACATGACGACTGTAAGTTCTGCTCAAGTTGACGGTGGGGAGGCGGTCGCGGCTTCATCCCAAGCGGTCTGGGTGTTGAAATCGGACAGCACTGTCGTACTTGTTAGGGTCGATGGCGCTTCATCAACGGGGTCGACGCAGGGCGAGCCGGCGAACCAAGGAGTCACTTGACGCTCCGTCGGCCGGCCCGTCCTTGCCTTGCAGGGATAGGCCGAGGCCCGCGAGCCGGATCCAGGGCCTCTCGGCCGTCGCGAGCTACGTTCACCACCCCGGGGATGTCGCGCAGGCTCTCGATCTCGTCGCCGTCGGAGGCGATCACGAGGTGCTCCGGCTCGCTCACGAACCAGAGGTGCCTCCCTCCATCTCCTGAGGCTCACGGGGATGGTGCGTGGGCACGCAGATCGGCGTGTGGAAGGGAGGGTTGTCGCCCCACCAGCCATAGGAGGGGTCCTCGCTCTACGGGCCGGGCCCGCCCCGAACATGTGGCCTGCACCGTGCTCCTCCTCTCGGGGATCCCACAGATCTCGTTGAGGATGGCGCGGTGGTCTTTCGGTTCAACGACCCTCAGATCGTCGTTCGTACACCACTTCGGCGGACGTTAGTGTCGAGAAGGACGACTCGAACCCATCGATTCGCTGAGCCTGAATCTGATCTACCAGGCCCCCGAACCCGGTGTCGGCAGAGAAGAGCGCAATGCCTCCGAACACCGCCCTTCACCCGAACTCGACCCTGATGGTCCTCACCCGGGAGTCCCGCCCCTCATCCATCCGAGCCGAGTTCCGCGCCGAGCCGCACCGCAGCTTCGGCGAGCGCGTCCAGGTCCTCGGCTTCCGTTCGGAAGTTCGAGATGCACGCGCGGAGGTAGTAACGGCCGCCGATCATCGCGTTCGAGGGGAAGACGCGGCCTTCGCGGCGGATCGCTTCCATCAGGTGTTCGTTGAGATCGTCGAGCTGCGCGTCCGTCACGCCGGGCTCGACGTGCCGGAAGCACACGATGGGCAGCACGGGCTCGAGGGCCAGCTCGAGCGTCGGCGCGGCCTCGACGCGTGCGGCGAGGTAGCGGCCGAGCTCCACGTCGTGCGCGAGGCGACGGTCGTACGCGTCGGTGCCGTGGCCGGCGAGCGAGGCCCAGATCTTGAGCGCCGAGAACCCTCGCGACCATGCCTGGCTGTAGCCGCCGAGGTTCTTCCCACTGCCGGTGCGCTCTCGGACCTCACGGGTGTACGCGGCGTCGTGCGAGAACGAGGCCAACAGGCGATCCGGCTCGCGGGCGAGCAGCACCGCGGCCGCGAGCGGTACCGAGAGCCACTTGTGCGGATCGAACGTGATCGTGTCGGCGAGCTCGATCCCATCGAGGAGGGGGCGGAGCGACGCCGACAGCACGGCCGCGCCGCCGTAGGCCGCGTCGACGTGGAACCACACACCTTCTCGGCGACACACCGCGGCGATCTCCGGCAGCGGGTCGATCGAGCCCGTGCCGGTGGTGCCCGCGGTCGCGACGACCGCCGCGGGGGTGACGCCGGCGGCACGGTCGGCGGCGATCGCCTCCTCGAGCAGGTCGACGCGCATCCGAAGGCGCTCGTCCGTGCCGATCAGGCGCACGCTCGACTCACCGGCGCCGATTATGTCGGCGGCCTCCAGGATCGTCGCATGCGACTCGAACGACGCGTAGAACGCGATCGCTCGCCCGGCGATGCCCTCGATGCGCGCGTCCGGGAGCGCGGCGTCGCGCGCGGCCTTGAGCGCCGTGATGTTCGAGGTCGCACCACCCGAGGTCACCAGACCGCCGGCACCCTCCGGCAGGCCGAACCGCGCGGCCAGCCAGCGCATCAGCGTCACCTCGAACTCGGTCACACCGGCCGACAAGGACCACCCGCCGGCGTTCGCGTTCAGACCCGCCGCGATCAGGTCGGCCGCCGCGCCGGGCACCGTGCCGCCCCCCGAGATGTACGCGAGGAACCCGGGATGGCCCGGATACACCGAGCGCTCGAACACCAGCGGCCGCAGTGCCTCGACCATCTCGGCCGGTGACATCCCCTCCGCGGGGATCGGTACCTCGACCGCGCGCGCGACTTCCTCGACCGGCTGCATCCGCGTCACGGGGAGGTCGCGCAGTCGTTCCAGGAGCTCGGTCCACAGGTCGATCGCAGCTTCGCCGGTCTCGCGGGCGCGCTTCGGATCCCAATCGAGATCGCGGACCGGTTCGGGCGGGATGATCGGGCGCTCGGTCATGGTGCCGCAAGCCTAGCCGTGCGCCGCCCGGTCGCCTGGTGCGTCACGATGCCGCGATGACAACCGCGCCGAACCGGGAATCGCACCCAGAAACGAGGCTCCTTCGGGCGTCGCGTTTCGCGGTCGCGGCCCTGCTCGTTGCCGTGGGGATCGGCGTGCTGTTCCCGACCGGGCAGTGGATCGAGTGACGGACGGCGCGCTGCTTGTACGCGACCGGGGGCGCGGGATGATGACCGTATGACCGCCGACGACGTCCGCACCGTCACCGATCTCCCGTTCTCCGTCGATCGCACCGACAATGAGTGGATCCGTCTCAGCGACGGAACGCGCCTCGCCGCCCGGATCTGGCGCCCGGTCACCCCCGAGCCCGTCCCGGCGATCCTCGAGTACCTCCCCTACCGCAAGGGCGACGGGATGGCCGCGCGCGACGAGCCGCTCGGCACATGGTTCGCGGGCCACGGCTACGCGTGGGTGCGCGTCGACATCCGCGGCACCGGCGACTCCGACGGCGTGATCCTCGACGAGTACCCGCGTCAGGAGCAGGACGACGGGCTCGAGGTCCTGCGGTGGATCGCATCCCAGCGGTGGTGCACCGGCGCGCTCGGGATGGTCGGGATCTCGTGGGGCGGCTTCAACGGGTTGCAGATCGCCGCGCGCCGCCCGCCCGAGCTGAAGGCGGTCATCTCGATGTGCTCGACCGACGACCGTTACGCCGACGACGTCCACTACGACGGCGGATGCGTGCTCGCGTGGGACATGGTGCCGTGGCATGCGGTGATGTTCAGCTGGAACGGGCTGCCGCCGGACGCCGAGACGGTCGGCGATGGTTGGCGCGAGACCTGGCTGACGCGTCTCGAGGAGACGCCGCCGTTCGTCACCGAGTGGCTCACGCACCAGCGACGCGACGCCTACTGGAAGCACGGCTCGGTCTGCGAGGACGACGCGGCGATCGAGTGCCCGGTGTGGATGGTCGGGGGCTGGGCCGACGGCTACACGAACGCGATCGGGCGAACGCTGGAGGGACTCCCCGGGCCGAGGAAGGGACTGATCGGACCCTGGCCGCACTCGTGGCCCCACACCGCGACCCCCGGTCCCCGGATCGGCTTCCTACAGGAGGCCCTGCGCTGGTGGGACCGCTGGCTGAAGGACGAGCCCACCGGCATCGACGACGAGCCGATGCTCCAGGCCTACATCCAGGAGTGGGTTTCGCCGAACGAGCAGCACCTCGACCGGCCGGGGCGGTGGGTCGAGGAAACCGCGTGGCCACCACCATCGGTCATGCCGGAGCAGCTCTACCTGGGCGACGGCGCCCTGGTGGGAGAGCCGGACGTGCGGCTCGAGCTCGCCCACACCGGCCTGCAGCGCCACGGGATGCTCGCCGGCACGTGGTGCCCGTACGGACCCGAGGCGGACTTCCCGCCCGATCAACGTGAGGAGGACGCGCTCTGCCTCACGTTCGAGACCGGGCCACTGCCGGAGCGGCTCGAGCTGCTCGGTCACCCTCGGCTGCACCTCACGGTCGCCGCCGACCGGCCGCTCGCGTTCGTCGTGGCTCGCCTGTGCGACGTTGCTCCCGACGGCACGTCCCTCCTGATCAGCCGCGGCGCGCTCAACCTCACCCACCGCGACTCGCACGAGCAACCGGCGCCTCTGACCCCGGGCGAACCGGTCGGGATCGACATCGAGCTCGACGTGCTCGGCCAGGCGATACCCGCCGGACACCGGCTCCGGCTCGCCCTGTCGAGCACGTACTGGCCATGGCTCTGGCCGTCACCCGAGCCCGTCACGCTGACGGTCACGGCCGGACCCGGATCGTGGCTCGAGCTCCCCGTGCGTCCGCTCGACGCACCTGACGGCGACGTCCGCGCGTATGCGCCGCCCGAGACCGCCGCCGGCCTCGACGTGGAGCAGGTCAGCCACGAGGAGGCGTTCCATCTGATCGAGCGCGACGTCGTGAGCGGCCGCATCACGATGACCCTCAACCAGGATGGTGGAGGCGAGGTACGCCAGGTCGAGAGCGGTATCCAGCTGGGTGAGATCGCCCGCGACGTCTTCGTGATCGTCGAAGGCGACCCGCTCTCCGCAGCGATGGAGTCCGAGCGTCAGGTGCGCCTCTCGCGCGGCGACCGGCACGCCGCGGTTCGCACCCACAGCGCGATGCGGTGTGACGCGACGCACTTCTACCTGGCGGACACGCTCGAGGCGTTCGAGGGCGACGACAAGATCTTCGAACGCACCTGGGAACGGTCGATCCCCCGCGATCACGTGTAGATGGAGCCGACGATGAGCAGGGACGAACGCTTCACCGAGGACGAATGGGCGGAGATGACGGCGCTCCCTCGCCACGTGGCGGATGCCCTGTTCGCCGTGTCGTCCCACCATCCGGCGGCCATCCACCCCGAGGCGCACGCCGCGGGCATGGCGATCACCCACCCGCACGAACACGGCGCGGCCGCGGACCTGATCGCCGCGCTGCTCGCATCGTCGGCCGATGAGGAGGCGCTCGAAGTGGCGATCGAACACGACGTGGTCGAGGATCCCGCGGTGCTCCAGACCGAGGCGCTCACGCGTATCCGCGAGGCCGCGCCACTCCTCGCCCGGCTGAGCTCGGACGAGCGCGAGGGGCTCGCCCACTGGCTCCTCGGCGTCGCGAGAGCCGAGGCCGAGGGTGCCCCCGAGCAGCGAGCCGACCGTCCCGTCAGCGACCGGGAGCGCGACGAGGTCGCAGAGATCGCCGAGATCCTGAACGGCGCCTGAGCGGGCTCAGCCGCCGAGGCGGGCGAGCATCCGCCGTTGCCAGGCCACGGTTGCTTCGACCTGGTTGAACGTGAAGAGGTGCAACGCGGTGACCCTCGATGCGGGGTCGGCCACCGTTGGCGCGAGTGCCTCGAGGATCCCGTCGGGCCCGAACTTGCCCGTGATCACGCTCCCGATCAGCGAGCGGTTCTTCTTGAGGAACTTCGCAGAATCTCCCACCCCGATCTTCGCGGCGATCGTCATGAGCTTGGTCACGTCGGCAACCCCCGGCACGCCGAGGTGCAGCGGCAGGTCGACACCCTCTTCGCGTGTGCGCGCCAGCCATGACGTGATCGCGCCGGGGTTGAAGCTCATCTGCGTCGCCATATAGCTCGCCTTCGGCTGCTTGTCGCAGAGCGACCGGGCGAGCGCGCCGACCGAGATGTCGACGTGACCTTCGGGGTAGGCACCGATGCCGATCTCGGTGAACGGGTGATCGAGCTCCTCCATCGCCCCGAGCAGCTGCATCGCATCGTCGAACTCGGTCTGGTCCGCAGGGTCGCCCCCGATCACGAACGCCTTCGTGATCCCGAGCCCCTTGGCGCGGTCCAACAGGTCCGCGAGCTTGGCGCGGTCCGCGATCATGTGCGCCGACAGGTGCGGCACCACGTCGAAGCCCTGTTCGACGAGGTGGGCGCTGAGGTCGAGGGTGGCGTCGATCCCGTGGCTCGGTGACGCGGTCACCGTCACGGTGGCGCCCGGCGGTAGATGCGCGGACTGCTCTCCCGCGTTCTTGAGCGGGATCAGCTCGAACTTGGGTGCGGCGACGAGCGCCCTGAGGGCCGTTCGCTCGGCGTCGGAGAGCGCCTTCTTCCTGCGTCGCAACAAGGTCACCATCGTTCCACCTTCGGTCTACCGAGCATCTTGCCTGAGCGCCTGAACCGGCGGCATCAGCATGACCGAACCGAAGGTCAGTCCGGTAACGCAGAGGTCCTCCACATGTCGGGACCTCCAGGCTCACTCCCTCAGAAATCCACGAAGTGGTCGAAGGGGCGCTCGTCGGGGACCTCGGAGGTGCGCAGCACGGCCCACTGATGTAGATCGTCCGCGGGTGAGACCTCTTCGAGCTGCCAGCCGAGATTCGTGACGAAGAAGGCGGCGGCGCGGGCCACTCCCGGCAACTGGTAGTCGTCCACGAAGATCACGCGACCTGGCTTCACGAGACGCCCCAGATACACGAGATCGAGGAACACGCCATCGAAGCGGTGGTCCCCGTCGACGAAGGCGAGATCGAACGTTCGCCCTTCTTCGAGGACGAGAGGGAGCACGATCTCGGACCGCTCCTGGTGGAGTTCCACCATCGCCGCGACACCTGCCTCCTCGAGGAGCTGGACCCCGCAGTTCGCGAACCGCGTCGCCTGGTAGGGGTCGATCGCCACGTGACGAGCTGACGGGTCGCCGTTCGCGAGCAGGCCGTCGCAGATGAAGAGCGCCGAGACCGCGTAGCCGAGTCCGGTCTCGATCGTCGCGTGCGCGCCTTCGCTCGCGACCCACGACCGGAGGGCTTCGCCCTCCTCAGTCGGGATCGCAACGGGGAACAGTTCGTGAACGCTCTCGTCGGCGCGCGATACGATGGACCCCTCGCGGACAGCTCGTTCTATCGCCAGCCCTGTCTGATCCCGACGACCCATCGTCCAAGGTTCCCCTAGAGAGGTGGCAGACGTCTACGTCGAGCCGCGAGACATCGAATGCTCGATTGCCTTGCCCACCCCAGAACGCGACTCGCAGTAGTCGCCGTGACACTCGTTCGTCGACGGCAACCGTTCACAGAGTGCCCCGAAGGGCCGGCCGGCGGATGCTCCGGACGCAGTCGATCCCGTCGACCGCCTACCGGTCGGGGAGGCGGTAGACGCCGGCTTCGACGCTGTGTCGCGGACGCGCCTCGTGACCCCCCTTGGAGCAGACCGCGGGCTGCGGCTCCGGGACTGCGATCAGCGATTCCGCCCCGAACCGCTGCCTCTCTAGATATGAGCTCGAAGCAGGAGCGCTGGCTCGTCACTCTTCCCCCACGTCTTCACGAGAGACCCTGGCCTACACGTTCGAGTCGGGGAAGCTCGCCTTCTTCTTCTCGATCCACTCGCGGAGCTCTTCATCCTTCGCCTCGTCGATCGGCGGTGGCTCGTATTCGGCGAGCATCAGCTTCCAGATCGCGTTCGCGCGCCGGTTCGCGTCGAGTGAGCCGGTCTCCTGCCACTTCTCGAACGACTCGTTGTCGGCCACGTTCGAGCGGTAGAAGGCCGTCTCGAAGTTCGCCAGGGTGTGTGCGGTGCCCAGGAAGTGCTGACCGGGACCGTTCTCGACGATCGCGTCCAGCGCCTGGCCGTTCGGCGAGAGGTCGAGCCCCTTCGCGAGCGCGTGCATCTGGCCGCACTGGTCGAGGTCCAGGATGAACTTCTCGTAGCCCATCGCGAGGCCGCCCTCGAGCCAGCCGGCGGCGTGCAGAACGAAGTTCACACCCGCCAGGATCGTCGGCTGCAGGGTGTTCGCGGACTCGTAGGCGGCCTGTGCATCGGCGATCTTCGAAGCCGTCAGCGAGCCTCCGGAGCGGAAGGGCACACCGAGACGCCGGGCGCACGCCGCGAGCGCGAAGAGGACCAGCGCCGGCTCGGGGGTGCCGAAGGTGGGCGCGCCGCTCTGCATCGACATCGACGACGCGAACGAGCCGAACACGACCGGCGCGCCGGGCCGCACCAGCTGGACGTACGCCATTCCGGCGAGCGCCTCGGCGAGGGTCTGTGTGGCGGCGCCGGCGGCCGTGGCCGGCGACATCGCGCCCGCCAGGATGAACGGGGTCATGATCACGGCCTGGTTCGCCTCGGCGTACGCCTTCGCCGCGCCGAGCATCACCGTGTCCCACACGAGCGGCGAGTTCGCGTTGATCAACGACAGGATGTACGCGCGCTCTTCCAGCGCGTCCTCGCCGAACAGGAGCCGCGCCATGTCCACCGTGTCCTGGGCGCGCAGCGGATGCGTCACCGAGCCCATGAATGGCTTGTCCGAGTACCGCATGTGCGTGTAGACCATGTCGTAGTGCCGCTTGTTCACCGGGAGATCGACCGGCTCGCACACCGTCCCGCCCGAGTGGTGCAGGTACGGCGTCAGGTACGAGAGCTTCACGAAGTTCTGGAAATCCTCGATCGTGCCGTAGCGACGACCCTCATCGAGGTCACGGACGAACGGCGAGCCGTAGGCGGGCGCGAGCACCGTGGCCGTCCCGCCCAGGTGCACCGTGTTCGCGGGGTTGCGCGCGTGCTGGTCGAACTCGCGCGGCGCCGTCGCCTGCACGAGCTGACGAGCCAGGCCGCGCGGGAAGCGGACACGCTCGCCGTCGACGTCGCAGCCGCCCGAGCGCATCAGCTCGAGGGCATCGGGCGCGCCACGGAAGTCGATCCCCACGGTCTCGAGGATCGTGTCGGCGTTGTGCTCGATCGTCGCGAGCCCCTCCTCCGAGACGAGCTCGACCGGGGTGAGACTCCGGGTGATGAACGGGACCTTCTCGGCGACGGCAGCCAGGCGCGCGGCCTGGCGTCCGGCGCGTCCGCCGGAGCGTCGTCCTCGGGGTGCGTCGGTGGTGCTCATGTGGTGCTCCTTCCTCGGCGGCGGGGGCGGCCGGCTGTGGTCGCCGGGGCGCGTTCGGGCAGATCGACCACGGCCGCCAGGCGCGGGAACGGGTCGGTGGCGTGCGGTAGCCCCATCGCCCCCACGAAGTGCTCCTGGAACCGTGGCGCGACCGCGGTCTCAAGCTTCTCGACCCGCCGGACCACGTCCTCGATCTCGGCTCGGGCAGCGCGGTTCAACAGGGCGATCCGGGCGCCCGTCCCGGCGGCGTTCCCCGCGGCGGTGACGTTCGCGGGGTCGCAGTCGGGCACGAGTCCGAGCACGAGCGCGTGCACCGGCGAGATCTGCGCGCCGAACGCGCCGGCGAGCCTGATCCGCTCGACGGTCTCGACGCCGTAGGCGTCCATCAGCAGGCGGCACCCGGCGTAGAGTGCGCCCTTCGCCAGCTGGATCTGGCGGACGTCGTTCTGGGTGATCGTCAGACGAGGCTCGCCGTCGTGGAGCACGTAGGAGAAGGTGCGGCCGTCGGGAACCACGCGCGGGGTCCGTGCGGCGAGCGAGCCGTCGATCGCGCCGTCGGGGAGGATCACGCCGGCCAGGAACAGCTCGGCGATCACCTCGATGATGCCCGAGCCGCAGACGCCGGTCGGCGACAACGCCGCATCGTCGGACCAGCTGTCGTCGCCGACCACCCGGAACCGCGGCTCGAGGGTCTCGCGGTCGATCCGGACGCGCTCGATCGCACCGGGAGCCGCGCGTTGCCCGCACGAGATCTGCGCGCCCTCGAACGCCGGGCCGGTCGGGCTGGAGGCGGCGAGCAGCCGTTCACGGTTCCCGAGCACGATCTCGGCGTTCGTGCCGACGTCGACGATCAGGTTCACGGTCTCCTGGGCGTGCGGGGCCTCCGACAGGATCACGCCGGCGGTGTCGGCGCCCACGTGCCCGGCGATGCACGGGAGCGCGTACACGCGCGCGCCTGGGTGGGTGTCGAGATCGAGGTCGACCGCCCGCCGGTGCACCGCGCGGTCGGTGACGAGGGCGAAGGGCGCGGTCCCGAGCTCGGTCGGATCGAGCCCGAGCACGAGGTGGTGCATGATCGGGTTGCCCACCAGCGTGAGCTCGAGTACGTCGTCGGGCGTCACGTCGGCGCCGCTGGTGAGCTCGGCGACGAGGTCTCGCAGGCATCCCCGGACCACCTCTATGAGCTCCCGCTCGGCACCGGGGTGAAGCATCACGTACGACACGCGGCTCATCAGGTCCTCGCCGAAACGGATCTGCGGGTTCATCGTGCCGGCGCTCGCGAGCACCTCGCCGGTGCGCAGATCGCACAGATGCCCGGCGACCGTGGTGGAGCCGACGTCGAAGGCGATGCCGAGCGCGATGTCCCGGAGGCCCGGCCAGATCGCCGTGATCGTCCGGCCGTCGTGGACCGCGACGGTCGCCGTCCAGCCTCCCTCGCGGAGCGTCCGCTGCAACGACGCGAGGACGTGCTCGTCCGCCTCGAGGTCGCGCAGATCCCAGTCCGTCTCGAGGGCGTCGAGCAGTCGCTCCAGGTCGCCGCGCGACACGGCGAGGTCGGGCTCGTCGACCTCCACGTAGTGCAACGTGAGCACCGGGTCGATCTCGATCGGGTGCGCGTCGGCCTGCTTGCGCACGACCTGCTTGTGGACCTGCGAATCGGGCGGGACATCGACCACGAGGTCGCTCACGATCCCGGCATGGCATCCGAGGCGCCGCTCGGCGGCCAGCCCGCTCCGCTCCCGATACACACGCTCGGGCTCGCTGAACGCGGTGAGGTGGTCGGCGGCCGAGGTGATGCCGTGCTTCGCGAACGTCCCCTCGCTCACCACGATCTGACACCGGCCGCAGATCCCGCGGCCTCCGCAGACCGAGTCGAGGTCGACGGCGAGCGAGCGAGCGGCGTCGAGCAGGTTGGTCCCTTCGGGGAACCGCCCCCGCTTGCCCGAGGGGGTGAAGACGACGAGCGCGCCGTCCGCGGTGGTCACGACGCCTCGGTCTGAGGCCCGGACACGCGGGCCGCGCGCCCACCCCTGCGGCGGCCTCCCTCCGAGGAGCCGACGGACGCGGCCGGGTCGCGGAACCGGGAGATCCACGCCCGGCAGTGCGCGTCGGCGCCGGTCATGACGTCGGCGGCCATGATCGCCGCGCGGATCTCCTCGTGCAGCGGGCTCGTGATCGCCGACGTGAGCCCGTTCGCGATCGCCATCGTGAGGAACGCGGCGTTCAGCACCCCGCGGTTCGGCAGCCCGAACGACA
>Ga0214473_10004469_pt1 | contig 16813 bp, 17 predicted proteins | sample RVTome_7_FD_203509 | JGI IMG/M metagenome (GOLD analysis project Ga0214473, IMG submission 203509) | Soil microbial communities from uranium-contaminated site in the Upper Colorado River Basin, Wyoming, United States - RVT98D197 | ecosystem: Environmental > Terrestrial > Soil > Contaminated >... | reverse complement strand
CAGAGGAGGGACGGGGAGGCACGGCGCCCGCTGGCCCGGGACCGCGCCGCACGATTCCGCATCCAGGGAGGCGGGAACCAGGAGCGCCCCGCCTCCCTGGGCTGCGGCGTTGTATGGACGATTGACGTTGTATGGACGATTGACTACTTCTTTAACTGATTGATCCAGTCGGGGCTCTTCATGCCCACCGGCGGCATGATCTGGTCCGCCGGGAGATCCTCCAGGCGATCGATGGTGGCGAACCCGTACGTCGGGTTGAACTTCGTGAGGCCAAGGATCCCGCGGTGGACCGCTTGGTGGTCGGACCGCATGGTCACCTTGCCGAGCGGGCCCTCCCAGGTCAGGGTGACGAAGACCTTGGCGATGTCTTCGGTCTTCGGCCACTTGCCCCCGCCCTGATCGATAGCCTTCTCGATGGCGGCCTTGAGGCCGGCCATGGCGTTGTAGGTTCGGTAGGCCGGATAGTCCGGGTAGCGGCCGAACCGGGCCTTCATGCCGTCCACGTACTCCTTCTGCATGGGGTGCGTGGCCGGGTCGGGATACAAGAAATATCCCGGGGTGGCCCGGGGCTGTACGATGACGCCATCCGGCATGTCCCGCTTCACATCCTGCAGCACTTGCTCCCCCGTGCTGAGGAAGACCAGCCGGTCCTTGAAGAGGCCCCGCGGGGCCGCCTGTTTCACGAACGTGATCAGGCCGCCGCCCCAGAAGGTGCTGTGGACCATCTCCGGCTGGCTGGCCAGGAGCCGGGAGATCTCGGCCGAATACTCGCCGGCCTGGATCTTCGTCCAGAGTTCGGCCACCACCTTGACGTCCGGCTTCAGCCGCAGGATGGCACCTTTGAAGTCATCCCAGGAATCGCGGCCCCAGGCGTAGTCCTCGTTGGCGCCCGCGATGGTCTTCAGATCGGGTTTGACCTTCAGGACATAGCGGGCCGCCATGACGCTATCCGCCGTCTGCGTGTTGGCGGTCCGGAAGACGTAGTTCAGCTTGTGGTCCTCGGTCAGGCGGCGGGTGCCGCACACGTGGATCACCGTGAGGACCTTCAGTTCCTCCGCCACCGGCCCGATGGCCAGGCAATTGGCGCTCGAGGTGTACCCGACGATGGCGTGTACCTTCTCATCCAATGCCAGGCGCCGGAACTCGGTCACCTGCTTGTCGGGTCCGCCACTCTCGTCCACCATCACCAGCTTGATCTTGACCCCCCGGATTCCCCCTTCCTTATTCCACTTATCCACCAGCCACTCGGTGGTGTTCTTTCCGGGGCTCCCGAAGGTGGCGGCCGGCCCGGAGAAGAAATCGACGAAGCCGATCTTCAGCTCGGCGGGGGCCCCGGATGGCGTGGCGGCCGAGGCGTGCGGGGCGGGGGCGGCCAGGAGAAGGGCCGACGCCGCCAGGGCCACCAGGGCCGTGGCCCAGACCTTTCGTGAGGTACAGAATCTACGCATGTTCAAACCCTCCTTCGCACAAGGCGCCGTTCGCGGCCGCCATGGGCCTTGGAAATCGGCACCGACCTTCACAAGACTTCACTCGTCACACGCCCCCAGGCATCACCGCAACCAGAACCGCCTCCTTTCCCCCCGCCTCCCTGGGCGGGGGCCCTGGAACCCGGACCGGGCCGGGCCCCGCCGTCTCGGGTCCCCGGTCGCCTCGAAAGGCCCTTTCCAGTGGCCCCGGACCGGACCCATACGGCGAGGTATGGGCAGCGAATGCCCCTTTCCTTACACCACTCTGCGCGCCCACCGCAAGGCTTTTTTGCGGCCCCCCCCCGGGGGGGCTTGGGGGGCTATAGGCCCAGGGCTTTGGGGATCTCGTCCAGCCGGCGCACGGTCACGTCCGGCGCGAAGCCTAGGGCGTCCAGCGGGGCGCCGGCGCGGTTGCACCAGCATACCCGCAGGCCGAAGGCCTTGGCGCCGACGACATCAAAAGAATTAGACGAGACGAAGGCCACGGTATTCGCGGGGACGCCCATCGTCTTGTGCGCCAGGTCGTACACCGCGGGGTTCGGCTTGTAGGTTCGCAGGCTGTCCACGCTGATCACGTGGTGCAGGTAGGGCTTGAGGCCGCTGCTCTCCACCGCCGCCTGCAGCATCCGGGGGGATCCGTTGGAGAGGATGGCCAGGGCGCACCGGGGGTGGAGGGCCTTGAGGGTCTCGGGCACCTCGGGGAAGGGGCTCAGGCTGAGGTAGGCCTCCATGAGGCGGCCCACCTGGGCCTCGCTGGCCTCGATGGCGAGCCGCCGCAGCGAGAAGCGGAGGGCCGCCTGCGTGACCTCCCAGAAGTCCTCGTACCGGCCCATGAGGGCGCGCAGCCACGTGTATTCCAGTTGCTTGGCGCGCCACTGCAGGCTCAGGGCCTCGGGATCCGCCGTCACCTCGCGGCAGGCGGCCATGACGGAATGCACGTCGAACAGGGTGCCGTAGGCATCGAAAGCGATGGCGCGCACGTCGGGCATCACGCACTCCTCCCCGGCCTATCCCCCTGCTTCCTTCAACGCCCAGGCATTGCGGCGGGTTCCAGGTCCCATGCCCTTCCCCCGCACGGTCCTACCGCCGCCTCCGCGCCGCCCGTCTGGCCGCACCCGCCGCCTTGACGGCCGTGCGGGGCCTCGTGTCGCCGGCCAGATGGTCGGCCCAGTACCGGGCGATCTCGACGGGCGTCGTGAACCACACGTCGCCCTTCGCCTTCATGCGCCGGACGAGCCGCTCCACCATCCGCATCCGGTGGTGCCGCCCGATGACCTGCGGGTGCATCATCAGGTTGTAGTAGCCCCCGTCGGCGTAGACCCCTTCGAACTCCTCCACCCAGATCTCCCACACCTCCTGCTGGCTCCAGATGCCGTTCCCCATGGGCGGATTTCCGCTGAAGCCGAAGAAGATGAAGTCGTCCAGCGGCCAGTTGGTGGGCAGCTCCACCAGGCCCGCGGCGTCGCCCTCGTAGATGTAAGGGTCGTCGCTGTCCATCATGTTGCTATGATAGACGAACCCGTGCTTCTTCAGCAGGCGCATGGTGTGCTTGCTGGGGTCGGCCGAGGGGGTGCGCGATCCGAGGGTGCGCGCGCCCGTGATCTCCTGGATGCTGGTGACGGCCTTCACCAGGAGCTGCTCTTCCTCGTCGGGCCCCGAGAGCATGAAGGGCTTCTCGTGCAGGTACCCGTGGTGGCCGATCTCATGACCGCGCCGCGCGATCTCCCGTGCCATGTCCGGATACCGCTCCACCGTCCACGCCGGGATGAAGAAACCGGCCTTCAGCCTGTGCCGATCCAGCATGGCCAGGATGCGCGGCACCCCCACCTTCGGCCCGTACGCCCCCATGGACATGTGGATCGGCCGCTCGGCCAGCGCCGGATCCCGCGCGATCCACAGACTCTCCCCGTCCACATCAAAGGTGAGGCACACCGCGCACCGCGCCCCCCCCCTCCACCGCCCTTTCCCCTTCGCCATGGTGGTCTCCTTGCGTTGGACTGACGTACGGAGAAATCCCGGCCGTGTCGCCGCCATGGCCGAGGGTCCGCGTATCATATTCACGGGGTGCGCGGGACGTCAAGGGACGCGAGGCGCGGCGCGAGGCGCGGCAGGGCAAGTGGGTGCTTGCCCACCGCAAAGACACTTACCCGCAGACCAGTTGACACTCCTGCGGGAGTGCGGTAGGTAGGGCGCGCACGACATCGAGAATGTGGAGGCATCGCGTGGGGACGCGGGAGCACTACGATACCTTGAAGCAGCAGGAGGCGGACGCGCTTGCATTCCTGGGTTCCCTCGTGAACCAGGATAGCGGGAGCGACAATCCGGCCGGGGTGAACCAGGTTGGTGAACGGATGGCTGACGCCCTCCAGGGCCTCGGCTTCCGCCTGTACTGGGTGCCCCGGGAGGATCGAGGCAATCATCTTGTCGTCCGGGCCGGGGATGGCCCGCGACGGATGCTGCTCCTGGGCCATATGGACACCGTGTACTCGCGAGGCACGGCACACGCACGGCCTTTCCGCACGGAAGGCGAGAAAGCCTTCGGGCCCGGCGTAGCCGACATGAAGGGGGGTCTCGCCGCATTGGTTTTCGCGATGCGGGCCCTGGCCGCCGGCGGCAACCTGCCACCCGCCGGTACGGCGATCACGATTGTGCTGAACAGCGACGAGGAGGTCTTCTCGCCAACATCGCGGGCCCTGATCGAGCGCGAAGCACAGGGCGCGGCGGCCGTGGCCGTGATGGAACCGGCGCGCGTGAACGGCGAGTGCGTGGTCGCGCGGCGCGGCGGCGGCCGGTATGTGCTGGAAGTGCGGGGGCGCGCCGCCCACGCCGGCAACCAGCCCGAGCTGGGCATCAACGCCATCTGGGATCTGGCCCAGAAGGTCTGCGCCATCCAGGGGCTGGCCAGTGGGTTCGAGGGCACTACCGTGAACGTGGGAACGTTCCGGGGCGGCGAACGCTCCAACGTGATCCCGGATCACGCCGTGGCCGAGATCGGCGTGCGCGCCTGGACGCCGGACGGCGCCGAGGCCCTCACCAGGGCCCTGGAAGCGATCGCCGCCACCGCTCACGTCCCCGGCGCTACGGCGAAGCTGGGCGGCGAGTGGGGCTTCCCGCCCTGGCCCGAGCAGGAAGGCACCGGCACGCTGCTGGCGCTGTACCGCGAGGCGGCCGCGCCGCTCGGGGTAACGGTCGGAACGGTGAAGGCCGGCGGCGCGTCCGACGGCAATCGGACCTGGCGACACGCGCCTACCCTCGACGGCCTCGGGCCAGCGGGCGACCGGTTTCACAGCCCCGACGAGTTCATCTGGACGCGCTCGCTCGTGGAGCGCGCCGCCATCCTGGCCGGGTTCATCGAACTCTGGGCCGGCGTACAGGACTGAGGACTGAGGTATGGGGACTGAGAGGACTCCCAGTCGTCGGCCCCGAACCAGCGCCCACTCAGTCCTGAGTCCTCAGTCCTCAGTCCTGCGGGGCCGGGTGGCCATCGTCACCGGCGGCAGCCAGGGCATCGGGCTCGCCATCAGCCGGGCGCTGGCCGGGGCGGGCGCGCAGGTGGTGATCGCCAATCGAGACGTGGCCCGCGGGGAGCGGGCTGCGGCCGCCCTTCGGGCGGCGGGCCTCCGCGCAGCCGCCCTGCCGGTGGATGTGGCGCAGCGTCCATCCGTTCAGGCGCTGGTGGACGAGGTCCTGCGGCGGTTTCGGCGCATCGACATCCTGGTGAACAACGCCGGGGTCCATGTGCGCAATGAGACCGAGAACCTAACGGATGCGGAGTGGGAGCGCCTCTGGGGCGTGAACGTCACAGGGACGTTCCTCTGCTCCCAGATCGTGGGGCGCTACATGATCCGGCGGCGGCGCGGTGCCATCGTGAACCTGGCCACCATGGGCGCGGCCATCGCCCTGCCCCGAGGGACCGCCTACTGCGCCACCAAAGCTGCGGTCGCCCACTTCACCTCGGCCCTCGCCTGCGAATGGGGCCAGTTTGGCGTGCGCGTGAATGCCGTGGCCCCCGGCGCGGTGCACACGGCCATGAGCGGCGAAGTGTGGACCGACCCGGCGCGGCGGCGGTTCAACACCGACCAGACCCCCCTGGGCCGCTGGGGCCGCCCGGAGGACATCGCCGCCGCCGTCCTCTACCTGGTGTCGGACCAGGCCAGCTACGTCACCGGGCACGTCCTGTATGTGGACGGGGGACGTATCAAGTGGTGACCTGCGCTCGTCAGCCGTCAGTTGTCGGTTGTCAGCCGGAGCTACCAGGGTCAGGGGCCTTTTCCGCAGTCACTGGGGACCCGGCACGCCAGGCTGACAACTGACGGCTTGGCCGCGGATGGCTGACGACCTCCATAGAGAGGAAATGCATGCAGGCGAAGGACGCGGGCCAGAGCTTTTTCGAGACAGTGAATATCTACTTCGAGAAGGCGGCGGCCCTCACTGGGCATCCGCGGGGACTCCTCGATCAGATCAAGGCGTGCAATAGCGTCTATGCGTTCCAGTTCCCCGTCCGCACCCAGTACGGCTACGAGGTGTTCCAGGGGTGGCGCGTCCAGCACAGCCACCACCGGCTGCCGGTGAAGGGCGGGATCCGGTACGCGGCCGAGGTGAACGAGGACGAGGTCAAGGCGCTGGCGGCGCTGATGACGTACAAGTGCGGGATCGTGGATGTGCCCTTCGGCGGGGCCAAGGGCGGTATCAAGATCGACACCAGGCGGTACACCGTGGAGGAACTGGAGCGGATCACGCGGCGCTACACCGCCGAGCTGATCAAGAAGAGCTTCATCGGCCCCGGCCTGGACGTCCCGGCGCCCGACTACGGCACTGGCCCCCGCGAGATGGCGTGGATCGCCGACACCTACTCGGCCTTCAATCCGGGCCAGATCGACGCCCTCGCGTGCGTCACCGGCAAGCCGGTCACTCAGGGCGGCATCCGGGGGCGGGTGGAGGCCACGGGGCGCGGTCTCTATTTCGGTCTCCGCGAGGCGTGCAGCCAGGTGGAGGACATGAAGGCGGTCGGGCTCTCTCCGGGCCTCGAGGGCAAACAGGTGGTGGTCCAGGGCCTGGGCAACGTGGGGTACCATTCCGCGAAGTTCTGCCAGGAAGGCGGGTGTCGGATCATCGCCATCGCCGAATACGATGGGGCCATCTACCGGGCAGACGGCCTGGACGTGGACGCCGTGGTCCGACACCGGAAGGATGCCGGGTCGATCCTGAACTTCCCCGGCGCCACAAACATCATTCCGCCCTCGTTGGCCCTGGAACTGGAGTGCGACATCCTGATTCCGGCCGCGCTGGAGAACCAGCTCACCGCGGAGAATGCCCCCCGCCTCCGGGCCAAGGTCGTCGCCGAGGGGGCCAATGGGCCCACCACGGCGCAGGCCGAGCAGATCCTCCTGGACAAGGGCGTCATGATCATCCCCGACGTGTACCTGAACGCCGGCGGTGTCACCGTGTCGTACTTCGAATGGGTCAAGAACCTCTCCCACGTGCGATTCGGCCGGGTGGGGAAACGCTTCGAGGAGGCGGCCTTCGACCGCATGCTGCGCGCCACCGAGCGCTCGACTGGGAAGATGTTCTCCGAGGCGGAGCGCCGCACCATCGCCCGCGGCGCCGACGAGATCGACCTGGTGAATTCCGGCCTCGAGGAGATCATGATCGGCGCCTACCATCAGATTCGAGACATCTGGAAGCGAAACCCGCGCATCACGGATCTGCGCACCGCCGCCTTCCTCAACGCCCTGGACAAGATCGCCAACACGTACCTGGAGCTGGGTATCTTCCCTTGAGGCTAACGACGGTCGCCCGTTCAACCTCAAGCCAGGACGGCGACAGGCCCCATCTGGATCCGGGTGTACGGCCGAACTGCCGAACGGCCGAACTGCCGAACGTTTTTGTGGATAGAGAGGAGTGCTGCCATGGCGAACGATGACGACGTGCGGGCGGAGATGGAGCGGCTGCGGGCGGAGAACGAGGCGCTGAAGCGGGGCGCGGGGCGCGGGAGCACAATCAAGGTCAGCGAGAAGGGGGCCGTCTCGGTGTACGGGCTGGGCCGGTTCCCCGTGACCCTCTACAAGGAGCAGTGGCTCAAGCTCCTGGCCATGACCGACGACATCCGCGCCTTCATCGCCGAGCATGACGCCGAGCTAAAAACGAAGGGGTAACGGCCGCCCCTCAGCGGACATCCGCCTCGAGGTACCGCCCCAGGCTCTCGAGGCAGCCGTCGAAGTTGCGGACGTCCTCCTGGATCACGCGATGGACTTGGGCGTTGTCCACCTTCCAGTAGAGGTGCACCGGTAGGTCTCCTGTGCCACCTTCGTCACCGAAGCGGCGGTCCGGCTTCGGGCCCTTGAGGAATGCCTGCGTGCCCCCTCGAGGCTCCGCGGGTATTCTCGACGAACGCCACCACCGGTCACGATCCCAGGTCGGCCTCGGCGCGGAGTAGCCAGAAGGTCATCTCCATCGAGCGGAATTGCTCGATGGCGGCGGCCAGCTCGGCCCGCGCCTCCTCGCGCCGCCGGACCTTGGCGTACAGCTTTCCGAGGCCGAGGTGGCAGTGGGCCAGGAGCGGGCGCATCCCCCGCTCGTCCGCCAGCGCCATGGCCTGCCGGTAGTGGCCTTCCGCTGTCTCGACATCCGGGGGATCGCGGTGTGCGGCGACCTCGCCGAGGAGGCGGCGGGCGTAGGCCTGGTAGCCCTGTTCCTTCTGGCGGAGGGACAGATCCAGGGCGCGGCCGGCGACCTCCATGGCGTCGCCCGTTCGACCAGCCAGAAGATAGACCTCGCCGAGGTAGGCCAGTCGCAGCGACTGGCCTACGGTCCTCGTCGAGGCGGCCCGCTCCACGGCCCGCTCGAGCAGCGGCAGGGCCTCGGCCACGCGCCCGGAGAGGGCATACGCGTACCCGAGGCGGGAGGCGATCCAGGGGAGGTAGCCCGGGAGGTCCAAGGCGCGGCAGAGTTCCAGGCAGCGCTCCAGTAGCGGGATGGCCTTGTCCAGGTCCCCTTTGAGGAGATGCAGGTAGCCCACCCCGCGATAGGCGAAGATGAGCCCATGCTGTTGCGCACGCGCCTCGGCGATCTTGACCGCCTCGGCCCCTCTGGCCATTCCCGCGGCGAACTCCCCAAGCTCCGCAAGGCACCACACGAGATAACCCAGCGAGGCCAGGGAGAGTGGCTCGCCCATGCCAAAATGCTCACCGACGAGGTCCCCTGTGAGGGAGTCCGCGTTTTTCCGAAGCAGCTCGGCGGCTCGAGTGTAATCGCCGACGGCGTGGTACGCCAAGCCCAGCAAGAACGTGGAAACGACCTGGAGGGCGAATTCCCCGAGGGGTGCCGCGATGTCCAGCGCGCGTCGCCCGCATTCGATGGCGCGGTCCTGCTGGCCCACCACCCAGAAATAATGGGTCATCCAGGCAGATGCCCAGCCAAGCCGCCGTTGGTCCCCGAGGGCCTCGGCGAGGCGCTCGGCCTCCCGCGTGTGCTCGAAGATTCGGCCGATCTCTCCGAGGGGCGACAGCGCCTTGCGCAGCTCGAGGCGCAGATCGATGGCCTGCTCGAGCGTGTTCCGGGTCTCCGGAAGATGGGCCACGGCCGCCAGCCCCTGCTCCAGGCAGGCCACGGCCTCTCGGAAGGCGCCGCGGGCCACCGCCTTGGCGGCGGCCCTCTGAAGATAGTCAAGGGCCTTCCCCCAGGCTTCCCCTCGCACGGCGTGGTGGGCCAACCGCTCGAGCTGCTCGTCCAACCGGTCGGCGTGGAGCACTTGGATTGCCTCTACGATTCGCGCATGCAGGGCGCGGCGCCGATCCTGCAGGAGGCTCTCATAGGCCACCTGGTAGGTGAGGGCGTGCTTGAAGGTGTATTCAGGATCGGGAAAGAGGCTGGCCTCGTAGAGGAACTCGGCGGCCTGCAGGTGGGCGAGGCGGCGACGAAGGGCGTCTTCGTCCTCCTCCGCAATGGCCTGGAGGAGGGGGAAGGGAACATTCTCGCCGATGACGGCGGCGGACTGCAGGAGGCGCTTCTCTTCGGAGGGGAGTCGATCGATGCGGGCGGCCAAGATTGCCTGGACCGTCGCTGGCACCTGGATGCTGGGAAGGGCCTTGGTCAGGCGGCAGGCGCCCCGTTGCCCGGCCAGCACCTTTGTTTCCACCAGCGTCCGGACGCTCTCCTCGAGAAAGAAGGGGTTCCCCTCGGTGCGATCGATCAGAAGCTGCTTGAGGGGCTGTAGACCCGGATCGGGCCCGAGGAGGGCCTGCAAGAGCTCCTCGGCGCTCTCCGGGGGAAGCGGGTCGATCCGGAGCTGGGTGTAGTAGGTCTTGCTCCCCCAGGTATGCTGGTACTCCGGGCGGTAGTTCACCAGGAGCAGGAGGCGCGCCGTCGGCAGGCTCTCCAGCAGGGTGTCTAGCAGGGCCTGGGTCTCGGTGTCGATCCAGTGGAGGTCCTCGAACACCAGGAGCAAGGGCTGGACCTGACTCTCCCGCAGGAGGAGGCGCTTGCAGGCGTCCAGGGTCCGCTGGCGGCGCTTGGGGGGGTCGAGGGCCTGCCACTGGGGGTCCTCGACCGGCACATCGAGCAGAGAGAGGAGGGCCGGCAGGGTCGGCTCCAGCGCCCGATCCAGGGTGAGGAGCTTGCCGGTGACCTTCTCGCGGATCTTCCGGAGATCGTCGCGGCTCTCGATCTGGCAGTAGGCCTTGAGGAGGTCGATCACGGGCAGGTAGGCGGTGGCCTTGCCATAGGACACCGAGCCGCTCTCCAGGATGAGCCACCCCTCGGTCCGATGCGAGTGCGTGAACTCCCAGACGAGGCGGGACTTGCCCACGCCGGCCTCCCCCACCAGGGCCACGACCTGGCCGTGGCCGGCGTGGGTCTTGGCGAGGGCCTGGTGCAGGGTCTCCAGCTCCGGCTGCCGCCCTACGAACCGGGTGAGGCCCCGGGCGGCGGCCGCCTGGAGGCGCGAGCGGACGGTGGCCGCCCCGAGGACCTCGAAAACCCCAACCGGGGCGTCCAGCCCCTTGACCGGCATGGGGCCGAGTGATTTGACCTGCACGTAGGCTTCGGCCAGGCGGAGCGTGTCCTCCGCGATCAGGATGGACCCGGGCACGGCCATCTGTTCCATGCGGGCCGCCAGGTGCGTCGTCTGCCCCACGGCGGTGTAGTCCATGTGGAGGTCGCTGCCGATGGCCCGCACCACGACCTCGCCCGAGTTGAGGCCGACCCGGATCCGCAGGGGGATCCCCTCCGCCCGCTGGACGCCCTCGGCGTATCGCCGCACCTCCTCTTGCATCCGCAGCGCGGCGTAGCAGGCCCGCACCGCGTGGTCCTCGTGCGCCAGGGGCGCTCCGAAGAGCGCCATGATCCCGTCGCCCATGACCTGGTTCACCGTGCCCTCGTACCGGTGGACCGCCTCCATCATCCGCTCAAGGACCGGGTCGAGCAGCTTCCGCGCCTCCTCGGGGTCCCGGTCGGCCAGCAGCTCCATGGAGCCCTTGAGGTCGGCGAAGAGGACCGTGACCTGCTTGCGCTCGCCCTCGAGGGCACTCTTGGAGGTGAGGATCTTCTCGGCGAGGTGCTGGGGGGTGTAGGTTTGGGGCGAGGCGAATTTCGGGGCGGGTGCGCCTTGGGTCAGTGGCGCCCCGCACTCGTGGCAGAACTTATTCGTGGGAGGATTCGGTGCGTGGCAGGCGGAACAGAGGGACTCAAGGCGAGTCCCGCACTCCCCGCAGAACTTCACCCCGGCGGGGTTCTCGTGCTGGCACCGGGAACACTGCATTCCGGGGGCTCCAGGCGTCGTGGCCTTGCAGGATCGATGACGGGGGGCGGCTATCACTCACAGGTGAAAAGCGTCAACATCGGGCCGCCTCATGGGGGCGCAGGGTCGGCCTGTTCCCACTTCTCGCTCGACAGCCTCCGCGCGAGGATCGCCGCGCCGAGTTTCGCCCAGGCCGCGCTCTCCGGTCTCCTCCGGTATCCCCCTATGTACTGCCGCTCCAACAACCCGCCCGTCATCTGGATCAGCTTGGAGGGACCTTCGCTGATGCGAACCCGGATAGACTTCCTGAATCTACCTCTCGCCATGGAAACCCTCCAGAACGAAGGAAGGGACGGTCAAGGGCCGGCGTGCTCGGGGCGCCGGTGTCACTACCCGCGTGAATCCTTGAGGCGAAGGCGCGCTTTGAGCTGGTGGAGGGAGATCGTCGGCTGTTTCCGCCGAGCACGGATGAGCTTCCAGAACGCGGGATCCGTCTGCAGGACGACGGTATCCCAGTCCTGGCCTTCCACGCCCAGCAGGACGGCCGCCGGCTTCCCGTGCCGCGTGATCACCACCCGTTCCTGCTGGGCGTCATCCACGCAGGCCTTCACCTTCTTCTGGAGATCGCGCACCGTAACTGTTCTCACAGAATATCCTCCGTGGTCTTTCCTGGGGGTTTTCTCCGGATTGCACGCACCAACACGATCGATTTTTCCTCGGACACATCATAGAAGACCCGATACTCCCCAACCCGAAGTTGCCAGACCGGCGGCTCCGCGGGAAAGGGTGGGATGAGGTCCACCAGCATCTTCCGGTTCCGTGTCGGCCGGGTCGGTTCGTGGACAAGCTGGGCCTCGATAGCGTCGAGCACCAGTCGCTGATGAAAAACCGGCAATTGCTTGAAGTCGCTTGCCACCCCTTTGGCGAACCGGAGGATATACACGGCCATATACTTGCATATGCAGCTTAACCCGTCAATCCCGGGAAAAGGGGCTGTACCGGACAGGGGACCAAGGAAGCGATCGGCTTAGGTCAGCGGCGGCGCTGAGGCTCGGAGTCGAGGGGCGGAGGGGGCTCGGACTCGGCCTCGCGGATGGCGGTGAGGTCCATGAGCTGGGCCTCGTCGCCGCCCAGGGCGGGCAGCGGGGGGACGTCCGCGAGGGGGTCGGGGGCGGTCCGCGCCGGGCGCGGCGCCTCCGCCGACCGGCTGCCCCGGCCCACCAGGTAGCCCGCCAGGAAGGCCCCGCCCACGGCGACCAGGAAGAGGACCAGGCCCATCAGGTGCGTCCCTTCGGCGTACCAGGCCAGGATCGTGTCCACGCTACCCACCCTCGACAACGCCCGGGGTCACTCCACGGCCTTTCGCAGGGCCAGCACGGCGGCGCGGGGGTCGGGGGTGCCGAATACGGCGGAGCCGGCCACCAGGATGGTGGCGCCGGCCTTCGCCACGTCGCGGCAGTTCTCCAGCTTTACGCCGCCGTCCACTTCCAGGTCGGCCGTGCTGCCGCAGGCGTCCAGGCGGCGGCGCAGGTCGGCGATCTTGTCCAGCACGAAGGGGATGAAGTGCTGGCCGCCGAAGCCCGGGTTGACGGACATGCAGAGCACCAGGTCCACATCCTTCAGCAGGTATTCCACTGCCTGGAGGGGGGTGGCCGGGTTCAGCGCCACGCCGGGGCGCACGCCCAGCTCGCGGATCTGTTGGACCGTCCGGTGCAGGTGGATGCACGCCTCGGCCTGCACGGTGATGTACGCGGCCCCGGCCCGCGCGAAGTCGGCCAGGTATCGTTCCGGGGCCGCGATCATCAGGTGCACGTCCAGCGGCAGGCGCGTGCGCCGGTGGACCGCCTCCACCACCACCGGCCCGATGGTGATGTTGGGGACGAAGTGGCCATCCATCACGTCCAGGTGCAGGAGGTCCGCGGCGTCCTCCACCCGCGCCACCGCTTCGCCGAGGGCGGCGAAGTCCGCCGAAAGGAGCGAGGGGGCGATCCGGACGCGCCGGCTCACTGGCCCACCACCAGGACCGCCCGCTGCCCCCGCTTCAGCGACCCCCCGGCGGCCGGCTCCTGGCGCAGGATTGTATCCCGCAGCCGCTCCGCCCGCTCGAAGCTGATCCGCGTCTCCACGCCCATGGTCTGCAGCTTGGCCAGCGCCCCCCGCACCGGCTGTCCCACCAGGTTGGGCATCGCGGCCACCTCCTCCTGCCCGCCCCCGTTCACCAGCACGTGCACCACCGTCCCCCGTTGCACGGATTCGCCCGCCGGCGGATCGTGGGCGATCACCACGCCCACCGGATGATGGTCTACGTGCACCTCCGTCGTCGAGCCCGCCCGCAGGCCCCGTTCGGCCAGCAACTGCTGGGCCTCTTGCAGGGGAAGGCCCGCCAGGTCGGGCACCGCCGCCGTGTCCGACCCGCGGCTCATGATGAGCCGCACCTCTGCCCCAGGGCGCAGGCGCATCACGCCCGAGGGCTGCTGCGCCGCGATGCGGCCGCGCCCCACGCGGTCATTGTACTCCTCGCTCACGATCTTGGGCACCAGGCCCCGTTCCTTCAGCAGTTCGATGGCCGCCACCGATTCCAGGCCCACCACCCGCGGCAGGTCCACCTTGCCCTCCTCCCGGGCGAGCCACATGGCGACTTGCGCGCTGACCCACGCCACCGCCAGCAGCAGCCCGCCGAAGGCCGCCCCGCGCGCCGCCGCCCGCAGGAGGCCGCGCCTGCCCCGCCGGCGCGGCGGCGGAGCGGGCGGCCCCGGCGAAGCGGCCGCCGGCCCTGCCCCCGCCGGATCCGGGAACGCCAGGGGCAACTGCTCGCGGGGGGTCTCGCGCTTCGGCATCAGGCCTTCAGCGGGCCGCCCGGCGGCGCAGGCGGGCGGCAAAAAAACCGTCGATCCCGTGGCGGTGCGGCCAGGTGCGCAGGTAACCCTTGGCCGCCAGCGCGGCGGCCGGACCCGGAAGGTACGATCCGGCGTCCTCCACGGAGAAATCGGGGTGTTCTCCCAGGAACGCCTCCACCACGTTCTCGTTCTCCTCGGGCTCGGTGGTGCAGGTGGCGTACACCAGGACGCCCCCGGGACGCACGCAGGGCGCCACGCCTTTCACGATCGCCTGCTGGAGGGCCGCCAGCGCGGCGATCTGCTCGGGCGTCGCGCGCCACTTGATCTCGGGATGCCGCCGCAGCGTGCCCAGGCCGCTGCAGGGAGCGTCGACAATCACCGCGTCGAAGCCACCTTCGCCGCGTGGCACCGCGTCGAAGCCACCTTCGCCGCGTGGCACCGCGTCGAAGCCACCGCCGGGGCCGGGCCGCAGGAAGGCGGCGGCCCCCTGCGCCTCGCCCTGCACGGGGCGCACGCAGGCGAGGCCGAGGCGATCGCGCGCCTCGGCCAAGCGGCGCAGGGCGCGGGGCTGGGGCTCCAGCGCCACGATGGTCCCACGCCCCCCCATCAGCCCGGCCGCCACCGCCGCTTTTCCGCCCCCGCCCGCGCAGGCATCCAGCACGCGCTGCCCCGGCCCCAGGCCCAGCAGGTGCACGGGGAGGACGGCCGCCTCGTCCATCACGAAGGCCAGGCCGTCCCGGACCGCGCGCGCCGCGGCCACAGGCGAGGCGACGTGCGAGGCGCTTCCACCATCCCGGGGCGTGCAGCAGCCCGGTGCCCACCGGCCCAGCTCCATCGGGCCGAGGTCGGCCTCCAGCGCGCGCCGCGCGTCCTCCGGCGAAGTCTTCAGGAGATTGGTCATGTAGGTGATGCCGGGCGTCGCGTTACAGGCCAGCGCCAGGTCCGCGGCCTCCGGCAGCCCGAGGCGCGCCACCCATCGCTCGGCCAGCCACGGGGGCAGCGAGCCCCACGCGGCCAGGTATGCCGCGGGATCGCGGGCGGGATCGGGGTAGTCCACCGCGCCGCCCGTCCGCGCGATCTGCCGCAGGACCCCGTTCACGAACCCTGCCGCCCTCGCAGGCCCCAGATCTCGCGCCTGCCGTACCGCCTGATCCACGGCGGCATAGGCCGGGACCCGGGCGAGGAAGAGCAACTGGTACGCGGCGGCGCGCAGGACGCACAGGAGGGGGAGCGAGACCGCCTCCACGGGCCGCCCCGCCGCCCGCGCGATCACCCAATCCAGCCGGCCCTGCCATCGCAGGACGCCGTAGGTGATCTCTGTGGCCAGCCCCCGGTCCCGCGGGGCCAGGCGCGCGCGCGCGAGGGCGGCATCCAGTGCGAGACTCGCGAAGGCGCCCTTGCGCTCCACGCGGAGCAACACGTCCACGGCGATGCGCCGCGCCGGCACGTCAGCCCCGTGACGGATTGGGGGCGCCCAGGCGGGCGCCCCGATCCAGGCGGGCCCCCCGGGCGAAGTCGGCCGCGGGCATCGGCCGCTTCCCCTCGGGCTGGACGTGGGTGAGGAGCAGGCACCCCTCGCCCGCCCGCACCAGGATCCCCGCCGGTTCGAGGCCCGCCACCGTCCCCGGCTCGCCGTTCCAGCGTTCGGGCACCTCGTCCCGCACCTCCGCCGCAAGCACCTTCAGCAACCGCCCCCGGGCCGCGGTCTGCGCCCCGGGCTGGGGCGCCAGGGCCCGCACGCGGCGGCGCAGGGCGGCGGCGGGTTCCTTCCAGTCCAGCACCTGGTCGGCCGGGGCGATCTTGGACGCGTACGTCGCAGCCGCCTCGTCCTGCTCGCGTGGCTCCGCCCGCCCGGCGGCCAGCAGTCCCAGGGTCTCCACCAGGGCATCCGCCCCCAGGACGGCCAGCCGCTCCCCGAGGCTGCCTGCCGTGTCGTCGGGGCGGATGACTTCCGTGCGTTGCAGCAGCATGGGCCCGGCGTCCATGCGCTCGACGAGGCGGATAATGGTGATCCCCGTCTCGGCCTCGCCCCGCAGCAGGGCCCACTGGATCGGGGCGGCGCCCCGGTACTTTGGCAGGAGCGAGGCGTGCACGTTGAGGCAGCCGTGCGGCGCCACGTCCAGCACGGGCCGTGGGAGGATCTTGCCGTAGGCCGCCACCACGATGGCGTCCGGCGCGTGTTCCGCCAGCGCCGCCACGGCGGCGGGATCGCGAAAGGTCTCGGGCTGGGCCACGGGGAGCCCCAGGCGCAGGGCGGCGGCCTTGACCGCGGGGGCCTGAAGGCGCTGCCCCCGCCCCGCCGGCTTGTCCGGCTGGCACACCACCAGGCGCACCTCGTGCCCCCCCGCCACCACCCGCTCCAGCGTGGGCACCGCGAACGCCGGCGTCCCCATCACGATCAGCCGCATACTTACTCAGTTGACGAGGACTGAGGACTGAGTGGCTGTCCGGCATCTCAGTCCTCAGTCCTTCGCCCTCAGTCCTGACAGTTCGTGGGTCATGTGGTCCCAGTGCGTGCCGGGCCAGTAGATCCGGCCGCAGGCGGGGCACCGCTTGAAGTCCTGCTGCGTGCGCCACACGTGCGGCGGCACGCGGCCGGCCGCCGCGGCCCGCGGCAGCACCTCCACGACCACGTTGCACCGCATGCACCGCGTGCCCGCCCGCTCGGGACCCAGGCGGAACTCGACCGCCACCTGCCGGAGTTGGTGCTGCACTCGGTCGTGCCGGATGAACCCGTGCGGGCCCACCTCCGGCCGGCGCGCCAGCCCCGTGTC
>Ga0214473_10004468_pt1 | contig 16814 bp, 33 predicted proteins | sample RVTome_7_FD_203509 | JGI IMG/M metagenome (GOLD analysis project Ga0214473, IMG submission 203509) | Soil microbial communities from uranium-contaminated site in the Upper Colorado River Basin, Wyoming, United States - RVT98D197 | ecosystem: Environmental > Terrestrial > Soil > Contaminated >... | reverse complement strand
AGAAGAAATTACTCAAGCAAATAACATTAAAAATAGAGTTCATCATGATTCTATTTTATCAGGTCTTAATTTTATAGAAAAATTTATTACTACAAATACAATTCCTCAAAATGGAATTGCATTCTATACAGATGGAATATCTTTACAGCATTACATTCCTAAAAGTAGAATAACTAGTCAACTGTATAGATGTGGTTCTGACTTTATTGAGTTTAAAGAAGACCTAGATAATACAATAGCAATAATCTCGATTGATAATTCTGAAGGTGCAGTAGCAATAGTTAGTGGAACTACAATTCTATATCTTGATGAAACTCATTCAGGAGTAGGTGGTAAACATAGTAAGGGTGGACAATCCGCAAGGAGATTTGAACGTAATAGAGAACGTGAACTTTTAGAGTATTATAATCGTGTTGTATACAAATCAAAAGAACTTCTTTATTACAAACCAACTTCTTTAATACTTTCTGGTCCAGCCTTAACCAAAACTAAAATTTATTCATTATTAGATTATCGACTTAGGAATCTTCCTTTTAGGATTATTGATATTGAGTATGCTGGACACAGTGGTATTTATCAAACTCTTGGTAGAATTAATCCAACTTCACCGTAATATTTATATACACTTTTAACCTTACCACTGGTGTTTGAATATATTGAATAGACAGAATATACTGAAAGATGTACAAAAAGGTATATCAATAGATTCTATCGTGAATGAAATATATCATACAATAAAAATAAAGATATTTACTCATAAAGTAACGAAACAAAAAATGTATGTAACTTATGTAAGGGCTGGTAATGTAATGACTTTATTTCAGCATACACCAAAAAAATTTGAATTAGAAGTAAAAAAACATATCAAAAACAATTTACTTAAACAAAAATTTGTTATTGTTGGTGATAAAGGATACGAATTAAGTGTAACTGATGTTTTTGATAGAGAACAAGTAGGAGGATATATTTGGAATACAGATAACAATCGCATTCTTAAAACAATGAGTATTAGAGTTTTTTCATCTTCTAATGTTTTAAATCAACATCTAATTAAAACTGTTTTTGTTAAGAAATTCTGGGGTAGTAAAGAAAATTGATAAATCAAGAAAAAATATTATATACAAATAGTGATATGTGATGAGAAAACACAGTAGTAAAATGAGTCTTCCAGGATTTGTTACTTGTCCTGAATGTGGATATCTAGTTATGTCTGATAAACGTTGTTTATCAATTATAGATAATAAAATTTGTGGAACATCTAAACAGGTAGATTCAAAAGAAAATTCTATAATAACTTATGTTAATTTAAATAAAAAAGATATATTAGATAGAAGAGATTGGTTGTAAAATGAGCGAATGTTCTTGTGAAATAATGGATTTAGGTTTCGGAGACAAAATAAAAGTGATATGTCATAAACATCTTAAAGAAAATAGGAAAAACATAAAGGAAGTTGAAAAAATTGAGTGAAAAAATAATCAAGTGTTCAAATTGTAATAAAGAATTTAATGAAAAAGATTGTTATACTATTGGAGATAGACCAAATAACTACTGTTCATTTGAATGTGCCGATTACGTTAAAACATTATTAATGTCTATTTACTTTTGATGAATCAAAAAGGAAGTTGATGAGAAATGAGTGAAACTAACGCACAACCGACAAAAACACATATATGCGAATATGTGAAACTAGAATTTAAAGCACCTAACCTTTCATGCTACACAACAACAGAAATGAAGATCTGTTATCACTGTAAAACCCTCAAAGGAATAAAAAAAGTGCGTGAAAAGAAGAGGTTAAAGAAAATTGATTATTAAAGTAACAACAAAAAATGTTTCCTTACATATTGAGGCTATTAATGGGTTTGATGCCATAAAAAAATTCTTTAAAATGATTAAGAACAATAAAATTGCATTAAATGATTTAGGTTTAATAGGATATTGGATAAGAAGTGATGGAGAAAAAATTGTTTTCAGGATATTTCCAGCATTATATTACGCTGGAATAATAAATTATGAAACATATCATTATTCTTTGAATCAAGCAGGTGTATGGATAAATAAAGACCAAGCTGAGCAAACAGCATATACAGATAAATGGATGATTACAGATTAAAAGAAAAAAGGAAGTTGATGAATAAATGAGGTGTGAATATTGTGGTCAGGAATTTGAGTTACCTGCGTATTGGATTCAAGATGTATATTCTTATGATATGACATTTTGTTCACATGCTTGCAGACATGAATTTAGAAATATATTTCCAATACCAGAGGAAGTTGAAGAGAAATGATAATGTGCATATATTTTGACCACGTAGAGAGCCTGTAAGATGTTTTCATATATTTTCCAGTTGATAGGTTCTCTATAACATTTTTTCGAGTTTACGTTCAAGCCTTTTTTCTTTTAGTTCCTGTTCTTTTTGTTCTTGTTTCGCTTTATTTAGGGCGTTCCTTATTTGTATTGAGGCTAAAGGTATTTTTTGTTTTGTGTCGTATAGGTAATAAAATTGTTTTGCTTTATGTAGGGGTAAATTAAATTTTTTTATGTGTCCTGTGTCGGTTGTCCATATGTAATTGAATTTTTGTTTGACTTTATTTTTTCGGCACCTTATAGTTATGTTCGCTAAACTACGTAGACGTATATCTGCCATACTGTCTAGTTGTGATGTATATATTAGTTGTACATCTGCTTTTCCTGACTGCATGATGAAGTAACTCATTAATCTGCTTAATACAGAACCACTTACACGGCTTTCTAGGATAGTTACTATCTCATCTAAACATAGTATACAGTTATGTAAATCATATGGTTCACCTTTTTCAATTAAAGTTACTAATTCAAGTAACTCTTTTATCCCGAAAAACTCAAAGTTCGGTACATCTATTTTGTAGTTTGCTTTAACAATAACTGTTTTTTCTGTAGGTATATTTTCGTTATAACTTATTTCTTCATTAGCGTTTAATAGTCTTTCCATATCTTTTGGTGATAACTGTTTATATGCAAATAATATGGATATGTATGCTAGCATTGTCATTATGAAGGTTTTGCCTGACCGTAAATTACCTATTACGGCAATAATCATTTGTTATTTACAGTCCTAATACTATTAAAGATATAGCAATTAATAATAATCCATATATTTTTATGTAAGTTTTTTGTTGTTGACTTAACATTTTGTTATGGTCTACCTAATAACTTGTTTATGCTGTTATTGTCACGTTTTTTTTCGTCACTCATCTCTTGTCTAAACATGCCTTTTAAGATATCGACAAATTCGGTTCTGCCTTTACGTTCTTTTGAAATACTGTTAACTTTGTATCTTTCAATTAATACTTTTAAAATAAGGGGATCGTATTCGAAGTGTTGTTTGAAGGCTACTGCAATTATTTCTAGTGCAGTTATATTTATGACATCTTTTTTAGTTAAATCGGTTTTGCCGTCGACCTGTATGTAATGTTTTTTGATTGAGCCATCTTCTTTGTATTCAGTTTTTTCTACATCAAAAAATTTGTTTATTGCTTCATATATTTCTTTTTTGTTTTCCTCGTTCTCAAATAATGTAGATAAATCTAGGACAGATGACATCTATTGGTTACCTCTATTATGAATATATTTTTTTAACATATTTTTTATATCAATAAATAGGAGAGGTAAACCAAAAATTATGGTTATAGCAATTACTAAATTTAACAAATTTGTTAAATTATCTATAGGCATATTTTTTTAGTTGATTTAGGGGTTTTTAAGTTTTTCGGCGAATAACATATATTACTAGTAATAACGATAAAATTAGTGAAACAACTATACCTAAATATATTGTGCCTCCATAATTTATGTTGTTAGGTAAAACTGTGGTTATGGGTGGCACTATGCTTTGTTCTTGAAAACTTATTTCAATTATGTTTTGTTGGATAGAGTTATTTGTTTTTATTTCGAGGGTGTTTGTGGTGTAATCAACATATATGCTTGGTGAGGTGCTTGCTTGATGTGCTAAATAATTTAGTTTGAAGTTATCTTCATTTATTTGGGTGACATCTAGATCATATATTTTTATGTATTTTGGGTTAAAGGCAAGATAATCCCAATAAACTGTATTATTTGATACAGTGTTTATTGTGGCGTTATTATATATAGTCATTACATAATTGTTTGTTGTTTCCGGAAAACTGGTTAAGTTAGTGTTTCCGCCTTGATACTGTAATCCCCAATCACCGCTTATGTGCTGAAGTTCTAGTCTATCAGTTCTTAAAATAATGTTATCTAAATTACTTGATACATTATAATATATTTTGTTTCCAGACCCTATTTTAAAACTCCAGCCATTATCTAAACTTAATCCGTTACTTACTGAAAAAGTTGTTATAGGTGTAAACAAAATTATTGCTAGACTTATGATTATTATGATAGTTTGTGATTTATATTTTAGTTCCAACCAACCAAAGCCCCTACAATTCCGTTATGACTATTTTCTACTGCTACCGCGAAATATCTTTGGTTGTCTGTAACTTTGTTTAAGCCTATTGCGCACCCGTTTATTCCAGCAACTAAAAATTGTCCTGTCGTTACGATATCACACACTTTTACGGTTGTTGGTCTATCTTTTACAAGAAAAAGATGTTTATCTACTTCAGCAAAAACGGGTTCACTTACAATATATGAAACATTTACCATTTTTGGTTGATACTGTATAGTCTCTATTTCTGTTTTTGTGCCGTTCAATAAAACAATTTTTTGTTTTATTATAATTGCCTCATTTTTTGTTATAGAGTTTTGGGTTAAATATGTTTTACCGTCTTTGTCTGTCACATTTTGAATAACTATTTCTGTTTCCTGAATTAACCTATATTTTGTTATGTTTTTGTATCCTGTAATGCCTTGTTCACTTAAATATTCTACTGAAGACAACAAAAATGTGTATGTTGAACTGCATTTAGTAAATACCCATAGAGATTTTAGGCAAACTACGTCGCCGTTCTCAAATACTTCATTTGGGTTAGCGGTTATTTCGCTCTCATAACTACCTCCTGTCACCTGACTTTTTGAAGTCATAATTACTGAATATAGGTTGCTTGGGCGATTAGTTTCAAAAACAGTGTAGGTGTTGTTTGCTGAAAGTTTTATGTTTGAGTTACTGAAAATAATGTCGCTAATAGTATTAGATGCAGAAATAGATAATCTTATAACATTGGCTGATAAATTTGCGTTAGCCGAATACACTTCAATTCCTCGGTTACCCCCGAAAGATGCACCAAATAAATTTATTTGTGCACCTGATAATTGAGTTCCCCCGAAAATTTGGATAAACGAATTATCCACAGTTTTATGTAAAGTATAGACGTCAACAATATTATTATTATCTAAATATATATTTCCACTAAAAGTTGTTGCACGTAAATCATTTGTTGTTGTCCTTAAAACATTTGTTCCCACAGTAACTTGATTAAATGTTACGTTATCGCCTGTCTGCACGTTTTGGTTCATATCAAAAAGTTCATTATTTCCTTGACCTGTATCTAGTGTCAAAAAAGTTACTGCGTCAGTTGTCTGCACGTTTTGGTTCATATCATATAATTCATTATTTCCTTGACCTGTATCTAGCGTCAAAAAAGTTACTGCGTCACTGCTTTCAACATCTTGGTTCATTGCATAGAGTTCGTTGTTACCAAAACCCGTATTTACTGTCAAAAAAGTTACTGCATCAGTTGTCTGCACGTTTTGGTTCATATCATATAATTCATTAGCGCCTTGACCAGTGTTTAAGGTCGGAGTTGAAAGCGGTAAATCTATGTATGCGTTAGTTGTTGAATTAATAATATATATGTTAGTGGAATTATATCCTATAGCACATGAAGGTGTTTCACATAAAAAAAAGTTGGTGGGTGAAACAGCGTAACTAGGAATAACATAATAATTAAAGTATAGGTTTGTTAAGGCAAAAGTAAATAATATTGTGCTTAAAACCGTTAAAACGGTGTTACTTGATAACTTTATTTTTTTGTTTGTTTTGAACATATTTAGTTACCCAAAGAAAAGTTATTGAGGCAGTAATTAAATGTATTGTATTTAATAAAGTTATTGCGTCATGTGTTTGAGTTGAAGTAATTACTTCATTATTTATTGTAGTTACTTCCCATATTCTAGGAGAATAAATATATTTTATGTTGATGGAATCAACTAAATTATATACATATATTATGTCATCTACCTGTATCTTATATATTGTTGTGCCTTCCAAAATTTGTTTGCCGTCCCAGTAACTAAAAACATATTTATTAAAATTTTGTGTTACATTAATTATTTGTCCTCCCTTAATAGTTTCATTAATTATTTGTGGTGAACTAAAATATTCTGTGACATAAACTATTGTGGTGTAACTAGATAAAAAAATTATGTAACCTATTATTAAAGCAAATAATATTTTATTATTTATTTTTGTGTAACCCAATTTTTTAGCCTCGATAGTCGTCATAACTTATAATTAATAGGAAGCACCCAAACAAAATATATATCATTTCTAGATAGGGGTGCATAAAGAAGTCTGTTCTAGCTACAAGTAATGTCCCGTTACTTAAGTAACTGGTGTTAACGATAACATAGGGGTTCAAGGCAATTAATGAACCAAATAATATACTAAATATGCCTGAAGCCATCTCAAAAAGTGGTATACGCATAACTAAAGAAATTATGCCTATAATTAACAGAATTATTGGTATAAAATATACGGTGCTGTCGAAACCAGTTAAGTTAGTCGTTACTTGCATACTATACAATTGGGCTATTACCTTTTATAATTACTGATGTGGTATTTGTTGCTGTATGTATGAATTGCTGTGGATTACTTACCACATATAAATTGAATGCTACAGAAATAATTAGTGCCACACCTAAAACTAATACTACTATAATTAATAGTTTTTCAGCGTCTTTTCCAAACAACTTTTTTAGTAACGTATTATCTGTTAATGTTTGAAACATTTCTGCATTATATATTTTGTTTTCAAAAAATGTTAGTGGTGACAATTTTTCTATATCAAAAAATATGTGTGGCTTACTTTTTCGCCAACGAATAGCTTTAGTTAAGTCTAGGTCATATATTTTGTTTTTATATTTTATTGTGGTGGCACTTAATTTAAAGTTTTTTGTGGCTACATGCTCATAGGTGTCTCCGATTTTTTTTAAAATATGTGCTTTCGGCGTTTTTTTGATTACCAAAAAATATGTTACAACAAAAACTCCTATAAGAGATATTGTGAATGACGCTACAACATTTAAATCAATTAAATTAGGCATATTCAAGGTTTCCTTATAATTTGTTGTTATATAAGTTTTTGGGGTTATAAATCATTACTGGATTCTTTACCTGTATACCCATAACTTATTAATGTAATTGATAAAATTGCTTCCCCCAACAAAAACCATATAGGTATTATCCCTAAAATAGTGTATAGTATTGATAACGTTATCGCTAAAACACCTATTATTTGTGGCGACAAATCTATTCCGCGTTGATAACATAATATACTTAATCCTATCAGTGACGCTGTATACACTGCTATACCTACTGCGTCAAAACTAAATCCAGTTAATAAACTAAAGTTATTCAATAGAGTAGAGGGGTCATTATATATGGTAGGTATCGGATGATTTATGTCTTCACTTACAGCCCCTTTACGTAATGACCAATACGCTAAAACACCTAATCGGTTCTGTAAACTCGGTTCTAATTTAGTTATTAGATCTTGCCTAATATTTTGTTCGTATTGAATAAAGTTTGTTGCTGTAGTGGAATTAATATATATGTCTATGGACGGCGAAATAGATAAAGCAATAAATACGTTTGAGTGTGTGGCTACATATGTTTGTCCGTTTGCTTCACTATAAAAGTATTGAACTGTATCTGTGTCGTTAAACATAGTTAATTTTCCTTTATAGAACTGTGTTAAAGGGTTGTTGACGCTGATTGATTGACTTGCACTTGCCTCATAAAAGGTTATGTCTAAATGATATACCCCTATATCGTTAAAGGGTGAAGCACTATTTTGATAAATATAGTCGTATGTGGCGTTGACGCTTGATACATTCCATAAATTAAACACTAAACCGCTTATCTGTAAGTTTTCGGTTGTTTCAAACACGTAATAGTAGTTATGTCCTGCCTGCAACTTTACTAAATTGTTTGTCGCAAAATTGGTAGCCCAAATTACCCCTGCAGTGACGACGTAATCATCTTTTGCGTAAGATAACGGCAAAAAAAGGTTTACTGTAAATAATAGAACTAAAAATATTGGATACCCACTTTTTCGGGTAAAACTTTTTTTCATGTATTTACTGTTTTTTAGGGAATTAATAAAGTTTAGTCTCCTCCAGTTATTCGACTAACAACGGAATAAGCTAGAAAACCTATTATTGTTCCGTTAATAATTAATAGAAAAGGGTATTGTAAGTTAAAAGTTATTACTCGACTTGCTACCGTAAAAGGAAAACTTATTAAACTAATAATTAGTCTAACAGTATATACTGTTACGGCTACAGCATAATTTGCTGATTCAACAGCGTTACCTATGAAAGCGAACGGTTCACTACTAAAATTTGGTGCTGGAGGTGGCTCAACATCCATAATGCTTATGGCATTATCGTAATTCATGTAAGGGTTTTCGGCTGATTCAAACATAAAAAGTATTATGCCTTGCATAGTTAAAAACATTATACAGAAAACATATAGAGATGTTGTGCCCAATTATTCGCCACCTAAAAATATTTTTGATAGCGTCATAGCAAACAATATACATATAGCAACTACAGCATATATAAGGACTTCGAAAGGTAACATATTGCTTAAACTGAAAAACGCTAATATACCAAATAATGTTGTACCTAAAAGTATTGGAGGAATTTTCCCTGTTTCGCCACTATCTTTTTTTGCTTTACTTATTAATAAAATAGTTATTAAAGTTACTGTAACAAAGATTATTCCGTAAACCATTATTGAAGGAAAACCTAGATTAGCCGATAAAGCATTGATGTTATTTAGTATATCCCATTGATTACTAAATTGAGTTACTATAGGATTATAGTTTATTGTGGGGGTAATATAGCTCCAAACATAATATATTCCTAAAGTATCGTTTATCGGAAAAAGAACGTCTACTGCTACAGGGGCGTATGTTGGATAATAATACATGGTTTGGTTTGTGTTACTGCCATTAATTTGCATTGATTGAGTTAAACTTAATCCTATCGCAATATAACTGTTATCATCTGTTGTTATGTCTGGAAAAAAAATGTATTCAATATTACTTGTATTTAACGGTATAACTACTGCTTGAGACCACACCATTTTTAAGGGATTAGTAACTGATATAGGTAAATTATTTGGTGCTGAATAAAGGGCTACTGTAGCCCACGCATTACCTAAAGCACCTGTATAACTTACTACATTAAAATATGTTTGATTTATATGTATGCTTCTGTCTGTGCTTCCAACATAAATGTATGTAACTCTTTGATCTACAGTAACGTTGTTGTTGTTTGGGTATCCACCGATTATTCCTGATGTACCGAATGTCTGTGTTTCGTTTTCTGTTGAAGTCAATAAATATTCGTCATAAAACGCTCCAGTCGTATAAACTGTACTTAATAGTTTAGTTACCATATAAGATATTGTTGGTCTATTAAAACTCATTACATACTGATTATCTAGATACATTGTGATTTTGTCTTGAGTTGAATTATGATACTGTATTATGTGTGTAGCGTTGTGCCACCCTATTGTTCTAACTATGTTTGAATCTATATAACTTGTGTTGGTTGTATATAAGTAGCTTCCAGTATCATATAAGGCTACTACACCCAAAAAACCGTAAGTGTATGTGGTACTACATGTATAGTCTGCGTCTAAAGCTATTCCAACATCATAATTAACGTTAGTTACTCCATTATCGTAAAACCATATACTCGATTTATATGTTACATAACTTATATTCATGCCACTTGAAATATCTGTATCTACAGTAAAATTGTGTCGGGCGGGATAATATAATTCAGCTCCTCCAGCGTCTTTTATCCTTATACTTGCATTACCTTCATGTTTTGTTGCTGTAGAAAGATATGTGTAATCAGGATTAAGCCATGAATATGGTGGACATATACTCCAGTTTGGTTGACTGATTGAAGTAATATTAAATTTGTCGTCTAATAAAGTAGTTACAGCGTAACTTTGAGGTAAAAAAGATATAAATAAAAGGGGAAGTGCTATTGCTAATATTATGCCGATATTTCGCAATAGCACGTTACTCAATAGTGCTTACCTGATTGATGTTTTTTAGACGATATCTGCATAAGTTAGTACTACTAACACAAATGCTATTACTATGACGATACCCATTACCGCCCAAATAGCGACTGTACTAGAGCTCCAACCTGCTGTGCTAGCGTTTTCTATTGTACCTATTGCAGTTACTCCAAGAGTAGCAATGAGGATTGCTCCTATTGATAATCCAACTACGTTTTTTGTTGCTGACATTTTATTATCTGTTTACATATTTTTTTGGTAGTATATATTATAGATGTAAAGTAAATTACCTAAATTTTTTATGTTTGTAAAGCCTCTTTATTTTTTCTGCGCACCCAATAATCATGTATTAGTCTACGCCTTTTTGTCCTTAAAAAACTGTTACATACATTACATCTAAATAAATTTTTTGGATACTTTATTTCACATTTATAACAATAGTTATATAATTTATAGTTAATGTATACCAAAATTATTTATTCACATAATCCTTAAAAAGATTTATGCCACAATAAAAAAACATTGATAAAGCAACATATATAGTAACAAAATATGAGATATCTTGTTTACCTAAAAAAACAGGTATTATTCCTGAACAAAAAACAAACATATAATTTAATACAATATAGTCATATATATTTAATCTAAAAACTATGTCGTTTTGTATTGGAAAAAATGTTTTGTTTAATCGGTTACGGTTATAAAAAAAATATGTTTTGTGATATATTATTACATAAATTTTTGTATATAAATACCTGTATATTTTAAGTAGATTCATTTTTTTTGTTTTCATCTTTACTGATGTTGATAAAAGACTTAAACAACCTTGCTTTATCGCCTAAATTTATGTTCTCTTTTTCTGCAACATAAGCGATCATTTGCGCTAAATTCTGTTTAGTTCCACAGCGTAGACAGGGAATTTTTGTTTCCATATCAAACGAAATAGATGCTTTCATTATCTGTTTTTTGTCAAAAACATGTTTTATTTCACATGAGCCTTCTTGAATAATTTTTTTTCGGCGATTAACTAAATAAAATTTTTTCATATTTTATTCAATTCCTCTCTTAAAAGGTCTATTTCTTTATGTAACTTTTTTGTTTCAATTTCTATTAATAGTTCTGCCTGTTTTTTAAGTAAATATTTTTTTTCTCTATTTAGTTCTGCTTCTTTACTGAAATAATTTAATATTTTTTGTATTATTGGGTTCATTTTAAATCAGTGAATTTGTTGTAGAGAATCCGTTAATGATTCAAGTGTAAAGTAGCCTGTTTTTGATGCAAAAATTAGTTGTTTAATAAAAATGTCTCCAATTCTTAATTTATTATTTTCATCAACAAATATAAGTTCTGCTAAGATAAGATTAATTGTATGTAACTTTTTTTTATTTAAATATATTTTAGTCAATTTTATAGAAAACAGTTAAAATGGATAATATATAAATTTATCTATAATATATTTTTTCTTAAAAAAATATACTAAATATTGTCGGGTTTTGGTAATAAAAGAATTATTACAGCAATTATAACGGGTATCGTTAAAGCTAATATAGTTAATATAGACATTTTTTATTGTTAATAGATATAAAAGAAGATAGTATTAAAGTTATCTACCTATAAAAAAAGATAAAATATCCTAGTTTATCGCTAGGATATTATTTTATGAATTTATTTTTCGATACTGTCGTCTTTTATTGCCCACCCTAATACTTCTTGGCTAGTGTTTGGGTTGTTTCGGGGAATTGCTACCGCAATAAATCTTACACCTATATATTCGTCGCTGTCGTCACCGAATTTTTCGGCTATTTTACGAAAATTGCTGGTGTTTATTGGAAAATGTCCTTCTACAACATTTTTTTTGTATTCTGCTGTAGCGGGTGCGCTGATTAATCCGTTGTTGTCCAGATGTGAACCTGTTATAGTTATTTTTGCGGTATCGCCTATCCCCATTCCTAATAAAGTCGGTTTGATGATAGTTAGTTTAGTCGTACTTTTATTTATTTTTGGCATAATTTATTACCGCTTATATATCATATATATGACATATATTAATGTTATGATAAAATTATGGGGGTAGAACAGTTACCCTTCCACACCCTTTTATTATCAATTAACCTAATAACCTTTTTTTCATGAACTCTCTTAACCTTAAAATCATGAAAGTTAATGCTTTCACTAAAGTTAGTAAATCTGTTTCCATGAGCCAAAATTTCGTCTCCTTTAATAACGTATTTCCAGTCCTTCTTAACACCCTTAATTTTACGTTCCTGTTTCCCGTCCTTATCAAAAAAATATATTTTTGGAGTAAAAAACTGTGCCTTACCTTCCCCCTCAATCTTTATTCCCCCTAATTCATCATCACATTTTAACTTAATTTTTTTGGGCAAAACAAAACAGTCAGTATCACAATAAATTATTTCGTTCTCATATTTCCGTAAATAATTATAAAGTTCTTTTCGGGCATAACTACATACAAAACTTGCTACAGCAACACTGTTTTTTCTACCGTAACCAATATTTTTATAGCAATCCCCCCCCAAAAACTTCAATAAACTAAATTTTCCTTCAATATCTTCAAGCGTTAAATGACCGAACTCCATTTTATCATCATATTTATTATAACGTTCTGTCTTGACATATTTTTGACCAAATTTCCCGTAACAACTATTTAGTATACCGACCTTATAAAATTCCCTCATAAATCCTGTTGAAGACTGTTTTAAAGGGTAATATTTGTTGACAAATTGCTCAAAAATTTTACCTAAACGATAAAACTCTACTTTATGGAATTTAGTGACTTCAGAAAAATCTATTTCCGGGCTACACGCCACAGTTCTAAATTGTCCGACAGGAAAAATTAGTCGCTTATCTTTTTCACGCAACATAGGCGTTAAAGGAATATATTTGTTTATAGGCACATTTAAACTGACATCAGCAATATATCCATAGCCCTCATCAACCAAATCTTTAACTACATCAAATTCAGGCTCAATCATTATTCCCCCGTTAAATATTTCGGTTGGATAACCATATTTCAACATAACGTAAGGGTACATACTATTTACGTCATACTTAATTACTTCAGCTTCATCACGCCTAAACACTTCTACCCGCCCCCCATGATAACTTTTACTCGCTAAATCAGTATTAATTTTATCGATAACATAAGGTAAACATGATTTAAATGTACTATAACTTAATTGTGCGCTACTCCATTTCACCCGATTAGGCATTTGACGATACAAAGTCTTTAAAACAGAGTAAAGAACCATAACATCATTAACACACCTTTCTTTCAATAAATCTTCTGGTATCTCTTCCCCCCTTTTTTCGTATTCAACAAAATCTATATCAATTTTTTTTATACCAAAAAAATCACCCAATTTTTCAATACTAGTTTTAAAGAAATTGAATGTATCAAGAAAAAGTATGTTATAATGTTTATCTTCCCCTTCAATATCAATTACAGTATTTTGGTAATTAATTATGAAAGGATTACTTGAAACAATAGTTAAACTAAATTCTGGATTAAATAATATAGTGTTTATTCCCACCCTAAAATCGAAACCAGTATTATGAGCCCAAACATAGCTAGTAAAGTGTCCGTTTGATCCACAATAACTTATCACTTTACGTGTAAAATCGTTTTTATCATAAAAAAAGTTTTTTTCAACAATAACATCATTCAGTACTCTAACATAATAACCTAATCGTAATACCAGTTCATCATTTATTGTTCTTGTTTCAGTATCAAAAAGTATTCCATTAAGTTTTGGACTAAACATATATTTTTGGGGAAAAATTTTATTAAGTAAATCCCCATTTTTTTCAGTCACTAATTGACTCATTTTGATTCACTTAATATATTTCCCATGTTCCCACATACCCAAATTTTTTTACGTTATGGTCAATAAAATGTCGTTCATGTGACTGATATATTTTTCTTTTGTTAGGAATAGGTGTTCTGGATTCATAACTATGTCGGTGCTTTTTGTTTTTCATTGAAGGGGTATCGCACACAAATTTATAATAATGTGAATAAATAATGTGTTCTTTATCTCGCCTATAATTATCGTATTTAGGTAAATCTTTATCTTGTCGAGGCACACCTTTTTTATAGGTAACATAACCTTTTTTTGATGTTGTTCTTGCATGATACCCTTTTGACCGCAGATTTAAAACATGTTTTCTGTATCGAATATATCGTTTTATTGTAGAACTTTTTTTGTTAACTAAAAAAAGTTTAAAATCTTCGGGGCTTTCATCAATATGTTTATCTGAAACAATTTTTTTAATTACAATAGGTTTATCATTCATATATAATCATCTTTTTTGTTTACATTATAAATACTTGTCTAAATTATTTCCCGTAAAATTTTTACATTTGAAAACTATTTCATAACATATTTTTTGTTTTTTAAAACAAAAACGTGCATAACTCATATTTATACAGTTACCGCATATATCACCTAAAATAGTTGCTTCCCTAATCATGTTATTTTTTTCCCTGCATTTTAGTTTCATTTATTAAAACCTCATTCATTAACTTCTCTTTAGTTAATAAATCAATTATTTTATCAGTATCACTAAAAAAGTTGTTGTTAGAACTAATTAAAGTAACATATTTATCCATTATCAATGTATGCCTTACCCAATAATGTATTCTAATATTGTTTACTCGTAAATACCTTTTACATAATATACATTGAACATTTTTCATTTTTTATTCAACTTCCCACCCATAAATGTCTTCATAATCGCAATCATGACAAAAACCCCCCTCTAATTTATCACCACAAGTTTTACAGAATTTTATGTATTCACTCATTTCGCTTCAACTTCCTTTTCAGTTGGGTTTCTTGCATAATACATTTGAAAAAGTTTTTCATCACATTCACTACAGAAAAATGGGCTAACACCATCAACCTCTTTTTTACATTTAACACACCGTATTTCATCACTCATTTTTGTTTATTCACCACTAACCACTAAAGCAAATTCTACATGGTATTTGCCGTTCATTTCAGTTTCATAATCAGCAGTAACCCAAATCATTTTTTTACCGAAAAGAAATTCTGATTCAATTTCTGTTTCTGGAATAATGTATAAACGTTTGTCTTTCACATTAAAGTCTAACCTCATTTATTATTCAACTTCCCACCCATAAATGTCCTCATAATCGCAATCATGACAAAAACCCCCCTCTAATTTATCACCACAACTTTTACAGAATTTTATGTATTCAATAAATTCTTTATCTACATTTATCATATCATTCATTCTTAATAAACTTCCTCATCTGTTTTCTTAAATCTTGAACTTTAACTTGAATATTATGCATTTTTATTTCTCTACAAAGTAAAACCCATTCTGCTTTTTTTAACTCTCTTTCTAACTGTTTTTTTGTTTTCATTATTGCTTCAGACATATTTTTATTCACCTCTCTTTTGCTAAACATTTAAAACTTATAAAAGGCTTAACTGATTTACTGTAATATAAAGAAGTAATACCCTCATAGGTCTTCAAAGTTCTATTAAAACTCTTAAAATCATCACAAAAATCTAAACTTAAACAAGTATGTTTATTGCTTTTACAGTAACCATATATACAGCAAGTACTACAATAATTAGTTAAAGATAAGTTACTCATTTTTAGTTAACTTCCTTTAATCTTTTTATTTGTGGTTCTAAAAACTCTTTTTCTTTTTTTGAAGCAAGCTTAACTGATTTAGTTGAAATAAATTCAAATCTAGAACACAAAATAGTAGTGACGTGAGCATTATCAAATACCCGAGCATCACCAAAGACACAAGCCTTACCAGAAACACAAGCCTCATCAAAGACCCAAGCCTCACCAAAGACCCGAGCCTCATCAAAGACCCAAGCCTCACGAAAGACCCGAGCCTCACCAAAGACACAAGCCTCACCAGAGACACAAGCCTCACCAAAGACCCAAGCCTCACCAAAGACCCAAGCCTCACCAAAGACCCGAGCCTCACCAAAGACCCGAGCCTCACCAAAGACCCAAGCAGTGTTTTCTTGACTTAAGTTAGTATATTTTTCTATCCAGCCCCCCTTATCCCCTTTCTTGATTAAGCCAAAATCTTGGGTTGCCTGTATTCGCCTAAAAGTTATTCCCATATCTGTTTTAGTTTCGTCAGTCATAATATATTTTGTTTCACTTATTTTTGCGGACATATTTTTTCTCTAAAATATAGTATAGAACGCCGTATATATAAAGATTCCATATACTTACTTATAAACCTTTTATAACTATAGTTATAAATAACTTTAAATAAAAACAGATCAAACAAAAAACAATGTTTATAAAAAAAATACAAACAAAAAAACTTACACCCGCATATATAAACATATCTATTTTACAAACGCCTATATATACTTATGGGCACCCCCCAAAAAACGTGCCTAAAAACACCCAAAAACACTTTACAAATGTAAAGAAAAACGGGGACAATATTTTACAAATGTAAAGAAAACAGCCTTTTTATTTAACATAAACTATCTCTA
>Ga0214473_10004467_pt1 | contig 16814 bp, 16 predicted proteins | sample RVTome_7_FD_203509 | JGI IMG/M metagenome (GOLD analysis project Ga0214473, IMG submission 203509) | Soil microbial communities from uranium-contaminated site in the Upper Colorado River Basin, Wyoming, United States - RVT98D197 | ecosystem: Environmental > Terrestrial > Soil > Contaminated >... | reverse complement strand
CAATTGTTTTTATGCGCCGGGTACCCGAGTTCAATCTGCCGGGCTTCGCGCAGGATCTGCTCGGCTTCCTCATGTTTCCCTTGATGCCAAAGAACTTCCCCAAGTCTGAGAAACGGCAGACTTGTGCAATTATCTTTCGCAGGATCCAGCAGTTCACGACACGTGGCCAGCGATTCACGGAGTAAGCGTTCAGCGTCGCGGTAGAACCCTTGTTGGCTCCGCATATGCCCTAACGTAGCGAGGTTCCACGCAACCGGGACGGAATTATCGCCAAATATCGTGCGATTCATCGTCAAAGCCTCCCCAAGAAGTTGCTCTGCTTGGGAATAATCGCCCCTGCGGGCTGCGGCTTGGGCCACATCGGATAGTCTCAGCGCTATTTTGTTGTTCACCGGCCCGAACAGCTTACGAGCCATGGCCAATGCGCTTCGGTCCATTTCTTCTGCCTCTCGGTAACTGCCCTTGGTCCGAAGCACCCTGCCGAGGTTCGACAGGCTTTGCCAGATATTGAAGCCCTCGTCGCCCAGCAGTTTGCGCTGGATGCGCAACGCTTCCCGATGTAGCTTCTCTGCTTCCGCGAAATCGCCCGAGTTTTGCTTTATTCGCCCCACCATGTTGAGACTTTTGGCGACGTCAATGTGCTCCTCGCCCAACAATTTGCGGCGCATTTCCAGTGCTTGAAGACAGAACGGTTCGCCGCCCGCGTAGTCGCCCTCATAATGGGCAAGCAGCGTGCCGAGAAGGTCAAGGCTGGTGGCTACGTCAGGGTGTTCCCGCCCATGGATGCGGCGGGACAGTTCCACGGTGGGGCGAATCATCTCTTCCGCCGATTCGAGGGCACCGAGGTCGGCATAAACGTCCCCAATCGACCAGCGCAGGCGCAGCTCGGCTTCCGGTGAGTGAGTGAGTTCGCCATCGTTGATGCGCTTGGCCGCCGTGTCCATGATTTCACGCATGAGCGTTGTATCGCGGCCCCGCCCGATGCTCGAATCGACCCCTGCGAACATCTGGTTCATGAAATCACCGATGAGTTGGGCATTGTCGCGCTGCGCTAAGGCCTGTGCCGCCTCGGCCTGCGCCTTACGCTCACTTCGCTCGGCGCGTAAGTAGAGAGAAGTGCTGACGATGATTCCTGCGACAAGAACGATGAACACCGCAGCGAGGGAGGCGAATACGGCCCTGTTCCGCCGGGCAAAGATGCGAAGCTGATAGATGATGCTCGGCGGGCGGGCGGTGATGGCCTCGCCCGAAAGATACCGGCGAATGTCCTGGGCAAACTCCACCGCCGATTGGTAGCGGCGGTCGCGACCTTTCTCCAGGGCCTTGAAAACGATGGTCTCCACGTCGCCGCGCAGCGTTTTGTCCAGCGTGCTGAGCTTAGTGGGCGTCTGGTCGCGGATGGCGCGGGTGGCCTGGTGCATGGCCATTCGTGTCACGTCGTAGGGCAGCGTGCCGCAGAGCAGTTGGTAGAAGACCACCCCGAGGGCGTAGACGTCGCTACGCGTGTCGATGTCGTGCGGATCGGCGTCGCACTGCTCCGGGGACATGTACTGCAACGTACCGATGAGTTGACCCACGTCGGTTTGCAACGTGGTGACGGCCATGTCCGAGTCCGTGCTGCGCGCCACGCCGAAGTCGATGACCTTCACCTGCCCCGTCGAGTCCACGAGAATGTTGCTGGGCTTGAGGTCGCGGTGGATGATCCCCTTCTGGTGGCCGTGGTGGATGGCGTCGCAAACTTTGGCGAACAGTTCCATCCGCTGCCGCGTGCCGAACTTTTTCTCCTCCGCAAACTTGGTGATGGGTTTGGCGTTGGGGATGTACTCCATGGCGAAGTAGGGCACGGCACCCGCTCCCTCGCGGTCGCGGCTCGTATCGGTGTGCGTGCCCGCTTCATAAATCTGGGCGATGCCCGGGTGGCGCAGGCGACCAAGGATTTGCCCTTCGTACTCGAAGCGTCGAAGGGCCGATTTGGAAGTGATGCCTTGCTTCATCACTTTGACGGCCACGACCCGCCGTGGGTTGTCCTGGGTGGCCTCGTACACCGTCCCCATGCCCCCGGAGGCGATGATTCGTTTGACGTGATAGTTGCCGATCTTATGAGGAAGACCGCCGACCGCTGGAGTATTGGTCTGCGTCTCCGTGACATCATTCATGTGGTGATTCGGCAGGTCGCCGCGCGGGCTAATCCTTTCCGAAGAATCGCTCATGGAATGGCTCCGCCGATTCAAGATGGCGTTGGCGTCGATCGCAGAGCTTGCACAGCGCTTACCAGCGCTCGGAGATGGACTTGGCCTGCAAGAAGAGTTGCAGGTAATCGCGGCCGCCGGCCTTGGAATCGGTACCGGACATATTGAACCCGCCGAACGGATGCACGTCAACCAAGGCGCCGGTGCATTTGCGGTTGAGATACAGATTGCCGACGTGGAACTCCCGCCGCGCCCGCTCCAACCGCAGCCGATCCCGTGAATACAGCGCCCCGGTCAATCCGTACTGCGTCCCATTGGCGATAGCCAAGGCCTCATCGAAGTCCTTCGCTTTGATCACCGCCAGCACCGGCCCGAAAATCTCCTCCTGCGCGATCCGCGCGTCAGGCCTTACGTCCGCGATGATGGTCGGCGGAATGAAATGACCTTTGCCGGGCACCTTGCCGTCACCTAGCACCGCCCGCCCCTCTGACTTTCCGAGCTTGATGTACTCGTTGATCTTGGCATGCGCGCTTTTGTCGATCACCGCGCCCATGTAAAAATTGTCCGGCTGCGTCGTGTCGCCCACGGTCAGTTCCCTGCTTCGCGCCACCACCCGCTGCAACAAGTCCTCGTAAACATCCTGGTGCGCAATCAACCGACTGCACGCCGAACACTTCTGCCCCTGGAACCCAAACGCGGAAGCCACAACGCCTTCGGCCGCGGCGGTTACGTCCGCCGTCTCATCGACCGCAATGCAATCCTTCCCGCCCATCTCCAGCACGGTGCGTTTGAGCCAGATCTGCCCTTTCTGCCCTTTCGACGCCTTCTCGAAAATGCCCAGGCCCACGTCCCGCGAGCCGGTAAAGGAGATGAACCGCGTCAGCGGGTGTGACACCAGCGCGTCACCCACCGTCCCACCCGGCCCCGGCAAAAAGTTCAAGACATCTTTCGGCAGACCGGCCTCGTGCAGAATCTCCACCAGTTTGGCGGCCATCAGCGGCGAGGCGCTCGCCGGCTTGAGCACCACGGTGTTGCCCGTCACCAGCGCCGCACTGGTCATACCGCAGCAGATCGCCAGGGGGAAATTCCACGGCGGAATCACCACCCCCACGCCCAGCGGAATATAACGCACTTCGTTTTCCTCGCCCGCCACCGGCGTTACCGGATGCGATCCGCCCAGCCGCATCGCCTCCCGCCCGTAAAACTCCAGAAAATCAATGGCCTCACAAACATCCGCGTACGCCTCGATCCAGCTCTTGCTTTCTTCGAAGCACTCCAAGGCGGACAACTCGTACAACCGCCGCCGCATAATCGCCGCCGCCTGGACGATGATCCGGGCCCGCGTCTCCGGCTCCCACCGGCTCCAAGATGGGAACGCATCCGCGGCGGCGCGAACGGCCTTGTCCGCCAGATCGGCGTCGGCCTTCGCAAACGTCCCCACCACGCGATCAGGATCGGCCGGACTGCCGGACTTGAATGTCTCCTTCGTCGTTACCGGCTCGCCGCCGATCCACAGGGGCCAGGTTCTGGAAAACTCTCCCGTCACGCTCTTGAGCGCCGCGAGCATCTTCGAACGCGGCCCTTCCTGCCGGAAATCGACATACGGTTCGGGGGCATAAGTCGGCAACATGTTTCACCCTCCTGTTTTCCTGAGCCGTGGGGCGGGGTTCGCGAGATACCGTAAAAACCGCAATAGTCGTCATTCCGTTTTATCCGAACCCCCGCGATTTGACCAGTTGCGGACCCCGGCGAATCACCGCTCCCGCCCTTCATCGCGATCGGCGAAAAGAAAACGGCGGACGACCGTCACCGATCATCCGCCGCCATTTACACCCCAGCGATTCGGGCGACGCAACCGCATCACCGCGTCTCGATGGTTTCATCAACCGCCGGTTGCCACTTTGTACTTGATCGTGCAGCCGTAGGACTTCGTCGTCGCCGTGGCCACCGTCGAACCGTCGAGCAGCGACTGAATGGCCTGCTCCACGTAGTTGATCTTGTTCAGCTCGTTGCCGTTGGCGTCGTTGTCGATGGCCCCGTTGTAGGCCAGAATGCCCTTCTGGTCGATCACGAACATGTGCGGCGTGGTCTTGGCGTCATACAACTTGCCGACCTTGCCCGGAGCGTCCAGCAGATACGCATACCCGATGCCCTGCTCCTTCACCCACGTCTTGATCGCCTCCGTCTTCTCCTTGTCCTCGCAGAAACTGTTCGAGTCGATCGCCAGCCACACGACCGGCTTGTCCTTGAACTTCGCGATCGTGTTCTTCATCGTCCCGGCCTTCTGGCATCGATTCACCACCGGGCACTCGTGGTTGATCCACTCCAGCACGACGATCTTGCCCTTCAGGTCCGCCAGCTTGACCTCCTTGCCGTCCAGACCCTTCAAGGCGAATTCCGGTGCGGGCTTGCCGATCTCCACCTTGTCACCCGCCCAGACCGGAATCGCCGCCAGCAGAAAGGCGGATACCAACCAACCATTGCGTGTCTTCATGAGTTTCTCCTTTCGCAATTGAAAACGTTTATGCTCGACAGCTCTACGGACGCACGTCCGCGCTTAGAGCACCGGTGAATCACAAGGAATCATGGGGGGAATCGTCTCCTGGTCCGCGTTCGATACCCGCCGGGGTTCCGTAGTCGTCATCTCCTCCGTCCCCGCGTCGGTGACGCGCCAAACCTCCTTGGACCTACGCCGCCGGGAACGTTAGAGTTCAACCCCTGTATGATGGAAGGATTATAACGAGCGACCTCGACGACAAAGCTCGGATGAGTCCGCTCGTTACACCTGCGTTACTGAGATATCGCGAAACGCCACTGGCGGTCACGTGAGCCCCCTTGAGCAAAAAGAAAAAACCGATCGGCGTGGTGCTACTCTCCGGCGGTATCGATTCCGCGGTCACGGCGGCCATCGCCCGGGAGCGCGGATTCACTCTTCACGCCCTCACGGTCGGCTACGGACAGCGCCATGGAATCGAGACGCGGGCGGCCGACAAAGTCGCCGCCGCGCTCGCCGTCGCCAAACATGTGCGGCAACACCTTGACCTGCGGGCCTTCGGCGGATCCGCGCTCACCGCCGACCTCGACGTCCCCAAGGCCGACAGTGACACACTTGTGGCACCCGGCATCCCCGTCACCTACGTCCCCGCGCGGAACACCGTCCTGCTCTCGCTCGCCCTGGCCTACGCCGAATCCATCGCCGCCGCCGACATCTTCATCGGGGTCAACGCCGTTGATTACTCCGGCTACCCCGACTGCCGTCCGGCGTTCATTGAGGCGTTTGAAAACCTCGCCAACCTGGGCACCAAGGCCGGTGTGGAAGGCGATCGCTTTCGCATTCATGCACCCCTGCTGGCCATGACCAAGGCCGACATCATCCGCGAGGGCGTTCGCCTCGGCGTCGATTTCTCGCTCACCCACAGTTGCTACGACCCCTCGCCCGAGGGACTGGCCTGCGGCCGGTGCGACAGTTGCCGCCTCCGCCGCCAGGGCTTCGCCCGCGCCGGAATCCCCGATCCCCTTCTCTATAGGAATGAATAAACCCGACCGCCTGACGAGCTTGGTCATCGCAGGCCGAATAGGGACGTGATTTACACGAAACGGCATCGAATCAGGAGGGATCGATGAACCCTCAAATCAAGCGTGATTCGCCTTGGGTCGATGCCATGATGATGCGAAAAACGCGCATACTCCCGTTGATTCTGTGGCTTGGACTTCTTCTTTTCCTCGCCAAGCTTTTGTTCCCCACCCACAACGCCGCCTACTAAGTCGGTGATTCTGCATTGGACATCCAGCCAAGAGTTCTCGTTGCCCCGCGTTGACCCTCGTCGGGCCGACCCGATAATGGCCCTATGAACTCCAAGTCTGATCAACGTCCTCCTTCCGCTCTGGATCAAGAAGACGGGGTTTCTGATGATTTTCTGGTGACAAGCCTTGTCAGCGGAGATGAGGCCGCCCTCCGACGGCTCATGGCCCGCTACGACCGCCTGGTTCGCTACACGATTTTTCGACTCTCCCGCGCCCGCGCCCGCTCCGATCCGCAGTGGCTCGACTCCATCGCCTCCGCCGCCTGGGCGGGGTTCGTGCAATCCGTCCGCCGGGATCGGGCGAATCCGCCGGCCTTGATAACCTCGTTCCTGGTCAAGATCGCCCACAATCAGGCGATCAGCGCGCTGCGACGATCGAACCCCACGATTGCCCGAGAATCGGCTGGCGAAACCCTCGAGTCAGCGTCGCGGGATGCCTACTTCACCCAGGAGCCCGCCGAACAGGTGGAGCGCCTGGAGTTCCTTGAACGTTTGCGTGCCTGTGTTTCGCTTCTTCCTGACGATGATCGGACCTTAACCGAGCATCTTCCGGCAATCATGGATCGCCGTTGGCGGGATGCCGCAACAGCCCTGGGACTGGCCGAATCCACCCTTCGATCCCGTTGGGATCGCGTTTTGGAGCGATTGCGGGCCTGTATGCGTCGAAAAACGGGGGATTTCTTCGCGCCGAACCGATCGGAAGACGACGTTTCCGATAGCCGGTAAAGAGGGTTCCGCGACCCCGGTGGATTCGCGCCCGATTTCGGGGCGCCTGGATAGGGAATGAGATGGATTGTGAAGTCCTACAAAACGATTCGATAGAAGCCGGGCTGGCCGAATTATCAGACGCCCAGCGCGCCGGACTCTTTCACCCAACTCGGCTTGATCGTTCCTGGTTGGTTGATCCCGGAACGACGACGGCGAGCCATCGCCCGGGCTGGCTGAGGTTCATGAGCCGTGGCCGAACGGTGGCCGCTGCGGCCGTGCTTTTTCTCGCCTTCACCGTCTGGACCGGTATGTTCGTCTGGCAACTTTCATCCATGCGCGGTGTTGAGTCCGCGACGCCTCTTACACTGCTGGAAGGCCGACCCTCTCGAACGGCGCAGTTTGTCACCTGTCTGGATGGCCCCGTGGCTGACGGCAAGTCCGAGTGCCGTGATCTTGATCGAGACCATGACGGGGACGTGGACCTGGCCGACTTCGGCTCCCTGCAAATCGCCTACGCCTCGGCGACTCGTTAAAGCGCTTCTTTGCTCGATATGGCGTCGGGCCTCTTGATCGATCGGAATCCGTCGCGATGACAGCGACGCTGAATATGCGCTCGCGAGGACGCGGGCGGCCTGCCGATTACGAAATCGCTTCACGCCCCGAGGTACTTCGCGTACAGACCCCGCGCCTTGTCCGCGTTATCCGTCCCCTTGATGATCGCCCGACCATCGGCAAACAGCGTCATATCGAACGTCTCGATGCGCGCCTTGAGCAGATACTCATTGAACGATACTCCGGCGGCGACGGAGCGCAGTTTGTCAGCCATCGCGGGCAGATTCACCGGCCCGGCGGCCGCGGCGCTGATCTGCACCGCGTTGCGTCCGCACAGCGCCGAAGACGTGGAGGCGAGTCGGCCCTCCAGATAGGGAAAGTCCCGGCGTCGGCAGCACGGGCAATCGCCCTGGTCAAACGCTCCCTGTACGTTCATGTTCAGGAATCGACCTTCCCACACGTCACAGTGGACCAGGTGGCGATTGATCTGCTCGCGCCGGCCGATCAAGAGCTTGATCGCCTCGACGGCTTGTAACGACGCGACGACATTGACCGCGGAAGCCAGCACCCCCGCCGTGTCGCACGTCGGGTTCATCTCCGGCGGCGGCGCCTCCTCGAAGACGCAGCGCAGACACGGGGTTTCATAAGGGACGATGGTCAGGCACAAACCGGTGGACCCGATCACCGCCCCGTAAATCCAGGGACGCCGGTCACGCACGCACAGATCGTTGATTAGAAAGCGCGTTTCGAAATTGTCCGTCCCGTCGAGAATCAAGTCGAATCCCTCGACCAGATTCTCGATATTCGTGTGATTTACGTCGCGGACGATCGGCTCAATGAACACGTCGCGGTTGATCCGCGAGAGCTTGGTCGCCGCGGCCTGGGCTTTCGGCAGGTTGGCGGCGATGTCCTCCTCGTCGAACAGAATCTGCCGTTGCAGATTGTCTTTTTCAATGAAGTCCCGGTCGCAAATGCGCAGAACGCCGACGCCCGCGCGAACCAGCGTATTGGCGACCACCGTGCCCAACGCTCCGCAGCCGATCAACACGGCGCGCGATGCCAGCAGCTTCCGCTGACCATCGGGCCCGATCGCATCAAAGAGCATCTGACGCGAATAGCGCGATAGGCGCGGATCATCAGAGGATTGTCCCGACCTTGGCGGCATAGCTTGCGGTTGATTGTACGGCGTCGATCGCGCGGGCGAAAACTCCGCCGCCGGTCTATGGGGACCGCGGCGGGCGATCGTCGGCGAATGAGGCCAGGAATCCCTCCGCCGCCGGCTCGCAAGACGGCGAGGCGCTCGGGGACTCAATCGGACGTTCTTGAACTTCACTCGAAGGGTAGTTCATCGTCCGTATCGCCTCAGTTCTGGCCTCGCGCAGGCGGTCTATCCGCGATCCAGGTTTGACGAGATCCTCGACTTCCGCCGTAGGTTCATCGGCGACCCGCCCCGTGGAGCGGGCGAACGGCGCATCGGAGAGGTCTTCGTGCCGACCGGGCGACGCGAACGCCGCGAACGCGCGTCCGTTGTGTAACCCCGCGCTCATGAACATCAACCCAAAGAGAATGTTGAGCGAACTCGGGAACACGCCGCCCCCGTCCACGATCATCCCTCCGCCGGACAAGATGAAGAGGAGGCCGATCACGAGGGACGCAACCGCGTCCGCCAGTAGCGCATGTCGCCGGCCCGTCAACGACCACATGGCGATCAAGGCCATCGCCACTCCACCGATCCGCAGCGTGTGATAAAACACCTGTGCGGATCGAGAATAGAGATCCGTTCCCGTCGGTTTGGCAAGATACAGGAACCCGAAAAGGATCAGCAGGACCGCCGCGATCACCGCCGGAACGAAGTTGGCTCGAACCCGCGCGGCCACTGGGGAGGACGTTTGCGAATCATTCATGAGGGAATCGTTCGCCTTGACCGGGCTTTTTCAAAGCTCTAGCGCGACGGGTACTCGTCGGACGACAGCCAGCGGGTCGTGAGTTCTCCGCATTCGCTATTCGGCATTCGCCATTCATCAGCTAGGGCATCACGAAGCGCTGATTCGCCGCGCGCACGGTCAGGACCGCACACGGGGCCTTGCGCACCACCTTCTCCGTCGTGCTCCCCAGCAGCATGTGCGCGATCGCCCCGCGGCCGTGCGTCCCCATGACGATCAGGCAGATGTTGTTCTCCCGCGCGTACGTAATGATCTCCGAGAAGGGGCGCCCAAGGCGCACGGTCGTGACCGCGTCCCGCGCCAGCCCGCCCAAGTGTTCCTTCTTGAATTGCTCCATGCGGGTTCGGGCGATTTCCTGTAAATTCTCCGGGGGAGGACCGACCGGAATGCTCTCCGGCCCCATCGCCGTCCAGTACTGATAAGCGTCATCCACGACGTGCAGGCAATGCAACTCCGCGGTAAATGCCTGCGCCAGTTCCCGGGCGTATTCCAGCGCCGCCTGGGCCAATTCGGAGAAATCCGTGGGGAAGAGAATGCGTTGGAAGTTGACGGCCATGTCCGAAACCTCTTGCGGAACCGTGAAAATCCGGACTATGAAATCTTATGCCGGACACCGGACACCGTCAATCGGATCGTCAGTGGGCGAAAGGACCGATCATGAGTAGAATAACGAACGTATTAAGCCTGAGTCTATCTTCCATGAACTTGGCCGTTCCGCCGGATTCACTATGGCCGAGATTGACTCCATGCAATTAACCGTCCTTCCCTTCGATGCCCAACGACCGAATCGACGTTTGCCTTCCTGGCTCAAACGTCCTCTGCCGTCGGGCGATTTCGCCCACACGGTGGACGTGGTGGCCAGGAGCGGCGTGGCCACGGTATGTCAGGAGGCGCGATGTCCCAACCTATCGGAATGCTGGTCGAAGCGTCATGCGACCTTCATGATCCTGGGGGACAAGTGTACTCGGCGATGCCACTTCTGCGCAGTCGAAACCGCAAGACCCGACCCGGTGGAAGTGGACGAACCGGAACGGTTGGCCGAAGCGGTCGCGACGCTGCAACTAAGCCATGTGGTCATCACCGCCGTCGCCCGCGACGATTTGAAGGACGAGGGCGCTGGGCATTTCGCGCGCTGTGTCATGGCGATCCATGAACGATGCCCGACGACCACGGTCGAGGCGCTCCCGGCCGATTTCCACGCCCGGCGCGAGTGCATCGAAGTGCTTTGCGACGCACAGCCGGAGCTTTACAACCACAACATCGAGACCGTCGAAAGACTGTCACCGAAGATCAGGCCGCAGGCCAGGTATCGGCGGTCCCTGGAGGTGTTGCGCCTGGTCAAGGAAATCGCCCCGGACATGGTCACCAAATCCGGCATCATGCTCGGATTGGGGGAAACAAAGAACGAGCTACGCGGGACGTTGGAGGATCTCCGAGAGAACGGCGTGGATGTGCTGACCATCGGCCAATACCTGCAACCGACCCTGACCCATCACACGCGGGTTGAAAAATACTACACGCCGGAGGAGTTCGACGTGCTTGGGGCACTGGCCCGATCTCTTGGCTTTTTAAGCGTCGCCTCCGGACCCTTCGTCCGATCCAGCTACAACGCGGGAGAGGTTTTCGAAGAAAGTCAGCGAAGACGGCAGCGGAGTGGTTCCCCATGATCGACCCTTCGCCGTCCGATCTCCTGCCCATGTCCTGACTTTGGGCCATAACCGGCTGTAGACTGACCGGGTATCGTGTGACACGAGGGGTTCCTACGTGAGTTCTGATTCTCATTCGACCATTCTCGTTGATCGACCCACGGCTTCCCGTCCATCCGGCGAGATCCGCCACGTCCTCGCTATGTCGATTCCCGTCGTGATCGCCACCAGCAGTCGCGCCGTCATGGACGTGATCGACTTTCTGTTGGTCGCTCTGCTCAAACAGCCTGAGGCCCAGGCCGCGATTCTCCCCTCGCAGATCGCCATGTGGTCCTTCATCGTCATCGGCATCGGGGTCGCCCTCGCCGTCAACACCTTCTCGTCGCAAGCGTTGGGCGCGGGGCGGCAGCGCGAGGCCTCCGTCTACGCCTGGCAGATGCTCTACATGTCCCTGGCCTTTGGCGTCGTGGGCCTGGCGTTGATTCCGTCGGTGCCGGCGCTGGTGACCGTGATGGGCGCCGAACCCAAAGTACAGGAACTGGAAATCATCTATACGCAGATCGCCCTACTCACCGTGGCGCCGACGATCATGGCCTACGGATTGGGTTGGTTTTTCGTGGGCATTCATCGCCCCTACGTGACCATGTGGTCGGCGTTGGAGGCCGACGTGGTCAACGTCATCGTGAGTTACTCTCTGATGTTCGGTAAGCTCGGAATGCCCGCAATGGGATTCGCGGGCGCCATCTGGGGAACATTGGTGGCCACCATCTATCGCGCCATTCGGCTGTGGCTGGTTTTTCTGGCCCCGAAGGCGGCGCGGGCCTTCGACACGCGGAACACCTGGCGGCCTTCCTGGAAGGGCATGATAGGCCTGTTTCGCGTCGGGTTTCCCGGAGGCATCCAGTTCTTTTGCGAGGTCGTCGTCTGGCTCGTCTTCGTCAGCGTGTTGATCGGAAAGAAGTTCGGCACCGTGCACCTCATCGCCACCAACACCGCCTGGCAGTACATGCGCATCGCCTTCATGCCCGCCAATGGCGTCGGCCAGGCCTTAACCGCCTTAGTGGGAAAATCCATCGGCGCGGGCGATCCGCATCGCGCCATCCGCGAAACGCGCATCGCCGCCGTGCTCATCAGCATCTATCTCGGCTTTCTCTCCATCCTCTATGGATGGTTCGGGCCTGACTTGATCGGTTTTTTCAACGCCGACCCGGAGGTCATGCGCATCGGCGGCTATGTGATGATTGCCGCCGCCGTCTTTCAGCTCTTCGACGCCCTGGGCACCATTTACCTTTCCGCCCTGCGCGGCGCCGGGGACACGTTCGTGCCTTCGATATTCTTCGTCGTGGCCATGTGGGTGGTTGTGGCCGGCGGCGGTTGGTTCATGACTGAGTTTTATCCGAAACTCGGCAGCGTGGGACCCTGGATCGCCGCGTCTACGTTGTTCATCCTCGCCTGGGCGTTCCTCTGGTGGCGATGGAGCAGTCGGGCGTGGATGAGGATTCGCCTGCTGGGTCCGGTGAAATCCCTCGCCGATCCCACCAACGCCTCCGCGAAAACCGTCGAAATCGTGGGCGCTCAGCCCTGACCGCTGGTCCCCGCCGTGCGATGGAACGGCGGATTCGGACAAGATTCAGTTTGCCGTACCCGCCAGGCGACGGTACATTCTTAACTGAATTCCCATGCCCGTTAAGGCCTATTTCGCGGGATGACCTGCGGCATGGGTTGGGGAGTGAGGCGGCGAATCCGTTCCGTATGACCTTTCAACGACCAACGTTTGGCGTTTTGGCCATGGGGTGGATCGCTGTCGCCATCGGCCTGGGCAGTGGCTGTGCGTCTCCCTTGGGAACGATCAGCCTGTGGACGACGGGCGGCTGGCACACGGAATACCGGGTGGCCCAGGGACTGTCCGCGCGCACGGCTCGACCCATGCTCGTCCACTTCACCGACCGGAAGCCCCAACACCCTGATCCCACCTTGGCCTTGTTTAGTAAGCCGACGGTGCGCGAACGCACGGAAGCGTTCGTGCGCTGCCGGTTATACCGGGAATGCGAATCCGATCGCCGCTTCGCCGCCCAATACGGGGTCCGGCGTGCTCCCGCGTTCATCCTCATCCACCCCGACGGGACCTACCACGCCCGATCGGGGACGATGTCCGCGGAGGACGTGACCGCGTTTCTCGATCAGGCCGTTCCCCCCGGACGCTCCCCCGAAATCAATCCCTTCCTTCCGCCGCCGACATGCCCTGGCTAAGCTGGCCCAACCGCATCACTATCGCCCGCATCGTGCTTGTCACGCCCCTGGTGATCTGCCTCCTCAACCTCAACGTGGATGGCGCCGCGTGGCGTTACGCGGCCCTGGGTCTCTTTGCCCTGCTGTCGATCAGCGACGCCGTGGATGGATTCCTTGCCCGGCTCTTCAAACAGGAGACCCCCCTGGGACGATTCCTCGACCCCGTCGCCGACAAACTGCTCGTCGTCTCGGCGGTCGTCATCCTATCCGTCGACGCCACAGCGGTTCCTGGTTTTCAACTTCCCCGCTGGGTTCCGGTCATCGCTATTGGCAAGGACCTCTTCACCGTGATCGGCTTCCTTTTGGTCTACGCCGTCACCGGTCAATACTTCATTCAGCCCCGCCGTTGGGGAAAGGCCTGCACCACGGTACAATTACTGATGATCGCCGTGTGTCTCGCGGCTCCGGATTTGCCCGGCCCGCTGCACCCGATTCACACGGCCATGTATTGGCTGGCCAGCGTTTTGGCCGTGATCGCACTCGTGGATTACATTCGAATCGGCAACCGCTTCGCCGACGATTATCACGCAAAGTCGCAAAGGACGAACCTATGACCTTAACGCCGTTCTCCCCCATCGAGCACGCCTTCGACGATCTGCGCGACGGCAAATTTGTTATCCTCGTCGATGACGCCGACCGCGAAAACGAAGGCGATCTGGTCATCGCCGCGCAGAAGATCACCCCGGAGGCCGTCAACTTCATGCTCAAGGCGGGCCGCGGCGTCCTTTGCCTTCCCATGACCCGCGAACGCTGCGAAACGCTCAATCTCTCCCTCCAGACCTCCAACAACACCACTCGCTTCGGCACGGCCTTCACCGTCACCGTCGACGCCCACCATCGCTTCGGCGTCACCACGGGTGTCTCCACGGCGGACCGCGCCAAGACCATCGAAGTCGCCTCCTCCCCCGATACGAAGCCGCAGGACTTGGTCCGGCCCGGGCACATCAATCCGCTCATGGCCCGCGACGGCGGCGTCCTCGTCCGCGCCGGGCAGACGGAAGGCAGCGTCGATCTATGCCGGCTCGCCGGTCTGCGACCCGTCGCCGCCATCATCGAGATCATGAACGAAGACGGCACCATGGCCCGCGTCCCCGACCTGCTCAAGCTCTCCCAGCAACACAATATCCGCCTGTACACCGTCGCAGACATCATCGAATACCGCATGAAGCGCGAACCGTTCGTGACCCGCGGCGTGACCACCAAGCTGCCCACGCGCTTCGGCGAATTCACGTTGATCGAGTACCACAGCCCCGTCGATCCCGAGCCGCACCTCGCCCTTTGTTTGGGGGGCATCGGGGAAATCAACGCCACCGGCGGCGCCCTGGTTCACGAAGAGCCCGTCCTCGTCCGCGTGGAATCCGAGTGTATGACCGGCCATGTGTTCCATTCCCTGCGCTGCGACTGTGGCGAACAGCTCGACGCGGCCATGCAGATGATCCACAAGCAGGGCAAAGGGGCGATCGTCTACCTGCGTCAGGAAGGTCGCGGCATCGGCCTGCACAACAAGCTTCGCGCCTATCAATTGCAGGACTCCGGTCTGGACACCGTGGAGGCCAACGTGCAGCTAGGCCTCCCCGCCGACCGCCGCGACTACGGCGTCGGGGCGCACATCCTTCGCGATCTGGGCCTGCGCCGCCTGCGCATCCTCACCAACAATCCGAAAAAGGTGAACCGCCTGGAGGTCTACGGCATCGAAATCGTCGAGCAACTCCCGATCGAGATGCCCGCCAACGAATACAACCGGCCCTATCTGCGGACCAAGAAAAACAAACTGGGCCACAACCTCCGCGACGTGTGATGGACCGGGGCCAACCGTAGTCGTTCGTCCTGGCGGCTCTCCGGTTCAGCCCCGTCATGGCGGGATCTCCCGATACCGCGCGTGCCCGTGGCCATCTTCGCCTGGATGGCTGCCGGAGACTGGAGGTCCTGGAGCCCTTGACCGATGTTATAACATAGGTTAAACTAAGTGGTGGAGGTGCCTGATGGTTCAAATGACGATACGCAAAATCGGAAACTCGCTCGGCGTCATTCTCCCGGCGGAAGCCGCCGCGGCCCTCAAAGTCAGGGAGGGCGATAAAGTCTTTCTAACCGACAGCCCCGAGGGATTCCGCGTCACGCCCTATGACCCCGAGTTTGCCCGGCAAATGAAGGTCGCGGAAAAGGGCATGAAGAAGTATCGCAACGCCCTGCGCGAGTTGGCCCAGTGAAACAACCCGCGTGGCTGACGCTTGACGCGGTCCTGGCGATACACGAGCAATTGGTCGCCGAGCACGGCGGTTCATCGCTTCTTCGCGACCGGGCGCTTCTGGAATCGGCGCTTGCCGGCCCGATGAACCACTATGCTTACGGCGAACGGGATCTCTGCGCCCTCGCCGCCGCATACGCCAACGGCCTCACCCGCAACCACCCATTCGCCGACGGCAACAAGCGGACTGCGTTCATCACCGCGTACACGTTCCTGGGAATCAACAGCAGGGAGCTGGCCGCTCCCGAAGAGGAAGTGGTCAAGGCCGTGCGGGGTCTCTCGGCACGGACGATTTCGCCGGAAGAGTTCACCGCCTGGCTTCGCCGGGCTTGCGTCCAAAAGCGAACCCGCAAACCCAAGCCGCGCTCGTCTCGCCGCGGCTGGCGTGCTGGCCCGTCCTCGATGGAATGCGTCGCCTGAGGGCCGGGCTGTATGGCTGCCAGACGCCGTAAAGTTTCGATGTACGGAGGTACTTGACTTCCCAACGACGGCCGCTCACAATTAGACCTGAACTGAGTCGGCAGTTTTCGGCGGATGAGACGGCCTGCGGGCCGGCGACCGCCGCACCTCTCCGAAGGCTCCACTCAAATAACAAATGTGCCAGTCCGCGAGGCGACGGGTTTGCCATGGCGTCCGTTCCGCGGTGGGCGGCATCGGGCGCAGTCCGTCCGATCGTGGTGTTACCCGTGTCGTTTTTGCGCTGCGTTTCAGTTGGGAGGGTCACGGCAATGCGGTATTCAAGTTTTGTTGCAGTGGTTTTCGGTGGAGTCGGTCTCGCTGCTGGGGGGGTAGAGGTGCGTTCGGACCCAGCCGTCGCCAACACCGACACGTCGTGGGATACGGTGAAATTTCGGGATGACTTTGGTTCGGCGGAGGCGACAATGCCGGACCCTGGGAAATGGATAGTCAACCATCCGGGGTATTGGTGGTGGGTCCAGGGCAGGACGCACTTTCCGAACCCAGACCCGCATCCAGAGTCCGGTTGGCCGGGATGGGTGCCGACCGGCGAGTTCCCACGAGTAGACAAAGGCTCGCTTGTTATAGAGCATCACCTTTTCAATCCCTACGATTTGGCCACCCAGAATACGACGTTTCTGGGCGGTGAAGTGCATACAGTGCAGGAGTTCCCGCGGGGGCAACCCTATCGCTTCGAAGCTAGGGTCAGGCTTGACCAGAACCCCAACTACGTTCGAGACCCCAAGCCGCCGTACGTTCCATACGCCAACGGGCTGGTCACCTCGTTTTTCACGTACGGGTACGACGATTCAAACAGAAACAGCGATGAGATCGACTTCGAATTCCTGTCCAATCAGATGAATGTACGGTTTAGCCGTTTCACGCTGCTGCACACAGCGTGAATTGCAGCGTTTTCCATATTCCACGTAGTCGACCGCCGAGGGTCGAGTTGGGATTTATTCGGTCTTCCCTGAGAACCCGGC
>Ga0214473_10004466_pt1 | contig 16818 bp, 16 predicted proteins | sample RVTome_7_FD_203509 | JGI IMG/M metagenome (GOLD analysis project Ga0214473, IMG submission 203509) | Soil microbial communities from uranium-contaminated site in the Upper Colorado River Basin, Wyoming, United States - RVT98D197 | ecosystem: Environmental > Terrestrial > Soil > Contaminated >... | reverse complement strand
ATCGGAATAATATAAAGGAATTCTATGTAAATATGGATTAAATGAATTCAAGTTTAACAAGCCACAACTATTAAATATTATTTTAGCACCTTTCTGAAATAACAAGCGTACCTGATGATCTGAATAGCATGTCCCAGGCTGGCCGAAGGGTAGAGAAAACATGTTGATATAATTTTGGTATTTTCTTAATTCATCAGAATTCTTGCAGTAAGAATCCAACAATTCCTGGTCCGACAGCAGTAGTGGAACTTCATGATTAAAAAGATGGCTTCCATAGGAAACAAGCTTTCTTGAACAGTTTTTCATTAGATCTTCTTGCGTTGCAAAGTCTCCCACAAATCGATATACTTCCTCATCATAAGATTTACCCGTTGTACTTATGTAAGATTCCACAATGTCTTTGCTGCAAGAAAGGTATAAATCTTTATCATCCAGTTTTTCGAATAGCAAACATTCCATGTATTTTTTAAAATTGCCATCCTTCTCGGAAAGATAGGTAATAAGGCCGGCCCAAAAAACGGCTCCTCTAATAATTGGTTCCATATTTAAAAATATGATAGACGGTACCTGTAATGCTTCAAGAATCGGGATAGCCTTCGTGAAATAACTTCGAAATCCATCATCAAATGTTATCAGTGCTGCTCTTGATGGTACGTTGGATTGCATCAGATCAGTGGGGCTGATTATGTTAAACTTTTTCTTTATAAACCTGATTTGGAAATCAAATATTCTTGGTGGCACATTGAGGTTATAGGTTGTGCTAAACTCACTTGGTACTTCTGAAACATCGTGATACACAAAAACAGTAAGAGTGTTCTTCAAATAAATAGCGCTGCTAATACCACAGATAAACCCTATTGCGTTTGCAACAAGCGATTTTAAGGCTTTTTTGCAGAGGCCTCCCTTTCGCGTTCTCAAATCATCCAACCTTGCCTACAGGGCTTAAAGTCCTTACAAAATTTATATTGTTTCAACTCAACAACTTTATTTTCACTCCAAACCACAAATAGTATGATACAGGAATAAACTTGCTTTACTTTTGGGAAAGTAATATTAAAGTCTCATTAAACGATAACTACTTTGAAAGGCAATATCCATTAGCGTTGAGCATATTCTTTATCAGAAAAATATTATCCTTGGTGATTACTTCCACTTGCACTCCAATGTAAAGATAGACTGCAAGAGCGACCCATTTAAAAAGAAATCGTATCCCATAATGAAAACCGGTGGATAACATGATCGACAGGAGGAGAGAAGATATAAAAAATGTGCCAAAGATAAAAGCCATCTTTTTGTATTCCCATTTAATTTCATAAAAGTGCTGTGAAACCATAAATGCGATAACGCCCGAGATGATACCGGCACTAAACGTTCCCCAGGCTGCCCCTATGGCACCCCATTTGAGAATAAAAGGGATATTTATAAGGATGTTCAGAATTATACTTAATAGAGTCAGAAGAGAAGTGACGTAAGTTTTCTTGACAAAAATCAACTGAGGTTGCTTGCCAAAGAACATGGTGGCATAAAACATCGAAAGAATCATGACTATCTGAGTTGCTGAGTGGTATGATGGGGGAGTTAATACGGTTATCACCTCTTCTGCGAAAAGCGATATAAGCAATGCAACAAAAACAGACATATACGCAAAAGGAGTCAGGTAGCGGCCTATCGATTCACCCCCCCTGGAACCAAGATCAAACATTCTCGAATAAACTTGTGGAGAAAAGACATTCTGTATGGCGGTCATGAAGGTAAACACAATATTTGATATCTTCTGGCCGATGCTGTATACCCCAACTCCCCCGACATTATTCATTAAACCAATCATATATTTGTCAAACTGATTTCCAATTACACCAAGAAATATTCTTGGTGTCAGAGGATAGCTAATCATAAGTGAATTCCTAAGTGCTGACCAGTTGAATTCTATAGGATGAAGCTTTAGAAATTTCAGAGAAAGAACAGAAAAAATGACGAGGCTGGCTATCAGTTGTCCCCAGACAAGGCCAATTACTCCAATCCTTCCATACCATACAAAAAAAAGAGCAAGCAAAGCCCCCAGTATTGTTTCATCTATTGTGTACCATGCAAAGTCTTTGGCGTTTTCAGTGTTTTTAAAATAAATGAGATAGTAGTTCTTAAGTCCCACGATGCCCGTTGAGCAGAATGTCCAGAATAGAAAATTTCCCTGTGTAGTTAAGCCGATAATCCATTTCGACAGGGAGGACCTGAAAAGATAGGTAATAATGGCACATATCAGGAAAGCCGTGATCACAAAAAAAAGTGTACTGTACAAAAGACCTAAATCCTGCTTTGATGTTCTGTATTCGAAGAAATTCCTCTCATATCCTATGGTCAGGCCAAAATTTGCAATTCCGGTGACAAAGATTGCATAGACTTGGGCAAGAGCCAAAATACCATAATCTTCCTTTGTGAGGATACGCGTGAAGATGGACAGGGTTGCAATTGGTATTAAATTTCCTACAGCGACGGGAATAAGATAAATAATGCTATTCTTTATCTGCTGTTGCTTGATTACCATCTGCTATCATACAAATTGTTAATGATACCCGGCAGCATTTATATAAAATCAATCCCCACAGAAAGTTTGCAGGTCTTTGAAATGTTTTTCAACATACCATTAAAATGAATTTAAGCGACATTCACTTCTGACATATGTGGTTCAACCGATATTCCCTTCAACCACCTCGTGAGTTCTTCGGGGCCGCTAATAATTTCGATTCCGTGTGCAGCCCGATCGTCCTTTTGAACCAGACCTGTCGGATCGTAGTAGCATGATGGCTTGCCGAGTTCGCGGGCAATTAAGGCGGTCGATGTAAACGGCATGGAGATCATAAAAGTACTCTCCTCAATGACCCGATAAGCGGAGACATCCGGATCAATGATGATAACATTTTCGGAATCCGCTAAACGCTCTGCAAAGGTGAGGTACACAGGATGAACAAATGATGATTCATTCTTCAATTTGCGCTTGCGCTTACAAAGCATCATGTAACCAGCGTCCTTAGTCACCCGCTGTATATCATGGAGAAACTGTATGCAGATCTTAGGAACATAAAACTCGAAGTCGATGCCCAAAGTCCGATAAAGAGAGGAACGAGTGGGTGTTATATCGAACACGGCTACACCCCGTCCCCTGAATGCGGGCATTTCTTCCGCGCTGGTATGAAACCAGATCGGACCGACGACACTGATGTTGGCTGTCTGGCCAACCGCGCGTCGTACAAAATCGGCCTGGTACTCATCCCATACCAGGTAGTGAGGCCAGTTCATCGCTTGCCAGCCGTAGGGGAGCGGGGGGTAGCCCTCCGTTCGCTTGAAGGCCTCGCAATTGGTTGAGTAAAAGTAGAAGGTAATCCGTGCCCCGCGGTTCTCTGCCTCATATGTCCACAGCGGGCGGTATATCCAGCCGGAATTGTGAAACAGGTAATCCTTCCCCAATCGCTCGGAACTTTGCACGCGCACCTGCGTAGCGAGCGCTGCCTGATTGAGCAACAATGCATGCCACCAACGGCCGCGCAGAAAATCCCATATCGCGGTCAGAATCGCTCCTATACCCCAGGCCATGAAGCGAGATAACGAGCTGAAACAAACCAATGGTGGTATCGGAGACAAAACTGGTATGACCGCTGTCCCATTCACTTCCCTGTGTTCGGCGCCTTTTACCCCATGGCATAGAGTGTCAATATCTAATGCCCTTCCGCGCCATTGCATATACCAAGTGATGATATCGTGGCTTCGGCCATCTCGTCCGGGTTGCGGCAGGTTTCCGGGAACAAGGCTATCAAAATAGACATAACGCCCCAATTGTTGCGTTGACTGATTACGTGCCGCTTGAATTCCACTGAGAATAATCTTGGCAATTTTAAAAACGCCATACGCCAGCATCATTCCGACAAAGGCTTTCCATAGTAACGCCGTGCGAATCGACGCAACCTTAAACCCATGACTTCGAATGATCTTCCGCCATTCAGGCGGGAGATAGTAAACTACCGGTACATCTGGCTTGCCCAACGCGTGAAGCAAGGCACGATTCAGATTCAGGCCCGCCACGCGAGTCAATAGATACTGCCTGCATAAAATCTCAGCCTGCCCTATGCCTTCTCCAAGTACGTATTTTGAGTAACATTTATCCTTTATGTCCAACGGATGATTCGTCAGCGCTCGATTAATATCGGCAATTCGATTTAGTGAATTTGAAGCTTTAAGGTTCCGATAACCCCGCATAATGCGCACGAGGCGATGGAAACCACAGCGATTAAAAAGTCTTGAGAAAAAATGAGAGCGCATTAGCTTAATTGATGGTTTTGTATTGGTTACTTCAAGAAGGACGGATCAAACAGCGGATTGATTGCTGCAAAATAAATTGCTTCTCCAAAACTGTCAAAATCTTTATCCAATCATCTCTTTGGATAGAGGCTCCCCTCGCTCAATATCGCACGACGCCTTTTTCCCTAATATTTCTTTATAATATTTAGGTGCAAGGCCATATCCTGGCCTTATGGAGCGAATATTATTCTTAGTAAAAAGATCTCCTTTTTTTACATTTTCCACAACAAACAGTGATCTTAAGAAGTCCCTATTTTTAAAAACTTTAGCTGACAAATCGTAACTAATTTTACCTAAAGCTAACTCAACATTTCTAATGCTTTGGACCATAGAAGCAAACTCTGCCGGCTGCATAGAAAATGACGCATCAGGGCCGCCAATTGTTCTATCTAAAATAAGATGCTTCTCGATAACTAAAGCGCCTAATGCTACGCCGGCAATAGCAACATCGCTGCCCAGCGTATGATCCGAAAGGCCCACTTTTACACTAAACTTTTCTCTCATATCAACCATTGTCCTTAAGTTCGCTTCCTCTATTGGAGCGGGGTAAGTGGCGGTACATTTAAGAAGAGTTATATCGCTGTTACCTGTTTTGCGGCAAATATCCACTGCATCCTGTATCTCCTCTATTGTCGCAATTCCGGTAGAAATCATTACCGGCTTTCCCTTAGAAGCCACATATTCAATCAAAGGAATATCGGTAATTTCAGCAGAGGCAATTTTATATATAGGCACATCTTTCGATTCAAGAAAATCTACCGCGGTAAAATCAAATGGCGTAGAAAAAAAAAGTAGCCCCAGCGCTTGAGCGTAATCTTTTAATCGATCATGCCACTCCCATGGAGTATAAGCCTCTTTATACAAATCATGCAAGTTCTTCCCATCCCAAATAGTCCCGTGGTTTATTTTAAAATAATCTTTGGGGCAATCAATGGTCATGGTGTCCGGGGTATAAGTTTGAATTTTTACGGCATCCGCCCCGCACTCTTTAGCCGCCCTAATTGTTTTTTCCGCTATCTCTATATTTTGATTATGATTCGCCGAAAGCTCAGCCACAATCAATGTCCGCATATTTTGACCTAAAATACTTCCTTTTACATTTTTCATCTTAATTCTGTTCTATTAAATCTTTTTTATTGATAGACATAATATAACAAGCTTCAAGGGCACCGTGGGCAAGCTCGGACTCGTGTAATAATTTTTCAAATTTAAATCCACTTTTAAAAAATAAATTTAACGACCTTATATTGCTGATATTGACACCAGCCCATAACCGTAAAAGCCCTAATTGCTGGAAACAATACCTTACTATCGCGCTTAAAGCTTCCCTGGCCAAACCTTTTCCCATATACTCTTTTCTTCCTATACTGATGCCGATGGCTACGGTCTTATTGCCCCAATCCAGCGTCGAAAAGGTTAAGTTTCCTATATGTAAACCATTGTCTTTTAAAAAAATACCCATAAGGACCGCATCATTATTTTCTTGATAAGATTGAACATAGCTTCTGCACGTCTCTATTGTTTGCACCGTATTAGAAATGCTTAAATACTTATTAATTTCGGGATCATTTAACCAATCCACATAATCTTGAGAGATATCGCTTAACAACAAACTTCTTAACACTAAGCGTTCTGTCTCTATTTTGATATGCATAGGCTTATCTATCATTTACGCAAATAAAATCTACCCCGTGTTCTTCTAACACAATCTTGATCAACGGATAACTTAAAATCTGCACTGTTTGTTCCCCGGAAAAAACAATATTGAACTGCTGTTCCAGCGCTAACACAAGATTTAAATGGCGCAATGAATCCCATTCGGCAACCGTATCTACCGAAGTCGTATCGTTAATCGTCTTTACATCAACGCCGAATACATCGGCCAACACCTGTTTAAGTTTATCTTCGCTAATCTTCATCACCCCTCTTTTGAATCAACTACATTAACATTAATACAGCTTGGTGTTAAAAACTCCTTCTCTCCTAAGGCAAACTCCCAATCACACTTAAGCTCAGTTTTCCCCGCCAAACGAAACCCCATACGGCCGTAGAAATCAGCTACCTGCTGGTTTTTCTTGGTTGCATAGTAGCAACCCAACACAGAGCGGCAATTCCTGCATGCCTTGGCATAATAAAGTATATGCGCCAAAAATGCTTCTTCTACTCTACGGCCAAGAACCCGGCAACTTAACAAAAAAGTATCGACCTCGGCCTGCTGGCCGCTATATTTGACAATCGCTACCCCAACTAAACCCATATCAGAAACCCGATCGCTTAATTTAAGATAAAAAATGTCAGCGTCAGACGGTTGCATTAAGCGGATATCCCCTTCACTATACCGCCGCGTAGTAAGGTTAAATTGATTTGTTTTCTGGGTTAATTGCGCTACACGCGCGATAGACGCATCATCCACCAGCCCAATCTGCGCCACCATCTCCAAACTGGTTAAGTACTCTTCTATCGAACCCGCTGACGCATTGAGATTCTTGCGTATCCTCTGATCACGATACATCTGATTACGGTTCTTATCTTCCTCAGAAAAAACTAATGTATCAAAATACGCCTTCGCGTTGAGAGCGGCGGAAAATGTCAATGGATCCGATGATAGCTGCACCACCGCCACTTGAGGCAAACGCTCGCGGACCAGGTCGCACTCAAACTGGCTATCATCAACAAACACAATGCTATCCAAACCGATATTCAACTCCTGAGCAATCCGCATAAGATTGGAAGCTTTATCATCCCAATTAATCTGCCAAGTAGAAAAATTCTCTTCACGCAGCAACATATCCGGATGGTTTTGTAAAACTTCTAAAACATCCGGCTCATTATTCTTGCTGCACAATGCTAAAATTACACCTCGATCGTGAAGATTAAGTATCTCGCGCTGAAAAGATTGGTAACATGAACCGGGGAATGCCGTTCCCAGCTTAATATTATTTAGATCTTCCTCGCCAAGTATCCCGCCCCACAAAACATTATCACAGTCGAGGACTAAACATTTACGCGCCTTACCATACAACGCGCGAACAAATTTACCGTATTCCTGTCCAAGAGGAATCAAAGCATTGCGTCCAACAGGAGCGCGCCCTATTTGCCAATACCGCTCATCAACCCCCTGCTCGCTACCGATTCGCGCCATCAAGCTCATATAATCTATTAAGTATACATCGCGAATTTTTTTCAGACATCTTAATAATTCTAAATTTAACCTCAAAATCGCGTGGGTTTGATATTGTTCCGATTGAACATCCAATATCCCGAAGGCAGAATGGCAAGGAAGCAAAAAATTATTAACCACAATCGGTACGTTGGTATGCTGGCGCAAAGCAGTAATAAATTGGCTAATCATATTCAAAACCCGGTCAATCTCATCGTTTACCTGTGAGGAAGAAAGTGACGGAAATCTCGTGGCTAACGCCGGCGCTAATACCTCTAACCATTGGGATATAAGCACTAAGCCGGGCTGAGCCATATATTGCGCACTCTGAGGATCAAACACCTCTTGAGCAATCGTATCGTAACCACCAAGATAAATCACCGGGTAAAATCCTGCCGAAGCTATCTCGCCTTTAATCACCGGTATTAACGGATCAACCGTAAAGTTACGTAAAATAACTACTTTCAAAACGGGCATCTTGCTTTCTGTGGGATCTAGGCGGTCTAGAATATTAGACGCCGCCGCGTAAACACTATAGGAGGATTCCTTAGTGATACGGCTTAATGCAACTTGTAAATCTTCTTTAGTCATATCAAACTACCTCCCTTTCATAAGAATGGCGCAATAATTAATCGTGACCAACTCTTTTTCGCACTGCTCTTCGGGAATATCCTCCGCCGGCAGCGATAGCTCCGTAAGAATACGCAAACCTGCCCGATGGATTAAATCTCGAATCTCATTGGTATTATGAAAATGATAGATATGGTCAATAGCCGGAGAATTTGTACACGTTGTCATAAAGATTCGGCCATCATCTTTGATCAGGTTACATGCCCGTTGTAAAAATCCAAGCGCATCGTTAACATGCTCCAGGACTTCACCCATAGTAATAAAATCAAAATTTCCCCCATCAACGGATACCTTCAAAAAATCACCATTGATGAAGTCAAAACGGGAAGGACCAATCTGAAAAGTCTCTAAGATTTCCCTGGTCACTTGAATAGATGTTTGGCTGATGTCCAACAACACCGCCCTTAAGCCGGGAAATTGTTGCAGAGTCTCTACCGCAAATAGGCCATGCCCAGTGGCAATATCAAGATACCTTTGCACTATTGGAATCTTTTGAATATATGTTTTGAAAAAATTCAACATCTTAAAATGGTTAGGCCATAATAAATAAGATAAGAATAACCCAACCATGTAATAACGCATCACCTCGGGCTGATCATACACGGTCTGGCGTGCCACGCAAGCGTCATTAAGAAGATAGACGCCCGTCTTGCGAAAGCGGATCTGCTCTAATAAAAAATCTGTGGTCATACGATTGTAGGCACGTGCTGCCGCGACTCGCCCTTCTTCGGTTTTCAAAAAAGATTGGCCAAGTTTGCGGCAGATAGCCTCGGCATATTCCCAATAATCTTTATCCTGCCGGCTAATAAAAGAACGTATTTTCTTGCTTTGCAAAGGGTTCTGGCCTGAAATTTGGTCAACCATTTTCATAAATTCCGGAGCCGATTTTCTCTTTTCTTCCATAAAGAAACCTCTTTTTATAACATTACCGATCCACCACAAACTGCGATAGTCTGGCCGGTAATATGCCGAGACGCTGGATTCAATAAAAAAGCAATAGTATGTGCAATATCCTCAGGCTCAGCCAACCTGCGTAGAGGGGTTTGCATCTTTGTAAGCATTTTAACCTTATCCGGCAAATCAGCGATCATCTCGGTTTGCGTCATCCCGGGGGCAACCACATTGACCCGGATATTCATCGGGCCATATTCCACCGATAGGCAGCGCGCCAATGAAGTCAACGCCGCTTTGGCTACCACATAACGCGCTTGTTGTGAGGGAGGAACTCCATCCGTGTAGACAGTACCAATAAAAACCATGTTACCGAACTTAGCCTCAACCATCTTTGAAATCGCACACTTAGCGCAATTAAAAGCGCCTTGTAAATGAACATCGATCTGACTCTGAAAAGCATCCCAATCTAATTCTGCAAACGGCTGCGGCGCATTACTGGGAGCAGCGCAATGTACCACAGACTGGATAGGCCCAAAAGTTTCTTCTGCTGCAATAAATAATTTCTTTACCTGCTCCAGAGCGGCAACATTAGCCTTAAGAGCAATCGCACGTCCGCCTGCTTGAATAATTTGATTCACTACCCGCTGCGCCTCATCTTCGGCAGATAAATAATTAATCACCACAGGGAATCCATCAGCGGCAAGTTTATGCGCGGTTGCCGCCCCAATCCCACGGCTTCCTCCTGTAATCAAAACTGCTCCCTTAACATTAAAATCCATAGTTTTCCCCTCATTTTTTACTTCCAACACTTTAACAGTAGATTCCCCCCTAATAAGCTCCTTCCCAAGTTGGTTTATAACAACAACTTGAAGTACCAATACGCGTGTCGCTAATGACTTTTGCTTCACGCGGGCGATAACGCGGATTACATCACCTACATGGGCGGGACCAATAAACTCCAAGGTTTGACTCATCCATAACGCACCGCCTCCCGGCAAAAGCATTCCAATCATAGTCGAGATGAAAGAAGCCGACAACATACCATGAACTACAGGTTTTTGGAAAAGCGTCTTTTTAGCAAATTCTTCATCAACATGGAGCGGATTAAAATCACCCGTCAAAGAAGCGAATGCCTGGACATCCTCTTTAGTAAGAAGATGGGTTAATTCCGCTTTATCCCCCACTTGAATAACATCGAAATCAACCATACGAACTACTCGGTCATCTTTTTGATAGGCCATAGCTTAATACCACCTCATAACCGTTGAACCAAAAATAAAACCCGCGCCTACGCCCGAAAGCACTACTAAATCATCCCGCTTAATAAGCCCCCCCCTTACAGCATCGCACAAAGCAATCGCTATTGAGGCGTCGGCGGTATTGCCAATAGTCGCAACATTAGTATAAGTTTTGCTCATAGGCTGTTTCATCTTCGCCATCAAATATTCAATCAAACGAAGATTAGCTTGATGAAAAATAAAAAAATCAACGTCTTGAACTTTTTTGCCGATCTTCTCAAGGGAGCGCTCAATAACTAAGGGTTGATATTGGACAACCTGTTTCCATACTTCCAAACCATTAAGTTCATAATATTGCAAACCATCATTTATATTTTCAGCGCGTAAAGGATAACTCGACCCTCCCCCGCGCATCCGCACTGCGTCAAAAACTTTGCCATTCGTAAGAATCTCCGTCGATAAAAATCCGTACCCGGACTGAACGCGGCCTAAAACCGCTGCCCCCGCCCCATCACCAAAGTAGATAGCGCTATTCGGATCGGACCAATTAATAAAACGGGATTGAAGCGCAGTGCCAATAACCAATGCGTACTCAATCTTGGGATCGCAGGCCATACGGTCTGATGCCACGCTAAGCCCCACCTGAAAACCAGTACAATTAGCCATCAAATCAAAGGCACCCGCGTTTTTAGCTTTAAGCAGATCTTGGATCTTGCACGCCATAGCCGGATAAACATAATCACCCGTAAAACTACACCCTATGATTAACCCAATCTGGCTAGGATCAATACCGGCCATCTCAATAGCCTGCCGCGCTGCAATAACGGACATTCCTGAAGCTGTCTCATGATCTTCAACAACAAATCTTGTTTCAACGCCAATATTTTCCATGATCTTTTGCGCGGGCACGCCCGTCCACTCTTGCAACATTTTATTGTTGATCATCTTGGCAGGAACATATTTGCCTACACCAATAACACTAACTCCACTACTCATATTTTTCATTAAATACCACCAAATTGCTTGTATTGTGGTGGCAATAGTGCCGCGTCCTTCCACCAAACTTTAGCTTCGCCGGCTGTCCAAGCACGGCCATGGCCAGGGAATATCACTACTTGTTCAGATAGCCGCTCCATTAAACCGCCAACAGAAGATGCTATTTGCCCCTCATTGGCCCCCGGAGTATCCGTGCGCCCCACATATTGATAAAGCAATGTATCCCCCGTAAAAATAAATCCACCAAAATCATAACAAACACTCCCAGGGGTGTGGCCCGGCGTTTTCACAGCGTCAATGGGCCAACCATCAATATTCAAATTTCCTTTTTCATATAAAGATACATTTAAAAAAGGCTCTATATGCCGTGCAGCAAATACAAGCGCATATGTGTGCGCCTGACGCATTAAACGCGCGTCAGCTTTATGCAAGTAACAAGAGGCAGCAAAATGCCGGCAAATATCAGCCACCGCGCCCACATGATCATGATGCGCATGAGTAAGCAAAATCGCCTTAAGCTTGCCACCATAATCTGTTACCATTTGTTCAATGCGCTTGGCTGCGTCACCCGGATCAATAAGTATTTGTTCACCTGAAAGAATATGCCGCGCTAAATAGCAATTTACCGACCAAGGCTCATCGGTCACAATGGTTGTAATCTGGAAATCACCAATCTGGTGCATCATATTAAAAATCTACCCGCTTAGCTTACCAATCCCATATTAATAACTTGCCCCGTAATGCAACCGCTTTGCGAAGAGGCAAAAAAAGCAATCACATTACAAATCTCCTCCACAGTTACCAAGCGTTTAATGGTCTGCTTTTCCAAAAGGCGGGCAGCCCACTCCTGCCCCATCGCCTGGGCCGCTTCGGTCATAAAAAGCCCTGGTGCAAAAACATTGCACGTAATACCTAAAGGGGCTAACTCTTTCGCCAAGATCTTGGTCATCTCCACAATCGCACTTTTTGTCGCAGAATATGCTGATGTCCCCTCCAAGTGCAGAGGAACACCTAAAGAAGAAACCGTAATGATCCTACCCTGTTTCCGGGATATCATAACTTTCGAAATTTCGCGGCAAACGTAATATGTTCCTGCAACATGAGTACGCAAGAATGTCTGCAACACATCATCGGGCGTTACTGTCATCAAAAGGGCAGATTGAACCGAACCAGCATTACAAACCAAAACATCGATCCGCTTAAAATTATTTCTTATCTGGCGAACCCAAGCGCGCACTTGATTTTCATCGCCCACATCTACTTGGCTATGATAATATCCCTCTATCTTAAAATTGACGGGGCTTCGGCTGCAACCAACGACCCGGTAACCTTTAGCCACAAAATATACCGCTATCGCCCTGCCAATCCCCCGGCTGGTACCGGTAATAACCATAACTGGGAGATTATCTATCATGGCCATACTATTTTCCCTCACTCAATTTAACACAATATTTTGCCAATGCCCCAAGACAAAGATGCGGTTGATTAATATTAAATTCATTAATCTCATTCAGCACAAGATAGAGATCTTTCTTCGCCTCGCTGCTAATGCGCTCTTCCAAATCAGTAACAAACGTAATGAAGTCAATCGAATCTAGCGGCGACCCAACCCCTAAAAGGATTGTCTCCTTATTCAACTTATTCAACTCCACATCCGATGCAAACATTTTTGATTCCTTCAATTTTCCCAACGATGCGACTATTAATTCGTACGCGCGGTTTTCCGTCATAATCCCTCATCTCCTTGTTAAAAAATATTTTATTCTAAACTCCAAGCCACTACTTAGACATCAAACACCAAACGAAAGTGCTGGGGATACTCTCCCCGCTATCACTAAGCGCCTCATCGAATAACCGCTCCACCGACAATTCATACGAAATATTCTTCAGCACTTCTTTATATTCATACCAAGATAAAATCCCCTGCCCCGACATTTCATGAAATAGTAAATACTCAGACATAAGGCTTTTAGCGCTATTCTTAAAAAGAATATCTTCGCTTTGCCGGACAACCTCGCCAACCACAATCGGCGCCTTAGGGAATACCTGATGGATCTGCCGAAAAAACTCAACCAGAATATCCACTCGGCCTTTTGATATTTCATGCAGTATGAACCACATCGAAATAGCCACCCTGCCTTTTCCTGTAACACTCAGCACTTCGCGGCTCCAATATTTTACATCCAGCGCATCAGAACAAATAGTAGAAACTTCTAGACCTGAATATTGCTGGCGCAAATTATTGAAGGTTGTCTCGTTTGAAAGTTTGGAAAGATCAACCCCGATTACTTTTTTGCCCGGGACATCTTTCACAAAAGTTGAAAGAAATTTCCCATCGCCACAACCTATATCAACAAGCACATCAAAATCAACCTTACGTTTAAGAAAAGATACCGCGGGCGGAAAATAACGCAAATGCGTTATCCCGCTACCAATAACATTTTCTAATCTTTCCACCTCGCAAGACTCCGTGGGCACCGACTGTTGTATTAACTCATGATAATGGTACATATACTCAAAATAAGAGTGCGGAACGTAAAATGAATTCGCCCGGCGAAATATTTCTTTGCCCAGTTCACTGGTGCGATATGTGACACCTTGTCCATCTACATCTTCGATCAATCCAATCCTCGCAAAATAACGAAAAGTATCCCGCAACAACTTTTTATTGGCGATATTATGAAAGTCCTCTACCGTAAAACTCGTGGCCGCCCACATCGCCTCAAGCACCCCAAGCCGCCCCAAGCTGCTAATCATGGGGGTAGAAAAAAAACCCCGCAACAACACAACAATATCTTCTATAACTTCCCGCTTTAACATCCCCAACCTCCTATGGAAACTCTGTAACGTACCGTTGATACTTTGCTTGGCTCAACCAGGATTCCGCCAATAATTCAATTAAAACCACATCGTAAAACAACCCACCTTTAAAAATGTGGTCGCGGTAAACACCGACCTCTCGAAAACCATGCATCTTATGGATATAAAGAATATTTTTGTTCCCGGCTAAAACCTCGCCGTATATCTTTCTAAACTTCATTGTTTTAAAAACATAATTATACAGATACGGCGGGACCATCGCTCCTATCTGCCGGTAATCTTGTTCGCCGATATAATACCCCGCGCTACAACGACGATGCGCATAATTAATATCCGCTAGGTTAATAAGGCCGATCGAAGTATTTTGATAAAAAATTACCCAATAACGGCAAGTATCATCTTTGATTACACGGTTAAACCATTCATATTGCTTATCCATATTATACTCAATATCCGTAATCATATACTGAGTAACTTCCGGGCTCACTCTCCAGGCCATAACCTTTTCCAAATGTTCTTCTTGCAACCGGACTAACTTAATCATGCTGCCCATTCCGGATAGAATTAACATCCTCGCGGAAATCATCTAAACTCATATCGGCATTTTTATTGGTTTCAATCGTTATCATAGCATTGTTAGGGATTTTATTTACTATCCTAGCCATATCAAGATTTCCACGCCCCAAATGAGCATGGGAATCGAATTCCGAATTAATATCGTCGCTATCTGCCAAATGAAACATAAGCGGTTTTAGTTCCATAAATTCATCAACATAAGCATAAATTTCTTTTTTTTGTGAATTAGCCGAACAAATCGCATGCCCAATATCTAAACAAAAACCGCATTTTGCTTGCTCTAAAACATAATGAATTTCTTCTATATTGTATCCCCGGCAAATATTAGCTCCCATATTATTGGGCAAAGCTTTATAAGGTTTATTCTCTATCAAAGCCCCCGGCTCATCTAAACTTTTTAACTGACGCGCGGTTTCTTCGATATCCCCATCAACTCCTCCATGAAAAATAATAAACTTAACCGCCAAGGTATCAGCGAAACGCTTTACCTCTTGGTAAATATTGACATTACTATTAAAATATTCTTTTTTTGCCAAATTAAATGCATGGGCAAAATGCGGCGCATGAATAATAAACGGGATATGATGTTTTTCCCTTAAATTTCTCCATAAATCAATATGTTTTTGATAAGAACGCGGCACAACATAGAGTTCAATATAGTTAAAATAACCCTCCGCATAAAGCTTCAGCGACTCATCAATATAGTCTTCATTTATTGACCAAAACTTAAGCCCTATTTGCTTCATGTAAAATCTTATACTTTAATTCGGCGATCTTCCAATCGTCTTCGGTATCAATATCCTGGCACTCTAACTCAGAAATTATATAACCAAAAGTTTTCGCAGGCACGGACATTTCCCCGGCCAACACGACATCAGTTTTAAAAAAATAAAACATCCCCACGTCAAAAAACTTACTCACTAAATCCTGAGAGCGAATTTTTTGCGCATCTCTGTCGTTAGGTATCAACAAACCATCTTGCAGCCGCATGGCCCACTCAATCGGCACTGGATACTTACAGACTGGCATTAGCGCATCCACTTTATTATTAATCATCGCCTCATAAGCCATTTTCAAAGTTTCACTTTTCAATAATGGAACACAAGGGTATACACAACAAACATTATTAAAATTTTGGCCCAATTTTTGATACTCCAAAAGAACTTCTTTCAAAACATCATATGTCCCAGCGAAATCATCACTTGTCTTCGCTGAACGCATAAATGGAACTTTCGCGCCATAACGCTTAGCAATTGCGGCAATTTCAGCGCAATCAGTTGAAACCATCACTTCACTAAAAATAGCACTTTCCAAACACGCTTCAATCGCGTAAGCTAGCACCGGTTTACCAAAAAAAATTTTGATATTTTTTTTAGGAATTCTTTTACTGCCGCCTCGGGCAGGTATAACTGCAATTCTCATATATTTCTCAACAATTAGATTCAGGAGATTGTTTTTAGAGCGCCCCCATCAATGGCGATACAGGTGCCGGTCATGTAATCGGATTGTTCGCTTACAAGAAATGCGACCAATGCTCCGAATTCCAGGGGATTACCGAACCGCCCCAAGGGTGTTCCCGCTTCGGCCCCTTGCTTCCATTGCTCAAAAGTAATCCCTTTGAATCGGGCAGCAGACGCACCCAGTTCATTGACGCGATTTGTCATAAACGGTCCAGGCATAACGGTGTGCACCCGTATTCCTTGGTGCGCATATTCCATGGAGAGGGTTTTGGAAAATGCCGCAACCCCACTGCGGAATACATTAGACAGAACCATATTTTCGAGAGCGCATTTGACACTGGTGCTTGCAACGTTCACAATCCGCCCCCAGCCACGTTCCGCCATGGACGGAACAACACGACGGCAGGCTCTCACAACGCTCATCAGCGTGAGGTTGAAAGCGGTCGTATACTCATCATCTCCAAATTCCAGGCACCTTCCTGGAGGCGGCCCCCCGGCGTTTGTCACCAGGATATCAATTTTGCCGTATTCATCGAAAACACCATTAAAGAATTTATCAAGGGAGGGCACATCGGAAACGTCTGCCGTCGTAGCGAAAACCGGAGAAACAGAAGATTCACGCAGGGTAGACGCCGTATCATCGAGCCGGTCCCGTCCGCGCGCGCATAATGCCAGTGCACAACCTTCCTGTGCT
>Ga0214473_10004465_pt1 | contig 16819 bp, 18 predicted proteins | sample RVTome_7_FD_203509 | JGI IMG/M metagenome (GOLD analysis project Ga0214473, IMG submission 203509) | Soil microbial communities from uranium-contaminated site in the Upper Colorado River Basin, Wyoming, United States - RVT98D197 | ecosystem: Environmental > Terrestrial > Soil > Contaminated >... | reverse complement strand
GGCGCCGAGCTTAGCTCCTACAGCCAGCGCGGCGTGGTGACGCCCGACCACATCATCCGCACCAAGAACAGGCCCCTGGTGGTCCCGCCGCCGGAGACCGGCAAGCTCGACGACTTTGCCCGTGCCGTGCGCGAGGCGGTGACCAAGTTCGCCGCCGACTACGATGCCTATTTCGCCCGCGAGAATGCAGCCGCCGGCAACACCAAGACCAAGCTCGACGGCAGCCCGCGCGTCGTGCTCGTGCCGGGCGTCGGCCTGTTCGGCTTGGGCCGCACGGCGAAGGACGCGGCCATCGCCGCCGACCTCGCCGAGAACACGGTCAGGGTGGTTACCGATGCCGAGGCCATCGGCCGCTACGAGCCGCTGCCCGAGAGCGATCTGTTCGCGCTGGAATATTGGAGCCTCGAGCAGGCGAAGCTGAAAGGCGCCGTCGTCAAGCCGCTCACCGGCCAAATCGCCGTGGTGACCGGCGCCGGCGCGATCGGCGCCGCCACCGCCAACGCGCTTGCCGCCGACGGTGCCGCCGTAGCCGTGCTCGACATCGACGGCGAGGCGGCGAAAAAGGCCGCTTCCGCGATCAAAGGCCTTGGGCTGCAATGCGACGTGACCAAGCAAGATGAGGTGAGATCCGCCTTCGCCTCCGTTTGCGAGCGTTTCGGCGGCGTCGACATTCTGGTGTCGAATGCCGGCGCGGCGTGGCAGGGGCGGATCGGCGACGTTTCCGATGCGCTGCTCCGGCAAAGCTTCGAGCTCAATTTCTTCGCTCATCAGACGGTGGCCCAAGCAGCGGTGCGCATCATGCTCAAGCAGGGCACGGGCGGCGTGCTCCTGTTCAATCTTTCCAAGCAGGCGGTGAATCCTGGCGCCAATTTCGGTCCTTACGGCCTGCCCAAGGCCGCGACCATGCTGCTCATGCGCCAATATGCGCTCGACTACGGGGCCGACGGCATTCGCTCCAACGGCGTGAATGCCGACCGCGTCAGGAGCGGGCTCCTGACCGACGCCATGATCAGGGATCGGGCCAAGGCGCGCGGCGTCTCCGAGGCCGACTATATGAGCGGCAATCTACTGCACAGCGAGGTCACCGCCGACGACGTGGCACAGGCTTTCGTGGCGCTCGCCAAGGCGCGCAAGACCACGGGCCATATCGAGACGGTCGACGGCGGCAATATCGCGGCGGCGCTGCGCTAGACCTCTCTCATCGTCATCGCCGGGCTCGACCCGGCGATCCGGGACCAAGGGCGCCTGAGTGTTGCCCTGGATGCCCGGGTCAAGCCCGGGCATGACGTCGGGATATCGTGCCCAAAAAGCGGGCGGTCCTAAGAGAGTTTTAACCACAAACAGAGAGGGCTTACGCCGCATCGTTTGCATTCGATATTCGCCTTTTCGAGAGCGGCGAAGATCGAAACTTGAGTGGACTCCGGGTCGGCGCCTCCAACAAATTCGAGAGAGATTCCAAATGGTTCTGCGGTTGAAAATGACGCTCGCCTTCGCCGCCACCGCGCTGATGGCCGTCGTTGTGTCCTTCGCCCTCGCGGCCATGGTCGAGGCCACGTTCCTGGCGGCGCTCCTCTCCATGATCATCGCCGGCGCTCTCGGGGCAGGCTTCGGCTATGTCTTCGGCGGCACGACGGCGCAAGCGCTCTCCGATCTCAACGGTGTCATCCTGCGCTTCATCAAATGGGACATGGATGGCGTGGTGCCGCATGCGGCGCGCTCCGATGAGGTGGGCGACATCGCCAAGGCTCTGAAGGCCTTCCAGTCCGACGCCATCAGATGGAGCGAGAGCCACAAGTCCGAGCAGGACAGCCAGGTGCAGGGGCGGCTTGCTTCCCAACAGCGCACCGAGGAACTGATCCATCAGTTCCGCGGCTCGATCGCCGGCATCCTCGGCGCCTTTGCCGACAGCGCGCGGACGATGGACGAGACGGCGCGCGCTCTGTCGACCGTTGCCAGCGACACCAACGAGCGGGTGAGCGTGGTCGCTTCCGCCTCCGATGAAGCGTCAGCCAACGTGCAGACCGTTGCTGCCACGGCCGAGGAGCTTGCCGTGTCGGTCGGCGAGATCGGCACGCGCGTCTCGACCGCGAGCCGCATCGTGAACCAGGTCACCGAGAATGCGCGCACCGCCAATCTCAAGGTGGAGGGCCTCGCCACCGCGGCCCAGCGGATTGGCGACGTGGTGAGCCTCATTCAAGACGTGGCGGCCCAGACCAATCTGCTCGCGCTCAACGCCACCATCGAGGCGGCGCGCGCGGGCGACGCAGGCAGGGGCTTTGCTGTGGTGGCGAGCGAGGTGAAGACGCTTGCCGATCAGACCGCCAAGGCCACCGAGGACATCAAGCAGCAGATCGCCGCCATCCAAAATTCGACCAATGGCGCGGTGGACGCCATGCAGTCGATCGTCACCACCATGGGCGAGGTCAACAAGAACACCCAGGAGATCGCCGGCGCCGTGCAGCAGCAATCGGCGGCGACCTCGGAGATCTCGCACAGCGTGCGCCAGGCCGCGCGCGGCACCGAGGACGTGGTGGCGCACATGCCGGGCGTGACCAAGGCGGTCGACGAGACGAGCCAGTCGGCCACGCAGATGCTCCAGGTCTCACGCGATCTGTCGCGCCAGGCCGAACAGCTCCGCCATACGGTAGAGAACTTCCTGCGCCAGGTGGCTGCCGCCGATCAGCTGAAGCGCGCCGGCTAACTCACCGCAAACGGGTTGACGCGAGGGAGCGGCGCGGCGAAGCTCTGCGGCCCGATGGGGGCACTAATCCATCGCGGGAGGGACACGCTTGGGCCGCATCTTACGCATCTTTCTCGCAGGGGTTCTTGCCCTTCTGCCGATCGCCCTCACGGTCTTCGTGACCGCCTGGGTTGCTTCGCTTATTGCAAGCTATGCCGGCCCCGGCAGCTTCATCGGCCGCCTCATCATCGCGCTTGGGGAGTCAATCGGCCTTAACATCGCGCCCTCCTCGACCGTCGCCTATCTGCTCGGACTCGCCATCATCCTTGGCGCCATCTTCGTGCTCGGCGTGCTCGTCGAGTCCGGACTGCGCTCGTTCATCGCCTACATCCTGAACAGCCTCGATTGGCTGATCATGCGCATCCCGCTGATCTCCACTGTCTACGATCTGTCGAAGCGCTTCGTCGCCATCGTCGATCGCGGCGACGACAAGGACAGCCTCAAGACCATGCAGCCGGTGTGGTGCTTCTTCGGCGGGGAGGGCGGAGCGGCGGTGCTCGGGTTGATGCCCTCGCCCGAGCCGGTGGTGATCGGCGAGCACAGCTATCTCGGCCTGCTCGTCCCCTCGGCGCCGGTCCCCTTCGGCGGTGCGCTGATCTATGTACCGTCCGAGTGGGTCAAGCCGGCGGAAGGCGGTGTCGAGCGGCTGATGAACGTCTATGTATCGATGGGCGTGACGCCGCCCATGTCCATGCCGCGTGCGGCGAAGCCGGCGCTCGCGGATGCGCGCGGAACGAAAGCGCCTGAGGCTAAGCCGAAGGCGATCAAGCCGCCGAAGCCGATTTGAACGGCTGCACTGCCAACCTCAATTCGCGAAGCGGAAGTGCAGCACGTCGCCGTCCTTGACGACGTACTCCTTGCCTTCGAGCCTGAGCTTGCCGGCGTCGCGCGCGCCGGCCTCGCCGGCGAGCGCCACATAGTCGTCGTAAGCGATCGTCTCGGCGCGGATGAAGCCCTTCTCGAAATCGGTGTGGATGACGCCCGCGGCTTGCGGCGCGCGGGTCCCGTCCGGCACCGTCCAGGCGCGCGCCTCCTTAGGCCCCGCGGTGAAATAGGTGATAAGGCCCAAGAGCTTATAGCCTTCGCGGATGAGCCGGTTGAGGCCTGGCTCGGACAGTCCAAGCTCGGCGAGATAGGCCTGCCGCTCCTCAAGGCGAAGCTCGGCAAGCTCGGCCTCGATCTTGGCGGAGATGACGACGCAGCCGGCGCCTTCTTTGGCGGCGCGCTCGGCCACGCGCGCGGAATATTCGTTGCCGGTGGCGGCCGAGGCCTCGTCGACATTGGCGACATAGAGCACGGGCTTTGAGGTCAGGAGCCCGAGCGCCTTGAACGCAGGCCGCTCGTCGTCTGAGACGGCGGCAAGGCGCGCCGGCTTGCCTTCACGCAAGAGCGGCAGCACGCGCTCGACCAGTTCGAAGGTCTTCTTGGCCTCCTTGTCCTGGCCGCGGATCTTCTTCTCGAGAATGGGTATGCGCCTCTCCAAACTGTCGAGATCGGCGAGCATCAGCTCGGTCTCGATGGTGTCGGCATCTTCGATCGGGTCGATGCGGCCCTCGACATGGACCACGTCCTCGTCCTCGAAGCAGCGGAGCACATAGGCGACGGCGTCGACCTCGCGGATATGGGCGAGGAACTGGTTGCCGAGCCCTTCGCCCTTCGAGGCGCCGCGCACCAGCCCGGCGATATCGACGAAAGTGAGCCGGGTCGGCACCACTTGGTTGGACTTGGCAATGAGGGCAAGCCGCTCGAGCCGCGGGTCGGGGACCGGGACCTCGCCGATATTCGGTTCGATGGTGCAGAATGGATAGTTGGCGGCCTGCGCCGCCGCGCTCTCGGTCAGCGCGTTGAACAGGGTGGACTTGCCGACATTAGGCAGCCCGACGATGCCGCATTTGAATCCCATTGGTTAGTCAGCCATCACGCGCCGAACCAGCGGCGGAGCTTGTCCGCGAAACTGCCCGGCGCCGCCGGCGGCTCGGTCTTCTTGTCCGTCACAGGCCCCTTCCGGCGGGGCGCGGCCTTCGCGCGCGGCGCGGGTTGCTCTCGAGGGGTCTCCTCGGCGTCGGCCTGAAGCGCATGCGCCACGCGCGACTGGAACTTGTCGTTGGCCCCTTCGGCGAGAAAGGGGGCTTCGGTGGCGATGGCGCCGAGCAGGGGCTCCAGCCAAACATGGTCCGCCTTGGCGAAATTTTGCAGCACATGGCCCGTGACCCGGTCCTTCTGCCCGGGATGGCCGATGCCGATGCGCACGCGGACATAGTCGTTGCCGATATGAGCGGTCAAAGATCTGAGCCCGTTATGGCCGGCGACCCCGCCGCCAATCTTCACCCGCACCTTGCCGGGCGCAAGATCGAGCTCGTCATGGAAGACCACGACATCGCCAAGGTCGAGCTTGTAGAAGCGTGACGCTTCGCCGACGGCGCGGCCCGACTCGTTCATGAAGGTCTGGGGCTTGAACAGAAGCACCGGCTCGCCGCCGAGCTTGCCTTCGGCGGCAAGGCCGGAGAAGCGCTTGCGCCAGGAGGGGAAGTCGTGCGTCGCGGCGATGGCGTCGATTGCCATGAAGCCGACATTGTGACGGTTCATGGCATATTCCCGCCCCGGATTGCCGAGGCCGACAAAGAGCTTCATTCAAGCCATCCTGGTCGAAGGCTATACGCACGCGGACGCGACGCCCGCACGGCGATCATGCCGGAAGAAGGACGCTACTATTTCTTCTTCTCCCGCTCCTTCGGCTTCTCCCGCTCCTTATCCTTATCCTTCTCCTCGGCGCCTTCGGCAGGGGCAGCCTCGACCGCCTCGGCACCCTCGGCGCCGGGCACGGCAGCCTCGGCCGCAACAGCGCCAGGCACGGGCTCTTCGGCGGCGCGTCCGACGATGGTCGCCACGGTGAAGTCACGCTCGGTGATGGTCGGCCGCACGCCCTCAGGCAGCTTGACCGCCGAGATATGGACCGAGTCGCCGATCTCAAGACCCGTGAGGTCGACCTCGAAATGATCGGGGATGGCATCGGCCGGGCAGCGCACCGGGATCTCGTGGCGCACGATGTTGAGCACGCCGCCGCGCTTCAGGCCCGGGGAGGCCGCCTCGTTCAAGAAGCGCACCGGCACCTCGACGGTGACGAGCGCATCTTTGCTGAGCCGCAGGAAATCGACGTGGATGGGAAAATCGCGCACCGGGTCGAGCTGCACCGCGCGGGGGATCACCCGCGTCTTCTTGCCCTCGACGTCGAGCACGAAGACCGTACTCTGGAAATGGCCGGTGTGGAGCTGCTGGGTGATGGCGCGGTAGTCCACCGCGATCGTCTGCGGATCCAGCCGATCGCCATACAGGGTGCCGGGAATGCGCCCCTCGCGCCGTACGGCGCGTGCGCCGCCCTTGCCTGAGCCCTGCCTCGCCCATGCTTTGAGTTCAATCGCCTCAGCCATAACCTGCCTCCAAACGTCTCAAATAATGAGGGGCCGGAAAGCGGCCCCGTAAGGTCGAGCGCGGCGCCACGCGCCGCAACGGAAAATCGAGGAGGCTTATAGCCTTTAAGCTGGGGCCCTGACAATCTTCTATCGCCACCCTAGGCTCACGCCCCAGACAGATCGTCGCATTCGGCGTAGGATGGGCCATAAGCGGGAACGCGGCGGAGCGTTCGCTAGCCGAAGTCTAAGCGTTGAAGGAGAACCGTCACAATGCCCCAGAGCACCTACAAAGTCATCGAGCTGATCGGCACCAGCACCAAGTCTTGGGAGGAAGCCGCCAAGGCCGCGGTGGAGAAGGCTGCCGAACATTTGCGCGAGCTGCGCGTGGCGGAGGTCGTGGAGCAGGACATTGTCATCACCAACGGCAAGGTCGAGGCCTACCGCACCAAGGTCAAAGTCTCCTTCAAATATGAGGCTCACGACTAGCGGCAGGTCGGTCAGATCGCCTCGATCTCGGAAGGGATGATCTGAGGAGTCGGGATGCAAGCGTCATTGTCTGGCATGCCTGCCCCCCAATCGCTCTCCGAGCGTCTGAATCAGGAGTGCTTGTGCATCACGCTCAACCGCCAAGCGCTGGCTGAGGCGCTCGAGCGGGAGCTTGGCGACGAGGGGCTCTGCGCGAGCTTCATTCGGACGCGGCCGCACCTTTTTTCCAATACGCCGGTGTTCATTTCGGAGCGCGAGACCGGTGAGATGCTGCGCATTGTGCGGGCCGTAGAGGCCGCTGCCTTGCTGCCAGGCTATCGAGAGGCGGTATTGTCCTGGGCGCCCAAAATCGCGTGCCATGACTTCGGGCCGCATGGCGTCTTCATGGGCTATGACTTCCATCTCGCGGCGACGGGCCCCAAGCTGATCGAGGTGAACACCAATGCGGGCGGTGCCTTCCTGAATGCGCTGCTTGCCAAGGCGCAACGGGCCTGCTGTGCCGAGATCGATGTTGCGCTGGGCAAACTCAAGGCCGAGGATTTCGATGACGCGGTGCTGCGCATGTTCCAGCATGAGTGGCTGCTGCAACGGAAGACCGGCGTGCCGAAGCGAATCGCCATCGTCGACGAGCGGCCGGCTGAGCAATATCTCTATCCGGAATTTCTACTAGCTCAACGATTGTTTCAAAAGAAAGGCATCGAGGCGATCATCGCCGACGGGCGTGAACTTCACTTCAAGAATGGACTGTTGCTCGCGGAGGGACAGCCGGTCGATCTCATCTACAACAGGCTGGTTGACTTTTCGCTCGACTGGCCGGATCACGAGTCCCTGCGCGCTGCTTACCTCGATGGCGCCGTGGTCGTCACGCCCAATCCACGTGTGCACGCGCTTTATGCCGACAAACGCAATTTAGGGCTTCTGTCAGATCAGGCGGCGCTAGCAGCTTGGGGGCTTCCGCCGCCGATGCTTGCCGATCTTGCCGGACTACCACGCACGGTGGTCGTTACCCCCGACAATGCGCAGCAGCTTTGGGAGGATAGGAGAATGCTGTTCTTCAAGCCGTTCGGCGGCCATGGCAGCAAGGCGGTCTATCGCGGCGACAAGGTGACCAAGCGGGTGTGGGCCGAGATCGTGCGCGGCGGCTATGTCGCTCAGGACTTCGCTGCGCCCAGCGAGCGCATGATTAAGCTCGATGGAATGCCGGAGCGGCGCAAGACGGATGTCAGGTTCTATACTTATGAGGGGCGGGTCCTGCTCACCGCCGCGCGCCTCTATCAGGGGCAGGCGACAAATCTTCGAACGCCCGGCGGGGGGTTCGCTCCGGTGTTTGCGATCTAAGCCCAAGCGGAGCTGATCAGTAGAACAGGCTCGACACCGATTGCTCTTCGGCGGTCCGCGCGATCGCCTCGCCGAGGAGCGGCGCGATCGGCAGCACCCTGATGTTGTGGGCGTTCCTCACCGCCTCGCTCGGCAGGATCGAGTCGGTGATGACAAGCTCCTTGAGCCGCGAGGCCATGATGCGCGCGACCGCGCCGCCCGACAGCACGCCGTGGGTGATGTAACCCGTGACCAGCGTGGCGCCGTGATCGAGCAGGGCCTCGGCGGCGTTGACCAAGGTGCCTCCGGAATCGACGATATCGTCGACCAGGATGCAGGTGCGGCCTTTGACGTCGCCGATCACGTTCATCACCTCTGAATCGCCCGGCCGCTCTCGGCGCTTGTCGACGATGGCGAGTGGGGCATCGATGCGCTTGGCAAGCCCGCGCGCCCTGACCACGCCGCCCACGTCAGGCGACACCACCATGAGATTGTCGGTGGGGAACAGCTGCCTGATGTCCTGCACCATGACCGGAGCGGCGAACAGATTGTCGGTCGGAATGTCGAAGAAGCCCTGGATCTGGCCGGCATGGAGGTCGAGCGTGAGCACGCGGTCGGCCCCGGCTCCGACGATCATGTTGGCGACCAGCTTGGCCGAGATGGGCGTGCGCGGGCCAGGCTTACGGTCCTGCCGCGCATAGCCGAAATATGGAACGACGGCGGTGATGCGCCGGGCCGAAGCGCGCCGCAGCGCATCGATGATGATGAGCAGCTCCATCAAATGATCGTTGGCGGGAGCCGAGGTCGACTGAATGACGAACACGTCCTCGCCGCGGACGTTTTCCTGCACCTCGACGAAAATCTCCATGTCGGTGAAGCGGCGGACGATGCATTTGGCCAGAGGGGTCTTAAGGTAGCCTGCGATCGCCTCGGCGAGAGGGCGGTTGCTGTTGCCTGCAACCAGTTTCATCCGATCGCTCCTTAGCCACGAGCCTGAGCCGGAAGGCCCGTTCGCTCACCGCGCCAAGGCGGCTTGTAACAAGCACTTACGCCCGCTGTAAACTCGTGCGGTGACGAAAAAGCCTGTGGATGAGCGTCAACTCGACTTGGGGAGGAGCTTGATGATGCCGGCTGCGGCGGCGCCGGCGGCGGCGTCGGCGATGGCGCCCCATGGGCCGTTGAGCGACCCCCTTGGGATCATGTTCTGCTGCGAGACCGTGCCGAGCTTCTTGCCGCTGGGGTCGAGGACTTGCCAGTCGATGCGGATGCTTTGCTTGCCGCCGCTGGCATCGGCGAGCTTGACGCTGCCCTTTACCATGTAGACGTTGACGGCAGGGCCGTTGGCAAGCTTAACGCCGCCGGCATAAAGGCGCTTCTTCAAGGCGGTCGTCAGCGACCTTTGGCCGTCTCCGGGCGCACCCGACACGGGTGCTACGATCACGCCGGCGGCCTTGGGGCTCGCTGCCCTGGGGGAGGGGGTCGAAGCCGTCGAGGCCGTCGCGGCAGGGGCTGCGTCCGAAGCGGCCGCCACCGAGCTGGCCGAGCCGCCACCCCGTGGCATGCTGGCGGAGAGTTGCGATGCGGTCTTGCCGGCGATGCTGCGGATGGCCGCACTGTGGACGCTGCTCCAGGGATCGGCCCCCGACCGGCCGGCGACGACCTCTTCGCCTGACACCCGCGCCACGCGCTGGCCTCCCGCGTCGTTGACGTCCCAGATATAAGTGATCTTAGAGCCCTTGCCCTCGCTGGTGGCGACGAGGTAGCCGCGCAACGTGTAATTGGCGTTGCCGCCATCGGGGAGCAGCGTGAGGCCGCGCTCCTTGCCGGCCACCACCAGGGCATCGCTCAATTCTTGTGCAACCTGCGGCGTCGTTCCGATGATGGGCGCTACGGCGATCTTCTTCGAGCCGCCGAACAGGCTCGTCGCGCCGCTGAAGAGTCCGCCGCCGCTCGGACCACCGGGGCCGCCGCCGCAGCCCGACAAACAGGCAAGCGCAAAGGCGGCGAGCGCCACGGATGCGATACGCCTGAGGCAGCCGCGCACGTGTCGTGTGTCCGCGCCCAACAAAACTCTCCCTCTGTTGGCCGCACAGCACCGCTCGCGACAGACCTGTCGTGACGGGACTCCCAACCCTCTCCCTCGCAACAGCTTACCTGCCTCGGCCCGTTGGCGTCCAGTTTAAGCGTGGATCAGTTTTGGGCCCTTCTTGCAGCATGCTGAATGCAAGTCAGGCAAGCAGGATGGCGGAAATTTGGCGTCCGTAGTCTTCTTCGCCATGATGTTGTGACCGGCGATAGCTAAATAGCCGCGTTTCCTCGCAATACGTGCAAAAGCCAAGGTCGGCGATGCTGCCGACGCCGGCCCTGGCCAGCCGCTCGCCGACATAGGCCGGAAGGTCGAAATGGGGCTCTCCGGAGCCCTCGTCGGTGATGAAAAAGGCCGCGCTTTCCGGCTCGTCGGCCAGGAAGCGCTCTACGAAATCGGCTCCGACCTCATAGGCGTCTTGGGAGATGGTGGGTCCGATCACGGCGGTAATGTGCTCAGGCCTCGCCCCGAGCTTCCGCATGGCCTCGACCGTCGCCTCGACGATGCCTGACAGGGCCCCCCGCCAGCCGGCGTGCGCCGCGCCGATGACCCCCGCCGCGCCGTCGCAGAACAGGACCGGCGCGCAATCGGCGGTGAGGACGCCGATGGCAAGCCCCGGCTTCGCCGTCACGATGGCGTCGGCCTCCGGGATCTTGCCTTCCTTCCAGGGCTTGTCGGTGACGACCGCATCGGCGCTGTGCTTCTGAAAGACCGTGATCAGGCGGCTTGGCTCCGCGCCCAGAATCTCGGCGACACGCGCGCGATTCTCCGTCACGTTCGCCGCGTCGTCGCGCGATCCCGGCCCGCAATTGAGAGAGGCATAAACGCCGCTCGAGACGCCGCCTTGGCGCGTGAAGAATCCGTGGCGCACGCCGTCCAACGAGGCGAGGCTCGAAGCCGAAAGCATCATCTTGTCGGATGTGACCATGGTGTGCCGCGCGATCGCAGGATCAAATGTCTCCGAAGGGAGGCGGCGGGGCAAGCCCGCTCGATTGCAGCACTAGCACCTTGAACAGAAGTCCCATTTGGCGCGGGTCGGCAAGTCTTGCCGCACCCGACAAGATCGCCGCCTTCTGATCTTCCGTCGCGGTCCGAAGCAGGCGGTCGCAGCGGGAGGCAAGACCAAGCTTGAGCAGAAATTCCCCCTGCGGCATGGGCCCATAGGCGGTGAGCCCAAGGGTGCTTGCGGTCTCTTCGAGGGCGGCGAAATCGACATGGGCGGTGAGATCGACGTCGCCAGGGCCGGCGAGGGGATCGGCGAAGCGATGGCGATGAACCGCTTGCAGCGTATCGCCGAAGCCGGTCTCTTCATGACCGTAATCGGCGATGAGCACGGCAATTGGCGCCTCCTTCGCCCGCGCCGCGAGGACTGACAGCAATGATGCCGCCGCCGGCCGCGTCTCGATGATGGCGCCGTCGCTTGCGTCCCCGACGCGGGCCGGCGAGGGAAGCGCGTCGCTGTCGACGGGCTCGCCGGCACAAAAGGCAAAGGTGCCGGAAGGGCCGACGGTGACGCAGCGTTCGCGCCAGGTTCCGTCTTGCCGCACCATCTGCCGCGCGGGAAGCGCGTCGATGAACTCGTTGGCGATGACGATGAGTGGGCCTTGCGGCACCTCTTCGATCGTCTCGCACCACTGGAGATTGGCAGTCGACCCGCGCAGCGTCGCGCGTTGCGCCTCGCGTAATACGGGACTCGTCTCGACCAGCGCTACGGTGACGCTGTCGAGGAGCTTGGGCACGCTTCTGAAGGCGCGGAGCGCATCCGCCATCAGTGTGCCGCGTCCCGGCCCAAGCTCGGCGACGATCACCGAGGCGGGCTCGCTCATGGCTTGCCAGATTGCGGCGGCCCAAACCCCGATGAGCTCGCCGAATATCTGGCTGATCTCGGGAGCGGTGACGAAGTCGCCTTCTCTCCCGATCGGCTGGCGTGTGGCGTAATAGCCCGCACGGCCGTCGGCGAGGCAGGCTTCCATATAGTCGTGAACGCTGATCGGCCCGTCGCGGACAATCCGCTCGCTCAGCTCGGCCGCCAGCGGTGTGGGCCCGGTCGCGTCGAGTTTCCGTTGAGCGCCCATCACGATGATGCCAAAGCCGGCTGCCGTCTCGCCCGCCAGATGAGCCACGCGCCGAGCAGGATCATGGGGATGGAATAGGCGATGCCTGGCGTGAGGATGCCGACGTCGAGCGGGTGACCGGCGTGGGGCTCGCGCACGAACTCGGCCAGGCTACGGAAGATGCCGTAGAACACGAGGAACAGCCCGAACACCGTGCCCGGCCGCGTCAGTGCGTGATAGCGGTGCGTGGCGATGCGCAGGATGACGAAGAGGACGAGGCCTTCGAGAAACGCCTCGTAGAGTTGGCTCGGATGGCGCGGCACGTCGTCCGCACCGGGAAAGACCATTGCCCAGGGGACATCGCTCGCGCGCCCCACCACCTCCGAATTGATGAAATTGGCGAGACGGCCGAAGAACAGGCCGAACGGTGTCGCGGCGGAAGCGATGTCGCCCAGCGACAGCGGGTTGATGCGCTTGACCCGGGAGAAGAGATAGACGGCGAGCGCCACGCCGAGGAGCCCGCCATGGAACGACATGCCGCCATGCCACACGGCCGGGATCTCCACCGGGTTCTGCCAGAAATAGCTCGGCTCGTAGAACAGCACGAAGCCGAGTCTGCCGCCGACCACGATGCCGAGCGTGATCCACAACAGAAAGTCGTCGGCTTGCGCGACCGTCATCGGCGGCTTGCCGCCCCACAGATCGGACCGCGACACGAGGTGGCGCCCGTAGAGCCAGCCGAGCAGGATGCCGGCCATATAGGCAAGGCCGTACCAGCGGATGGCGACCGGCCCGACCTCGATCGCAACAGGGTCGATCACGGGGTAGGGGAGGACGAGGAGATCCATGTGGCTAAGCTGGCGCGCCTTGGCGGAGGACCGGACCCTTCACCGCCAACGGGCCGCTGTCAAGGCGCTCAAGGGCCGCTGCTTTGGCTCGACTTGCACCGGATGATGCGGCGTCCCATAGTTGGCTCATGACGCAGACCACAGGCCGGTTCTTCGACGAATTGGGCAAGCTCATCACCGATGCGGCTGGAGCCGCCGACGGCGTGCGCAAGGAGATCGAGAACGTGGTGCGCGCCCAGGCCGAGCGCGTGTTGCGTGATCTCGACGTGGTTCAGCGCGAGGATTTCGAGGCGGTGAAGGCCATGGCCCAGAAGGCGCGCGAGGAGAACGAGGCCTTGAAGGAGCGCATCGCCGCGCTTGAAGCCGCCATCGTCAAAGGCTTGGCCGACAAGGGTTAGCCGGCGTCACCTCCAAATTGCCGAAAAAAAATGTTTCGACATGTCGATTTCGCGCGGCGCCGTTCGTCGTGTGGGTAGAGCCGGCATTCGGTCGCCGGAAGCCGGGCTCCGAACCAGAAGGAGACATCGATTATGCGTTTCATGATTTTGGTCAAAGCCAACAAGGAGTCCGAGGCGGGCGTGAAGCCGCCCGAGGAACTCTTCGCCGCCATGGCGGACTATCACGAGCAGCTGGCTAAGGCCGGCGTGCTGCTCGACGCCAGCGGGCTGCAGCCGACCGCGAAAGGCTGGCGCATCAAATATTCCGGCGGCAAGCGCACCGTCGTCGACGGGCCTTTCACCGAGGCCAAGGAGTTGGTCGCCGGCTACACCATGATCCAGGTGAAGTCGCGCCAGGAGGCGATCGAATGGTCGCGGCGCTTCCCCAACCCCACCATCGACGGCAGCGACTGCGAGATCGAGGTCCGGCAATTGTTCGAGCTCGAAGATTTCGGCGAGAGCGAAGCGCTCGACCGGTTTCGCGAGATCGGCCTCGCCAATCAGAACTAGTCTTGAAGCCAATCCGAACCGAACAGAGGAGTAACGACGATGCGATTCATTTCGTTGGTCAAGTCAATCGAAGGAATTGCGGGCATGCCGTCCAAGGCGTTCTTGGATGCCATGGACCAGCTCGTGCACGAGGCGGGTAAGGCCGGCTGCGTGATGGTCGAGGGAGTTGGTCTGCACCCGACCTCCGCGGGCGCCCGCGTGCGGCTTTCTGATGGCAAAGTGACCGTGACGGACGGTCCCTTCACCGAAGCCAAGGAGGTGGTGGGCGGCTTTGCCGTCTTCGACGCGCCATCGAAGACCGAGATGTTGAAATGGACTACCCGCTTCATGGACCTGCACAAGAAACATTTGCCCGGCTGGGAGGGTGAGTGCGAGGTGCGCCAAATCGCCGGCCCCGGCGAAAAGCTGTGCGATCAAGCCCGCGCGACTGAGACGGCTGCGATCTGACACAGCTTGCGGCACCGATAGATCTGGCCATAGTCGGTCGCCATGACGGCGACCGACACCAATCGCGCCATCGAGGCAGTCTTCAGGATCGAGCAGGCGAGGCTCATCGCCGGCCTCACCCGCATGGTGCGCGATATCGGCCTCGCCGAGGAACTGGCACAGGACGCGCTGGTGGCGGCGCTTGAGCAATGGCCCGCCTCGGGCATCCCGGACAATCCCGGCGCCTGGCTGATGACCGCCGCCAAGCATCGCGCCATTGATGCCTTCCGCCGCAACAAATTGCGCGAACGGAAGCATGAGCAGCTCGGTTATGAGCTGGAAATCGAGCAGGAGACGGCGCAACCCGATCTCGACGCGGCACTTGACGATCACGTCGGCGACGATCTCCTGCGTCTCTTATTCATATCCTGCCATCCGATCCTTTCCCCCGAGGCGCGAGCGGCGCTGACGCTTCGCCTGCTCGGTGGCTTGACCAGCGATGAGATCGCGCGCGCCTTCCTGGTCCCCGAGCCGACCATCCAACAGCGCATCGTCCGCGCCAAACGCACGCTGAGCGATCAGCGCGTGCCCTTTGAGGTGCCGCGCGGTGCAGAACTCGAGGCGCGTCTATCCTCGGTGCTCTCCGTCATCTACCTCATCTTCAACGAGGGCTATTCGGCGACCGCCGGTGAGGACTGGATGCGGCCTCAGCTCTGCGAGGAGGCGTTGCGTCTCGGCCGCATTCTGGCCGAACTCGCCCGGGAGGAGCCCGAAGTGCACGGCCTGGTCGCGCTCATGGAAATCCAGGCGTCGCGCTTCGCGGCGCGCATCGGGCCGTCGGGAGAGCCGGTGCTCTTGCTCGATCAGGACCGCGCGCGCTGGGATCAGCTCCTCATCCGCCGCGGTCTTGCTGCGCTGGGTCGGGCCGATGCATTGAACGCTACGTCTGGGCGCATCCCCGGCGCTTACGCCTTGCAGGCCGCAATCGCCGCCTGCCATGCGCGGGCGCGCGAGCCCGACGAGACGGATTGGGCGCGCATCGTCGGGCTTTACGGCCAGCTCGGTGAGGTCACGCCGTCGCCGGTCGTCGAGCTCAATCGCGCCGTGGCGCTCGCCATGCTGTTCGGTCCGGAGGCTGGCCTCACGATCGTCGATGCGCTGACGGTGGAACCGGCGCTCAAGAATTACCACCTCCTGCCGAGCGTGCGCGGCGACCTCCTCAAGAAGCTCGGCCGTTTCGACGAAGCCCGCACGGAATTCGAGCGGGCGGCGGCACTCACGCGAAACGAGCGCGAGCGCGGCCTGCTGCTGGACCGCGCCGTTGCCTGCGCTTCGCAATCGGACGGTCGGAAAAAGCCGCAACAAGACCCTTGACGGACCGCTTTGCCGTGACCTGAGCCTTGAGAGCGAGTCGCGCGGCTCCGCCTAGCCCTCAATCCACAACTATCTTTCGCCAAACCGCCTTGCGGACTTCGCTCGCGTTGGTGCTTACAGACTCCGCATTATATAACTGATTCACAAAGTGATTCGCGCGAGCGGGCAGCTTGAAACGCGCAACCTTTGCCGGGGCCACTGAGGGCATGCATGGCTACCACACAGCCGATCTACGACCATTTCACCAACCCGGTGGATATGGTCGAGCATATTGCAACCATCCACGACTGGACCTTCGAGCGCTCTGCCCCTGACGAACTGACACTTACGGTGTCAGGCTCCTGGTGCGACTATCATATCTCGCTCTCCTGGCGGGACGATCTTGAGGCACTGCATCTGGCTTGCGCCTTCGATTTCAGGGTGCCCAAGCGGAGGCTTCCCGAGATCTACCGGCTGATGGCGCTGATCAACGAGCAGCTCTGGCTCGGCCATTTCGACCTGTGGAAGGACGACGGCCTACTGCTCTACCGGCACGGACTTCTGCTCGCCGGCGCCGACACCCATGTCGGCCAGTGCGAGGCGCTTCTTAAGGCTGCCCTTGAGGCCTGCGAGCGCTATTATCAGTCCTTCCAGTTCGTATTGTGGGCGGGCAAGTCGCCGGAAGATGCGCTCGCCGCCACGATGCTCGAGACGCAAGGACAGGCATGACACTAAGCCTCGCCGGCCCGCTGCTCTTGGTGGGAGCGGGAAAAATGGGCGGGGCGCTGCTTGAGGGTTGGCTCCGGCAGGGCCTCGACCCGGCATCCATCTTCATCCAGGACCCGGCGCCGCCGCCAGAGGTCGCGGACCTCGCCGCCCGCCACGGCATTGCCGCGAGTGTGGCGCCCGATCTGCCGGGCGCGCCCTCCGTCATCCTGCTCGCGGTGAAGCCCGACCTCACTCAGAAACTCTTGCCGGAAGTCGAGCCGTTGATCGGCGAAAAGACCGTGGTGCTGTCGATCGCCGCGGGGCGAACGCTTGCAAGCTTGTCTCGTCATTTGCAACCGGGCGTCGCCATTGTGCGGGCCATGCCAAACACCGCCGCCTCGGTCGGCCGCAGCATCACCGTCGCGTGCGCCAACGAAGCGGTGA
>Ga0214473_10004464_pt1 | contig 16821 bp, 10 predicted proteins | sample RVTome_7_FD_203509 | JGI IMG/M metagenome (GOLD analysis project Ga0214473, IMG submission 203509) | Soil microbial communities from uranium-contaminated site in the Upper Colorado River Basin, Wyoming, United States - RVT98D197 | ecosystem: Environmental > Terrestrial > Soil > Contaminated >... | reverse complement strand
GTGACGCGGACCGGCGCGCCCGAGAGACGCGTCGCGGTGTACTCGATGAAGCCCTGTGCGGCCAGTCGCGAGACCTCCGGGAGCTCCTCCGCCTCGGCCGCCTCGATGCGGTGGACCGTGGGGTCGTCCGGGTCGACGTGGAAGCGCCAGCGGCTCACGTTGAAGATCGCGCCCGCGAGGCTCGCGACGAGGTTTCCCTCGCGCTCGGTCCAGCCCTCGCCGCGCTCCCGCTTCTGGGCGCCGATCTCCTCGCCGCGCTCGAGCTGGAGGTAGAGGCCCGCGGCGAAGAGGCGCTCCGCGGCGCGGGCGCCCCGGCGCACCACGTAGTCGGGCCGGCCGCCCCCCTCGAGCTCGACCAGGATCTCCGTCAGGCGCCGGTAGCAGGCGAGCGGGTACCACAGGCCCGGCAGCACCTTGTCGTCGAGGGTCCGCAGGTTCTCCGCGGTGAGGCGCGCCTCGAGCCAGGCGCGCGTGATCCGCCCGGTCGAGATCAGGCCCTGGAGGTCGTCGGCCACCGACTGGAAGGCGGTCCCCTTGATGGACGGAACGGTCACGGCGGGCCCCCCGCTGGGAGGCATCGGCAGGCCGGAGCGGCGCCCTGAGCGATCCGGCGCGTCAGGTCGGGCGCTTGCCCTGGCGCTCGCGGCGGGCCTGGTCGAAGGCCTCGAACTTCTCTCCGCCCACCGAGGTGAAGACACCCGAGGCCAGGGCGGTGCGTACGCCGGCCGCCACGACCTCCGAGGAGACGAAGATGCGCCGCCCCTCCGCGCGGTCGAAGCGGCCCTCGAACTCGAGGTCGACGTCGATCGGTGTCGGCCGCAGGTAGCGCACGCTGAGCTCGCGCGTCATGCCAGGGCCCCCCGAGAAGACCGTCGCCATGCCGAGGATCTCGTCGAAGGCGGCGGCGAGGAAGCCGCCGTGCAGGATCCCCGGAGCTCCCTCGTAGGCGCTGCCGAAGCGCCCGCGCCCCCGGACGACGCGGGCCTCCACGTCGATCCGCAGCTCGAGGGGCGGCGCCACCGGGTTCGAGAGTCCCACGAGTGGGCCCGTGTCGTGGAAGTGCTCCATGCCGGGGAAGAGAGGCAGGGCGTCTCCGGTGACCTCCGCCCGGCCCGCCGCGGCGAAGCGGGCGGCCGCCTCGCGCACGATCGGCTCGAGGGCGCGCATCTCCGACTCGGGCGCGGCCGTGTTCGGCAGGTGAGAGAGGAGCTCGCGCAGCGCCGCCGCGAGATCACGCTTCGCGGACCAGGCGCCGGTCGCCTGCGGCGCGGCGTTGCGCGCGCGCGCGACCCGCTCGAGGTGGCTGCTCTCCCGCTTCGACATCGGCGACTGGATAGCGCGGGTCAGGAACCGGGGCGACGCCAATGGCCACCGGCGCTCCACTGTCGGAAGCCCCAGCGCAGCCAGCCGAGGAGGGCCTGCGCGACCCAGAGCGACCACGCGAGCATCGCGCCGCGGTACACCCAGAGCGAGACCGAGAAGACCCACGGCCGCGGCAGGACCGGGGAGCTCCGGTCCTGGTACCAGCGCAGCACGGATGCATCCGACCCGTTGCCCGCGATCTGCATCTCGGGCGTTCCGAGCAGACCCATCTGGATCGCGAGCGCCAGCGCGACGAGCGCCACGAGCGTGAGCGCCGCCAGCACGACCTGGAGCGCGTCGAAGGCGAGCGGCGAGCCGGCGCGCTCCGCGTCCGACAACCGCCCGCGCCAGCCGAGCGCGAGGAGCCAGGCGACGACGAGCGCCGCGGCCGGGAGCGGCGCCTGCGTGAGACCCACGCCGAGCCCGAACCAGTGCCGCGCGCGGAGCGGCGTCCACGTGACCCGGCCGAGGGCAAGGGAGAGTCCGGCCACGACGACCAGCATCGGCCAGAAGAGCACCGAGGGACCGAGCCGCGGTCCGCCGACGAAGAGGGTCCAGCGGCTCGGTGGCACCTCGAGCGCGACGTGGGCGTTCACGGAAGGCACTCCGAGGTCCACCTCGGCGCCTCGCAGCCACGCGGAGATTCCGACCGGCTCGCGCCAGCTGAGCGCGACCTCACGTGCTCCCGGCGCGAGCGGAATCGGCACGCGCCGCCCCTCCTGGCGCAGCGGCTGCTCCTCGCCGCCGACGGCGATGCGCGTGAGCAGGGCTCCCTCGGGAAGCGTCACGAAGTGCTGGCCTCCCTGGCTGCTGCGCAGCGCGAGCGAGAGCTCCGCGTCGGTGGCGCGCAGACCCGGCCGCAACCTGAGGGCGCTGCGATCGACCGTGAGCGTCGCGCCGCCCGTCCCTTCCGGCCGCTCGATGGCGAGCGCGATCCGCTCGCCCGGCCAGGGCCGCCACTCGCGGAAGCGAAGCCCCGTGCTCGGGACGTCGACCGGCGGGATCCCCTGCGCCGAGACGTGCCAGGTCGGGCTCGCGTCGACGCGCCAGACCTCCGTCCACGCGACCTCGCGCGGCGCCTCGAGGGTGAGCGCGTCCGTCTTTGCGAGCAGCGAGCTCCAGCCCGCCGCGGCGGCCCCCGGCGCCAGCGTCGCGAGCGCGCGGCCATCCTGCACGCGCACGCCGGGCGTCGTCACGGCCTCGCCCGGCAGGAGCGGCACCTCGAGCACGATCGATGCCTCCGGTGGCGCGATCCGGACGACCCGGGTGCGCACCTCCCAGTCGAGCGCGAGCGAGAGCGTGCGCTCGACGGCGACGAAGGGCGGGAAGGCCGTCGGCTCGAGACGATCCGGCGCCGCTGTGGCTCCTGGCGCGGCCGACGGCTCGCGCACGAGCTGGAGCGCTCCGTGCGCGCGCCCGTCGGGCGCAAGCCCCTGCACCGTCCAGCCCCGCGCGGGCCCTACGATCTCGACGCGCTGCGGGCGCAGAGGCAACGGGATCTCGACGGTTGCGCGGTTCGGGAGCGGGCCCGATACGAGCAGCGTGTGGCTCCCGGGCGCGAGGCTCACCCAGAGTTCGCCGCCGCCCCCGCGCAGCAGCGCCGCCGCGGGGCGGCCGTCGACGATGACGGCGTCCGGGACGAAGCCGGCCGCCTCGCCCTCGCCGCCCGCCGGGAGCGGGACCGCGCTGTCCGCCGCGACGTCGACGGCGAGCCGCAGCTCGAGCCGCTCCGGTGTCACACCGAGTGCGAGGCGGGAGGCGCTCGCACAGCTCGGGTGGCAGCTCGGCGGTTCGAGCAAGCGCGAACGCAGCTCCTCGAGGAGCTCCGGCGTCGGCATCTCGGCGCGCGCCGGCGGGGGCGCGAGCGCCACGAGCAGGAGCGCCGCCGCGGCGCCGCCGCGGCCGAGCGCGGCTGCGATCCACCCGCGGTTGCGTCCGAGCACGACGAGCACGAGCGCGGCGAGGAGGGCCGTCCGGACGAGGGCGAGCGCGCCCGAGAGCCATGGTGGGAGCAGCCACAGCCGCAGCTCTTGTCCGCGCTCGACCGGACCGCTCCAGACGAGCTGCACCTCCTCCCAGCGCCAGTCCGGGCGCCCCGGCCCCGTCTGGACCTTCGCGTCGGGATCGGGTGCGTAGCGGTCGTACCGATCGCGAGGCTCGCCCGCCACCGACTTCATCAGGCCCGCGGAAGCCGCGCGCTCGTCCCGTGCCGCCTCCGGTGCGGCCATGCGCGGGGCCTCCTCGAGGGCCATCGTCTCCGCTTCGAAGCGGGCCGCGACCTCGGTGCCGGCCGTGATCCACGGACGCTCGAGCGCCGGGTGGAGCCCCGCGCGGACCTGTGCCACCGCGAAGGGGACCGCGACGAGCACGAGCACCGCGAGCGACCCGAGGCGGAAGACGCGAACGGCGCTGGCGAGGCGACCGGTCGGGACCACGCGGTGCAGCGCCTCCGCGGCGAGCACGGCGACCCACACGAGCTGCGGCGCCCCGGGCTCGGTGTAGGTCATGGCGAGCGTCGCGAGCGCGAGGGCACCGGCGCCCGCGCCGAAGAGCCGGAGCGTCGCCATCGCGACGACCATCACCACGAAGAGGTCGAGGAGCGTCCAGCGCGTGATCCACGTCGGCATCGCGCGATCGGCGCCCGAGACGTGGAGCAGCCGCCAGCCGGGGGGCAGCGCGAGCATCGCCGAGACCGCGTCGAAGTCGTGGTCCCAGCCGACGGCGGGAAGGTGCCTTCCACCCCCCTCGACCCGGCTGTCCGCGTCGATCGCGACCGGGCCGAGCGGCACCTCGAGGCCTACCTGCGCCGCGCCGGCGAGCCGCGTCACCGGCTGGTCCGCGCCGTTCACCGCGGCGCGCCCGAGCTCGGTCCCGGCGCGCATCTCGAGGCGGGTGGCTTCGCGCAGCTCGCCCTCGATGCGGTCGGCCACGGTGGCGCCGCTGCCGTCGAAGTCGAGGTGCCAGGTCCGGACGAGCGTGAGGCGGTCCGCGGCTCCCCCCTGCGTGCCGCGGCGCTTCTCGACGAGACGCAGCTGCATTCCCGCGTCGAGCCGGTACGCCGGGAGGGCCTTCCACTCGTCGGGAAGGTCCGTCTGCGTCGGGTCCACCGCCGGGGCGCCCTCGATCTCCACCAGCCGCAGGGCGGGACGCGTCTCCACGGCCCAGACCTCGCTCGCATCCCAGCTGGCACCCGACGGCTGCTCCGGCAGACGGAGCTCCGTCGCGGGGCCCTCGTGGCGGGCCTCCACGCGCAGGTCGAAGCGGCCGGGGCGCACCTGGACGCGCAGGCGCCCGTCGGGATCGAGGCGTGCCGGGATCGGGCCCGCGAGGAGCGTCGGAACGAAGCCCGGCGGGAGCAGGCGCCCGAGCTCCTCCTCGCGCGCGGAGCCGGAGACGCGCAGGGTGACGCGCGTGTCGAGACGCAGCGGGATCTCGTCGACGACGCGGCGGTGGACGTCGACCAGGATGCGGTCCTCCGCGGCTCCCGGCGCGGCGCCCTCCGCCTCGCGCAGCCAGAGGCGTCCGGCGCCGTCGCGCTTCGGGAAGGGGACGGGCCGCCCATCGACGCGCAGCTCGACGATTCCCGTCTCGGGCGGGATCGCGAGGAGCGGCGGGAGCGCGTTCCACACCAGTCGCCCGGTGAGCCGATGCGCGCCGCGCCCGAGGCGCAGCGCGGGACGCCCGCGGACCTCGACCACCGGGGCCGGCTCGCCGTCCACGCGCAGGTCCTCGGGCCACGCGGCCGGGTCGACCAGACCGCCCGGGAGCGGGACGTCGCTCTCCGCCGAGACGCTGACCTCCTGCTCGAAGCGACCGCCGGCCGCGTCGAGGTCGAGGACGAGGCGCGCCGGCCAGACGCAGTGGCGCGCACCGCTCGCGTGCAGGAAGGGGCAGGTCTCCGACTCGTGCCCGCGCAGCACCCAGTCGATCCAGGGGCGGAGCGGCTCCGGCACCTCCTCGCGCGCGAGCGGCGCCGCAGCGGCGGGCGCGGCCGCCGCGAGCGCCGCCAGCAGCAGGGCGGCGAGGACCCGGCGGACGGGGGCGCGCGAGTCTTGGGTCATGCTCCTAACGCCGCGCGAAGGTGCCCGAGCCGGGCACGGCGCGGTCTCCGAAGCGGCTCGGCCGCCAGGCGAGCGAGACGTGGTTGGGCTCGCCCTCGTCGAAGTCCGAGACCGTGACGTTCAGGCGCACGGCGTCCCAGTCGCCGCCGCGCCGCTCGTCGAGGACCGCTCGCGGGATGCTGATCTCCACCGCGTAGCCCTGCGGCGTGCGGCGCGCGGCCCTGCGGATGCCCTCGGGCAGCTTGCCGACGAAGAAGCCCATGATCTGGTCGCTGCGCGGCTCCTCGAGCGTCGTCACGACGTTGACCGTCTTCGCCATGACACCGGAGCGGATCGCGGCGAAGAGGCCCATGTTGGCGGAGCGATCCGGGTCCGGGCGCGCGTCGAGATTCAGGTCGACGTGGTCCTGCTCCCGCGCGGAGAGCTGCGTCCCGGCGACGACCGAGTCGTCGCGCACGTCGATCCCCAGGTAGAGCGCCTCGTCGTCCCAGCGCACGTCGAAGCGGAAGGACGCATCGCCCGGGCCGCGGTAGCTGCCGTGACCCTGGACCTCGGCCGGATCGTCCACCGAGAAGGCGAGCTTCCCCCACTCCCGGAGGTCCCCGTCGACCGCGACCTTCGATCGCACGCGGCGGGTCGCGAAGCGCTTCTCCGGGAGGATCAGCGAGTCGGTCGTGATCTCGACGCGCTCGCCCGAGGCGTCGGTGGTGGCGAGGGTCCAGCGCACGGGCGTCGGCGCGATCTCCTCGTAGCGGTGCGCCGAGCGCGCGCGCACCGGGACCTCCACCGCGGCCGTCTGGCGCGGAGCCACCGTGAGCTCGATCGCGCCTCCGCCGGGGTCGAGGTGGCGGCCGAGCTCCGGGACGCCGCGCACCTCGAGCGGCTGCTTGCCCTCGTTCTTGATCGTGTAGCGCGCCGTGCCGGACCGGAAGAGATCGCCGGAGCCGACGAGCGGCTCGGTCGCCACGGCCCGTGCCAGCCGGTCCACGACGCGGCGGCGGTCCGCCGTCATCACGTCGACGTCGCGGATCCCGTCGAGCAGCAGGTTCGCGATCACGGGGCCCTTCGAGGTCATCGTCACCTGGGCGACGTGGTCGAACTCGCCCCACGCCGTGCCGCGCATCTCGCTGCCGCCTCCCGTCGTGGCGAGCGTGACGAACTGCCGGTCGTGGCGCAGCTGGCTCGTGTAGCGGTGATAGTGGCCGGCGAAGACGGTGTAGGGGCGTCTCCCGAGCAGATCCTCCACGCGCAGCCAATCGGGGTTCACCTTCTCCACGTCCCAGAGCGGCTGGTGGATGAAGACGAAGGTCCAGCGCGCCTGCGCGTTCTCGGCGAGCACCCGCTCCAGGGTGGCCAGCTGGTCGGCCTGGGTCCAGGGCCCCGGGAGCGGCTTGCTCGGGTCGTGCACCATCCCGAAGAGCTCCGAGTTGAGCACGACGAAGAGCACGCCCCGGTACAAGAAGTGGTAGTAGGAGGGGCCGAAGCGGGCGCGCCAGGCCTCGGCCATCACCGCGTTGCTCATGTCGTGGTTGCCGGGTGCGTAGAAGAAGGGCATCTGGAGCCTGGCGACGGCGGCCTGGAGCTCGTCCCACTGCTTGCCGAGGACGGCGGGATCGTCGGTGTAGCCCTCGATCAGGTCGCCGATGCTCACCACGAACTCCGGGCGCACGAGGTTGATGCGCGGCATGGCCGTCTCGAAGACGCCGTCGCGGTGCTCACCGGTGCGGTCGGTCACGACGACGAAGCGGAACTCCTCGGGCTCGCGCAGCGGGGCGAGCCCCGTCCACGGGGCGGGGCCCTCCGGAACCGCGGCAGCGATCGGCTCCGGCGCGGCGCCGGGGCGCACCGCGAGGAGCGCTCCGCAGCCGACGGCGGTCCCGAGAGCGAGGGCGAGGGCGAGGGCGACGACGGAGCGCTGGCGCATCCGAACCTCCGCGGGGGGTGGTCAGGAACCCGGAGTCTACCCTTCCGGCGGGCGCTCCGGGCTATGCTGGCCCGCATGTTGCGCTGGGCGATCCTGCAGCTCGCGCCTCCCGAAGTGGATCCGGACGTCTGGAACCGTCGGCTCCTCGATCTCGCCTGCGATCTCTCCGCGGCGGTCGGGGTGGAGGAGCTCGTGGCGCACCTGCGCGACGAGGAGGCGCGCAGCCTCGGGGAGACGACCGCCGCCGGCCAGGCCTCCTACCACGCGCTCATCGAGATCGCCGGAGACGAGCGTGCGCGGGCCGCCGTGGGCGCCCTCGGCGAGGTCGGGGTGACCCACGTCTACCGCGTCGAGCGGCGCCGGGTGAAGGCCTATCCGCGCACCTGGCCGGACGGCGCGCGCACGCCGGGTGTCGAGATGGTCTCGGCGATGCGGCGCCTTCCCGCGCAGAGCCGGGCCGAGTTCGACGCGCACTGGCGCGACCGGCACGTCCCGCTCGCGCGCCTCCACCACCCCGGCATGTGGGAGTACCGCCAGAACGCGGTGCAGGAGGTCCTGACGCCGGGCTCCCCGGACTTCGACGGCATCGCCGTGATCGGCTTCCCGACCGCGCTCGACTGCCAGACGCGCCTGTACGACTCGCCGGAGGGCCGTGCCGTGATCTTCGAGGACCTCGCGCGCTTCCTCGACCTTGGCCGAAGCCAAGCGACCTTCACCGGCGAGTACGTGCTGCGGAGCTAGCGGCTCGCGAGCCCCCGGTCGCCGGCGCCTCAGCCCGGCTCGCCGCCGGGCGGGACCGTTCGGATCGCATCGCAGGCAAGGAACGGGGTTCCCCCGATCACCCCCGCGAGGCAGGCCTCGGAGGCGGCGGGTTCGATGCCCGTCTCGGGGATCCGGAACTTCGCGAGGAGGTCGCCGAATCCGTCGCCGTTCACGTCGCGGAACCGCACGCCGGGCTCGGGAGCCGCGCCGCCCGGCCCGAAGCGCAGGCTCCCCGGGACGACGCGCCCCACGTCGACCTGCGCGGAGCCGAGAACCGCCACCTCGACGAGTCCCCTGCTCCCCGGATTGATCGCGTTCACGGGGCTTCCGGGCGAGACGTCGATCGCCTCCACGTCGCACACGTCTCCTGCGCCGTCTGCATCGCGGTCCGCCTGGTCGGCGTTTGCGATGCCGGGGCAGTTGTCGCTGGCCACCGCGAGGGCGTAGTCGCTCATGGTCATGACCTCCCCGTTGGCCTTGGCGAAGGCGAGCAGCTCGAGCCACCGCGCCCAGCGTTCGAGATCGACCATGTTGTCCTCGCGGTTCACGCCGCCGGGCGCCTGCGGGCACGGCGTGAGACGCTCCTGGTCGTTGCAGTAGCGCGTGGACCACTCCACCTCCTCGATCAGCCAGGTGTTGAGCGTCCCTCGCCGGGTGATCGACTCGAGGTACTCCCCATAGCTCACACCGGCGGGCGGCTGGGGCTCGACCTCGAGATCGGCGCTCGCGTGGAACATCCCGAACTGGTCGAAGTCGTCCTGGTGCGAGCCTTCCGGCGTGAAGATCGGCGCGAAGAATCCCTCCTCCTCGAAGACCGACGCGCTGAAGGCCGGGTAGCCGAGCTGCGCCACGGCGTCGCGCGCCACCGGATCGGAGGTGTTGAAGGGCGGCGAGTAGCCGATCAACGGGTTCGCCGCGTCGCTCCAGTCGATGCGGTCCGAGAGGAGCGGATCCGCGCCCGACTGCTGGATCCAGGGATCGCTCGCGTAGTCGCCGAGCAGCGTGCGTCGGCCGACCCGCAGCAGCTGGAAGGCCGCTCGGAGGCTCAGTCCGCACGCCTCGCAGGAGAAGAAGTTTCGATCGGGCTGGTCGGCCCAGTCTCCGAGCGGGGTGTTGTTGGCGTGGTAGGTGCCGTGCTGTCCGATCTCGAGGTTGGGATTCGAGTTGCGGTCGTTGATCCAGCGAATCGGGTCCGGGTCGCCGAAGGCATTCCACAGCTGCTTCGGGATCACCACCGCCGTCACCGGCACGTCGATCCCACCCGGCAGATCGCTCGGTACCTGGTAGTCCGGGAGCGCGGGCGCGTCGCCGATCCCGTTGTAGTTCTCGACCTTCTTCTGCTCCCACGCCTCGGGCGAGAGCGTCGCCCCGTCGACGAGCGTCTGCGTGAACTCGTTCTGGAAGGCCCGGCCGAGCGCGTCGATCCGGATCACGAAGTGCGTGTCGCTCCGCGCCCAGCGCGCCTTCGCCCGCCGCGCCCGCTCCGCGAGGTCGGCGGCGAGGGGGCCGTCGCTGACGCCATCGCCATCGGCATCGAGGTCGTTGCGCGGGTCGCAGGCGTCACCGTGGCCGTCACCGTCCCCGTCCGCCTGGTCCGCGTCGGGGACCAGCTCGCAGCCGTCGACGTCGTCCGGGATGCCGTCTCCATCGTCGTCCGGGTCGGCGGGATCTCCGATGCCGTCGTGATCGGCGTCGAGCTGGTCGAAGCGGTTGATGCCTCCGTCGGTGTTCACGTCGACGACCGGCGGGTTGAAATCGACGGGTGCGTTGTCGAACGAGTCGATGATGCCGTCTGCGTCCGTGTCGGTGAGATCGGTGAAAAGGGCGAAGACCTGGCCCTGGAAGTTCCCGAACGCCACGTCGGCGAGCAGATCGTTCGTGGGGTCGAGCTGACCGATCGCGAGGCCCCGGCTGTCGTTTCCGCTGCCGCCGATGCGGCCTCCCGAGGTGAACTGGGGACGGCCCTGGGCGTCGACGCCGGCGTGGAGCCAGGCGAACACGTCCCCCGGTCCCGTTCCGGACGAGCTGTTCTCCCGCGACGCGACGAGGTCGACGAGCCCGTCGCCGTTCAAGTCGCCGGCCGCGATCGCCGCCTGGCCACTCGAGAAGTTGTCCGCGAGGCGCACCAGCGCGAAGGGACGGGTCGCGATGGTCTCGTAACGGATCGGCGCGAAGCCGCCCTGGCCGTCGTTCCGGTAGACGTAGAGATAGTGCGCCTGGTCGGCGAGCAGGAGATCCGGGTCTCCGTCGCCGTCGGCGTCGGCGAGTGCCAAGCCGTACGCCTCGAAGGCCTGGGAGCTGTCCGGCGGAAAGTAGGGCGGCTCCTCGGGCAACGGCGCGAAGTTGCGGTCGACGCCCGCGACGACCGTCTCGGGAACGAAGCTGAGCGCGCCTCCCAGCACCTCGAGCTGGTTGCGGAAGAGCACCACATCGGCGGTGTCGGCGGCGGAGGTCGAGACGTCGCCCGCCACGAGGTCCACGTCGCCGTCTCCGTCCACGTCGCCGGCGACGAGAGCGACCGCCTCGGTCCCGGCGTCCCCCACCAGGATGCCGAGCTGTGGGAATCCCGTGCTCTGGAAGGAGCCATCCCCGTTGCCCAGGTAGAGCCGCACCTCGCCGTCGCCGGCGGTGCTCGCGCGACCCAGCGCGAAGTCCTGGAAGCCGTCGCGATCGAAGTCCGCGGCCGCGAGCGCGAAGGCGTCGGTGAAGCTCATGTTGATCACCACCCCCGCCGGAGTGAAGGTGCCGTCGCCGTTACCGACGAAGAGGTGGACGTCGCCGGCCGTGTCTCCGGCGACCACGTCGGGGATCGCGTCGCTCGTGAAGTCGGCGATCGCGAGACCCCAGGCCCGGGTGCTCGTCACCGCTCCGAGGAGCTGCTGTTGGAATCCCGGCTGGACGACCTGCGCATCGGCGGGGCTTGCGGTGCCGACGGAGGCGACGACGAGGGCAAGCGTGGCGCGGATCGAGCGGGGCATGAGAGACCTCACGACCGCACCCCCCCGACTCACCGGCCACGCTACCGGACCCGTCGATGAAGTCAACCGAAGCATTGCGATCCAGCACCGACGTGTGTCGCAGCTTCCGGTCGAGGTGGTGGATCGAGCAGCAGTTCTGCCTGCGGCGGAGGATCGCCCTTCGGCGCTCCAGGGCCTTCGCTCAACTGCCTCAGGGCCGCAGGCCGCGGGCGCGGGGGCCGCGGAGCTGGCGCAGCTGGGTCTGGATCTCGTCGATCCAGCGGCAGAGCAGGGCGCGCGTCTTGCGCGGGTCGATCAGATCGTGGATGCCGAAGTCCTCGGCGCGCGGGACGATCGACTGCGCGCGGCCGACCTCCTCCTCGAGCTCGCGGCGGCGCGCCTCGGGATCGGGCGCGGCGGCGATCTCGCGTCCGAAGGCCAGCGCCACGCCGCCCTCGACGGGGAGCGCACCGGCCTCGGCCGAGGGCCAGGCCACCACGGTGGCGAAGCGGCCGAGGTGGATCCCGGCGGCCACGCCGAAGGCCTTGCGCAGGATCACCGCGAGCCACGGCACCTCGCTTTGCGAGGCCGCGAAGAGCGCCTGCATGCCGTAGCGGATCGTCCCGGCGCGTTCGGCGTCGGGCCCGATCATGAAGCCCGGCTCGTCGACGAGGGAGAGGATCGGCAGGTGGAAGGTGTCGCAGAGGTCGACGAAGCGGCGGACCTTCTGCGCGCCCTCGGCCGTCATCGATCCGCCAGTGAAGCGGCAGTCGTTCGCGAGCACGCCGATCGGGTGCCCGTTCGCGCGCGCGAGCCCGGTGACCTGCTCGCGCGCGTAGCCCGTCGTCACCTCGAAGAAGGAGCCGCGGTCGACGACGAGCTCGATCGCGCGCCGCACCTTGTAGGCTCGCCGGCGCTCCCTTGGGATCAGCGAGAGCAGCTCCTCCTCCTCGCGCTCGGGCGGATCGTCGCAGGCGCGGACCGGCGGTCCCTCCCACACGTTCGGGGGCAGGTAGCCGAGGAAACTGCGCGCCTGCTGGAAGGCCTCCGCCTCGTCCGCCACGACGTTGTCGACGACGCCGCTCTTCGCGTGGACCTGCGCCCCGCCGAGCTCTTCCTTGGTGACTTTCTGGCGCAGCGCGCGTTCCACGAGCGCGGGGCCGCCGGTCAGGATCTGCGCGGTGTCGCGCGTCATCAGCGAGAGGTGGGAGGCCACGAGCCGCGCCGCCGGGAAGCCCGCGACCGGCCCGAGCGCCGCGCAGACGACGGGCACCGCGGCGAGCGCTTCGACACACAGCAGGTTCAGCGGCGAGGGCGCCGTCATGTCGTAGCCCGAGCGGCCGCGCACGCCGGTGGCACCGGTGATCGAGGCGCCGCCGCCCTCGAGCAGGCGGATCAGCGGAATCCGACGGCGGATCGCGAGCTCGTCGGCGAACTGGCCCTTCTTGATCCCGACCGCCGAGTAGGCGGCGCCGCGGAGCGTGAAATCGTCGCCGCCGATCACGCAGGGCCGTCCGTCGATGCGCGCGACGCCGGCCACCACGTTGGCGGGCGTGAACGCGCGCACGCGTCCCTCCGCGTCGAGCTCGGCCTCGCCGGTGATGCCGCCGTACTCCTGGAAGCTTCCGGCGTCGACGAGCGCGTCGATGCGGTCGCGTACCGTCTCTCGGCCCTGCGCGCGCTGGCGCGCCACCGCCTCGGGACCGCCGTGCTCGCGGGCCAGCTCGCGGCGGCGCTCCAGATCCTCGACCTCGGGCTTCCAGCTCATGCGACTCCGCTCGCCTTCGGCTCGCTGCGCGCTTCGCTTGCGCTCATGCCGGTGCGAGGTTCCGCTCGCGGAGGGCGCGCTGGCCCGCGCCCTCGATCCCGCGCAGCGCGAGCTCGACGATGGGACCCACGCTGCGCGGGTTCACGCGGCTCCCGTTCATCACCCGGACGGCGATCGGCCCGACGATCAGGTCCGCCGCGAGGTCGACGTCGAGATCCGCGGGGAGGTCCCCGCGCGCGACGCCTCGCTCGAGCGCGCGGATCAGCGGCTGGCGCCGCGCCCTCATCACCGGATCGAAGAGCTTCGAGAGCTCCGGGTTGTGCGCCCGCTCGCCCGCGAGGCTCGGCAGCACCGCGGCGAGCGGCGTCTGGTTGAAGAGCTGGAGGTAGCTGCGCAGCATCGCCGTCAGGTCCTCGACGAGGTTGCCGCTGTCCACCTCCTCGAGCGCGGGCAGCTGGCTGAAGGCCTCGACCACGAGCGGGAGCTTCGACGGCCAGCGCCGGTAGATCGTGGCCTTGCCGACCCCTGCGCGCTGGGCCACGCCCTCGACGGTGAGGGCCGAGAAGCCCACCTCGACGAGCAGCTCGAGCGTCGCATCCAGGATCGCCTTGTGCGCCTCCTCGCTGCGGGGGCGGCCGGCGCTCGGGGCGGCGGTGTTGCTTGCGTTCGCGGTCAAGGGGCCATGGACCTCGCCGGTCAGCGCCGCCGCCGCCGGGTGGATGTCCCCCCGCGGGGGTGCGAGCGCCGCGATCGAACCAGCCAATACGATACTATACGTTTCGTCTCCCTGCGACTCCTACGTTCTAGAAAACCTCTTAGAACGCAGGGAGTTAGGAGATGGGGCGACCCGGCTCGACCGGCGATTTGCAGCCACAATGCTGCCCCGGGGCCCGAATGGGGCCCCGGAGAGGGCGGGGAGAGCAGGAAAGGGGTGCCCCCGACGCCATGGCCAGGACGCCGAGAGCACCCCGTGCCTCGGGCCCGCGCGGGCAAGCGACGCGGATCTTCGTCACGAGCGCATGCATGCGGAGCGGGTCGTTGAACCCCCTCGCCGAGATCAAAGGCAAGCTCTCGTTCCGGGAGACGAAGACGAAGCGTTTGCGGCGCACCAGGCCGGCGTGCCGGTTCACACCGTCGCGGGCAGGCTCGGGCACGCGACGCCGACCATCACCTGGAACACCTACGCGGACGTCATCAGCGGCGACGACCACGCGGTTGCCGCGAAGCTGCACGCGCTCAGCCGGCGGCTGCAAGCCATCAGGGGTTGGGCGGCAGAAGAGTCCAGAGGAGCCGAGGCATGCCGGATGTCACAGAATACGCCGCATGGTACGCAGGGGAGCGCGGCGCGTGGATTGGGAGCACTGAGTTCGCGCTTCTGCGCGCCCTGATCGATCCGGGCGCCAATGAGTCGATCCTCGACGTCGGTTGCGGCACCGGGTACTTCACGTCCTGCTTCGCGCAATCTACCGATGTTCTCGTCGTTGGCATGGACCCGAATAGCTCATGGCTTCATTACGCAGAACGCCAGGCTCCCAGCCGGATCGCGTGGCTCGCGGCTCGGGCTGAAGAGCTGCGGTTCCCCGATGCGAGCTTCGACATCACTTTGTCTGTCACCGCACTCTGCTTCATCGCCGACCAACAGCGCGCGCTGCGGGAGATCATCCGGGTGACTCGGCGGCGCTTCGCGCTCGGGCTCCTGAATCGACACAGCCTGCTTTGGTGGAGCAAGGGGCGGCACGGCGGCACCGGCGGATACCGCGGAGCGCACTGGCACACCGCCGGCGAGGTACGCGAGATCTTCTCGTCGTATCCGCTCACGGACATGCGGATCCGCACAGCCGTATTCCTCCCGGGCGGCGGCTGCGCTGCTCGCTTCGTCGAAACCATCCTACCAGCTCGCTCGCCCTTCGGGGCATTCCTCGCTGTCATCGGAGATGTCTAGCGGCAGGCGCCTGTCGCGAGCGGAGAAATCGTGAGCATGGAGCGTCGAGCGCACTGGGAGCGGATCTATCAGGAGAAGCAGCCGGACGAGGTGAGCTGGTACCAGGCCGATCCCACCCTCTCGCTCACGCTCATTGACGCGGCCGGGGTTCTTCCGGACGATCCCATCATCGACATTGGGGGTGGCGCCTCTCTGCTCATCGATCGCTTGCTCGAACGGAGCTTCCGCGACCTCACCGTCCTAGACATCGCAGACACCGCCCTCGCGCATCTGCGCTTGCGCCTCGGTGCTGCCTCGGAACGCATCGCATTGATTCGCGCTGACGTCACGCAGTTCGCATCCCCTCGCAAGTACGCTCTCTGGCACGACCGAGCCGTCTTCTATTTCCTGACGGACCCCATCGACCGCCGCGCCTACGTAGCCGCCCTCACGGCCGCGCTCCGCCTGCGTGCCCACGTCATCATCGCGACCTTTGCGCTCGACGGGCCGCCACGCTGCAGCGGGCTCGATGTGGCCCGCTACGACCCCGAAGGTCTCGCTTCTCAACTCGGCAGCGGCTTCCACCTCGTCCGCGTGGAACAGGAACAACACATCACCCCTGCGCAGCGAGTGCAGCACTTCCAGTATTGCTTGTTCCGAGCTGCCGCCTAACGCGGAATTGGAGTTGATGGCCGCCACCCCGGGGCCTGCGAGGCTTTCCAGCCGCCGGCCGCTCGGGCCGGGGTGGATTCGGCGGGCGGCCGGGCTGGGGGGCGACCGCAGCCGCCGCCGCCAGATCAACTGATCGTGAGGGTCGCCGATCCGCCCGTGCTCCCAGGTCGTTGAGATTGCCGTTGAGCCACGCCCGCCGGGAGACCGCCAGCGACGCCCTTCTCGGGGGGGCCGAGGGGGGGCGCTGAGTGCAGCCACGATGCTGCCCCCAGAATGGATGATGGGGGATTTTCGGGTACTACCCGAAACAAGGCGAAAAGGGAGATCACTCCTCGGAATCGCGGCGCTTTCGATGCGTCGGCGCGGGGTTGGCCGAGGGGGGTCTGACAAGACTATACGTTTCGTTCTCATTCATCCCGCGCCGTGGCCCCGGAGCGGAGGCCACCCGATGGGCGACTGCTGATCCGTGCCCGAGACCGAGTACTCGACGACGGCCCGCGTTCCGGTCGAGACGATCTGGGACTTCGTGCGCGAGATGGACAACTGGGCGTCCTTCCTGACGGGCTACCAGAGCCACCGCAAGGAGAACGAGAACGACTCCCTCTGGGTCTTGAAGGGAGACGTGGGCGTTCTCTCCCGCACGCTCGAGTTCCGCGTGCACGTGACGGAGTGGGCGGGCCCCCACCGCGTCGTCTTCGAGCTCGAGGGCCTGAACGAGCCGATGCGCGGCGGCGGCGAGTTCCGGATGGAGCCCTGCGCGGAGGCCGGTCCCGCGTCGCCGGCGCCGCAGCCGGGCTGGCTGACGCGCCTGCTGGAGCCGCTCGTCCGCTTCCTCTTCCGGCTCTTCCACGGCGGAGTCGAACGCGCACCGGGCGCGGACTCCCGACCCGGGCAGGGCATGGCGCGGCTCACGTTCCGCCTGCGCCTCGACCCGGGCGGCCCGATGGCGCCGATGCTGAGCGCGATGATGAAGCCCGCCCTGCGCCCCGCCGCGGAAGACCTCGCCCAGCGGATCGTGGCGCACCTCGAGGCCCGGAACGCGACGGTCTGACCCCGACCGGCGAACACCCCTTCGGACAGGACTTGAGTGCGGTGGATCCGTCGCCTAGCCTCGGTGCACGGCCGCGCGTACGGTTCCCCTGCCCCCTGCCCCCCGACCTTCGAGCGGCGCGCATCGACCTCCGGCCGAGCAGGGGGCTGCCATCCACGCGTGTTGGCGAGTGCTTGCGTTTCTGCTGCTGGTGGCTCTCCCGGCCGCGCCATCGTCCGCCGACACCATCCTCGAGAGCGGTTCGAATGGCGCCTGGGGTGAGCCCGGAAGCGACGGGAACCCCCCGTCGAACGGCGGGCCCGGGGATCCCGGCCAGGACGCCTCGGCGACCGCGACGGCGCCC
>Ga0214473_10004463_pt1 | contig 16822 bp, 9 predicted proteins | sample RVTome_7_FD_203509 | JGI IMG/M metagenome (GOLD analysis project Ga0214473, IMG submission 203509) | Soil microbial communities from uranium-contaminated site in the Upper Colorado River Basin, Wyoming, United States - RVT98D197 | ecosystem: Environmental > Terrestrial > Soil > Contaminated >... | reverse complement strand
CCACAGAAATGTATATGTAATAGATATCCTATATGTGACAGTTAACGATTATCTTGAGTTTTATGGATTTCAGGATAATACCGATTCAGAAGCCGTTACGGCGCATAGCGCTGGTATGAATATAATGAGGTTGAGCTAATGGGATCATGGAGTAAAACTGTTCCAGTAACAGGAACTAAAATAGTCGATATTCCTAGTATTCATAGTAATAACTGGGATGCCTTTGATGACTGGATCTCTGATGAACATTATGGATTTACTCATGCGTTATCAGGGCAACATCTAGAGGGAAGGACTTCCGTAGTTACTGCTGCTGGATCTGCGGATATCTTAGGAACCTCTAGTCCATTTACTGGAGCCATAGGATGGGATACAGATCGTGGAACTGGACTTCTATATGATGGCACTAATTGGACCATATGGTCGCAACTACCAATGAGTAGAGTCCAGGCGTATAGGAATGCTGATTACTCTATTCCGGCTACAGCAACTGGAAGTGCATCATATCCTATTCCATTTGATATAGAGCAGAAGGATTCCATATCGGAATATAATACATCTACATTTGCATTCGCGGCATCCGCTGATGGGTATTATTGGATTAATTCCAGATTAAGTATTCAATCAGCCACTGGTGGGGTAAATACTATGTCCTTTATATCTATACAAAGTTCAGCAGGAGTTGAAAGAACTAAACAAGGAACCTTTGCCGTATTTACATTATCTACAGATGAAATGCCATTGATGTCTAATACAGTAGCATTTCTATCACGTGGAGAACGAGTACAAGTTACAGTAGCGCATGACCAGGCTACATCATTAACATTAAAAGGCATTGATGCTGATTCAAAACCGAGATCAGTATTAAAAATACATAGGTTATCTTGATATGGATGCATGGAATATATTAGATGAGGCTACTAGAGGTTATTTGGCTGGAATTATAGATGGTGAAGGCTATATTTGTATAACTAGAACTAAATTAACTTCTAAAAGATCAATTCGTCATAGTTTAGTGTTGGGAGTATCGATGTCAGATGCTTACCCTATAGAATTATTTCATAATATATTTGGAGGATCAATAGGAAGCAAAAAAGATAGTCGTTCAAATAAATGGAGATTAATGTATCGATGGTCAGTATGTGCAAATATGGCCAAAGAAATTCTAATTCTCATAGAACCATATTTGCATATTAAAAAACAACAAGCGAAATTAGGTATAGAATTTTATGAGAATATATCCCATATTACAGGACGTGCAAAGGGTTTGCACAGTGGCATGAAAAGCGTATCAGATGAAGAACTTGAAAAACGTAATTATTATTATGAAAAATTAAATTCATTAAATTATAGGAAGGCAAGATAATCATGAGTGTATGGCGTCCCACTAGACCAAATTCTTCAGATGATATAGCAGATATCCCTAGTTTATCTCAGGATAACTTCGGAGCTATTGAAGACATACTTGGAGTAGAACATAATACATTTACTACTAATGAGGCCACGGGCACACATGCTCGTGGAGATGCTAGTATTGTTAAGATTGGCACTACTGCAGAGATTGCAGCTCTTAGTTCTCCTCCTACTGGAGCTATGGCATTAAATACAGAGTTAGGAGTTCTGGTACAGAATAGATCTGGGGTACTTGGATGGGATAGATTTGGTGAGACTGAATGGTCACGTGTACAGGCCTATCCTACCAGTGCTATGAAAATCACGGCTGGCGCCACGGCGGTAACAGCGGTTTGGGATACCGCATTCTATGATACCTTTTCTGAGATGGCTACTGCGACAGGGGTATTTACAGCCAGGGCCTCAGGAACATATGCAGTTATAGTATCAATTGGTTTAGCTACCTCCGCAGAGCAAGATACTAGTGGAGTATTATCAGCTACTGATGATAAAATACAGAGACAAACTATGTATACATGGGGAGTGTCTGGCACTACTGATAATTATTTAGCCATAGATGACTATCCGACGGCTGATGATTCAGATATGACTGTAGCAAATACATTAGGAAGAACAGATACTTTTATTTTTGGGACAATAGATCAAGAGATTAGCACTGGTGATGATACAAGTGTTTTTTGGAGACAAGCAGCACATAATAATTATAGTATAGCTCAGGGCTTCATACTGGCTGAGGATTCGGTTATAAATGCAGTAGAATTCTATATGGAAACGTCTAGTACACCCACTAATAGTGCTTGGGCATCTATACAGCATAATACCAATGATGTGCCGAATGGAACAGTTATTGCATTCTCTTCTAGTGCGGATGGAGGAGATGATTTTGAGACTACTCCAACATGGGAAAGATTTCATTTTACGCCACCTGTAGCGTTATCTGGAAGTACAAAATATCATTTAGTATTACATAGTAATAGCAATACTCCTTTAAATAATATAGCTTATTATTTAGTACGTGCTGATCAAACTATTTTGGCCTCTGGAGATGGCGGGCTATCATTCTCTGATAATACGGGTACTTGGACTACATGTGCTGCAACAGCAGATCTTCTATATAAGTTATTTGAACAGCCATATATTCCTGCTGGATCTACAAATATTAAGGCCACAGTCAATTTTAGAGGAAGATGGGCAGGTTGTATATGTAATGGAGTTTGTTATACCGAAGGAACTTGTACTTGTTTTGCACAGACATGTACATGTAATTCTTCATGTTTTGAACAGGCGATTTGTACTTGTGAATCTGGGTACTTAGAAGGTAAATCATGTACATGTGATGGATCATGTTATTCCTTTACTCCATGCACATGTAATGGGGCATGCTATACAGAAGGCTGCACCGTTTGCGATGGTGTGGTAGATAATAGTGGTGGATGTACTTGTAATATAGAATGTTATTTACAGGGATCTGCAAAGCCTGCAGCAATTATTCAGACAGGTAGCACAGCGTATTCTGGAACGGCCACGCAATTAACTTCTGCATTTGATGATTATCTAGAAGTGTGGTCTAATGTTATAGAGAGATTTGGATATAAATTAGTAGCACAGAATGTTTCATCTTCTGCTGTATCGGCTGATATTAGTCAGGCCTATATGGTTTTGACTTGGGCTCCCACACGACCGATTGTATCATTAGGACTCTATAAGAATGATACTTTGGTTGAAGCAGCCTATGTCCCTATCCATGAGGCCAGTGAAGTAGCCAATCAGACAGTAAATCTGTTTACTATAATAGACTTAATTCCCTCTGATAAGTTACATGTTAGGATATCTAAAACTCTTGAAGATGATACTATGATAGTGGATCCCTCCTACACATATTTAGATATTCATAGATTAAGTGGGACGGTGCTGTAATGGCTTATCAGAAACTCGTTCTTAATCGATTCCAAACTGGACTAATTGATGAGAATGAACTCACCAAACTTGAGTATCCTGATGGGGCTAGTATAGATTGTCAGAACGTAGTTTGGATGCCTAGTGGTGCCATGACGAAACGCAAAGGTTTCGAGAAGTTAAATAGCACTGCTAGAGGAAATGCAGCAATAACACATATCCAGCAACTTAGAGATAGGGCCGGATCAGATTATACTGTGGCATTCTCTTGTGCGTCTGGGGCTGTATCGGCAGACATAGCCCTATTTGATACGTCAACAGCAGTAGCCACATTTACTACGATTGCAGCTACTGGGTGGGATGCTGACATAGACGACCCCATATCTACTACTTCTTTCTTAGGATCAGGAGCATGGACATCCTGGGATCTTGGTGGATCCTTCTATGGTTGGAATCCTTCCTCTACGGTGCCATCAGCAGCCTATGCTATAGCGAATGCACCGAGTGGAATCAAAGTGTTGGCAGGATTTGGAAACTACTTATTTGCTTGTAATAGTGTTGGAGAAAGTGGTACTGAGGCGGGCATACAGCAGCACTCACGAGTCAGATGGAGTGCTACAAGAAATTGGTCTTCGTGGCCATCTACATCTTATATAGATTTGGATGCAAATGATGGGGATGAGATTAAAGCTGCAGCTGTATTTCAGAATAGGCTTATAGTATTCAAGGAATTCAAGATGTATGGTATAAGTTGGGTTGGTGGATCAGAACAGTTTAGGGCTCAACTAATAGATAACTCAGCAGGGTGTGTTGGTCCAAACGCCTGGATAGAATCTAATAGTGCCTTATATTTTCAGGGAACACAGGCAGCCTATAAATATACAGGCATGAGCCTACCTGAAAGTATAGGTGATGCAGTCCAAAGTCAATTCGATGAGATGGACATTCCTAATAGCAAGATGGCTGAAGTAGAGAGTGATGAGGAGTTCTATCAAGTATGGTTTCACTTTGCTACTACAACCTCTACTAATGCACATAAGGATAAAGTTCTAGCCTTTGATACTAGATTTAGTAGTTGGACCAGATTTGATATTGAGGCCTCAACTATAGCTGGTATAGATTATGGAACTAATACTATGTATATCCATCTTCCACTTCCATATTCCTCATATGCGGGAACTAAGATAAGGGACCTGGCTGGAGAGAAAGAAGGCCTAATAGTTATAGGTACTTATGATGGATTCATAGAGAAATATGGTAATGTTAATAATGATTCTGACACTGCTATAGATGCATTTTGGAAAAGCCGATGGTTAGATTTTGGAGATCCTACAGTTAATAAGAGGATCTATAGAATGACCATTTTCGTAGAGAAGGAAGCCGGAGATTATAATTTAGATTGTGACGTATTCACAGATTGGGATCAGGATACATCAGCAGCATCTCATACAGTTACTTTAACTGGTGGTGCAGCACTGACTGTACTAGAAAGACCAATAGATTTTACTCAACCATGTAGGTCTATGCAGGTCAGATTTGGTACTGATGTATCTAATAGCCCATTCACGATTCACAAGGTTATTATAGAGTATCTAACAAGGGGCAGGACAAAAGCATGAGGATACCAAGTAGAATTATACACGAATATGAAGAAGGTACTCTAATTGAGATGAATGAATTCATTAATGATGTAGTGGCCGCATTCTCAGATAGGGCTTACGGCACCATGTACCAGGATAATAATACTGAACTTATTTCTATAGCGTCCCAAGATACTAATTATATTATTACAGGATTCTCATTTGTGGACCATCTGACAGGAGTTCAGTCAAGTGGCACTAGTGCCCTGACCTGTAATAATCCTGGTATATATTATACCACATGGCATATATCATTTACTAGTACTGGACCTAATATAGGATTTGAAGTTTCATTAGGTATAAATGGAGTGAGACAACCAGAAGGAACAAGCCACGCTGTTACTACTGCTACAGGAAAAGAGGTACTCCTTGGTGGAGTAGCATGTGTTAGATTAAAAAGAGATGATTATATTAATCTATTCATTTTAAACCATGATGGCACACAAGACGCAACAATTGAACACGCTAGTATGACAGTCTGTAAAATAGACGATTAAGGAGTGACAAGTATGGCAAACGATGATTTTTGGGGCGGATCAGAATTTAATCAAAATTATGATTATGGTCAAGATGACTGGAGTAATTGGTTTACTCCCTCATATTCACCATACGCCTCTCTATATGGTGGCGATGAGGGCTCACGCTATGGATGGCAGTACTCTCAGCCAGGATTCACAGGATTTACACAACCTGGTGGATATGAGGAGAATCCCTATGTGCAGGCATCAACTGGTGGACCAGATTGGGGTAGGCTGTTTGGAGCAGGAGCTGCTGCTGGAATGTCTATGCTTCCTGGATTATTTGGTGGTGGAGGCGCAGGGGCCGGAGGTGCAGGTAATTCTATAAGTACTAGGAAAGGACAAATTCCTCCCCTAGTTGCAGAGAAGACTGCTCAGGCTGCTGGTGCACAACCAGCTGTAACTCCTGAACAGGCATTCATGTATCAAAATCAGATTCTGCCCATGCTACTTGCTGGACAGGGTGCTGATCCATACGCCAGAATGATTCTACAAGGAATTGCTGGACGAGGGCAGCAGGCCTATATGCCAGATGTAGAAGCCATGCGGGCTCCTTATGCGGATATACAAAGACTTAGAACTCCTGAAATGATGAATGCTTATGCGGCTGGATTGGGACCAGGGGAATTTGGAATACAAAGTGGAGCAGCGGAGGCAGCAGCCATGCAAGGCTTAATGGGAGTTCAGGCGGATATTGCCTCTAAACAAGCAGCCCAAGAACAAGCTATTGGAGAGATGACACAGAGGGCTGCAGGAATGGCTCCTCAATTTGCTATATCTTCATTAAGTGCTCTACCTCAAATTGAACAAGGAGCAGTATTGAACCTGGCTAGACAGTTACAGTTGGCCGGATTCCCACAAGATCAAATAAATGCGGAAATAGATAGACAATTAAAGGCCGCAGTGTCTGGATATGGACCATTCTCTGGTCAATTACCAATGACTACATCTACAGCTGCAGAAGGTCCTGGATCATCTTTCTGGTCAGCACTTGGACCAGGAGTACAGGCATTAGCTAATCCGTCTATATGGTCTGAGATATTTAAACTTTTTGGATAAAATTAGGAGTGACAATATATGGCAACATGGGAAGATCTACTTAGAGAACAACAGGAGATGTTAGGGGGTGGTACATTCCCCTCTTCCATGCCTCCTCCTCCTATGCCTACAGAAACAGCAGGACAATCTATATTTCAAAGTCCAGGTGCACAGAAATTACGTGGATTAGATCAAATAGTGCGAGATTGGATGATGGAAAATATATGGCCTAAAATTGAATTGAGACGTAGGCAGCCTGGACAGGATGTATTAACATTTGGATGGGGAGATAAACCAGGACCTGGTGGTGGTACTATAACTGGGGCACCTCCTGCGGTTGGCCCTGTTACTTCTGAAGTAGGATCAGAAATGTTACCTAGTCCTACACCTACTACTGCGCCAGTACCTAAACCTGCTCCAAAACCAGGAGAGAGGCCTATATATGCTGCCCCTTCTCAGGCGGACCAATTAAGTGAAGAGGCTAAATTAGTAAGAGAACCTAAAGAAGGCGAAGATCAATTTGCTACTACATTTACTCAACCTGGGGCTGCAAAGCCTGGAATTACTGGAATGCCTACCTTACCTGCGCCTCCCCAAATGGTGGATTATGAAGGAGAGATACGTAAAATAGGTGGTATGGTTCCTACTACAGCAGAACAGATGATTGGACCACGGCCTGATGTATATAAACAAGAACATCCAATTACTGAAGCCTTGAATCAATTTACTTATGGAATGCTATATGGTGGAGCGCAAGGAGCTAGACAGCATAGGGAATTCTTACAGAAGAAATTAGATCAGAGGTATGATCAAGATTTAGATTTTGCAGTTAAAGGATTAGATCAGAAACGACAGACTGAATACGCTATTCTAAAGAACAAAATGGACATGCGGAATCAGCAGGAAGAAGGATATGTTAAATTCTTAGAAAAGGCTATTGAGGATAATCCTGATTCTTGGGTTACTAATCCTGAAGTTAGACGAAGGATGATGCAGGCTCTGCATATGGATGAGCAGGCTATTGAACAATATATGGCATCTGCAAAACAAGCTGATGGTACATATAACTTTGGAATGACTCAATCAGATAAAAAGCTATATCAATGGAAGACTCAAGCCAGAGCTCTGCAAATCATGTTTCCTGAATTTGACAAGAATGACATCGCAGAGATGGCGGTTACTGGTCAATATCCAGATAAGTCCAAGGCCTTTGAGAATAAACTACAGAAGGAGATGGCAGATGCTGTAAGAGCTAAAGATAACAATAGGCTACAGGTTCTCATGGCACAATGGAAAGCCTATAAGAATACCACAGCTAAATCCAACCTGGATGATTATTATGATCAGATGGGCACATTACGGACTATGAAGGATGCTGTAGTAAAGAAATATGGCCCAGAATATTATAATCAATTGGAGAGTCGTACAATACAGCACTACTTCGGTGGAGTTCCTAAGGCCGAAGGCGGAGCCGCTGCGGATACTCCACTGAATAGACAGAGAGAATATGATCTTAGAATTAGAACTACTGGTCTTGGTGGAATTGCAGCAGTCATGTATCCTGAAGAGGCTACTAAAGAGGGTGGCATTTTATTCAGACAGCAGTCCATGCGTAAGGCGGTAGATAATTATAGGAGCGTGCGTACACAGGCGCAAGCCATGCTGTCTGAAGGAAAGAAGGATAAACAGGTTCAGAAGTTTGTATCTAGCAATGTTCCAAAAGAAGATATTGCTATGCTTGGAGAGATGACAATTGGTGCTCAGAAGTATATCCTTGGTCTAGATCCTCTGACTGGAAAGACACGAGTGGATCCATATGGACGTCCACGAAGTGAGGTCCTGACCAAGATTCCGTTGACCGTAGATAATTTTATGGATATAATTGAATTCATAGATATGGGAGCCTCGAATGCACAAATCATAAATGCATTCTCTACTAAAACCCCCGCTAAGAAGTAAAAGAGGAATATATGGCAGATCCGAGATTACAAAGCATCATAGATCTAGTTGCTGAAGATGAGCCGATACAGAAGCAAGCTCCACTTGGTGGTCCTGTGACTGAGCCAATTAACTTACCTACTGATATAGCAAGTATCATGCAGAGTAGAGGCTCTATGGCTCCGTTCTTGGTGTCTAAGCAAGACATTGGAACATTGGGACATCTTAAGGCTGGATTGAAGGCTGGTGCTTATGGTGAATTAGATTTTCTAGATAAGGCCGCAGATTGGGTATCTAAAGTAACAGGTACTGAGAAAGGTGGAGCATTTGCAAGTCTAAAAGAGGCCGTGAAGCCTGAAGACTATGAGATGGACGACACAAGCCTAGCCGCTACAGTTCTTAGAGCTGTTGGCATGCTGCCTGTACAATTGGCTGGTGCTTTATTAGCAGGCGGTATGGGTGGAGGTATTCTTAAATTAGCTAGACTTCCTGGGGCTGTAAAGCTGTTGGGACGTTCCGTTGGAATGGCCGCACCCTTAGGCTTTGGCCTGATGGGTGCTGCAAAAGAGGCCGTACAGCCAGAAGCAGATATTGGAAAAGTTGCTAAAGGAGCAGGCATTGGAGCAGGAATGGGTGTTGGCTTGGGCCTATTACATCCATCTCGTGCACTAGTACGTATTCCTGGTAGTGCTGGTATATTTGGTGGATTGACTGCATTAGAGGGTGGAACCCCTGAGGAGACTATTGCTCAGACAATGGTTGGTGGTATTCTTGGTATTCCTGGTGGAAAACCAAAGATTCCTGCTGTTGGTGTTGCTGAAGCAGAAGTTGCTCCTACTGGACCCCTGCCTGGCACACAAATGACATTGCCTTTGAGAGAACGAGTTCCTGTTCCTACTGCTGCAGGTCCGCAAATGGGATTGGGCCTATTCTCTACTGGAGGAGTGGTTAGACCCGGTATGCCTCCTGTGATGCCTACATTGCCAAAGGCTATTCCACTTAAGACTGAGACAGCTAGACCAAGTCCTGAAGCGTTATATACAACTCGAAATGAAATTATAGATAATCTAGTTATTAAGAAAGACTTCCGACGGAGTGTTCTAGAACAGCTTCCAGATGCTATTCTGAAATGGCTAGCCATGTCTAAAACCATTAAAGGGAATCAAGTACAATTCGATCCCACTACCAAGTCAGTAATGAAACGGCAAGGTCGTAGAACTCGTGTAGATCTGATGAGGGATGTTGCTCTCATCGATGAATCTAATCAGACTATGTCAATGGAAAGGTTTAATCAATTAGCCACAGAGCTAAAAGCTCGTCAATTGAGAGATCTGGCTATTGGTAAGGATCGTGTTGATCTGATCAATGAGACCAGTATTCAAAGACCTGGTGCTCCTGCCCCAGTAACTCCCGTAACTCCTTCTGAAGTTCCTCCAATAACTACGCCTGGAGTACCTCCAGAACCTAAAGATATTATATCCATAATTAGCGAGGGTATTAAAACACAACCCGAAGCGGGTACAGTATTAGCTGAAGGAAGTCAAGGTCCTGTAATCTACAGACCAGATCCTCAACGAATTCAGATAATGATCCAGAATGCATATAAGGATATCACTACCCAGTTCCCTAAGAAAGAACTGACAGTTGATGACTTCATGCACATAGCCAGGGATAAGTATCAGATTGCTCCTGAGAATAGACTGGAACTACTTAAGTTAATTAATCTTGAGGGCTGGAAGGTCAGGGGATCTGGTGAAACGCTGGATGCCTTAGTTGGAAAGAAGGCCCAAGAGAAGATGGCTCAAGGTGAGTCTGAGGCCGATCAGTTTGCTAAGTTATCTGTTGAAGAACAGAAGACTTCTATGGCTCAGGAATGGGAAACAATAAGTGATAAGTATATAGACAGCGCCGTTAAAGAAGGCATACTTCCTGGTAAAGAACGATTTGATAAACTTCCTATCAGTGCTAAAGAGGATATCACTGATCTGCTTGATGAGATCTATGAATTTAAAGGCGAGATTGTGGCCCTAAAGGCACAGAAGAAGTTCGATAAGAAGACCGAGAACTCATACGCCCGCAAGATGGGACAGCGTAAGGGTGAGATCAATGGTATCATAAGAAGGTCTGAGGGTCCAATTATATCTGCAGGAGAGATTGCTACTACTTTAACTACAGAAGAATTACAGAGTGTTAATATAACTGCATTTAAGGGTGAGACTAAGGTGAGACCTAAGAAGGGTGCACCACCTTGGGAAGGCAGGCCAGTAGTAGAGATAGTGCAGCCTGCATTAGATCCTAAGATCTACAAACAGGGAGATGCTGTTGTTGATCTGATGGGATCTGGAATAACTGGAGTAGTTGTCAAGAAAGATGCCAATAGCCTATTTATATATTCGGCTATCGAAGATAAGGCATATAAGATTAGTAGTAAGCCCACCAAGCCAGGTGGTCCATCTCCTAAAAAGGTTGAGACAACTATGCAGCCACTGGCTACTGAGGCTGCAATAGATAAAATAGTAGAAGCTGGTAAAGAACCGGTTGAGAAAGTTACGCCTCCTGCAGTTTCTGCAGTAGAGGAGGCTGGTATTAAACTAGAAGCTCAGACTATTCGTGACAAGTTCAAAGATCGTCCGAATGCTGATGCTATGTCTGTGGTATATGAGAGATATAGAAAACAAGGTTATGGAGTAACTGATGCTGGTAAATTGGCAGCTAAAGAAGTTGGATGGAGTATTGTTAAGACACCTGAAAGAAAGACTGGTATTATTACAAAAAAGGGTGAGCCTACTATAGAGGAACTAGCAGTTGAGGCCAGAGAAAGACTGGAGAAACAGCTAGGGCATACAGAAGAAGCAAGAGAAGCTAAGGCAACGCAACTTCAAAAGGAAGTAGAAGCAGAGGCGACCAGAAGAACTGCTATTGTAGAGGAGGAAACTCCTGGTGCTGGTATACTGGAATCCTTGGCTAGGGAAGGCAAGGGTATAGATAAGGGCGTAGCAAGGCTAGTTTCTGTTACAGATCCAGAAGAGGTTACTGGTATCAAATTAGAAACTGAATCTATAAAGGAGAAATATTCTTCCAGACCTAATGTGAATAAGTTTGCGGAATCATTCGAGAAATCTAGATTGTCTGGTATGAATATGTCTGAGGCGGCCAAGAAGGCTGCTGGCGAGGCAGGATGGGCGATTAAAGAAGAAGTCCCTAAGCCGGGAAAAGGTAAAAAAGAGAAGACTGTATCTAAGTTGGAGAAAGAGATAGAAAAAGAATATGAGGCCCTAAAGGCCGCAGCTGCTAGAGAGGCAGTAGATAAGGGACTTACAGATCTAGATGCATTACAGTATGTTACTAATAGACTAATGCGTCCTGAGATCTCACAGTACTTTACGAATAGACGTAAAGGTATGAATCTAAGTGAGGCCATAGCTAAGTTAAAAGATAGCCAGACTCCTAGAGTTGTGCTTCGTAAATCTACTGGTGAGGAACGTATTATTAGTAATAAGCAGGCCATAGAGTTTGCAGCTAAGGTGAATGAGCAGGCTGGAAAGACCTTAGAGACTGCCATAAAGATGGGAGCCGATCCTGAAATAGCCCAACAATTAATGGAGACTAAGGTTCCTGAGGCTCAGCCAGATGTGGTACCTCGTCCTGTTGGTATGGAACATCTTCCAAATCCTAATGAGATATTTATATCAGCCATGTTTAAGCCGGCTAAGCTGGCCGAGGGTCTACCTAATATACAGGCGAATGTTAAGAAGTTAACAGATGCATTGTCCAGATCTATAACGGCTGCTGATGCTTTCAGAAAGGAAAGAGATAGAGCTACTGATCCTACTAAAAGATTAGATTATGATGCCAAGTTCCGTGGACAGTCCAATTTAAAGAGTCAGTTAGTTTCTGAACTCAATGAATATATGGCAGCCGCAAAGTATCTTGATGAGAGGATGAAATTAGCTCCTGAAGGATTTAAGGTGGAGAAGAGATTCCAAGATGAGCGTGGTGGACATATGATTGTATCCCAGAAACTTCCTGGTGGCGATAAGTTCTATTTGCTACAGGATGAGCGTGGGCATGCACCTAATCTACAATCCGCTGTTAAGTATGGTGCTAATGCTGAACTTATAGAACTCAAAGATGAGGTGCAGATTAAAACATTTAATAATGAAAAGGGATTAGATCCTCGATTTGCAGCTCAACTATATGATGCTATTAAAGAAAAATATATGATGGGGGATAAGCCTAAAAGAGTTGTGTCTTCCATGGCCGGTAGATCTTCAGAACTACATGAGCTTGCAAAAGATAAGGATGCTAATGATCTGTCAGCAGCTGGTGGACATGATGAGAAGACCATGGCTAGCGTCGATAGAAAGGGCGCTTATCAGGAAGAGAGTATACTAAATCGTCTTTACTATTCTTTGAGAGGATACTCCGGAGAGCGAGAAGAATATAGAACTGGCATGCGTGCCGCACGTGAAATTAAGTATAGTATGGATCCAATGATGCTGACAACAGAATTACGGAAGTCTCCTACTAAAGATGATATGGTTCCTATTGCGGACATACTTGGTGATCCTACTCAGAGCAAGAATCCTATGATTGCTTGGGTGGCTGGACAGGCCAAACAGCAGGAATCTCGTATGGCGTTCTATATCAAGGCTGCAACTGAATATTTGGATAAGAATATTGGATGGACAAAAGCGGATAAGGCGGCTAATAGAGAATTGCTTCATCATATGCATAATATCAGAAAGTCTAATGATCCTAGGATCTTAGAGGCTGCCAAACATATTAGAGCAGTAGAAGATGATATCGCTAGTATGTTTGACTTAGAGAAGCGTGGCCTATATCGAAAGGACCACTTTGGTTTGATCATTGATAGAGAAAAGGCGTGGAATTTCTTTAGTCAACCTATAGCCTTGGCTAATGACTTCGGTGAGCTACCTGCTAGAGTTCAGGCAGCAATAACTGCATCTAACTGGCCTAGGGCTAAATATCTGGCTGACAAATTCAAATCTTGGGAAAAGGTTCCTAAAGATGATAAGGCTTGGATTGAAGACACAGTATTCCCATGGGGCGGCATATTCGGAGATTGGATGAAGGCTCCTGCTTTCATGCAGAAGATGCTGCCTAAAGAGAAGTGGGTAAAGTTCTTCCAAGAAAGAAAGTCCAATCTAGAATTCTTAGCGAAAGAGGATGTATGGGACAGCATGATGATTTATCTGCATACAGCCGTTAGGGGCGGTATGTGGAATGATTACCTAGCTCAGGTTCGTCCAGTGATTAATCAACTGGCATTCGCAACGAAACCTGGATCAGTTCGACATTATTTAGAAAACTATGTTAAGAAGTTAGTATATCCTGATACTGGATTTTTGGATAGTAAATGGAATTCATTGGTAGGGTATATCAACTCACAAGTATTACAAGCTGATATACTACCATATTTTATGCCACGTAAAGCAGCTGCTGTATATGGAAAGGCACTATATCGAGGTTCATTAGGACCGGATACAGCTATTCGAAATTTAACTCAAACTCTACATACATGGGCAAATTCTGGAACCCTGCCAGCCCTTACTGGCATTAGAGATTATCTCTATGGAGCTAGTATGGAGAAGGTAGGTAAAATAGGTCTAGGCAAAGGAGCACCTGAGAAGTTCAGAGATTTCAAAAAGAATTATGATGTAGTGGATGAGTTCTTAGGGATGCATTTAGATAAATACTATAAGAGTTCACCTGATGCGTGGGATAGAGTGAAGTGGGCTGGAAATTTGGTAACAAAGGTGGCCCTATTCCCAATGCATCTTACAGAGAATATCAATAAAGGCATTGCCTATATGGCAGGTTTGCAAGAAGGTATAGATAAGGGATTAGACTTTACTACTGCCAATCTCATTGGGATGAGTAAGGCATCCAAATTCCAGAATTTTAACCTTCAGATGTCTGAGGCCCAATGGTTCGGTATGAATAAAATGATGGAATCTCAATATGGGTATACCACGACTCATACTTCACCTTATCTGCAAAGTGTGGGCATGAAGTTCTTTACTCCATTTTGGTCATTCCCAATTAAAACTTTTCAGTTCCTTAGTAATGGTATAAAGGAAAGCTTTATAGCAGAAGACAATGCCAGATTAGTTAGATTTATTGCTCTAGGTGGATTTATGGCCACCGCCCCTGCAGTTTTAGCTGAGATGTTTGGTATTGATGCATCCGCTATTTGGGGCAAGGGTGCTTTGCCTTTCCAAATCTATCCTGCCTGGTTAAAGGGCATGTCTGACGTATATACCTCATTAGGTGGAAAGGATGCTAGTCATTTAGATCAGGAGAGGGCCCAGAGGGCTGCTAAAGATATTATAGGAATGTTTACAGTTCCTGAATGGAGATGGGGAAAGAAAGTAGTTAAGAATATTGAGGACTTACAGAGAGGCTATGAAACTTGGGGACCTGGAGAACATCCGTTCAACTCAATTAATATTGGATCAGTACTTGCTAAATTAACTGGATGGCCTCTATATGAAACCAAAGAAGCTCGTGATATGCTTAAAGATCTTCGAGATGAAGAAATGAAAGTGTATGATAAGCATCAATATGTCAAGAAGATTGCAGATGTCATGGAAAAGGGTAAGCCTAATTCTATGGATGAGGCCAGAAAGATTATTGAAGAAGCATCGGCTGAGGGACTGCGTATTAGACCGCAGGATATCATGAGCTATCGTAGAATGAAACAGATTGATATATACACCTACAAGTTGACTAGGGGACAGAAGGCCATTAGGACAGGAGTATGGGGTGAAAGACTTAGGGAAGCCAGAGAGAAGTACCTACATGAGAAGAAATATGGTACTAGGCCTCAATGGTCGGCTCCAAAACAAACTGAAGAAGGAGAAGAGGAATGAACGTATTTTTGATTAGTCGATACGGCGAAAGCACACGCTTAGCGGAGCTTCTTCAGGAAGAGGGTCACAATGTAGAGACCTTCATTAAAGAACGTCCGTATAAGAAAGTAGGGTCAGGGATTCTTACAACTATCTCTGATCCTGGAGTTGCAGCGATACATGGAGATCTAACGATTGTTGATGACATTGGATCAGGAGCCTTTGTGGATAAGGCTAAGAAGATGGGGAAGAGGGTTATAGGGTCGGGAATGGGCATGGAGAATTTCCTATCAGATTTAACTATGCAGATAGAAGTCCTTACCTCATTGAAGATGAAGTTGGCTACAGAAAAGACTGAGGGGAAGTACGCAGTAGTAGGAGCATGGTTCGATGGGGAAAACTTCGTAAAGCCCATCCTTGTTGGTACTAAGTATACTAAAGCAGCAGCTGGTGATATAGGACCAATAACCAAGGGAATGGGAGCTTGTGTTAAGTTCACTATGAAATCTAAGTTGTTCCATGAGACACTATTAAAACTTGCATCATTTTTAAGATCAGTTAACTTTGTAGGATTCATTAATTGTGATTGTTTAATCAATAATGATACAGTGCACATAAAGTCTATAAGTACTTCTTTAGGGTTTCTAATCGGAGCAATATTGCCCGACATGTTTCTTAATCCAATAGGAGAATTCTTAAAGGCACTATATGAAAAGAAATGTAGAACTGTTCCAGTAAAGGTGGATAGGATACATTTAGGAGTCTCAGCCATACTACTCCCTTGGGGTAGGGCCAATGAGAGATTAGTGGTAGTCAATACACCAGTGTTTATTCCTATCGGAGTATCAAAGCATAAAGATTATATTCTCGAACGTGGAGATGGCTTGATCGGATTAGTAATTGGACATGGATCCTCTCCAACTGAGGCAAGAAATATTGCCTATAGAGAAATTAAGAAAGTAAGGAATGAGACTCTATTGTATAGAAATGATATAGAAAATGATAATCAATTTAATATATTAGAGCATCTAGGGTGGTGGAAATAATGGCAAATCCATACTCAGGTGCGTATGATCCATATAAGGCTGCACAGCAAGGATATCAATTACCATATGCTGGTGGAGAACCAAAGTATCAGCAAATGCAGAATATGTATCCAGGTTACGGTCAGTATAACTATGGAAATATTCCAAGTAGTTATCAAACTATGCAGGGTATGTATGGGTATGGACAGCAACAGCCACAACAGCCCACTAATCAAGATCCATATAGTAGATATGGGCCCTATGCTGGGGCATACAATTTTCCTGAACAAGAACCAAAAGCACCATTCAACTATGCTAAACTGGGACAGAATGTCGGTACGTTAGCAGGTCAATTAGGGGCTCCAGATTTAGGAGCCGCATATACTAGTCCACAGAGCATGAATGCGCTTTTAAGTTCAATGGCCTTAGCTATGCCACAGGAATATCAAAAGTATGGATTTGGTGCTGCTGGACTTGGA
>Ga0214473_10004462_pt1 | contig 16824 bp, 9 predicted proteins | sample RVTome_7_FD_203509 | JGI IMG/M metagenome (GOLD analysis project Ga0214473, IMG submission 203509) | Soil microbial communities from uranium-contaminated site in the Upper Colorado River Basin, Wyoming, United States - RVT98D197 | ecosystem: Environmental > Terrestrial > Soil > Contaminated >... | reverse complement strand
CTTATTACCTTATTTTCAAACAACGTATATTTATTTTTTCTAAATGATAAATCAATTTCAAAGAGCATACAAAGAAAAAGTTGAAAAGGAAAAAGATCCTCTTGGGAAAAGACCGGATTGGCTGAAAGTAAAACTTCCTAGTGGCGATAATTATTCTGATGTGAAGACCTTGATGAGGAAACAGAAGCTTCATACAGTTTGTGAGGAAGCCAAATGTCCAAATATTGCCGAATGCTGGAATCATCGCACCGCAACTTTTATGATCTTAGGTGATACCTGTACAAGAAGCTGTGGCTTTTGTAATGTGAAATTGGGAATTCCAAACAAGCTTGATTTGGACGAACCAAAACGAGTTGCCGAATCGGTGGAGGAGCTTAACTTAAGACATGTAGTTATCACATCAGTCAATCGTGATGAGCTTGAAGACGGCGGTGCTTCTATTTTTACAGAAACAATTAGGTTGATCAGAGCTAGTATGCCTGAAACGACTATTGAAATTTTAATTCCGGATTTTAAGGGAAGCGAAGATTCATTTGAGATTATTATGCAAAATCCTCCTGATATTTTGAATCATAATCTTGAAACTGTTCCGCGATTATATTCGGTTGTTCGTCCACAAGCAAAATACTTGAGAAGTTTAAAATTGATAAATTGGTTTAAGCAAAAAGGTTTGAAAACTAAAAGCGGAATAATGGTAGGAATAGGTGAAACTACTGATGAAATTATTTTACTGTTACAAGATTTAGTCTCCGCAGGTTGTGATATTCTTACTATCGGACAGTATCTTCAACCAACGAAAGTGCATTTACCAGTTGACAGATTCGTGACTCCGGATGAATTTGACTTTTACAAAGTTGAAGGATTGAAAATGGGATTTAAGATAGTTGAATCTTCACCGCTTGTTCGCAGTTCTTATCATGCTGACGAACATGCGAGGGCATTTTTCTAATTGTATGACTGATTAAGTAATGCTAGTTTAGTAAAAAGTATTCACAGATTATTTTTATTTCAATAAGTTATCATCTATTTCTTAAATGAGTAAAGCTCTTTTTACTTTCAATTCATTTTGCCTATTTTCTTTTCTAATAGTGAGTTATGCACAAACGAATAGAGAACAATTTGCTAAAGCACTTGCTGATGATAGCCGGTACACGAACGCAGGAAATATCGGACTTTCTGTTACAAACTTTGGAATGTACGGTAGCGGTTGGGTAAATTGGCCAAGCGTTCCTTCATGTGAGTATCCGCTAAGCAGCGGGATTGAACATTTGTTTGCTGGAGGATTGTGGGTAGGAGGGTTCATTCAAGGGGATCCTAATCCTCATGTTACAACTGCTGCTGTTGATGCTGCCACGATCAGTTCAAATAGAGGTGGGGGATTTGAGTTTACGAATTCTCAATCAGACAATATTGTTGAACGATCCAGTCTTCTTGATTCTAGGTTTTATAATCCAGATGCGATTTCACATCAGGATTTTACAATGAATTTTTCAGATACAAATACAATATATTTGAGTGGACAACTTATTCCTGAGCATGTTCCAATGGACTTAGCTGTCCATCAGGAAACTTATTCCTGGAATTTTCCCTTTGCAGATTTTTTTGTAATTCTAAATTTTACAATCAAAAATGTTTCCAGTAAGTATCTTGATAGCGTTTACGTAGGATTATGGACTGATGCTGTAGTGAGAAATACGAAAATCACAGGCAGACCTTCGGGTTCAGCCTTTTATTTACATGGTGGTAATGGTTATATAGATTCTCTTGCAATGGCTTATGAGTTTGATGTTAATGGCGATCCTGGTTTTACAGATAGTTATGTTGGCGTCATGTATCTTGGTTCAACACCGAATATTAAAAATTTTTTTGTGTCTGGAAACAATGATACTTTGCCCGCGACAAATTTCAATACATGGACGCATAGCAACACAACTGATCCCAACTTTTTTGCACCACAAGATGATCCCGCCCGATATCGTAAAATGCAAGGTTACTTCGGAAGTAACAGCAGATATGGAGATGGTATAGATCCTGCGTCATTAAAAGCAGCATCAAACCGTTCAATTACCATCACACGTGGGTACTATCGAAATATCGCTCCTGGGGATTCGGTGAACGTTGTATTTGCGATAGTATGTGCAAAAAAAAATGGCACCGATCCTGCCTCCCTTGATAATGAAGAACAAAGAATTAATTTAATTGGTAATGCTGACTGGGCATTGCGAGCTTATCACGGAAATGATAAAAACCGAAATGGTGTAATTGATCCCGGTGAAGATATTTTTGGCGACGGTAAAATACATCGTTATATTCTCCCGGCTCCACCAAATTCTCCTGTTGTTAAAGTTATTCCGGAAAATAATAAGGCCACAATTTATTGGGATAAGCGGGCAGAAGATTCGGTTGATCCTATATCAGGGATTAAAGATTTTGCTGGATACAGGGTTTATCGAACACAATCCGGTTTCGATATGACAGAGAATCAAGATATTCTAAATTCTTTAGTCCTGATGACTCAGGTTGATAGTGCTGGTTCGACAGGTTTTAATACGGGATTTAGTTCTGTCGAACTTGCTCAACCCGTTACATTTCCCAATGATCCTACTAACTATTATTACAAAGTTGAAATTCCAAATCTTTTAAACGGGTGGCAATATCTATTTACCGTAACCGCATTCGATAAAGGTGATCCACCGAATAATTTAGATCCATTGGAATCAAGTCTTCTTGTAAATGTAAAAAGAATTTTACCGGGTACTCCTTCTAACGAAAACGATGATGCAGAAATAGCAGTTTATCCTAATCCTTATTATGGAAATGCGATATGGGATGGTTCTTCCGAAAGATTAAGAAAAATATATTTTTTTAATCTTCCTTCGGAATGTGAAATTACTGTATACACACTTGCAGGTGATATTGTAAAAAGGATGGATCACAATTTGGAACAAAATGGAAGTGATATTAGATGGTTTGAGCAGTATGCCGGAGATGGTAAACAGCAATTTTCCGGCGGAGAACATGCTTGGGATCTTATTACAGATAACGATCAGGCTATTGCTACTGGGCTTTATTTATTCTCGGTAAAAAATAACAGAACGGGCAACATTAAAATCGGCAAATTTTTAGTTATTAAATAAATTAAACTTAGGAGAACAAAATGAAAATTAAATTGTTTCTGATTTTTTTCGTAATGTTTGCGAGATTTATACCTTCACAAACATATCCTCTCGTGACCTTACATGATATTAATTATATTTCAGATCCATCCACCTTACCAAATTTTCCTCCTTCACCTTTAGCAGGAGATACCGTTCGTGTAAGAGGTGTTGTTACAGTTCGTACTCTCGTTGGTTCTGCTCAGCCGGGAGTTGGTGACAGAAGGCCTGTTATTTGGGTCGGTTCCGGTTGGTCATGTTACATTCAAGATAAGGATAATCCTGAGTGGGGCGGGATTCAGGTTTATCAGGTAGATAGTACAAGTGCTGCAGCACAACAAACATTACTCGACCTTGCAGACACAGCAAGAGTTTATGAATTCACAGGAATTGTATCACCCTATTTTCAAAATACTGAGTTAGTGCTTATAACAAGTCCTAACCCCATTCCCATAGAAGAAATTGAAGTTTTACCTAAAAGACCTAATCCGATACCGTTGACAATTGATAGCTTATTTTCAACTTCAACAACCGGTAATTATTTGATGCGAAAGTATATTGGAACTTATGTTGAATTCAAAGCTGATGCCAATCATAATCTAATAACTTCCGATAGAGTTACCGGAACAGGGTCAACTTCAGGAAATTTTAGATTAAACGATGGAACAGATAAGTCTATGATGATCTATGCACAGTCAACTTATTTCAAAATGAATTCGAGTGGAATAAGACCAAGTTATCAATCCCCGGTTAATGGTACATATCTTTCATATATCCGCGGGATTGTAACACAGAGATCTGATGCTATTGCAGGAGTTTTGTATTGGTTAGTACCATTGTATCCCGATGATTTGGGTTCAGCATTGGTTATACCGCCATCGATTTCAAATGTGGTTCGGGATCTTCCGGTAGTTGCACCCAACCAAGCTGTCACAGTTACTTGCATTGCGAAAGGTGTTCAAGCTAATATTCAAAATGTTAAATTATTTTATAGAATTAATAATGGCTCATCGGATTCAATTAGTATGACTAATTCAAGTGCGGATATTTATTCAGGCACAATTCTAGGGATCGGTTTAGATTCTGCCTTGGTTGATTATTATGTTAAAGCAACAGATATGAATGGAACGAGCATTACTAATCCTTCCAATTTAAGCACAAGCCGCTATTTTTATTTTGTATTGAACCGACCAATTACAATCAGGGAAGTTCAATATTCACCATTCGGAAATGGATTAAGTGCTTTCTATAATTATTCAGTAACTGTTTCCGGTGTTGTCACTGCTGATACTGCAGGAAGATATTCAAGCGCGGGTAATGGTGCACCAAGCAGTTCAAACAGAGTTATTATTCAAAATGGAGAATCAACTTGGAGTGGAATATGGTTAAATGCTGCTAATACCAGCCAAGATATTTATGGACTAAAAAAAGGTGATAATGTCACGGTCACCGGTGTAATTAAAGAAGATTTTGATGTTACAAGAATCGATAGCATATCTGCTCTTACTATCAATTCTTCAGGTAATCCGTTGCCTAATCCACAAGTTGTAACTACCGGCAGCATTGATAGTTTAGCTTCAAATATAGTTGCTGCTGAACAATGGGAATCTGTACTGATTAAATTTGAAAACGTAAAGATAACTGATGTAAATGCTGATGGTAATCCTGGTCCAGATCAGGGCTCCGGTGGTAATCGGAATTTTGGAGAAATAGCTGTAAATGATGGTTCAAAAAGTGTTCGCGTGGATCTTCAAGATGGAAATCATTTGTATCATAATATGTGGGATGCATCATTAGCAGGTAATCCATCATTCGTGAGTGTTGATAGTGGTGCCACTTTTACCAGCTTATCTGGCTATTTATATTTCTCATTCAGCTTTTACAAATTAATCCCCCGAATGGGAGCAGATTTTGTTGGTTATACTCCACCGGTTGGAATTGGTGATGTAGATAATAGTATTCCCGATAAATTTGTTGTTGAACAGAACTACCCTAACCCCTTTAATCCTTCTACAGTTATTTCTTACTCACTTCCTAAAAAAGGATTGGTGAATATTAAAATTTATAATTCACTTGGTCAGGAAATTGCGACACTTGTTGATGCTGTGCAGAGTGCCGGTATTCATAAAGTAAACTTTAATGCATCAAAACTCTCCTCAGGAGTTTATTTCTATCAAGTTATGTCGGAAAATTTCACCCAAGTAAAGAAAATGATGCTTATGAAATAGAGGCATCATGAATAATCCGGTATGCAAATGATCTATTTGGGTTTTTAGAGAATTATTTGGGCGACCTATAAAATATTTTTTAGGTGAATTCATTTTGGATACGAAAAAAATAATAGCACTATTTAATGGTACTTGTTTGGGCAGAAAAAACAATTGGATCTTCATATTGTTTTTAGCTGTATATACTGCTGTTGTTTTTATCTCATGTTATGAGGAAATGCCAAATAATCCCGTTGGAAATAAACCACCAAACACTCAAATATTTTTAGATCCTGACAGCAGCATTTCAAAACAGCCAAGCAAAATAAAAATCCATTGGACAGGCGATGATCCCGATGGAATTATAGTTGGATTTTATTTTTCTTTTGATGGCATAAACTGGACCTTTACTACAAAGAATGACAGCTTATTTGAGTTGAAGATTGGTGCTGTTGATACTGTATATAGTTTTAGAGTAGTGGCGGTGGATAATGCTGGTAATGATAATTATGATGCTCAAGTGAATCAGAACAGCATAAATTTTGGTCCGGAGCCGTTCACAGATAAGAATGGAAACCATCAATGGGATGTGGGTGAAAAATATATTGATATCGGGTCAATTGATCCTAATCCGGCAATTTTAACTCTCCCAATAAAGAATTCCGCTCCCGTAATATCATGGAATATTCTATCTACAATTCCCGACTCATGCTTTCCGGCAATGTCTTTCAGGTGGAATGTTACCGATCTTGATGGAGAAGAAACAATCACGAATATCAAGATCGCTTTAAATGATACTATAAATTCAGTTCTAATAAATGGTGCAATTAGAACAATTACGATAAGAACAAAGGATTTTACTAATAGTTTTCCTCTTATGGATATTCTGATTGATGGAAATCCAAACAATATGGCACCAGTGAAGCTTCCAGGATTAGTCTTTAACAATAACAACAAGTTTTTTGTACAAGCTGAGGATATTTCAGGTGCGAAATCTGATTGGATTTCATTACCTGATACATCTCATAATTGGTTTGTTAAAAAACCCAAAGGTAAGTTTCTTATAGTTGATAATTACAAAATTGTCGATGATGCTGCTAGTTTCTATAATGCGATGATGGATAGCATTGGTTTAACAGCCAAATATGATGTACTCGATTTACAGACCGCAAAACTACCTTATCTAAATACCACTTTTCTTGAGACTAGTAAATTATTCAGTGGAGTTCTGTGGTATGCTGATAATGATCCTTCATTAGATGTAGCTAATGTTACTGTTCCAAACTATATCGAGGCAGGTGGAAAGATTTTCTTCTCAATGCAGTTTCCAAATACAATAGATCTTTCCCAAATTCAAGGATTTTTACCATTCATTGAAACTGATACAAGTTATTATGCATCTACTATTGGAGTTAATAAAACGATAGGTTCGCTGGATACTACTTTGTATCCCAATTTATTGACTAACCGTTCATTCGCCAGAGTGAGATCATTTGAACTTTCAAACATTGGTGTCACTCCTATTTACTATTTCCCAAATGGTGAACTTAATGGTTTTATAGGATTTGAAAGCAGCAGTAAAAATATTTTTTATATCGGTGCACCGCTGCAAAGAATAAATGGAATCCCTGGAAGTGTAAAGAATTTATTAATTCAAATTTTATTTCATGATTTTAATTTGACTCCTTAAAAAGAAATACAATTTTTTGTAACGGAAATCAGAATTTGATAATAGAATAAAAATATGATTGTAAAAAAATATTTTATATTGTTCCTGCTGATACCCGCTTATTTTCAGTTACTTGGACAAACTGGAAATATTTCAGGAAAAGTAAAAGATAGAAAATCAGGAGAAGAGTTACCTGGTGTTAATATCATTCTTAAAGGAACCTATTACGGAGCGGCCAGCGATTTTAACGGGAACTATAACATAAAAGGTATCAATCCCGGAACATATAATATGGAAGTTTCATTCATTGGTTACAAGACTATTCAATATACAGGAACAGTTATTGAAACCGGGAAAACGAAACAGATTGATATCGAACTTGAAGAATCCGTTTTAACTTTAGGCCAAGATGTAGTGATAGTTGGAGAAAAACCATTACTTGATGTAGAGGAGACTCAAAGTAAAAGAACAATTTCGAGGGATGAAATTGAAGTTGCCGCACTTGAAAATATTAATGATATCGTTACCCAACAAGCGGGTGTTGTACAATCTGATAATGAAATACACATTCGTGGTGGACGATCATACGAAAACGCTTTTTTGCTGGATGGAGTTTCTGTACAGGATCCATTAGCCGGAACAGGATTCGGACTTCAACTTTCTGCAAACGCAATTGAAGAAGTTGAAGTTATTACTGGTGGTTATAATGCTGAATTTGGACAAGCTACTTCCGGTGTGGTGAATGTAAGAACTAGAGAGGGAGGAAGATCGTATCATGCTTTTATTTCCTACAAGAGAGATAATTTGGGGAACCTCGATTCTTACAATACATTTAATACTGATATTGCTGAAGGGAATTTAAGCGGTCCCGAACCAATAACTACTTATCTTTTACCAGCACTCGATATTCAGATTCCCGGAGAAATCAGTTTCTTCGGTAATTTCTATATGGGTTTGACAGATGGGATAATACAAGGACGTTATAAAGCAAGTGCCAATCAGGTTTACTCCTCAATTTTTGGCGGGACTAAATTTGCTCCTCGTGCTGAGAATAATTGGTTTTGGCTTGGTAAATTAACCTATAAAGTCTCACCCACATTTAAATTGCAATATTCGTTTAACCAGTCAGTAAATATTAATCAGAATTCACAATCGTTGCAATCGAATCTTGAATATGTCGAACTAAGTCCGGGATTTCAGTACAATTTTAGGAATATACTTGACAGCGCAAATACATACACGCATAATAATGTTTATCAGACGCTAACCTTAACTCATACTCTGAATCCTAAAACATTTTATGAGTTGAAATTAAATTATTTATCTGCAAACTTACGAGCGGATGCAAACGGTAAGCAATGGTATCAGTACAACGAACCAAAAGATATAGCTAATTTCCCGATTGAATATCACCACACGAATCGTGATACGATTGGTGTAATTCCCGGTGATGGTTTCTGGGATATCGGCAATCCATCTATATGGCATGATCATTATGTACAAGAGTTTTCTATTAGAGGAGATATAACAAGTTTCTTTGATGAAAAAAATAAATTCAAAGCAGGATTTGATTTCCAATTTCAAGAGATGCAATCCATTGATATTTCCCAGCCCTGGATCGGAGAACTTGGTTTGAATAACGATATCTATAAAGTTAATCCAGCAAAAGGAGCTTTCTATGTCCAGGATAATATTAATTTCAGCGGGATGATCTTGAACTTCGGCGTAAGACTCGATTATTGGTTCCCCGGCAAATATGTTGATGATGCAGTTGAAAATCCTGAAGTAATAACAATACCTCAGGAAGTAAGAGACAGCTATAAGGAAAATTCTTTTGGTTGGTTTGGAAACAGAAGATATAAAGCAAGATTAAGTCCAAGACTTGGAATATCACATCCTGTTTCAGATAAACAAACCTTGTTTTTCTCTTATGGGCATTTCAGTAAATGGCCTAAACCGCAATTTGTTTATGCAAAGCTTAATCCTTTCAGTGCGCAATCATCCTTCCAGAAGTTTGGTAATCCAAATTTAAATCCCGAAACAACGGTTGCTTACGAATTAGGGTTGAGAACGCAGTTTTCAAATGATGACGTTTTGACGGTTACAACTTATTACAGAGACATTTTTGACTATGTAAGCACAAGGTCTGCAAGAATAACATCTGTTCGACTTGCTTCGCAAAGCTTCACCACCTATGTAAACTCAGATTATGCACGTTCCCGTGGAGTCGAAATTGAGTATAAGAAAAGAATAGGTAAGTGGTTCTCCGGTTCGGCTAATTTTTCTTACTCAATCATTACGGGAAAAAGCAGTTCACCGGATGAAGGTATTCTTGTTTTAAGAGGCGATATAAACGAGTCAGTTAAAGAATTGTATATGGCTTGGGATCGTCCATTTAATGCTTCTATATCTGCGAATTTTTATGTTGAAAAAGATAATGCATTGTTTGGATTTGGTAATGGAATTCTTGATGATTACAACTTATATTTTAGAGGACAATTTCAGTCTGGCAGGAGATATACACCGGTTGTATACACAGGAGCAAATCCTGAAACAGGCAGTCCCGAATATGAAACTAGCAGATATGATCGCAACAGCAAAATTGGGGACAATTGGTTTTGGATAGACTTGAATTTTGAAAAGTATTTTTCATACGACCAACTGAAATTCTCAGTTTTTCTTGAAGTAAGTAATCTGCTTGATACAAAGAATTCAGCAATCATAAATCCGGTCACGGGTAAAGCTTATGAAAATGGTGATCCCACTCCGTTGGGTTGGAATGACCCTTTGTATCCCGATCTTCAACTACCTATTTCACCTTATCCATTTAACCCGGCTCGTTACCTTACTCGAAGAAATATTAAGTTTGGCGTGAGTGTGAGGTTTTAATGAAAAGCAATGTACCGTTAATAATCGTAATACTTTTTTTGTATAATTTTTCCGAATCTTCTGCTCAGCTATTTCCAACTCTAGGAGGACAGCGAGCTGGAATTTCTACGGCGCAATTTTTAAAGATAGGTGTTGGTGGAAGATCATCTGCGATGGGTGAATCATTTATTGCAGTGGCTAATGATGCTTCAGCACTTTACTGGAATCCGGCAGGTTTAGTGCAATTTGATCAGCATCAAGTTATCTTCTCTCATAACCAGTGGGTAAGTGATATTAGCCATGATTTTTTTGGAGCGGTTTATCACTTGGATGATGAAAATTCAATTGGGGCTTCGCTTACCTCACTATCAATGATAGATATGCCTGTTAGGACAGAATTTGCACCGTTTGGAACAGGAGAATATTTTGGTTTTAGCGATGTCGCAATTGCAGTAACCTACTCTAGGAAAATGACAGACAAATTCAGTTTTGGCGGAACTATAAGATATATCGAAGAAACTCTTGACAAACTTAAGATGCGCGGAGTAATGATAGATCTTGGAACTTTCTACTGGACAGGATTAGGTTCATCGAGATTCGCTGTATCAGTAACCAATTTTGGAAATAACCTCGCCCCTGACGGTGAAGTTGTTCTTATTGGAAAAAGAAAAAAATCGGAATGGCAGTCATTTGCACCCCCTACGATGTTCAGGATTGGTTTTGCTTTCGAACCTTACGAAAGTGACGAACACTCAGTTACAACATCAATTCAATTAAATCATCCAAATGACAATAGTGAAAATGTCGCTACCGGATTTGAATACAATTGGAATAAAATGCTTTACCTAAGGGGAGGTTATAAATTTAATGTTGATGAACAAGATTTCTCATTCGGAGTTGGATTGAATATTCCAATAAACTTTGCCATGTGTAATCTTGATTACGCCTATTCCAATTTTGCAAGATTAGGTTCCGCCCATAGATTTTCAATTATTCTTGGTTTGTAATAAGGGACAAAGATTCATTTCCGCTAAAAGTTATACGATATATGAAAAGCAAATAATTACAATGAAACAAATAAAAAATATCTTCATAATAATTTTTTCAATTATAATGCTTGCTGGTTGTTCTGATAAATTCGATATCAATCAGTTTGACAAGTATTCAAAAAATGTAAATATCGGCGGAGATACACTTTACATAAAATCGGGCGAACCATGGGGAGGATTTAATAATCCTCAGGCAGTTCTGATGGGTCGAGAACCCTTTCTTTATGTTTGCGATACCGATAATAACAGAATCGTGATGTTAGATATTACAGGAGCTGTCCATGGCGTCTTGCCCATTAAAAGACCCGTTGCGATTTCCCAGGATTACAAATTAAACCTTATTGTTTGTGCGGAATTCGATACTGCAAATATTACGTACAATGCGGTCTATAAAGTAGATCTATTTTCTGTAGGTCATAGAATTGAAAATGCACCTGTTACCAGAATACTGCCTATTAGAGATGCCGACTATAATACTCAACGAAGATATACTGCTGTTACAGTGTTTTATGATAACTCATTCTTTATCGCGAGAACGGGACCGAATAATACAAGTGTTTCAAATCCTGATAACTCAATATTCAAAATTGCACCAAAAAAATTAGCTGCTGGTGGAGATATACTTGTTCCCTCTGATGGGGATACACTTACAATTGGAAGAGTTCCATTTATTGACCCACTTAGCCAGGGATTGATTTCGGCGAACGGAATAAATTGCATGAGTGCTTTCCCCCAAAAGAATATGGATTTTATTGCGACTCTTTCGGGGGAATCAAGTTTTAAGGCGCAGTGGTTTCACTTTTTTTCTTCTGGAATTGAAGAGAAATACGTGAGTCAGTTTGATCCGAGAGATGGAATGGAATTTGTGAAACCAAATAGATTCCTTAATCCTCGTGGAGCATGTCTAGATCCTTCTTCCGGTAATATCTTCGTGGCTGATGCTGGAAAAGACAGCATATTTAAATTTAATTCATCCGGTGATGAGCTTCAATCATTTGGAGGCAGTTCGGTATTTAAAAATCCTAATGCAGTAGCATTTTTCGATAAAATTTTATACGTGTTGGACTCAGAGCGAAACCAAATTTTAAGATTTATTTTATCAACCGATTTGAGGTAATTCAACTTAGATTAAAATTAGTTTTCTCAATTAAAATCTTTTCAAATATCAAAAATTTTCTTCTTTCATTATCCGCATTAAGGTCAAAATGATTTTAAAAAATTTATTATTAAGCACTTTATTATTTTTTACTCCATTTCTTTTTTCTCAGACAGCAAATCATCTTGTTGTAAGTGAAATACTCATTGATGGTATTAATGAATCTTCGGCCTCGACCAATGATGAGTTTGTGGAATTTTATAATCCTACTTCTGACCCTATTGACGTAAGCAATTGGAGCATTGCTTATAGAAGTGCATCTGGCACAACTTTCAATACGAAATATACATTCCCTTCCGGCACGTTAATTCAACCGCATAAATATTATCTTTTTGGCGGAGGTGGGGTAATCAGCAGAGACAATTCATCTGAATCTCAACTTCTCGGGTTTGGCAATACTGGTGGTGGTTTGTTTCTAAGAAATTCAACAGGCAATATTATTGATTTGATTGGATGGGGATCGGCAGCATCTGGAAATTACGAAGGTACCGTGGCAGTTAAACCTGCACAAGGAATTGCTATTGAGAGAAAAGTAAATAGCTTTTCCAATACGTCATCAATGGGAATAGGCGGAGCAGATGAGCTTGAAGGGAACGGTTTTGATTCTGATAATAACGCAACTGATTTTGTACAACGAACAACTCCACAACTGCAGAATTCTTCAAGTCCAGCTGAACCGACGATAGATACTGGCGGAAATGGAACCGGCAACGTATCTGTTTTTCCCAACGTACTTGATGTATCAGAATTAATTGATCTTATGTTTAAAATTGATGGAGACGGCACGCATACGCTCGATAGTTTACTAATTGTTATTCCCTCATCGTCTGGTTGGATATGGAGCAGCAGCATATCTGATGTAATAATTAGCGGAGGAGCTGCAGTTTCACATACCGTTTCAATAGAAGGTGATACAATCTACATCGGTTCAGTGACCGTAACATCTATTGATTCCTTAATTGTGAAAATTTTAGATGTTACTTCTCCATCAAATTCAGGTTACACGGATTTTCATATCAGTACAGCATTATCAAGGGGAACTCCGTTGCCGGTTTCTCCTTTACCAAGAGTAAATGTTTTAAAGGTTGTTCCGATTGTTGATGTTCATATAAATGATGCTTTGGGTGTTCCGGTTTCACCATATGGATTGGGAACTGCTGCAACGATAACCGGGATTATAACTGCTGATTTCAATAATACCAGAACAGATGTTTATGTTCAGGATGAAACAGCAGGAATAAATCTATTCAGCTTTTCAAGATATTTTGACTATCTAGTAGGCGATAGCGTTACAGTTACAGGAACAATTTTACAATTTAGAGGATTAACAGAAATTTCTCCTGACTCCGCCTTATTTTTTATTCATTCGCATGGAAACAAAGTTCCAGAACCAATGGTACTTACAGCCGCTCAAGTAAATCAAACATTTAACATGGCAAACTATACCGAACCAAATGAGGGCAGATTGGTAAGGTTAGATGGTGTTACTTACAATTCATCCGATCAAATGCTAACAGATGAAACCGGAATCACAGGAGCTTATTTTGGTAATCTAACATCGCCAGGCGGAACGTTTGATATTATTGGTATATTAAAGCAGTATAAACCTGGTATGGGAACACCTACACCGCCATTCACATCGGATTATGAAATTAATGTCCGTACACAAGCAGATGTGATAGTTAGACCTGGTCCTAACTTTGTTGGTAAACCGATAGAAAAAAATATTCGACCGGATTCAATTACAATTTCGTTTAAAACTTCAGTTCCTTCAGAAGCTGTGGTCAAATTTGGTAAGACATCAAGTTATACAGATTCAATAGTTGTCTTAAGTTTGAATACAGATCATTCAGTTATTCTTTCCGGTTTGTGGCCTGCTGTAGTTTATCATTATCAAGTAGCTGTATCGGATTCCTCGGGGACAAACTTTACAGGTGATGCAATATTCTCAACTGCATCTCCATATAGTTCTTCTGGAGTTGTAAATGTTTTTTTCAATAAGTCTGTTGATACATCAGTTTCTCTTGGTGAAAGTGCACAAACAGTAAACCTTTCACAAAAATTTATAAACAGGATAAATGCTGCCCAATATTCGGTAGATGCTGCATTGTACAGTCTAAGCGGAGCAGTTGGAGCGAATGTTGCCAGTTCATTTATCAGTGCAAAAAACCGTGGGGTAAAAGTGCGAGTGATTGGAGAAAAAGATAATCAGAGCACAGCTCCCTGGAATACATTAAAAAGTAATGGTATTACAGTTATTGATGATGGCTTTGATGCTACTAATGCTGGCGCAGGATTGATGCATAATAAATTTGCTGTATTTGATTATCGTGATACTAGTAATTTTACAGATGATTGGATTTGGAGCGGTTCATGGAATGCGACAGATTCTGGAACTGATGCCGATGCGCAAAATTCTATTGAAATCCAGGATAAATCACTTGCAGGTGCTTACACATTAGAATTTAATGAAATGTGGGGAAGTGATTCAGATGTACCTAATTCATCTAATTCACGTTTCGGAATTCGCAAGACTAACAACACACCACATTTATTCAATATAGCTGAAACCCCAATCGAACTTTATTTTGATCCATCGGATCAGACTACAACTCATATTGGCGAAGCGTTAAACTCTGCAGAGTCTTCAATAAATATTGCAATGCTGACTTTTACAAAAGATGACCTTGCTCATATTTTAGTAAATCAGAAAAATGCAGGGAAAAAAGTAAGAGTAATTTTGGACAATAATACAGATAGTGGTAACGAGTTCAGTTATTTGCAAACCAATGGAGTTGACATTCATCTTAAAGGTAATGCTTTAACTGGATATTTACATCACAAATATGCAGTTATAGATGCCGAGACCAATTTAGAAAATCAAACAATAATTACAGGTTCACATAATTGGTCGAATGCAGCAGAAACAACAAATAATGAAAACACGTTAATCATTCACAGTAAAAGAATTGCTAATCTTTACTTGCAGGAGTTTAAGGCAAGATATTTAGAAGCTGGCGGCACTGATACGATCAGCATAATTACAAATATTGCAGATAATTATAATGATAAAGCACCAGTTCAATTTTATCTTTATCAAAACTATCCTAATCCATTTAATCCTACAACGAATATTGATTTTTCTATTCCACAAAAAAGCAAAGTTAATTTGAGCATTTATAATACTCTTGGCCAAATAGTTTCAACTCTGATAAATGAAGAAAAAGAAGCGGGAGTTTATCAGATAAAATTTGATGCCTCAACTTTATCTTCAGGAGTTTATTTCTATAAAATTTCCGCTGGAGAATTCAACCAAACCAAAAAGCTCATTTTGCTCAAGTAAATAAAGAAGGGTTTATTGAGAGATATAAAGATGAAAACAGTTGTAAATATGCTTTTAATAATGATTGGAATTAACTATGACATTTTTTCTCAACACTTACCGTTAGCCATAGGTAACGAATGGCATTATAATCAAGGACTCGGACCGGTTAGGCCAAATATTTCATTAGCCGTTGATACTATTACAATACATAATAAAAAATACTTCAAGATAGAGAGAAAAGACATATCAAATCCCTTTTTTGATGCAACAACTTATGATAGGATTGAAAGTGATAGTCTTTATTATAGAATTTATGGAGCTACTGAAGAATTGGTATTTAATTTCAATTGGCAGAATCATCAAGTTATCACTACACCTTGGATGTACGACACGACTTGTTTAATGATTGAGATAATCAGTAGGGATACATGCACAATTTGGGGAATAAATACAGAATATTTCTCCCCTAACACTGGATTCCTCTGCCCAGCAACCAGCACAGATACCGCCTGGGTTCTAAGTAGCTACTCATATTTGAAATATTTTGGTGCTTTGGATGCCAGTGATGGTCTTCTTATTGGAGCAAAAATTAATGGAGTAACTTATGGAAATTTACATCCCCCAATTCCCGTTGAATTAATGTCCTTTTCAAATGAAGTAATTGGAAACTCTGTAAAATTAAATTGGTCCACAACTACAGAGACTAATAACTATGGATTTGAGATTATGAGAAGTATTTTTCCAGATATCAATGAATCATTCAAAGTAGGTTTTGTAAAAGGTAGTGGAACAATATCTAAAAAAATTGATTATGAATTTTGGAATAAAAATTTGAGGCAGGGAGATTATAAATATCAGTTAATACAAATTGACTTCAATGGCACAAGAAAACAAATTGCAGAAACGGAAGCAAGGATAACGAATCCGAATAGTTATGCTTTATATCAAAACTATCCTAATCCATTTAATCCTACAACGAATATTGATTTTTCAATTCCACAAAAAAGCAAAGTCACTTTGAGCATTTATAATACTCTCGGTCAAATAGTTTCAACTCTTATAAATGAAGAAAAAGAAGCAGGAATTTATCAGCTAAAATTTAATGCCTCAACCTTATCTTCTGGAGTTTATTTCTATAAAATTTCCGCTGGAGAATTCAACCAAACCAAAAAGCTCATTTTGCTCAAGTAAATTATATGAATGATTTATTTGAAAATAGGGGAAGTATCGTTATTTTTAGCATTCAAAAATACAAATCGCTAAATATTCTAAGTTTTAAGGAAAATATATGCCCGAAGCAAAAGGTTTTATTAAACAAGTAATTGGTCCTGTAATAGATATTGAATTTGAAAACGGACACCTTCCCAAAATACTTAATGCAGTTAGAATTCCTCG
>Ga0214473_10004461_pt1 | contig 16828 bp, 16 predicted proteins | sample RVTome_7_FD_203509 | JGI IMG/M metagenome (GOLD analysis project Ga0214473, IMG submission 203509) | Soil microbial communities from uranium-contaminated site in the Upper Colorado River Basin, Wyoming, United States - RVT98D197 | ecosystem: Environmental > Terrestrial > Soil > Contaminated >... | reverse complement strand
CTGAAAATAGGGCTGTCAAAGCCGTAACCAGTTCAGGAAAAGAGGTACCAACGGCTATTAAAGTTAGCCCAATAATTATCTCTGGTAAGCCTAAAATTTGCGTTAAAGCAACACCACTTTGAACCAAAAACCTGGCTCCCAAAATTAAGAGAAAGGTCCCCAATAAAAATTTAAAAATAACTTTGGGATGGGTCTTGAGTTTATTCTCGACTAAGATAAAACTTTCCCCTGATTCTTTTAGGGCATACCAAAAAGTATAAGCTAAAAAAATAAAGGCAAGGGTAATTAAAATAATGCCGCCAATACGATTAATTCCCCCAAAAATTAAAAACCAAAGATAAACAAAAAGAACCAGGAGGAAAAGAATTAAGCTTCTTCTTCTCCCTCTTTGGCTTTGACCTTCATGCCCATGGCCGGCTAAAAGAATAATACCCAACAAAAGACCTAAGTTAACCAGACCGCTACCAACAACATTACCCAAAGCTAAAAAACTATGATTGGTGGCCGAAGCGAAGAGAGAAACTAAAGTTTCCGGCATCGTGGTGGCTAAGGCAACAAGGGTGGCGCCGATAACTATTTCTGGAAGGCGCAGAAGCTTAGACAAGGCAATAGAAGCAGTCAAGAAGAATCTCGCCCCCAAAAGAACTACGGCTAAACTGAACAAAAAAATAAAAAAGTCAGTCATGATTATTCCTTGATTTTAACATAAAAATAAATTTCGTTGTCTCAATTAAAAGGACGACCGCCAACCCCGCAGCCATGATTATTCCCCATTCAAAAATTCCTAAAGGAGTGGTCCTCAAAATAAAAGCCAAAGGAGGAAAATAAAAAGCAGAAGCGAGCAATAAAAAGCCGGCAATTACTGCCCCTAACAACCAGCGGTTATTGAAAAAATCGGTTTGCCAAACCGGCCGACGCAAAGAGCGGCAGGAAAAAACATAAAATAGAGAATTGGCGCCCAAAAGAGCAAAAGCCAGAGAACGAGCGTAAGTTAAATCCGCGGTTTTCTGCCAAACCCAAAAGAAAATTAGCAAAGTGGAAAGACCGGCAAAAAGACTGACTAAGGCAATTAAAGCCTTAATCTCAAAATTCAAAAGATTCTCCTTGGGATTTATGGGCTTCTCTTGCATTAATCCTTTACTCTTAGGATCAACCGTTAAAGCCAACGCCGGAAAGCCATCAGAAATTAAATTGATCCAAAGAAGCTGGCCAGCCATCAGAGGAAGGGGGGAATCCAAAAGCAAAGCGCCGAAAATAATAGTAATTCCGGCAAAGGCATCGCTTAAAAGATAAAGAATAATTTTTTGAAAATTGGCAAAAATTCCCCTACCTTCTTCTACTGCCGCTACAATTGTTTTAAAATTTGAATCCAGTAAAACCATATCCGCAGTTTCTTTAGCCACTTCGCTAGCCTCTTTAACAACAATTCCTACATCTGCCTTTTGCAAGGCTAAAGCGTCATTCACCCCATCGCCAGTCATAGCGACAACCTCCCCTTGAATTTTTAAGGCTTCAACAATCTTGAGTTTTTGAAAAGGATCAGCACGGGCAAAAAGAATAATTTGTCCAATTTTTTGACCTAATTCTTTAGCTGAAAGTCTTTCCAGCTCGCTCCCTTCCATCGTTTGTTCAAGGCCAATCTTAAGACCTAAGTTTCTCAACACCGCCATGGAAGTAATTAGGTAATCACCAGTAATAATCTTAATTTTAATCCCCGCTTTTTGACAAGCCTCAAGCGCCGTCTCCACGCTCGGTCTTACCGGATCCTCATATAAAAGAACTCCCAGCCAAGAAAGCTCTCTTAAGTCTTCACTTTTCACTTTGCGGATGCCTTGCCCCTTTTTATAGCCAAATCCCACCAGGCGCAGACCTTTTTGACCATATTCCTCAAACTTCTCTAGCCATTTTCGCTTCTCTTCTTCCGAAAACTGACATCTTTCCAAAATCACTTCAGGCGCCCCAGAAACAAAAAGAACCCCAGGGTGCAGAGTAGCAATCATCTTTGTTTTGGGCGAAAAAGGAATTTCATCCAATCGAGGATATTCTTCTAAAATATTTTTGATTTTTGATTTTTTTTCAGCCCATTCTTTCATGGCGAATTCCAAAGGATCACGAAGGTTATTGCAAAGAACAGCTGCTTTAATTAACCAATCCAGGTCTTCTGGTTGAGATTCAGCTTCAACTACCCGCATTTTTCCTTCGGTTAACGTCCCGGTTTTATCAACACAAATCGTCGTCACTGAACCTAAGGTTTCCGTTGCCATTAATCTTCTTACCAACGCCTTTTGTTTTAAAATTCTCTGCATCCCAATGGCTAAAACAACAGTCAAAGAAACAACTAACCCCTCAGGAATAGCGGCCACCGCCAAGGCAGCAGCCACCGCCAACATTTCTAAAAAGTCTTTACCGAGAATAACGCCGCTTAAGAAAACAAAAAGGGTCGTTCCGCCAAATAGAATGGCTAAAGCTTTAGCCAAGCCGGAGACTTTCTTCTCTAAAGGAGTAATCTCTTCCTTTTCTTCCAATCTTTCAGCAATCTTCCCTACCTTAGTTTCTCCACCAGTTTTGGTCACCTCCATTAATCCCCGACCAACAATAATAATCGTTGCCAGATAGCAATTATCTTGGACCTTTTTATAAACCGGGATAGCTTCCCCGGTTAAAATCGCTTCGTCCAAAGCCAAATCAGTCGCTTCCAGTAAAATCCCGTCGGCAGGAACCCGATCGCCAATCTCCAAAACCACCAAGTCTCCAGGCACAAGCTGACGGGCATCAATCGCCAACCGCTTGCCGTCGCGGATCACCCTTGCTTGGGGAACAAGAAGCTTTTTCAGGGCATAGACCGCATATTTAGCTTTTCTTTCTTGATAAAAGCCCAAAACAGTATTTAAAACTACGGCGATCAAAATAATGGCCGTATCACTAAAATGTTTCAAAATCAAAGTTAAGAAAGCGGCGAATAAAAGGACATAAATTAAAGGAGATTTAAGCTGGTCAAAAAGAATGGCTAACCAAGAAGGAGGCGGCTTTTCCGGTAAAACATTGAAGCCAAATTTTTCGAGTTTCTCTTTCGCTTCCTCTTCCGAAAGCCCTTTTCGTCCCATACCTTACTATATTAACACAAAAATTTGCCCTGACAGGGTGCAACCCTGTCAACTACTGAAGCTTGTAGAGTTTTTCTGTTTCTTTCAATGTAGTTGCCTGGTCAGGCGATTTATCATCGCGGAAGCGGACCAGGCGAGGAAAACGAAGAGCATATTTACTTGCATGAATTGGTGATTTGGTAATATTGTCGGCCTCTATTTCAACCACGATTTTGGGCAGACACCAAACATCAGGCGCCAAATTTTTATCTACCAAATATTCCTTTGGCTCACTTCTCACTTCGCATTTCTCACTTCGCACCCTCATCTCCCGCCACTGTTCATCAGTAAGGCCTGTTCCTACTTTAGAAATACTTAAAATTTGCCCCTTTTTTCTTATCCCCACCAAAAAAGCACCAATGCCAAAACCAGCCCTTTTCCCTCTTCCTTTATAATAGCCCATGACAACACAATCCAGAGTATCGGTCAAACCTGCTCCTTTTTTGCCTTTCTCGCTTTTAAACTTCACCCAAGTGTAACCTCTCCTCCCCGGCTCATACGGTGCTTTAAGTTTTTTAACCATCACTCCTTCCAGCCCTTTTTTAATCTGCTCATCATGGTATTCTCGAAGCTCCCGTGGATTGTCAGTCACTATTTGTGGGGAGAGAATGATTGTTTTATCATCCGAAGAAACCATTTTTTCTAAAATTTGACGACGTTTCTCAAAAGGCAGGGGCATCAGGTCTTTTCCATCTTTATGGAAAATATCAAAAACAAAAAATTTCAAAGGGACTTCTTTTGCTTTTTGACCTATTCCATATTTTCTTTTTCTTTTAATCGTTTCCTGAAATGGTAAAAACTTCCCTGTCTGAGGATCAAAACCAATCGCTTCCCCATCCAAAATGGCAATCTTTGCCTTAACTTCTTTTAAAACAACCTCTTTTAAGTCCGGAAACATTTCTGTTACATTTTCCAAGTTGCGGGTAAAAATCCTTACCAGCTTGTCACTGAAATGAATTTGAAGTCTCGTCCCATCATACTTTGGTTCAACCGCTACCTTGCCTTTAAAACCAACCCCTACTTTTTCCAGCATCTCCTCGGCTGTTGGTAAACGTTGAGGCAAAGCTGGCATAATTGGTGTTCCTAAAGCAATCCTTACTTTCCCTAAATTCTTCAAGCCTGAAGTTTTTACAATTTCGGCAATTTTACCCACGTCAGCCTGGACATTGTAAGCAGACTCAATTTCTTCTCTTTTACTTTTATCACCAGTCATCATCCATGACAAAGCATCAAGTAAGGTAGCATCAGAAAAACCCAAACGTAGTTTTCCCAGAGGAACACGAACAACATATTTGGCGCTTAAATTATCTAAGTTAACTAAAAGTTCAGCCATTTTATTAACCTTCCGCTTCACTGAACCTGCACCTTCTTCCTTTGCAACCTCAAAAAGTCTTTGATAGACCTCTTCTACTGAGAGGTTTTTATCTTTAACTCCTTTGTGATTTTCAAAAACCACCTCTCCTAAATCCCCTTTCTCTTTGAACTCCTCTTTTATCTTTTCTCCGTCTTTTTCTGCCACTTTGCCTATTACCTTAAACATCATCCTTTCGGCCAAATTAAATTCAACTGATTCGTATAAAGGAGTTAGTCTTCCCAAAGAAAGGTAGCAAACCTTGGCAATCTCATCTGCTTTTGCCTCTTTAAAAAGTGAACTTAAAAGACGGGTAATCTCCAGTCGTGAGCTTGTTTTCTCTAACTTTTGAAAATAATCTGCTAGTTTTTTAAACTCCATCCTTACCTTAGATTGGTGCTGAAGAAAAAATAAGCAAAAATTACCACCCCGACGAAGCTTATGCCAAAAAAGATCGAAAGCCAGCCCGTGCTTTCCTTTTTAAAAATTTTATTCAATCCCTCACCCACCAGCGTTAGCCCAAATAAAGTTGGTAGAACCAAAATCATATATAAAAATTGTGGGTCAGTTGCATTCATTACAAAACATCCTTACTTCATTACATATTTTGCTGCTTTAGTTTTACCTATTTTCTTCACTATACCTTTTTTGGACAGCTCTTTCAAATCTCTTAAAATCGTGTCATCAGAAATCATCGGTAAAACTTTTTTTGCCTCAGCGGTGGTAATTTCACCAAATTCTTCCAGGTGCTCAACTAATTTTATCTGCCTTTCTGACAAAGCAATCTGCTGGCCCAATCTCTTTTTTATTTTGACATCCAAGGAAAGTTTTTGGACTCTCTCTTTAACCCGGTTTAATTCAATGGCTACTCCCTGGACAAAATATTCAAGCCAAGGGGTCAAGTCTCTTTCGTCTAATTTTGGATCTTGGTTAGAGACTGCCTGTAAAGCCTCATAATAAGCGACTGGTTCTCTATCAAAATATTCTTCTATGGAAAAAAGTTTTTTAATATCATAGCCTTCATTAAAGAGAATTAAGATTGCAAAAGCCCGAGCAGTACGGCCGTTTCCTTCAACAAAAGGGTGAATCGCCGCTAAAACATAATGAGTAATGCCTGCTCTTAAAATTGGGTGGACTTGAAAACCAACTCGGCTGTTCAGCCAAGCAAAAAATTCTTTAATCAAAAGGAGCACTTCATCCGCAGGCGGGGGTTTGAAGGCAATTTCTCCAGTCTGACTGTTGCGGATCACCACCTGACTTTGGCGAAATCGGCCGCAATTTTCGTCCGGTAAAATTTTACTGCAGGTTAAAGCGTGAATTTTCTTTATCTGTTCCTGAAGATATTCTTGGCCGGATTCTTTTTTGCGGCCTTCTAAACCATCAAGGTATTTTAAAACATTTCTATAGTTGATTACCTCTTGGATATCTCTTTCGCGGGCAACAATTTTTTGACCTTCGATAACCTGGGCCGCTTCGGTTAAAGAAAGCTCATTCCCTTCAAGATGGGTACCGAAATGAACGGTTCTTATCCGAGCCTCATCCTGGAACTTCTTCTCATATAAAGGAATTAAAGGAGCGTTCTCGATTATCGCTCGAGCCGCCTCAGCCACCCCTATGTTTTTCAAGATATTATTATTTATGGTATACTTTGGCTGATACACTAAAATTATTATCGCATATTTTGCGGGAAAAGACAATGGTACAAAAAATAAAACTTACATCTTTAGCCGTTCTTGCTACTCTCCAGTTTTCGAGGGTTTTGGAGAGATTGGAAAATAAATAATTTTTTACTAATTGACAAGGAGGGGGTAAATATTTAATAATAGGCCTATCATGAGTAGGCCTCCGGAAGCAGAACCCCCAGATTCTTCCGCATATCCGCGTCGAGAGTTTTTATATAAAGGCTCTCTGGCCGCCGGAGGATTTCTTACGATTGTATTCTTTGGAGATTTAATAAGGCTACTGTATAAGGATGCAAAAAGGGACGGAGAAATAGCAAAAACTGGCCCGAGTCAAGAAGAAGTAGGGAGAGCCAGCAGCGAAATAGTTGTTTTCCATAAAGGAGTGGATAAAGCGATATCGGAGGGTGCGTCAAACATCCCTATTGATAATCCCCAGACTCTGCAGGAAGCTCAACGCGTACTCCAACAAGCAGAAGAAAGACAAGCGGCGATATATTCGGAGGAGGGAGCAAGTAGGGCGTGGGCTGATTTTTTAATCGGCTCGAGCGGGATGACGGCCGCGATGATCGGTCTTATCGGTTTGTTTCATAAAAAGAGGGTTTAAAGCGGTCGGGTAGGAATCATTCAGATTCATCGGAAAATACATGCTTTCATCACCTTCGGGATTTTTTCCGCTAAATCGTCGGCGTTGTAGGCAAAACCGGTTTTATCTTTGACTTCTACCTTTCTAGTTCAACAATATTCTCTTTTTCTTTAAAGGTTACTCTTCTAAATTTATCAAAAAATCCAATTCTCCCAAGAAGCGGCACCTCTTGCTCGTAGGAAAAATCTACATTAGTCTCAAAAACTAGAGTATCTACGTAGAACCTCACATTATGGGTAAATCCTTTTATTTTAACTCCACCTATGCCTCGAATATCTTGTTGCTTGCCCTTTTTAACTTTCAGCCCTATCCTTTCCCCAAAGAAGGCAGGAAACAAATTTTTCTCAGCACCAGAGTCAATCAAACAATTAATCGGATTTGGGTAAAGCCGATGTTGATAAATAATTCTTACTGGAATAAATGGAAAGGAAGTCTCCCCGATAATCTCCCTTGTCTTTGGATTTCTCTTGGGAAAAGATAAATAAGGAAAAATGAGAGTGGGCATTAAGGCGAGAATACTTGATCAAAGGGTAAAACCTTCGTGAGGATAGCATCTTTATTTTTCAATTTAGTTAATTGTCTATCTAATTCTTTAATTGTTGCCCCAGAAGCAATTACCTTTTTTCTGTCGGGCATGAGGGCAACCCACTGATTCTCGAATGGAATTAAAGGATTCTCAATTTTTCTTTTATTCTTTTTAACCACTGGATTTCTTTACAATTATAACATAAAACAGAAAATATTCCATACCACTATCACCCGCCCACACCCTTGGGGCGTAATCATGTTGACACCACCTTGGGTATTTTAGCGAAACGCATTCTTTAGGTGAACAAACCAAAGTCTCTGGGCCCTTCAAAATAATAATATAGTTATATTTTGGGTATCGCCCCACCCTAAATCTATCCTAATTTTACTACCTCCATCTTTTTCTGATAAGTTTTTTCGACCAAATGTAAATCGGCGGTGGTAATGATTGTCTGTTGCTTGGGAATAACTTTTAAAACCAACTCTCGGTGGGCATGGTCAAGTTCAGAAAAAATATCATCCAAAAGCAAAATTGGCCTTTCCTTTACCTTCTGGGCAATAAATTCTAATTCACAAAGTTTAAGCCACAAAATCGAAAATCTCTGCTCTCCCCGCGACCCAAAAGCTGAAAGATCCCTTGCTTCCTTACTCTCTTGTTCTTTTATTTTAAAGATAAAGTCGTCCCTGTGGGGGCCAACCAAGGTTGCTCCTGCCGCCACTTCCTCATCAGCATACTCCGAAAGCCTGGCTGGAGAGATGATACTCTTGTCATAGACCAATTGGAAACTGCCGCTGTCAAAACCAGGAAATGCCCGAAAATACAAACCATTAACAAACTCAATAAATTCTTCTCTTTTGGCTGTCAAAAAGGTTCCGTTCCTGACTAAAAGCTGATCCCAAAAAAGAAGCTGTGATCGCGACAAGCCCTCTTCTCTTATTCTCTCCAAAAGCTTATTGCGTTGGCGCAAACCCTTCTCATAAGAAAGACAGGCGCGGACATATTCCCGATCCACCTGCTCAAGAACCGAATCTAAATATCGCCGCCGCAAAGAGGGAGAGCCGGTCACTAAATCAAGGTCTGACGGGCCAAAATAAACTGCTCGCAGTTTACCCACAAAATCCATCATTCTTTTACCCACCCCATTCACCTGATATTTCTTGCGTGCCACCTTTTCTCCCCCAACTTCGCCCCTAGTTAAAATAATTTCAAGATCAGTCGTCCCTCCGTCTGAAATTCTCCCTTTAACTCTGGCTATCTCTTTATTATGATTGATCATCTCACTTTCCAATCCAGCCCGAAAACTTTTACCTGAGCTTAAAAGGTAAATCCCTTCCAGTAAATTAGTTTTACCAACCGCATTGGGTCCAGCCACTAAGGTAATTTTAGAGGAAAAATCAAATTCCTTTTTTCTATAACTGCGAAAATCTTGCAGACGAAGTTTTTGTAAAATCATTTCTGGCACTTGGGACAAAAAAACGTTCCTCTCCCTCCAAGAGTCATTCTTTTGATATTACCACCGCACTGATTCGGACAAGGTTTTCCTACCCGACCATAGACCCGAAAGTGTTCCTGATATTGTCCTTTTTGGCCAAAGGCATCAAGATAAGCCTGATCCGAAGCCCCGCGGTATTCGATTCCCTCCTTTAAAACCTGCTCTAAGGTTTCATATAATTTAGACTGTTCTTTCAGACTTAAACTGTTTGCTCTTTTGTGAGGAGCAATCCCGGCTAAAAATAAAGCTTCATTAGCATAAATATTCCCTACGCCGGCAATTTTTTTCTGATCCATTAAAAGCAGTTTTATCGGCCTGCCCCATTTGGACAAAATGTCTCTGAATTTTTCTAAAGTAAACTCGGGAGTAAAAGGCTCAGGCCCGAATTCTGAAAGCAAACCCTCAAGTTTTTTTTCATCCTCCATCAATCTTATCCAGCCAAATTTCCGCAAATCACAAAACCGCAGTTCTAAACTTTCCCCTAGTCTAAAAACCGCATGCTGCCATTCATCTTTTGGCTCTTCCGCCTTTCTCACTAATAACCGGCCGGTAAGTTTAAGATGAGCAACCAAAATCTTATTATTGGAAAGAAAGATTTGCAGAAGTTTAGCCCGTCTTTGAATCTTCTTAATCGTTGTTCCCGCCACCGCTTTCTGAACTATCACCAAAGACGGCTGGATTTGTTTTGGTGAATCCGTCTCCACCCCCAAAATCTTTTTCCCAACCAGGGTTTTTTCTAAGTCATTTTTTATGGTCTCTACTTCAGGCAACTCCGGCATCGGCTGAATTATATCACTTACTTTTCTCTTCTCCTACCAAAACCCAAACGTTCCCAAACTACCCTTGCGGCATTTACCACTGCTTCCACGGGACCAGGAACATCACCTTTCGTCAACTTTTGAACTATCTCCCATGCTTCCTCTTCACTGGGCGGCTGACCCTCACTGCCACCTTGGCCACAATCAGATTCTGGGCTCACCGTTTTGTCTCCTTTCCACAAATTCCTTAATTTCCCTCTTAAACCTCTCTTTAGAAAACTTCTGGGCCTGCTGCCGACAGTCTTCTGGCTTCAACTTGTTATCATGATTTAAATCATTAAAGCACTTCAAAGCCGAAGTTAACGACTCAACCGTTGGTTCATTAAAGAAAATTCCTGTCTGGCTATCTACCACTGATTCTAAATACCCCCCGCCGCGAAAAGCAATCACCGGCCGGCCGGCCGCCTGAGCCTCAACCGGAGTAATGCCAAAATCTTCATCTTGAGCTAAAGCCAAAAACGCCCTGCATTCTCCGTAAAGCTTATAAAGCTCATTATCACTCACCCTGCCTAAAAACTCCACTGTTTTCCCTTTGATTTTCTTCAATTTTTCTTCTTCCCAGCGCAAACCGGCTGGTTCGCCAACGATTTTTAAGTCAAACTTCAAATGATTAGCCGCTTTGATGGCTAAATCTAAACCTTTGGCTCCCACCACTCGGCTGGTCACTAAAAAATAATTTTTAGGTTTAAGATTTTTAGTTGCCTTGATGATTTTCTCGACCTCAACCGGAGGATAAATTACGGTTGAGGAACGGCGATAAAATTTTTCAATTCTTGCTTGGGTGTTTTTGGAGTTGGCAATAAACTTATCAACTTTCTGTGCCGCTTTAAAATCGTATTGGCGCAAAAAATGAGCCACAATCTCTCCGTAAACTCTCACCGGCCAAAAACGTTTCCACTCCACTGCTGTCTTGTAACCGTAAAGCCAGCGAGGGGGGGTATGACAATAACAAACTTCAATTGGTTTTTTTCTTGCTGAACCTCTCGCACCAAAACCTTTCGTAATATACCAACCTGCTGAAGAGATAATAACATCGTATTCTGAAAAATCCCAGCCAAAGGCTGGTCTGCCTCTGGTGGAAAAACTTCCCCAAATTGCCGGGGTTAAAAACCGCAAGGGGCTGTAAAGATTTCCCAAAGGTAAAAAACTGTTAGCCCAGGAAGTAATGATTTTTTTGTGAGCAAAAGCTTTACCAGCAGTTGAATTCTTGACCATAAAGGCAGTATAAATCGGCGCCTCAGGCCAGATTTCCGTCAGAGCCTCAAGGACTCTTTCCGCCCCCCCGTATTCTTTGATATAGTCATGTACTAAAGCAACTTTCATCTTATTAAAACAGCTCCTGCTGTGAATTGCTTTTGGAAAGACCTGCTTCTTTCTTTTGAGACCCTGCTTTACTGTCGCTGCCTTCCAATCTTCTTATCAAACTTTTAAAACCTAGTTCTTTAAACTTCTTAGTTAACCTTTCTTTTTCCTCATCAGTAAATTTAAATTCACACTGGTGAAGATCAAATTTAAAAGGTACGTCGGTTACGATTTGGGCTAATTTCCGAGAGAGTTCGGCCAATTCTACTCCTTCAGTCAATTTCCTGGCCAAATTTTCAGGCAATCCATCTACATGCCTAAAAAGATTTTTAAAAGTCTTGTATTTTTGCAGAAGGGAAGCGGCTGTTTTAGGACCAACTCCGGGAACACCGGGATAATTATCAGAAGCATCGCCACTCAATCCTTTGTAATCAACGATTTGGTCAGGCCGAACTTTCATTTTTTGGTAAACCTTTTTTTGGTCAAAAATCTCTCCTTCAGAAAGCCCTCGGGCAGGAGCATAAACTTTAGTTTTCGGGCCAATAAGTTGAAACAAATCCCGATCGCCGGTAACAATTATAACTTCATCAACCAGAGCAGTTTTTTTCTTTCCCTTTTTACTCTTTAACGATTGCTTTGCGATCGTCCCAATCACATCATCCGCTTCAAAACCCTCAACTCCGTAGATAGGGACTCCCATTGCTTTGAGGACTTCGTGGACTTTATCAATCTGCCCGACCAGCTCAAGATCCATCTTTGGCCGATGGGATTGATAACCAAAATATTCATGGTGGCGAAAAGTCGGCTTGGCAAGATCAAAAACGACAGCTAAATAGTTCGGTTTAAGACCGGCAATCACCCGAAAAAGCATCGTGGAAAAACCATAAACAGCCCCAATTTGTTCTCCTGAACGATTAGTTAAAGGAGGAAGAGCGTGGTAGGCGCGGTGGAGAATGGCATTACCATCAATTAAAACTAAGCGCTGCATAATCCTACCTAATCTTTTTCTTCATCAATCTCTCGAACTCTTCTTGCTCGAGTGTTTCTTTTTCAACCAGGCTTTTCGCAACCAGGTCAAGCCTTTTTTGTTCTTTCTTTAAAATCCCCGCCGCTTTCTCATAACAGCCATCAATAATTCTTTTAATTTCGCGGTCAACCTTAGCCAACATCTCGGGTGAAAGCTGAGACGGCTCTACCCAAAAAGACCGGCCCGCTACTGGATACTCAGCCTGGGGTCCCAGATTGATCGGTCCCAAATCACTCATCCCAAAATCAACAACCATTCCCCTGGCAATTTGGGTTGCCTGCTCGATATCATTAGCCGCTCCTGTCGTCATCTCGTTAAAAATCAGGCTTTCTGCCGCCCGACCGCCTAAGACAGCCGTTATCTGCGACAAAAGTCTTGACCGCGTTTCGTGAGTCCGTTCAATCGGGGGGATAAAAGTATGACCTAAAGACACGCCCCGGGCGACAATAGAAATCCGGGAGACCGGATCCATATTCGGCAGGAAAAAATTCACAATTGCATGGCCCGACTCGTGATAGGCGGTTAGCCGCTTGTCTTCCTCGGTCTGGATACGTCTTTTAGCCGGGCCAAGCCTGACTTTCAGAGCCGCTTCCTCAATCTCCTCCGCCCCAATTACTCTCTTGTCTGCTCTTACCGCTTGAATAGCCGCTTCATTCAGCATGTTTTCCAAATCAGCTCCCGAAAAGCCAACCGTCCTTTTCGCCACCTTCTCCCAAAAAACACTTGGTCCAAACGGCTTGCCGCGAGCATGAATTTTTAAAATTGCTTCCCGGTCAACAATATCAGGCATATCTAAAACCACCCGGCGGTCAAATCTGCCAGGTCGAAGTAAAGCCGGATCCAAAAGATCACCTCTATTAGTCGCCGCCAAGATGATAACATTATCGTTAGGCGTAAATCCGTCCATTTCCACTAAAATCTGATTCAAGGTCTGCTCTCTTTCGTCATGACCACCCATCATCCCCGTGCCTCTCTGCCTGCCAATAGCATCGATTTCGTCAATAAAGATAATCGCGGGCGCGGCTTTTTTGGCGGTGGCAAAAAGATCACGCACCCTGGAGGCGCCAACCCCCACCAGCATTTCCATAAATTCAGAACCTGCCATCGAGAAAAAAGGAACACCAGCCTCGCCGGCAACCGCTTTGGCCAGCAGGGTCTTGCCGCAACCCGAGGGGCCAACCAGTAAAGCTCCTTTTGGCGTCCTGGCACCTAAAGCCCGATATTTGCCGGGGTGTTTCAAAAAATCAACAATCTCCTCCAACTCTCTTTTAGCTTCCTCAACTCCGGCGACACTATTAAAGGTAGTTGTTTGCCTCCCTTTAGCAAAAAGCTGAGCTTTCGAGCGGCCAAAGGAAAAAATCGACTCTTGAGCCCCCCGAGCCTGACGGATAATAAAAAGAAAAAAGACAGCAATCAAAGCCAATGGCAGAACCACCCCCAAAATATCAACCCAAATCTTAGAGAAAGACTGATCTTTAACTTGAATTGCGACTAAAGTAGGATCAATCCCTGCGCTTTCAAAAACTCGGGTAATTGCCTCCCCCGGCTCCTTTCGAGAAGCACTTTCTCTTTTGTCTTTATAGGTTAAAACCAGCTTGTCTCCATCCACAAAAACTTTTTGAACTTTATTGTCCTTGATATCGGTTAAAGCCTGGGAAAGAGGGATTTCTTCTTCAAACCTTGCCGAATTGCCAAGAAAAGAGAAAATAAAAGAAACCGCCATAAAACCAATAAGCCCCAAGATAAGGATGTTTTTAAGGTTAAATTTGAGACGAAACTCGAACTTCCGAACCGCCTGTTTATTATTAGCCATGCCAATGGATTATATCAAAAATCAAGGCGGATTTAAAGAAGCCCCATCGCTTTTTTCGCCTCTTTGAGGGTGTTTTGGGCGATTTTGGAACAATAATTTCTACCTTTTTCTAAAATCTGTCTTACCTCCTCAGGGTGTTCCTCAAAATATTTTCTTCTTTCCTGAATCGGTTTGAGTTCTTGGTAAATCGCCTCGGCTAATTCTTCTTTCAAACTCTGATATTTGATCCCACGAACGACATACTCTTCTTCATACTTCTTTCTTCTTTCTTCGCCCTGAAATAAAGCCACCAATTCCAAAAGCGTTGCTACTCCCCCTTCTTGAGGCACCTTTTCGCCTTTACCAACATCGGTAGGAATTTTAGCCAGTCTTTCTTTAATTTTAGCCAAGTCATCGGTTAAGAGAATATAACTTCCTCCCATAGATTTACTCATTTTACCTTCACCCAGAAGTGAGGGAACAACCTGACCGGGAGTAAGGTAAGCCTCAGGCTCAGGAAAAACCTCAACAAACATACTATTAAATTTCCGCGCCACTTCCCGGGTGAGTTCGATATGAGGCAATTGGTCTTTTCCCACCGGTACCATCTCTGCCTTATAAATCAAAATATCGGCCGCCATTAAGACCGGGTAATAAAACAAACCCACATTAAGATAGCCTGGGTTTTCTTTTCTCTTTTCTTTATAAGTCGGCAGCTGCTCCACGCGCGAGACGGGATAAATCGTCCCTAAAAGATAGGCTAGTTCAATATGTTCGGGAATTTGGGATTGTATCATCAGATGACATTTCGCTGGATCCAGCCCAGTCCCTAAATAATCCAAAACCACTTCCTGAATCTGTTTTTGATAGATTTCTGGTTTATAAGGTGTAGTAATCCCATGTAAATCGACGACGGAATAAATACAATCCAGATCACCTCGGTCTTGAAGCGCCAGATATCCTTTAATACCGCCTAAATAATTACCAAGATGAAGCCGACCTGTGGGCCGACTTCCTGAAAAAACGCGTTTTTTAGTCATACTTGTTAGCAGGCTTGCCTGCCGAAGCTCCGCTAAGCGGAGCGTAGGCAGGGGCGGAGGGGATCGAACCCCCAATAGAGGTTTTGGAGACCTCCGTTATACCATTTAACTACGCCCCTAAAAAAACAAAAACTCGTCTTGTTGACGAGTTCCTCTGATCTCCACACAAACCCACCAACAATTATTTGCCGGTTAGTCTGCGCCACCAAAAAAAAATAATCTGTTTAACTTCCTTCACAACAGCTATATTTTAACGCTCTTGTTAAAGAATGTCAACTTTGATATAATTTAGGCATGCGCGCGGGGTAGTGTAAAGCGCACGAAAGGCTCATAATCTTTCAGTCTAGGTGCAATTCCTGGCCCCGCAACACGTTCGATTCGCCCTTTCTCGGGCTCACTCAGTGTTGCCCTGAGCTTGCCGAAGGGCAACAAGTTTTCGGCAGGGTAGCTCAGTGGTAGAGCACCGGATTCATAAACCGGCGGCCGTGGGTTCAATCCCCACCCCTGCTACTTACCCTCCAAAAAAAAGTTTCCACCAGCGTTTCCAGTTAGGCAGTGGTTTGACTTGCTCAGTCTGACTTACTCCAATTAAATCTTCAAGGTTCTCAGGTAAAACCAAAACCGTTTCGTTCTCACGACCCATACTCAATTTTTCTCTCGCCTCTTTTTCTATAAATTCAGGGGACTGAGCAAATTTAAGCTGATCTTTCAACCTGCTTTGTCTTTCCTCAAGCTCCTCTAGTTTCATCCGAGCTCCCTGTGTTTCATTCCCTTTTTGAACCAAACGCCAAAGGTCACGAGAAAGGGAAACTATAAGATAGAGGCTGAAAATAAGAAAAATTATTGAAATGAGCCGAATTTTCATATAATATGGGGTTGACAGCCTGTATTTTTAGTGCTACTATACTCCCTTGCTTATGAAAAAAGATGAACTCAACATTCTTGCCTCTGCCCACAGCCAATTCATCGAATATCTCAAGGCCCAAAGGCGGTCTATCTCTACTATTTTAGCATACGGCAAAGATGTCAGCCAACTGATTGAATTTCTTAATCAGAAAAAAATCACCCAATCATCCTCAGTTACCAGCGCCCACTTAGAAGAATTTAAATCCGGCTTAATCAAAGAAAAATACACTCTGAAATCGGTTTCAAGAAAACTGAATTCCATAAGAACCTTCTTCCGTTTCCTGGCAGACGAAAAAGTCATTACCGATAATCCAGCCGCCAGTATCTCCCACCCAAAATACGAAATCAAGCCACCCAGAATTCTCACTCCTATGGAATATAGGGCCTTACGGGACGCCTGCCGTCAAGACGCCCGAATCGCCGGCATTATTGAGCTGATGCTTCAGACCGGGATCAGAATTGGGGAAATCTCGCGCTTGGAACTTAACGATCTTAAAAATGAAGAGATTAATATTACAGCCTACCAATCCCAACCAGCCCGCAGTATTCCTTTAAATAAGGCCGCTAAAACCGCTTTAGACCGATACCTCACAGAACGAGGTAAAATAAAAACCAACGCTCTTTTTGTCACTAAAACCAGCCGGCCTTTATTGGTAAGGAATATTAGGGCAATTATCAATCGTTATCTGCGCCTGGCAGGAATCCAAAACGCCCGCGTCAACGATCTGCGCAACACTTGGCTTGCTTACCATCTAAGAGAGGGCACAAGCCCGGTTTTCCTGGCTAAAATCGCCGGCCATAAAAGACTAACCACCACCGAAAGATATCTCCAGTTTATTAAAGACGAGAAACCTGGCGAAAAGGGAAAAATGAAACTCGAAGAGCTCTAATTTACTACTTTAGATTTTACTTCCATTAGGTAGTCTGCCTTTCTGCCAATACCGAATTATTTTATCATAAGAATCGCCCAGAAGTTCAAGATTAAATTCAATTAACGAATTTAAGTCTCCTTGATCAGCCTTTTGAATAGCTTGCCACATGCGATCATTTAATTTAGTCGCTGGTGTTAAAATGTATGGTAGCTTATATCTTCGCGCAATAAG
>Ga0214473_10004460_pt1 | contig 16830 bp, 17 predicted proteins | sample RVTome_7_FD_203509 | JGI IMG/M metagenome (GOLD analysis project Ga0214473, IMG submission 203509) | Soil microbial communities from uranium-contaminated site in the Upper Colorado River Basin, Wyoming, United States - RVT98D197 | ecosystem: Environmental > Terrestrial > Soil > Contaminated >... | reverse complement strand
GCCTCCGTCGGACAGTTCGAGCGTCCCGTAGCCGTCTGCGGCGGAATTCCGGCCGTTCTCCAGCACCAGGAAGAGCCCGCCGGCGTACGGGGGGCGGATCGACGGAATCGCCGGTCCGGCCGGGAGATCGATATGGCCCGCCAGCATCGTCCCGCACTCCCCCCACGAGAGGCTCTCGAGCGCCATCCGCACCCCGCACAGGGCGTCCTCGGCGGGATCGTTGACGATGAGGGTCGGGCCCGTCAGTCCGAACTGGATCGCCGCTTCCCCCAGAAAGCAGGTTGGGAGGGTGGAGGAGAACAGGTTGGGGCTTGGCGGTCCGCCGCCCTCGGGGAGGACGGTATTGAAATACTCGATATCCGTGGCGAGGCACCCTGCCCGGGTAGAGGCCACGATGCCCGCGGAACGTTTCGTTTCCCAATGCTCCATCCCGGCGTCGCGCAGGGCGAACGCGACGGCGGCGAGGCCCACCCTGGAATATTGCGGAAGCCGCCCGAACCGGAGGTTCGGCTCGGGGAAAACATCTTCCCTTGCCACGGGAGGGATCGGGCCGGAGGTCATCGAACACCCGTGCGCCTCCCGGCCCCGGCCCGGCCCCTGCGAAGTCACCCAGCCGATGCCTGCGACGCTAAAACCGGTCATTCGGGATCCCCCTTCAGGATGAGCGCGGCGTTGATCCCGCCGAAGCCGGAGTTGGTGCTGAGAAGGTAGGTGCCGCCAATCGGCTGCGGGGAGGGGCTGACGGAAAAGACGCAATTCTCCATGGGCTCACGGAACCCGGCGGTGGGCGGAAGCGTGCGATCGGCCAGCGACCGCAGGCCCACGGCCACTTCGATTCCTCCCGCGGCGCCGAGGGTGTGTCCTATCGCTCCCTTGATCGAATTCAGCGGAATGCGGCGGGAACCGAAGACGGCTTCGAATGCCGTTACCTCCATCGCATCATTGTACACCGTTCCTGTGCCATGGGCGTTGATGGCCGAGACGTCGTCCGGTCCGATCGACGCCTTCGCCATCGCCCGGCGGACGGCCTGAATCAGTCCGCAACCGTCGCGGGCGGGGGCGGTGACGTGGGTGGCGTCGTTGGCCGCACCCCAGCCGACGACCGATCCGATCCCGCGGATCCCTTTCCCGCGGGCCGTCTCCGCGCTCATCATCAGGAGGGCCGCTCCTCCTTCCCCGAGGGAAAGGCCGCTCCGGTTCCGGTCGAAGGGGCGGCAGCCGGCGGGATCCAGCGCCTGAAGCGAACCGAAGCCGGAGAAGACGAATTCGCTGACGAGGTCCATGCATACCACCAGGGCGGCATCGGCGCGGCCGGACTCGATCATGCCGGCGGCCCGGGCGACGGCCATCGTCGAGGAGGCGCAGGCGTTGTTGATGTTGACGCCCGGATCGCTCAACCCCAGCCTCGACGCGAGCCACGCCAGCGGCCCGGAGACCGGAATGTCGTCAACAACGCCGGGGAGGCCCTTCCGCACCCGCTCGAAGGTGTCGATGCAGCCCTTGGTCGTAGCCGTCACGAGGCGGCAGCCCGGCGGCAGGGGACCGAACCCGTCCAGCAGCCGCTCGAGGAGCGGGTACAGAAGGGAACGGTTCCCGCGGGATTCCAGTCCCTCGACCCAGGAAGCGTTCCGCGCGGGATAACGACCGGTGTCGAACCGACGGATCGGCCGGACGGCGGTCTCCCCGGCAAGAAGTCTCCGCCAGGTCGTATCCAGGTTGGGACCGAGCCCGGTGATCGAGGCCGCTGCGGTGATCAGGACTTCGTTCAATCGAGCCCCCCTTTCCTCCACCGGTCGAGGAATTCCCGGTAGAAGGGGGGGGGGAGCATGAGTTGATTCCTGTCGACGTCGAGCATCAGCTGGACCGTGTACCCGGTCGTAGTCACCTCCTTCGCTTCGTTCCGGAGGATGAACTCCATGTCCAGGCGGGTAGCTTCCGTCCAGTGGAGCGCGGCCTCGACGGTGAAGGTTTCCCGGAAATGGAGGGGGCGGAAGTAGTCGACGTGGAACTTCCGGATCGGGGCGACGACCCCTTTTTCGTAAAAATCGAGGTAGCCGATGCCGTACCGGTCGGTGAGCGCCACGCGGGCATCCTCGAAATAGCTTGCGTACCGTCCGTGCCAGACGATCCCCAGCGGATCGACCTCCTCGAATCGCACGCGCCGGGACAACGCGGCGCGCAGCGGCGCGGGCGATCCTTCCTCGGCGGTGAAATACGGCGTGATCATCGGGGAGTCTCCTCCTCCGCCAGTTCGAGTTGGAAGTTGGCGACCGTTTTCCCCGCGACCGAGAGCGTGGCGTCGCAGAGGATTTTCCCGGCAACGGTGCGGCGCCGGTACTGGACCCGCACCTCTTCGCAGGGGTGGATCGGCGAAAGGAATTTGGCGAATTCCACGGCCGCCAGCCGGAGGGGCCTCCCGGAGTGCTCCTCCGCCATGGAGACCACGGTTCGCATCTGGGCGATCGCCGGGAGGATGGGGTCGCCCGGGAAATGGCCGGAGAAGCCGATGAAATCGGAGGAGAAACGGTAACGGCGGGTTACCGTCTCCGGCCCTGTGACGACGATGTCGTCCACCGCCGCCGCGGCGATTCCCTTCCGCAGTTCATTCATCCGCACGCTCCACGCTTTCCGTCCACAGGGTCAGCCGGTAGCCGGCTCGGTGGTCGTCCAGGACGATGCCGCCGGGAACGGGCAGGTCCAGGCGACGCTGGTATTCATGGTACCGGACTTCCCACCGCTCCATCGGTCCGGAACAGGTTTTTTCCAGGAGTTGCGCGTCCTGTCCCCCCAGGAGGAAACGGATCGATCGTCCGTCCCGGTCCCGCGACAGGCGGTATCGGTCCGCATCGATCGCAAGCGCATCGTCTTCCTCGGGTTCCGGCTCCAGGAAGATCCGCCGCACGGAATCGCTCACGGCGACGGCGATGCCGGGATAACGGTCCAGCGCCGGCAAGGTGTAATGCGTCCGGTTCGATCTCCGGTCGATGGAGAGGTCGAACAGCTTGACCCCCATGTCGTCCATGCCGACCAGCCGAGCGGTCTTGTCGCCCGTATCGAGTTTCATGATCCCGACCATCGGAAACCGCGCTCCCCGGAACTCGAAGAGTCCCGACTGACGGATCAGGAAAGTACCTTTGCCGGCGGTCCAAAGATTGCCGACGAGCGCCGCCGCGGTGGTCGGTCGGGTGCGTACAGGCTCCGTCGGCCGGAAAGGGGCGGTAGTGCAGGCGGCCGCGGCCAGCAGCGCGGCGAGGAGGCAGAGAAGGGCGGGTCTCATGCGCTCCCCCGGCCGTGCAGGGCCGGAACGACCAGCAACGCCGCCGTGATCCCGAAGCCGATGCCGAGCAGGACGGTCAACCCGATGGAGTGCATGGCCGGATGCCGCGCGAGCACCAGGGAACCGAAGCCGGCCAGGGTGGTCAGTCCCGAGACGAGGATCGCCCGGTCCGCGTCGTGGTCCGACCCTTCGGTGACCTTGCAGACCATGAAGATCCCGTAATCCACGCACAAACCGATGATGAGGATCGTCGCCACGATGTTGAACTGGTTGAAGTCGATCCCGAGCATCCCCATGATGCCGAGCATCGCGGTGAGCCCGGTGACGACCGGAACCAGCGCGAGCAGGATCTTTTTCGGCCGCCGGAACGCCGAAACGACAAGGGCGAGGACCATGAGGGAGGTCAGGAGGAGGTACGACGTGAAATCCTTCCGGATGGTCATTCCGAGGTTGTCGCCGAACCGGGACGGCGATACGAGGCGGACGCCCGGGAGCGACCCGAGGTCCCTTGCCAGCGCCGCGATCCCTTCGGGCGTGTCCGGCACCAGCGTCATCACCTGGACCGATCCGGGGGCGCGGAGGATCAGGGAGTCGATCATCTCTCCCAACCCCTCGGCCCGCAGATCGTCGGCCGTCCGGACGTCCGGCGCCTCCTCGAGGCTCGCGAGAAACGGTGCGAAGGCGTTTCCGGAAAACCCCAGGGAGTTTCCCTCGCGTTGCAGCGAGGCGGCAAGACGCGCCGCCCTGCCCCCGCGCCAGAATTCCGACCAGCGCCTCAGGCTCGCGATCTGCGTTTCGCGGGAAGGGAGGATCGGCGCCAGGCTGACGATCTGTCCTTCGGGAATCCTGCCGGAAAGGAGACGGAACAGCCGGTCGTTCGCCGCCAGCGCGTCGTCCAGATCCTTCCCTCCCGAGAAGAGGATCGCTTTGCCCCGGACGTCCCCCCAGGTTTCCGACAGTTCCCGCTCCGCTTCCCGGAGTTCCGGGGGAACGAGGCTCAGGCTCCGCAGGTCGCCGTTGAAACGGATCTTCGTCGATTGCCAGAGGCACGCCGCCAGCAGGAGAAGCCACACGGCGACGACCCAGCGGCGCGGCGGGGGAAGACGGAGACCGGCGGCGGCCTGCGCCGGAGGGCCGGGAACCCGCGCCGGGCGGATGACGTGCGGCAGCACCACCAGGGAAAGGACCAGGGAGGCGAGAATGCCGGTCATCGTGTAGACCGCCAGCTGCCGCTGCCCGGGGAGACTCGATACGAGCATGACGGCGAAGGAGGCCAGCGTGGCCATTCCGCCGAACAGCACGGGCCGCGATATTTCGCCGATGACCTCCGCCAGGCGGTCGCCCCCCTTGCGGCAGGAAAAATAGACGTGCATCGCGTATTCGTCGGCGATCCCCAGCAGGACGCCTCCGAAGCCGAGCGTGATGGCGAAGACGTTTTTCGAGACCGTCGCGATCACCCCGGAGGCGATGACCAGCGCGGCTCCCGGGACGAGGAAAACGCAGATGGCGCTCAGGGAGCGAAGGTAGAACAGGTAAATGGAGAGGACGGCCAGCGACGCCAGGCTCAGGATGACATAGAGGTCGCGGCGGATTCCTTCGGCGTTGGCCAGGGCGTACCGGTGGCCGCAGACCAGCGAAGCCTTGATCCCCGGGGGGACGGAGGCCGCCGTCTGTCTCGCGATATGGTCGAGCAGCCTGCCGGCCCCCTTCGAATCCGTGATGGGGACGGGCGTATCGGCGATCACGAGCGCGCTCTTCCGGTCCGCGCTGACGAAATGCCCCTCCAGCAGCCGCATGTTGGGGATCAAGTTCAGGGTGCCCATCTTTTCGAGCGCGAGCGTGTGGAAGGACAGGGGATCCGCCCGGACCGCCCCCTTGAGCGCCCACCCCTCGGGTGAGAGCAGCTTTTCGTAACTGTCCCTGAGGCGGCTTCCGACGTTCCCCTCTTCGCTCCAGGCCTCCAGGGTGGTCATGTCCCCGGGGGTGACGAGGCCGGGCAGCGATCGTGCGAGCGCGGGGAGGAAACCGCCGCCGGGATCGGCGGGGCCGGTCGCCACGCTGACGATGTCGGGCGAGGGGAGCGCCTTGGCCAGCCGGTCCGCGGTCGCCAACAGCTCGGCCGGTTCCGTCCGGGGCCCTCCCGTCAGGGTGATGACGATCTTTCGGGTGAACGGGGCGGACTGGAGCAGCCGGAAATCCCGAGCCACGTCGGACGTATCGTCGGGCAGCATCGACTCGATGTCTTCCCGAAGCTCGATGTTCCGGAGCGCCGCGCCCCCCAGGGCGATCAGGAGCGCGGTCGCGGCGTACAGCGTCAACCGGCGGCCGGAGAAGAAGCGGTAGAGGCGGGTGAAAAGAGGGAACGACGGGACCGGCGTCATCGGAACAGGTCCGGACCCAGCGGCGGGTTCACGACGGTGTCGACGAATCGGATCCGCGTGAAATCGCCGTCTTTCTCGTGGAATTCCACCGCGCGGACAAACCTGCCGTCCGGGCTGAAGGTGATCCGAAGGTGGTCCAGCGAAGCGGCCATCGCCGCCGAAAGCGGTTCCAGCCTCAGGGAGACCGGGTTTTCGGAGAGAATGCGGATCCGGTATTCCCGCCCGAGTCCCGCGAAATCGGCGTTCGCCCAGGCGAAGATCTGATCGGAAACCGCCTTCATGATCGGGTCCTGGCGGATGTCGAACGACTCCGTCCGTCCCGTTCTCTGGTGCCAGCGGCGTCCCCGGCTCCCGCTCAGCGCGAATCCGGAAGCGAACGGTTCCCTCAACTCCCAGCGCAGGCGGTCCGGTTTCTGGTAATGGAAACGTCCCCTGGAAGTCACGACGGTCTTGAATATGCCGAGGTGCTTTTCCTGGACGAAATCGCTGGCGAGGGTCGAAACGCCGCTCGCGGCCAGTTCCAGGCGGCGTAGAAGCGAAGCGGGGGCGCCGGCGGGTTCCGGATCCCCCGGAGCCGGAGCAGGAAACGCCGGGCCGGCGACGGCCAGCGCGAGCGCAAGGACCGTACCGAGGATCCGTCTCACGGGTTCCCCCCCCCGTCCTTTCCCTTTTCGACGAGCCACACCTTCATGGACCCGGAGGCGACGGTCTCGGCGTCGCGGCTGACGGTGCCCTCGATGACGGCGAATCCTTCGAACGTCCCGACGGTCCGGATCGACGTCAGGAGCCGGTCGCCGGCATATGCCTTGCCGGTGATCATCAGGTGGCGGATTCCGACCAGGAATCCTTTTCCCGGGGGAATCCCGTCGATCAGGTCGATATACCCCTTGACCGCGGCGTAACTCTGCGCGATCAGCTCGACGAAGGTCACCTCGTCGAGCATTCCCCGCTCGCCCGCCAGGATCGCGTCCGCCGGAAGGCGGGATTCGGTCACACCGCAACCGTCCCCCCGGGAGAGCAGGGTATCCACCAGGCGCATCGGCGAACGGTGCGGGATGAGGCGTTCCGCCGGCGTCGGCAGCGCGTATTCCGTGGTCATGATGCCGGTCCCGTCAACATGGTTCGCAACGTGGTGCCCGCATCTCATCCAGCTCGGTCGCCATCCGCTCCCGCACGAAGTTGGAGAACCGCATCGGGCCCGACGACCCCTGGAACCCGGCGGGGTCGACGGCCGGAAGCGCCCGGAGTCGTATGTCCGCGGGGTGGAGCCAGTGCTCCCCCGGGGGCAGGAGAATGTCGGTGCCGGTGATGCAAAGCGGTACCAGGGGAAGTCCGGTCTCGATCGCCATGCGGAACGCCCCGGAGTGGAACGGCTGCAATCGGCGGTCCCGGCTGCGGTGTCCCTCGGGGAAGAACAGGACGCAACCGTTCTTCGAAGCGGCACAACGGCAGATCGCCACGGCATCGTTCCATTCGACGTTTTCCACGTCGATGTAGCGGGCGAGGCGCATGAACGCCGTGTACCAGTACATTTTGAACGGCCATGCGCCGACCGCGAACGTCAGGTCGTGGAACGGAAGCGAGGCCATGTAATACCCGTCGACGAACGAAAGATGGTTGACGACCAAAATCGATGGAAGGGGGATGGTCTCCAGGTCTTCCTTCCGGAAACGGACGAAAGGGGAAACGATGACGATCAGTCCCCGGCCGTGAACCTTGATCCAGTAGCGGACGACGCGCGCGATCTCCCACCCGGTGGCGATCTTCAGGATCGCGATCAGGGCCGGAGAGCAGACGATGCCGACGAGGATCCAGGCGATCATCAGCGGATAGAACATCGCGGTCAGAAGGAACGCCCGGAATCCCGGTTTCCGCTCGATCGATTCGTCCATTCGGGCAGCCGGAGCCGGGTCTCGCTACCGGGGGATGCTTTCGAGTTCGTTCTTCTTCTGGATGACGAATGCGTGGATGTCGCCCAGCGTCCGGATTTTCCGGATCCCCTCTTCCTCGCGGATCTTGAACCGGAATGCCGTCTCGAGAAGGATGACCAGGTCTACGATGTCCAGGCTGTCCAACCCCAGCTCCAGGAACAAGGTTTTCTCGGGCTTCATCTCTCCCGGGTCGATCTCGAATTCCTCCGCGATCGATCGATCGATCCGTTCGATGATTTCCTGGTTCGTCACTGCCGAAACCTCCTGATGATCAGGGAGGAGTTCACTCCCCCCAGCGCGAAATTGTTCTTCATCACGGTGTCGACCCGTCGGGGGGTGACTTCCCTCACATGCGTCACGGATGCGCACAACGGATCGACGTGATCGAGATTGTGCGTCGGCAACAGGATCTCCCGCCGCATCATTTCGACGGACGCCGCGAGTTCGATGGCGCCGCTGGCCGCCATCGCGTGCCCGAGGTTCCCCTTGAGGCTGCTGGTGGGCACCCGGTCTCCGAAGATGGAACGGATCGCCTCGCTTTCCGCGATGTCCCCCAACTCTGTTCCGGTGGCGTGCGCGTTCACGTAATCGATTCCCTCCGGGCCGATGCCGGCGTCGAGCAACGCCTGTCGCATGCAATGCGCGATGTTCGCCGCATTCGGATTCGCGATGCTCTCCGGGTCGGAAGTCGAGGCGAAACCGACGATCTCGGCGAGGATTCCCGTATTCCGCCGAAGCGCCGAATCCAGCGATTCGAGAAGAAGTATACCACTCCCCTCGGCGCAGACCACGCCGTCGCGGTCCCGGTCGAAGGGGCGCGGAGTCTTTCCCGGCGATTCGTTGAAGCGGATGGAGGCCGCGTTCATGATGTCGAACGTCGCGGCGGTCAACGGGTGGAATTCGTCGGCGCCCCCGCACAGCATGAAATCCTGTTTCCCCATCGAGATCATCTCGGTGCCGTACCCCACGGCCAGGGACCCGGTGGAGCATGCCGCCGCGGTGGCCACGGTGCGCCCGGTGATGCCGAACATGTGCGCCACGTTGGCAGCGCAACTGTGGTTCATTATCTGGAAGAAGACCCCCGATTTCATCCGCTCGACGCTGTTGTCGATCCGGAAGTCGTCGAAAAACGCCTGGGTCGTACGGGGACTGCCGATCGTCGAGCCGATGGACACGCCCAGCCTTCCACCGCGGACCTGTTCCCCGGACAGCCCGGCCTGTGCGATGGCCTCCCCGGCGGCCAGGGAGGCGAAGACCGACATGGCGGACATCGACCGGCGGTACTTTCGCGGAATTTCCCCCGGGTCGACCCCGGGCACCAGGGCGGCAACCCGGGTTCGGATCCCCCGGATGTCCGCCAATTCGTGAAGAAATCTCACCCCGCTCTCGCCCGACAGCAGCGCGTTCATCAGGGTGTCGACGCCCCGGCCGAAAGGGGAGATCGCGCCCATTCCGGTGATGACGACCCGTTTCAACGGCATGTCTTGAGTTCCTTGATGAGGCGGTCGTGTCCGAGGATGTTCCCGCAGGCCATGAACCCGGACAGGACCGCTCCGAGGATTCCAGGGGATGTGACGGCCTGCCCTGCCAGGTAAAGGCCTTTCACCCGGGTCAAGGGAACCGGGTTGTACTGGCCCACCTTATGCTTCACACCGTAAAGCCCCCCCGATGGGGCATTCCCGAAATCCCGGACGGTCAGGGGAGTGGAGGTCTCCACACATGCCGTCGCTCCCCCGAGTTCGGGGCAGTACCGTTTCACCAGAGTTTCCATCCTCCCGGCGATCCCTTCCTTGAACCGCCTGTAACTCTCGGGGCGATTTCCCGTCCTGGAATCTTCCCACGCGCGGGTCGTCTCCGGCAACATGGGAAAGATCCCGATGAAACCGCGGGGGACGTCGTCCGGACGCGCGTAAGCGGCGGTTACGTAGAGCGGGCTTTCCTCCAGCGGCCGGTTCCCGAGGTTGCGGAAGCTGTCGACGGATGGAAGCACGAAGAGGTTGCGACCCGAAAGGGTAGGGAGGGGGAGGGCGGAAACCGAATAGAGCATGAACGCCGAGACGGTATCCTCCAGTCCCATGATCCGGGTTTTGTATGCCGGACGAAATGCACCTTCCGGCACCATTTCGAGCATCGTGCGCGGATGGACCGTCACCACGGCGCCGCCGCACCGCAATTCCTTCCCGTCGCGCAGCCGGACTCCGCGAAGCGCTCCCTCCGGGTCGACGGAGAGGGAGGTGACCTCGCAGCCGCGGTGGATCTCCACCCCCACTTCCTCGAGCCGGGCGTCAAACGCCATCGCCAGGCTCCGGCCACCCCCTGTGATTCCGTTGGCGGACAGGTAATAGCTTCCGACGATGCAGGCGTGCTGCAGGAACGCTACCTCCTCGGGGGGGACGCCGTACAGCAGACAGTGGGTCGAGAGCACGTTTTTCAGGAACTCGTCGCCGGTCAAGGAATCGAGCGTTTCCCTCAGGGTGGGGCCGAAGACCCTCTCCAGCGCCCCTTTCGTATCGAGGGGAGCGTCGAGGTTCAGGTACGGGACCGAATCGCAGGCGGACCGGACGGCGCGGAGATAGGTTTCGACCGCGGACCGCTCCGACGGAAACGCCTCCAGCAGATTCTCCCGCAGGGGGCCGTATCCCGACGGAAAACGAAACTCGAAGCCGTCACGGACATTGCGGAACGTGTCGAACCCCCGCGCGTCGAAGGGAAAACAGGACAGGCGGTCCGAGAGTCCGAGGTAACGGAAAAAAACGTCGAGCGGCTCCCCCTTTCCGATCCCCCCCGTGTAGTGGAAGCCGGTGTCGAATTGAACGCCTCTGCGGGAAAACCCCCGCAGCAGCGGAGCGGTTTGACCGGATTTTTCGACGAGTGCCACGGAATAACCGTGCCGTGCGAGGAGCAGTGCCGAGGTCAGACCGGATACGCCCGCCCCGACGACGACGAAATCATGCATCACTGCCCGAAGGAAAGTACGAGGCAGGCGTTGGTCCCGCCGAACCCCGCCGAATTGCACAGGACGTGCTCCGGGGGATGGGGGATCGTATCGACGACGATCTTGAGCTTCGCCGAGTCCTCGTCGGGTTCCGAAAAATTGATGTTGGGAGCGATGAACCCTTCCATGGCCATGATGGTGGAGTAGACGACCTGTGAGGCGCCCGACATCCAGAGCTCATGACCCGTCATCGACTTGAGGGACGAAACCCACGGGGTGCCGGCTCCGAATACAGCGCTGATATTGCGAGCCTCCGCGGCGTCTCCGGCCGGGGTGGAGGTCGCATGTGCGCAGATATAGTCGATGTCCCCGGGTTGCAGCCCCGCGTGGGCGATCGCTTTCCGCATTGCCCTTTGGAGCCCGCCCTCGCTCGGGATCGAGATGTGGTTCCCGTCGGAAGAAAACCCGTATCCCCGGATTTCCCCAAGGACGCTGGCTCCGCGCTCTTTCGCCTTGTCGAGTCGCTCCAGGACCAGTGCGGCCGCGCCTCCGCCCGGGACCAGTCCGTCCCGATGCGCATCGAAGGGCCGGGAGGCCCCCTTCAGGTCCTGGAGCCGAACGGAGAATGCCCCGAGGGCATCGAAACTGCACATCGATTCCCAGTTGATCTCCTGGGCCCCGCCGCAGATGACCCTCTCCTGCCGTCCGAACGCGATGAGGTCGGCCGCCTGCCCCACGGCATGCCCGCCGCTCGCACAGGCGGAACTGATGGTCCAGCAGGCTCCCCGGGTTTGCAGGAGGGTGTTCAGGTTCATCGTGATGCAGGAAGTCATCGAGCGGAAAACCTGGCCGCTGCCGATCAGCTTCGTTTCCCCCCGCTGGCGGAGCAGGCCGACCTGCTCCACGGCGGCGATGCAGCTCGAATCGCAGCCGAACACCAGTCCGGTTTCATCGTGTTGGATCTCTTCTGCGGTGAGGCGAGACATTCGGATTGCGTCGGTCGCGGCCGCGTACGCCTGGACCGCGAAATCGGGCATGGTCTTGCACTGTTTTTTGGAGAGGATCTTCCTCGGATCGAAATCGCGGATGGCGCCCGTCAGGGGGCTCCGAAACCCGACCTTTACCCGTTCCGGATCGGAAACGACTCCTGACTCTCCCCGCCGTAACGCTTTCCCGACGCTTTCGATGTCGTTGCCGAGGCAGGAGATAACGCCGATTCCCGTGATCGCGACGCGATGCATAAAACTCCCAAGGTTACAGGTAGACGCCGCCGTTTACCGATAAAACCTGCCCGGTAATATAGGAGGCCTTTCCCGATGCGAGAAAGCCGACCACCTCGGCCACTTCTTCCGGTTTCCCCATCCGCCCCAACGGGATCCACTGCAGGAACCGATCGATGGGAAGAGCAGCGGTCATCTCCGTTTCGATGAACCCGGGGGAAACGGCGTTGACCAGTATGTTCCTTTTGGCGACCTCCAGGGCCAGTGACTTCGTCGCGCCGATCAGCCCCGCCTTGGCCGCCGAGTAGTTCGTCTGGCCCGCCACGCCGCTTTGCCCCGAAGTGGAGACGATGTTGATGATCCGTCCCGATCTTCTCTTCAGCATTCCGAACAGAACCATCTTCGTGACGAAGAAAAATCCGTCCAGGTGGACGGAGAGGGTTTCCTTCCATTCCGGTTCTTCCATCCAGACCAACAGGCCGTCCCTGCTGAAGCCGGCGTTATTGACGAGGACAAGGGGAGTTTCCGTTTCGAGCACCGGGGAGAGGGCCCCTTTGACCGAGCCGGAATCGGCCACGTCGAAGGGGAGGAGTTTGCAGGACCTCCCCGACTCGCCGACCTGCCTCGCGACTTCCTTCGCCGCTTCGTGGTCCGTCCGATAGTTGAGCCAGATGTCGAAACCATCCCGCGCCAGTGCGCGGGCGATGGCGGCACCGATACCCCTGCTGCCGCCGGTGATCAGGGCGATATCATTTTGGGCCATGACCGGAACATTTAACCTCCATTTGGCCTCCCCCCGTCAAGAAAAAAATGGTTTTCCGGTGCAAAATCGGGAAAGCCGTGTACCCTTGGAGGTGACGAAACCCGCCGGAACGGAAGGGTGGTGCGGTATGAATGTGCTGCTCCTGAGGCCGAACCCGGGAAACGAGCGGTTCGGTCTCGGCCCTTTCTTTCGCATCGAACCGTTGGGCCTCGAATACATCGGGGCGGCGTTGCGCGCCCACGGCCATGCTCCGACGGTGGCCGATCTCCGCTTTCGCCCCGGCGCGTCCTCCTGGGTGCGGCGGACGCGGCCGCGGGTCGTCGGCATCTCTTGCACGCACGCCCTGGAGTATGACAGGGTGCGGGAGACCGCGCTCGAGGTCCGGAGGGCGTCGCCGGGGGTATTCGTGGTCGTCGGCGGGCACGCAGCGGCTTGCTACCCGTCCCCGCTCGAGGTCGATGAGATCGACGCGGTCTGCCTCGACGACGGGGAGGAGATCGTTCCGGCACTGGTCGATGCCGTCGGGCATGGTACCCCCCTGGAAACGGTGCCCATGCTCCGCCTTCGGACACGGAACGGTTGGGTGTCCACGCCGCCCTCTCCAGGGCGGACGTGCCTTGACGCCGTTCCCTTGCCGGCGCGCGACCTGGTGAGGCGCCACCGGAACGGCTACCATTGCCTCCTCTTCAAACCGGTGGGACTCGTGGAGACGGCCCGCGGATGCCCTCACCGGTGCAGTTTCTGTTCCGTGTGGCAACTGTACGGCCGATCTTTCCGGGAGAGGTCCATCGGGACCGTCGTGGAAGACTTCGTCACGGCGGGGGATTCCATCTTCGTCGCCGACGATCTCTTCTGGAACCACGCGGAGCGGAGCCTCGAACTGGCGGTGGCCCTCCGGAAGCGTGGAGTGAAAAAACGGTGGATCCTCGTGCAGACCCGCACCGACATGATCAGCCGGCAACAAAGGTTGCTTGAGGCGTGGAGGCCCCTTGCGCGGGACTTCGATATCTTCCTCGGACTGGAGGCCGCGACCGACGCGGGCCTGTCCCGGGTGGACAAGGACGTTCCCGTTTCGGAGAGCGTCGAGGCGGTTCGGATCGCGCGGTCCCTGCGATACGGCGTGAACGGCAACTTCCTGGTCGATCCCGACTGGGGAGAGGAGGATTTCCGCCGGCTCTGGGAGTTCGTCGCCTGCCACGGGTTGCAGCGGGCGGGGTACACCATCCTCACTCCGTTGCCGGGAACTGATTATTTCCGGAAGCTCGCGCCCCGGCTCGCGGGGCAGCCCTGGTCCAACTACGACATGCACCACGTCCTCTGGGAGCCTCGCCTCGGGGCGAGAAGGTTTTTCGAACTCTACGCGGAGACCTGGCGCAAGTCGATCCTGAACACATCGGGAGAGAAACGGTTGGTCGACTGGATGCGGCAGATCCGGCCGGCCCAGATACCGTACCTTGCGCGCGTTCTATGGCGCACCCAGAGGATGATGAAAGCCGGGGCCTACATCGGCGAGTACGGGAAGACGAATCGTGCCTCGATGCCCGTCCGGAAAGACATTTCCGTTGCCCGGAATGGGTCCGCGCCTTAAGATAGCAAGAATCCCGGCAGGTGCAATCCCGCACGGTTCATCGACGGGAGAGAAGGAGGAAACGCGCTGGAAGTGGATGAAACGAAAAGGAAGATCCGGGAAATCCTGTCCGTTCGACTGAATCTCTCCACGGCGGTCGAGAAGATCGCCGATGATGCTCCGCTGTTCGGCCCCGGCAGCATCGGGCTCGACTCGATCGACGCGCTGGAACTTGTGCTCGGCATCCAGAAGGAGTTCGGCGTCGCGATCGAGGACCGCACGCTTGCGGTGAAGGTGCTGGTATCCATCGATACCATCGCGGAATACCTGAAGTCATTATCGCCAGGGAGCCCCGATGCGGCGGGCGGACGCAACTCGTAGCTCCCGGTGATGCGGGTTCATTAAGGTGCAGAAGACGTGCGTCAACCCTTGCCTGCTTTGCGGTCGTGATGCGCCGCAACCCGTCGCGGTCCAGAAGGGATACCCCATCGTCCGTTGCGACGGATGCGGCCTGGTCTACGTTCATCCGAGGCCGCCGGAGGAGGATCTCCCAGGGCTCTACGGGGAGTATCATGCCCGTGACGGCGGGAACGAGGCGGGCTGGAATCGCCTCATGGGGGGAATCTTCCGGGAAGCGGCCGACCACCTCGATGCATTGCGGAACGGGTCCGGCCCGCCCCGCCTCCTGGACGTGGGGTGCGGGTACGGTGGATTCGTCGCGCTGATGCGGGGTCGGGGGTGGGATGCGGAAGGGGTCGACCCGTCCCCGGTGACGGTTCATGCCGCCTCGGCGAAAGGCATTCCCGTCCGATTGGGAACCCTCGATGAATTCACCGATTCGGGCGTGGCATACCGCGCGATCACCATGTTTTATGTGTTGGAACACCTCTTCGATCCGATGTCCGCGTTAAGAAAGGTGTTTGCGCTCCTCGAACCGAGTGGGGTCCTCCTGCTTCGGGTTCCCGACACCACGCCGATCGTCCGGCTGCTTTCCCCGTTCGGATTGGGAAACGGATTGTACGATCCCCCCTTCCATCTATTCGACTTTCCGCCCCGCGTGCTCACGAGGATGCTCGCTGAGGCGGGTTTCGGGAAGGTCCGGACGTTCCCGGGCCGCAACACGATCCCTCCCAGCATCGTTCCGCGGATGGCCACCATGATGTTCGGTGCGCTCGCTCGCGGCCTGTTCGCCGGAAGCGGCGGGAGGCTCCTCCTCCCCGGGGTCAGTAAAACCACCATCGCGCGAAAGCCTTCCTGAATGGAGACCCGGTTCCTTCTACGCCTGGCTCGGATGATCGACGCCCGACCGGGGAAGATCGGGATCGACCACGCCCTCGCCGGGGACGGGGTCGTCGACCTGTCCGGGTTGGCCCGCTCTGGAGACCCCAGGGTGGGTTATTTCTTCAACGGGTCCCGCAATGCGCTCGCCGCCCACCTGACGCCGCCCGGAGGACGGTGGGATAAAGGGGCGCTCGCCGCCATGAAGGAAGACGTTCGGGCCCTGGGGCCGGACTTCGCGCTGACGGCCCCCCCCCCATCTTCGAGGAAATCCGGTCCTCGATCGTGCGGGAAAACGTTCTCGCCACTCTCATCGCCTTCGCGGCGAACCGGATCATCGGATGGTTGCACTTCCGTCGCCTGCGCGATGCGGCGCTCGTGATGCTGCCGATGACGGCGGGATCGCTCCTCACTCTCGGTGCGATGGGAGCGATCGGCATCCCCTTCAACTTTTTCAACGTGGCGGGGATCGTGCTCGTATTCGGGTTCGGGGTCGACTATGGGATCTATTACATGCAGTCCCGAAGGGAGAGCTCCGCGGAGGGAGCAGCGGAGGCGCTTCGCAGGACCGGGGGCAGCATCGTCCTCTGCGCGGCCACCACGCTGGCATCTTGGGGAAGCCTCATCCTCTCGCATTACCGGGGGCTGGCGTCCATCGGCGCCGTGCTGTGCTTCGGGTGGGTCTTCTGCCTTCTCGCGACCATCCTGCTGCTTCCTTCCCTGATCGATGTGATCGAGCGCCCGCGTGCGCGGAAGTCCGGGCGGGTCGTCACGGACGCGGGATGAAGTCGATCGGTCCGGCATGCGCGATCATCCCCGCCTACAATGCGGAACGGACGGTAGGGGGGGTGGTGCGGGGGGCGCTTTCCTTCCTGCCGACGGTGATCGTTGCCGACGATGGGTCGACCGATGCCACCGCCGAAGTCGCAAAGGAGGCCGGCGCGCAGGTTGTCCGGCTACCGGTAAACCGCGGGAAGGGTCACTGTCTGCGCCTGCTGTTCGCGGAGGCGCGAAAAAGAGGATTCGACGCCGTCATCACGCTGGATTCGGACGGACAGCATGATCCGGCGGATATCCCGCGGTTTCTCGACGCTCATCGGAACGATCCCGGTTCCGTCATCGTCGGATCGAGGATGGACGATGAAGATGCGATTCCGGTCCACCGAAGAAATTCCATGCTGGTCGCCCGGTTCTACGTCTGCCTTGCGGCGAACCGCTACATCGACGATACCCAATGCGGCTATCGTCTTTGCCCGCTGTCCGTGGTCGAGTCCATCGCCCTGTACAAGGATCGATTTGTAACGGAAACCGAACTCCTCCTGAAAGTCGGGGACTCCGGAATTCCGATCCATTCCTTGCCGATCCGTGCCGTCTATCTTCCGGACCAGCGAACGCATTTCCGTTCCGTGCCGGATGTGGCGGCCATTTCCGTCTACGTCATCTCCTACATCATGGTGAAGTGGGCGTTAGAGCTGTGG
>Ga0214473_10004459_pt1 | contig 16831 bp, 12 predicted proteins | sample RVTome_7_FD_203509 | JGI IMG/M metagenome (GOLD analysis project Ga0214473, IMG submission 203509) | Soil microbial communities from uranium-contaminated site in the Upper Colorado River Basin, Wyoming, United States - RVT98D197 | ecosystem: Environmental > Terrestrial > Soil > Contaminated >... | reverse complement strand
TGAGGACGTGGTGATCGAACATCTCGAGCTTGGAGAGGTCCCCATCGAAGTTATAGATCACCGCGCAGGCATCGCCGTCGTGGTAGATGAAGCGAATCTTCGGTCCCTTCGTGGCGGCCTGCGCCTTCCAAAGGGGACTGAGCCCCCAGTTCGCGTAGCTCATCGTTCGTGACTTGTTGTCGTCCTTGTACCCGTACACGTCCGTCCGGAAAATGGGAGTCCAGCGGTGGCTGTACTCCTTCATGTTTGCGATGTCCTTGATGTACGCGTAGAGATACTTCTCCGGGCTGGGCGTGAAACGGGAGACGGCGAGCGCCGCCACGCCCAGCAGCGGCACCGCCACGGCCCCCGCGATGGCCAGACCCAGACGGTTTCGCTCGCCGGTCGCCGCGAACATGACGGCGGCCAGGCCCATGATGCCGGCGGCGGCCACCACCGACCCCGGGGTCGAGAGCCGCTCGATGGCGAAAACGACGACGAAGCACCCGACGCTCGCGCCGAGCAGATCGAAAAAGTACAGGCGACTCACGCGGTGGGACAGGGTCTTGAGGGCCACGGAGATGCAGAGCCCGGCGAAGAAGAATGGCACGGTGACCGCGGCGTAGAAGCTCACCATCAAGGCCATCTCCCGGAGGGTGTGCGCCTTCATGAATTCGAACGGATGGAAGGGAATCTTGGAGATCGCCACGAGGGTGAGGACGATCAAGGCCGCCGATGTGAGCGCATAGGTGGAGAGCCGCCGCGCGACGGGCGCCCCGGACAGGACGGGAAATGACGCGAGGAAGGCGCCGCTGGCGCCGTAGCCGAGAAGGGCCACGCTGATCGTGACGTAGGCGAAATGGTACCAAATGGTGAACGAGAAGATTCGCGTGAGCGAGATCTGTAGCAGAAGAACTGCCACCGAGACGAGGAAGACGCCTCCGTAGATCGGGCGCTCGTGCTGGACGGGTTGATCCTGGGCATCTGAATGGGCGATCATTCGACCTCTTGGGGTTCTTTAGGGTACGGGGCAAGGATGAGCGGGCACTATATCTTTTTTCGAAACGGCGGGGAAGGCCCAGCGGCACATCCCGGTGCGAGGCATTCTCACGTCGCTCGCGCGGGGCTCCGGAGCCGCCGTGGGCTTCCGTACGCTGCGGCGACGAACGGGCGGCAGGCGCGGGGCGAGGTCCCTCCATGCGCCCGGGGCAGGTTGAGCCGAGGGAGGTCCCCTGATAGACTACGCGCGTGCAGCCCTTCGAGCGAGTGATCATATTCCTGCTCTCCGGGGTGGGAGATACGCTCCTTTTCACACCGGCCCTGAAGCTCCTGCGCGCGGTTTGGCCGCGGACCCATTTGGTAGCACTGACCATGGGGACCAGCGAGAAGGAGTCCCTCCGGCACAATCCCGACCTGAACGAGGTCCGCTACTGGCCCTTTCGACGGGAGGGGACCGTCGCGAGCCTCCGCTTCGTCGCGAGGTTGCGCGAAGAAGGGTTCGACCTGAGCCTTCTCCCCTGTCCGTCCAATCGCCTCCAGTACAACGTCATCGCCTTTCTGATCGGCGCGAGACGTCGCGCGGGCTTCCGCTACCTGCGGCAGAGCCGCAGGAACCTGGATTTCCTCAACACGGATCTCCAACTCCACACGGACAACGTGCACAACGTCGAGCACAATATCGCCCTTGTGGAATCGCTTTCGGGCATCTCGCGCGACGACGTCCCCGGGTGGGACCCCTCCCTGCGACTGGTTACCTCCGAGAAGGACCGCGAAGAAGCCGGGGACTTCCTCCGCAAGGAGAAGCTCGCGGGAGCGCGGTGCGTGGGTCTGCACGTCTCCAGCAGCAGGGTCAAGCACATGGAGCGAAAGTGTTGGCCGAAAGAATCTTTCCTGGCTCTCATGGAAAATTTGGCCAAAATATGCCGGCTGCGATTCATTCTGCTCTGCGGGGAGGAGGACCTGCCGGAAACGGAGTGGCTGGCGAGAAGGGGCGGGCCGGACGTGCACGTCGCGATGAAACTCCCCCTGCGCACTGCGGCCGAGCTGATCCGCGCGTGCTCAGTCTTCATCAGTAACGACTCGGGAATGCTGCACGTGGCTTCCGCGGTCCGCACGCCGACGGTGGCGATCTTCGGACCCACAAATCCGCGGCGCACGGCCCCCTGGCAAGGGCCTGGCGAGATCGTACGACTCGATCTCCCCTGCAGCCCGTGCTTCTACCACACGTCTCATGAGCTTACGTGCCCGGCCAGAATCAACTTCGCGTGCCTGCGAGAACTCCCCGTTGAACGGGTCCTGGCTGCCGCGAGTCGAGTGCTCTCCGCGCCGGATCATTGAACGGAGGGGTCGCCTGGATTTCCCAGCGACGAAGGCGCGTTCCAGGTGAGCCCCGCATTTCGATAAAGAACCACGCACTCATCCTGCGAGTGAGGCTCCCATGTGGGTTTCGCTAGGAGTCTGTCCGAGTAATCACTTTTTGCTTGACCCCGATCACTGGCTGTGATTCTTGGCGGTATGGCTAAAACATTCCGACCCTACGACCCGGATCAGACGTTGTTGCTGCCTCCTGCCCTGTCGGATTGGGTGCCGGAGGGCCACTTGGCGCGCGGTGTGAGTGACCTGGTCGATACGCTGGATCTGTCGGCCATCGAGGGCGCCTACGAGGAGGAGCGGGGTTACCCGCCTTACCATCCTCGGATGATGGTGAAGCTCCTGCTGTACGGGTACTGCACGGGCACGTACTCCTCGCGTCGGATCGCCGCGAAGCTCGTGGACAGCGTGGCCTTCCGCTTCCTGGCGGCAGGCAATGAGCCGGATTTCCGCACGATCAGCGATTTCCGCAAGCGCCACGGGGCGGCGCTGTCGGGGCTGTTCGAGCAGGTGCTGCGGCTGTGCCGTCGCGCGGGGCTGGTGAAGCTGGGACGGGTGGCCCTGGATGGGACGAAGATCAAGGCCAACGCCTCCAAGCACAAGGCGATGAGCTACGGGCGGATGAAGGAGAAGGAGGCGGTGCTGCGCCTGGAAGTAGAGGCGATGCTGCGCCGGGCGGAAGAGGTGGATGAGGAAGAGGACCGGCGCTACGGCCCCGACCGAAGAGGCGATGAATTGCCCGAGGAGTTTGCCCGCCGAGAGACGCGGCTGAAGAAGATCCAGGAGGCCCGGGCGGGGCTTGAGGCGGAGGCGCGGGAGAAGGCGGCCGCGGAAGGGAAGGATCCCGAGGCGGCTCGTCCGACGGACAAGGCGCAACGTAACTTCACCGATCCGGAGTCCCGGATCCAAAAGACATCCGACGGGTTCATCCAGGGCTACAACGCGCAGATCGCGGTGGACGAGCACCGCCAGATCATCGTTTCTCAGCACGTCACCCCGGCGGCCCCCGATGTGCAGGAGCTGGAGCCGACGGTGGCGTCGATCCAGCGGGTGCTCAGGCGCAAGCCCAAGGCCCTGCTGGGGGACGCCGGGTACTGGTCCGAGAAGAACGTGGAGGCGCTTAAGAAGAAGGGGATTGAGCCCTATATCGCCACGGGCAGGCAAAAGCACGGGGAGCGCTTTCTGCCAGCGCCGCGCGGGAGGCCGCCCAAGGGGTTGTCGCTTCGGGAGCGGATGGCGCGCACGCTTCGAACGATGGCCGGAAGGAAGGTGTACAGCCGGCGCAAAGTCATCGTGGAACCGGTGTTCGGACAGATCAAACACGCCCGAGGCTTCCGGCAATTCCTGAGACGCGGACGGGCCAAGGTGAGGGAGGAATGGGCGCTGGTGTGCACCGCGCATAACGTCCTCAAGCTGCTCGCTGCTGGGGCAAGGGCGTGAAGCCCAGGTGGGGAGGATGGACTCCCTCCAGAGCCGTCGGACGATCGCGGCAGACCGAATCCGCGACGTCCAATCATCTCGGATCGCATCCGGCACGGTGGAAAAATCCATGAACCCCTCAATCACCTTCGCCTGCTTCGTTACTCGGACAGGCTCCTAGGAAAGGAAGTCATTTGAGCGGACGCCGCCGGGCCGGACTTCGTGAGATCGCCCTTTCCGTCGTTTCCCTGTTGGTCTTTGTCGGGATCCTCGAGTTGATTCTCCGGCTCGGGGACTTCTCATTTTATCTCTACAATCCCTACGAGCCGGCTGCGAGCACGCCTCCCAGGAGAATGAGCTTGAAGACCGGTTGGAAGAAGTCGGAAGGCGGCATCGAGCATCTCCTGGACAGCAGCATTCCAGGCGCCTGGCGTCTTATCCCTGGGAAGTACGTGTTTCCCAGGGTTCCTCGACCGAGAGGCCTGGCCCCGACCTGGGCCTCCACTGTGAGCCGGCGGAGTTTTCGGGGAGCGGACTTCGCGGATACGCCGGGGGATGACACGCTGCGCATCGTGTGCCTCGGCGATTCGACCACTTTCGGAACGGGCAGCAACGATGACGAGACCTATCCGGCGCAGCTTCAGAATATCCTCAGGCGAAGGTATCCCGGACGTAACGTGGAGGTGATCAACGCAGGCATCCCGGGCTACTCGAGCTGGATCGCGGGTGGAGCAGCGATGAGGTGACGATGGCGGCCACCGTCACCCAAGCACCGCTTCTGGACGTCAGAGGGCTCTTCCGGCGAAGGATTCAGGCCGCGGCTCCGGAGTCAATCCCGCGCGGACCCTGGGCTCCTGAGAAGGAGGGAGAAGCGCAGATATTCTTCCGTGTCCGCGCGCCCCACGCGTTCACGCCCCCGTCGAAGCTCGAGTCATGTCGGTCCTTCGAAGCGCCGATTTCGTATTGGAGTTTCCCGCGCTGGGTCGGGAGCATTGCGTTCCTCTCCATGACGACGGACGAGGCTGCGACGCGATGGCCGGGGACGGAATCTGGTCGGAATGCTACGGAACGAGTCTGAAGACCCCAATCACTTACATCTATCACTCACGTGATGGGTACGAGTTCGATACCCTCAGCCCGATCATCCAGCTTCACGCTTACATGCTGCGCCAGGTGGAGCCCGGGAGGGCGATCAAGGAAGGTGATCTGGCTCCAGCCGGACCGGGACGCTGGACACTTCCCCTCGAGACCTTCGGCCGTTTCACCCTTCGACACGATCTCGTCCACCCCAACCAGGAAGGAAACGCCCTGATCGCCGAAGCGCTGGCGGACCTCGTTCAGAAACAGCTCAGGTTCCGGAGATTCATCGAAGTCCAGGGTCCCTGAGCTCCGTCGAGGCAGAGGCGCGGGCCCGGCAGGAAGGGCGCTTGCCCAGGCGGAAACACGTTACCGCCGGGCGGGGTGCTGTGAGCGTTCCGGGCCATATCTCAGGAGCACGTCATACGGGCCGAAGCGCTTCTTGAGATAGTATCTGACTCGCAAGTACTCCGAGATGGATCCGGTAAAATCCCTGTTCTTCCTCACGAAATAATCACTCGGGTTGTTCGCGAGCACCACCGTCCGTACCTTGTTGCGCTCCAGTGTTCGGATGAGCTCGAGCTGCTCGTGGAACGAAACGTTGGTGCCGAAGAAATAGTCTTGCCTCGTCGGGTTGTCGCGCTGACTGACGAAATAGACCATCGGAAACGCCGGGAAAGCGAAGATAGGTTCGTCCTCACGGGTTGTGTTTCTGAGATAGTCGATGAGCTTCCGGAAATCCCGAGCGGGCGCTCGCTGCTCCTTGAGGTAGATCGGAAAGTAGACGGAAGCGCGATCGAAGTTCAGCCATTCGTTCGGGGTGGAGACGATCCGGAGGCCCTTGGACGTGCTGGAAAGCATCACGCGGCTGTAGACCTTGGGGGCCGACTTCAGGGCCACGATGAATGCGACGAGTAGAGCGAAGGCGACGTTGAGGGAAAGCCTTGCGACGCGAGAGTTCTCCCGTCCGGGCGTGCGGGTCAACCGCTCGGTGAGACGGCTCAGCAGCGCTGCGCTTACAATATAGAGAAGCGGCGCGGAGCTGACCAGGTGAGCACTGTCCATTCTCGGATAATAAGCGAGGAACAGACAGACCCCGATCCAGAGAACGCATAGGAAGTAGTCAGGAGACGGGTCGATCTCGGTTGTAACGCCTTGCTTCCGACGGACGGCGGTGACAAGTGCGGCGGTGAGGAGGGGAAAGGTGAGATATGCGAACAAATTATCGAGAGTGACGCTGGTGGCGATGTAGATTTGACCGAGCCCGTACTTGCGATTCGTCAGGTCTCCAATTGCGTTCGCCTGAGAGGCGATGGCGCCGATGAGGAACACCAGGGACAGCAACGCCGCCTGGAGGCGCGCGCGGGGACGACTCGATTCTCGGGCGTTGCGGCCCGGGGGATCGGATTCGCCGGCGCTCGCCAAACCGATGAGGAGCAATAGCGTCACCGGGATGAGAATGACGAGGGTCGGAACGCTCGGCAAGGGAAACGGGATGTAGAGGTTGCGATCGAGGTCCGAACCCACGAGGAAGAGAGCGCGCAGATAGGAGATCGCGCCGATCTTCGAGGAGAAATAGATAAGCCATGGCGCAAAGGCCACGCCGAAGCCGGCCGCCACGCAGAGGAATCGGGACACGAGGCGCCACGTACTCCTCGGGTTAAAGCGAGTTCGGGCGCCGAGCGCGGACAGGACGGCGAGCGGGATCACGAAGAGCGCCAGTATGACCGGCCCAAGATAGTTGTGAACCAGGAAGAGCGACGTCGCGGGGATAAGCGCGAGATAAGTCCGGCGAAGGAGACGCGCGGGCAGCGGCTCCGGCGCGTCGTCCGGCGTCGCCGGTCCGGGCCAGGAGGCCAGGAAACCGGTGACGCCCCAGAGAAAGAAGACGCCCATGTTCTGCTTCGAAAGCAGGATGAGGCCCCCCAGCAGACCCGTGGCGATCAACCACGCCGATCGCCCTTGCTCGCTCATGGCGTCGAGGGATCGCAGGAGCGTCCAGGTCCCCAGGACGGCGAAGGTGAGCGCATACCACCCCGGGTAGGGGGAGTTGTGGAAATCCATGTCCGTGATTTCGCCCGGCTGCATGACGAGGAAGAGCAAGGACGGGATCGCGGCGAACCATCGGGAGGCGAGCCGCCTGGCGACGACGTAGAGGCCCGCGGCCGTGACGGCGTTCACGACGGCCATCAACGTCCGGATGACGTCGGTCGAGGCGCCGAAACGCGAGAAGACCCAGGCGTGAAGGTAGTGCATCATCGGGGGGTAGCCGGTGAAGAAGTCGCGGAAGGGGAGCTGGCCCTCGTAGACCCGGAGATAATTGTAGTAGAGCACCCCCTCGTCCTGCATGAACCAGCCGAGGCGACGGAAGAAATAGAAATAGAGGAACCCGAGGAGAAAGATCGAGGGCGGCACCAGAGCGTCGAAGGGTCGGCGGGCTTCGTGGGTCATCTTGCCGTCACGTCTACGAGCCGTCGGTTCGGGCGGGTGATGGCGCGTGATCGAACGGGAGCCGGGCCCTGTGCCGGTCGCCGCCATCGCCCCTCCATGGTGACAGGACGAGTCAGGATCGGTGATCGGGCGCCCGCGGGGACGAGGCGCCGGGAGGGTGGTTGCGGGCGAGACCAAAGCGGAGTTTCCACACGGTCCAGACCGCTTCCCAGACGATTCGTCTGGAGAACTTCGACGTTCCTCTATTCCGGCCGTAGAAAATGATGGGCACCTCGCACACGCGGAATCCTCTCCGGGTGGCCCACCAAGTCATTTCTATTTGGAAGGCGTACCCGATGCTGTGAACGTTGTCGAGATCGATCGCTTCCAGAACGTGATGCCGGTAGCACTTGAATCCGCTCGTGAGGTCGGCGTACGGCAGCCCGGTGACGACGCGAGCATACCAGTTCCCGAAGCTCGAGATGAGAAGCCGCTTCACGTCCCAATCGAGCACGCGGATCCCGCCCACGTAGCGGGAGCCGAGAACGAGATCGTTGGTTGTCGCCGCGGCGTAGAGGTCGGGAAGCTGCTCCGGGCTGTGGGAATGGTCCGCGTCCATCTCGAAGAGATACTCGTACCCCTGGGCGAGCGCCCATTTGAATCCCGCGACGTAGGCCGTTCCCAGGCCCAACTTGGAAGGGCGGTGCAGAACGCGAACGGATGAATACGCTTCGGCGAGTTGATCCGCGAGTTCGCCGGTTCCGTCGGGAGAATTGTCATCCACGACGAGAATGTCGAACTTGAGGTCAAGCTTCAGGATCCGGTCGACGAGCCCGGGCAGGTTGTTGCGCTCGTTGTAGGTCGGGGTAACGACGATCGCTTTGTTCATTCATTTCCTCGGCCCCCACGGGCCCCCCGCGGACGTATCCATTTCATTTCACGGCACATTACCACACGGTCGCGCCTCGAATCAACCTTCCCGGCGATGTCCCCCCGCTCCGTCCGCTCGCGCTGCGGAACGGTTTGGAGTCGTCGTTGCACTCGCTCGGGGACGGCGATAGAATGCGCCCGTGCTCACGACGACGATCGCCCTGCTTGCTCTGATGTTCTTCTTCGCCCCGGTGACGGGATGTCATCGTCCGGTGCGGGAGAACGAGGTCGCCCCCGAGGACGTTCTCCCTCGTCTCAGCCGTTCGACTTCCCCAGGTCACCAGCTCGATCTGCTCAACTCCCTTTCCGCGCTGGACCCGTTCGGTTCGCAAAAGGCGCTCGCCGACGCTTCTCGGGCCGTCCGCCCGCTGTTGCGCTCCTCGGACCCCGAGGTCGCCGCAAAGGCGGGAGAGCTGTTGAGCCGATGGAACGACCGAAGCGCCCTGCCGGCCCTTCTGGGTTTGCTCAAACGGGATGATCCCCTCATCCGGTTCTCGGCTGCAGCTTCCCTCGGGGTGCTGGCCGATCCCGCGGCGATCACCGGGCTCGTGCTCGGCGGCGGGGACCCGGATTCGACGGTCCGCGCCGAGTCCTGCTCGGCCCTCGGCACGATCGGCCGGCGCCTGAAGGATGCGTCCATGCCGGGCTCACCCGCTGGCTCCCGGAGGGATGATCTCAAGCGCATCGCCGCGGCGCTCCGCCTGCGGATCCACGATCCGGACGGCTCGGTCCGGGCCTCGGCGGCACGCTCGCTCGGCGTGGTCGCGGCGGAGGGAGATATCTTCCCGCTCCTCTCTCTCCTTCGCGATCCGGAGCCGGGCGTCGTGGGGGCGGCGGCGGCGGCCCTGGGCGTCCTCGAGGATCGGCGCGCGGTGCCCGGGCTCGTGGCGCTGCTGGAAACCTCGGATCCGTCGGTCCGAAAGGTCGCGGCCACGGCGCTCGGCGATCTCGGTGATAGCACGGGGCTTCCCTCGCTACTCCTCTTGTCGAAGGATCCGGACCCAGAGATACGGAGAAGCGTTCTCACCGCGCTGCGTCTCCTCGGGGAGCCGTCCACGCTGCCCACGGTCCTCGATATGGCCAAGGATCCCGACCCCCAGGTGGCGGGGCAGGTGCCTTACGTCCTCGCCGGGCTCTACGATTCCTCCGCCCGCGACACGCTGCTCCCGCGCCTGGACGATCCCGATCCGAAGATCCGCCGCTGCGTCGCGCTTGCGCTCGGCTTTGTGGGCGAGCAGCGCGCGATCCCGCGTCTCATGCGCGCCCTGGACGACCCGGATCCGCTCATCCTCGTGGACGCGGTCACAGCCCTCGGCTGGCTCGGTGCCTCCGAGGCGACGGAGCGCATGCAGCGAATGGCGCGCGAGGATCCCAGGCCCGAGGTGCGCGAGGCCGCCTACCTCTCCCTTCTGCAGGTCTACAACCTATCCCGCTGAGACACCGCGCCGGAGGGCCCGACTCCGTCGGGGCGCAAACCAAGGAGCGAATGGCCGCTCGGGACTGTTTCCCTTCGGGGTCCCCCCGATCGTCTTCTCCGACACCCGTCTGAACTATCTCGACATCGCCCCCGCCTTCTTGCATCGAAAGCGAAATCATCACGACGGCACCGTAGAGCAGGGCGGGGAGGATCTGCAGGAAGGAGCGGTCCACCACCGTGCCGTCGAGCAGCCAGAGGTAGGCGCCCCCCACGCCGTACAGGTAGACGAACGATCCAAGCAGGAGCAGGCCGTAGAGGGCGAGCACCCCTTCCGGCGTGCGCCGGGAGCGGATCGAGAGGAGCGGGAAGGCGATCGCCACAGCCGTCCCCACCACCATCCAGTTGTTGTAGGCCCACCCGAAGTGGTCGAGCAGCGGCTCGCCGATCTGCGCCAGGCGGTTGCCCGGAAGGATGTTCCCCCACACGCCTCGGAGGAGGGGCGGGCCCGCCACGCCGTAGCGCCGCTCGAGAAGGAAGACGGCCGCGACCGCGGCCGCGTAGAGCGCCCCCGTCAGCAGCCAGACCTGCGCGGGGCGGAGGATCCCCCGCCGGAAGGCGCACGCCGCGAGGATCGACCAGAGCGCGATCGGCAGGTAGGGGACCTTTCCCTCGAGCCTCACGCCGGGGAGCGCCGCCACGAAGAAGAGGGCCAGGGCGAGATCATCGCCATTGCCGGAACACGCGAAACGGTAGGTGTAGGTCCCGGCGAAGCAGACGAAGATCGCCATCGGGAGGTCCGCGTAACCCACCATCACCGCGTGCACGAGGAGGAGCGGGAAGCCGGAGAGGAGATAGGTGCCGAGGAGGCTCTCGGCCGCGCCCGTCCGCGCGCGTAGGTTGGCGTGGAAGAGGAGGAGGAAGACGGCGTAGTAGTTCCAGTGCGCGAGGTTCACCGCGAACTCGTTCCATCCCCCGCCGCTCATCCCGAACCAGGCCAAGATGAGACCGGGGAGCCTCGGGTAGCCCGGCGGCAGATCGAACCCCGCGATGGTCCCTGCGTCGCGCACGTGCCGCGCGAGGCCCAGCGCGCAACGGAAGGCGTCGTCGGTGCGGAGGAGATCCGTCAGGTTCATCGAGAGGACCCAGGCGAGCTTCGTCCCGATCAGGGCCAGGACGATCCACGCCCACCCCGCGCGTCGGAGGCGCCCGGGCTCCCGCGTGACCGCGGGGGCGGCCGGGGATCCCACGGGCCTGCCCCGCCGTTTTGCCCGATCGATCGCGAAGAGCGCCACGGCCGGAACCTGGAGGACGTAGAGCATCGCCGGCGAGACCCGCGCCCCCACTTTCCCGAGAAGGAGGATCTCGCAGGCGACGAAAACGATCCCGACGAGGTAGCCGAGACCGATACGCTCCGAGAGGGCACGCGCGCGAATCCCAGGCCGGCGCAGGAGGGAAAGGAGCCCCAGCCCCGAGAGGATCGTCACGGCCGTGGCGAGGAGGTGGAAAAAGAGCGTCATCGGCGGCGCTCGTAGACGATGAGACCGCTCGGAAGCCGCGCCGCGCGGATCCACTCCGCGGCGCCCGCGAGCGGGTCGGGTCCTTCGCCCCAGGAGAGCACCACGTCGGCGTCCGCGAGACCTGCGGCCTCCCGCGCGGGCTGCGCGTAGTACCAGGCGCGGCGCACGGCCTGTACCACCGCCAGGGGGCCCCGCACCCGGAGGAGGGCGCGATGATCGCTCCCCCCGCGCTCGCGCAGCGCGCGGACCGCGTCGGCGAACCAGGGAAAGACCTCCTCGCGCCGCGCGAGGTACTCGTCCATCGTGGGGGAGGCGAGGCGCATCGCCGCGGCCTCCCGCGCGTTCAGGAAATGATCGACGCCGTTGCGCGCGTCGGCCAGCGCGTAGAGGCACACAGCCGTGATCGCGGCGTGGGCGAGAAGCGAGGCGGGCTCGTGGAGGAGGAGCCGCCGGAGGAGGAGCAGCGCGAGCGCCCCCGCGCCGCCGGTCCAGAGGAGGAACGCGAATCCCCGCCCGGCCACGCGCTGGGACGGGACGGCGTTGATGCTGCTCGCGACGAGCGGCCGGTGCTGGAACAGGGCCCCGAGCATGTTCGCCGCGCGGGCGGGGAAGGGGAACGCCTCCAGGCGCGCGCCGCGCACGGCAATCCTGTTGGGGACCGCGGGGGAAGCGAGGAGAAATCCGACCTCGTCGGCCTGGTGGAGCCCGGGCGCCTCGTCCGACGTCACGGCGATCGGGTTCCACCCGGCGCGCTCGACCCGGCTTGAAAAATCAAACGTCCTATAGTCCTTCTCGCCCGCCGCGGTGTTCCGGTAGAAGACCTTCGCCGAGGGCTCCACGGGATGCTGGAGGTAGAGATCGAACGCGAGGACGGAGAAGCGCGCGCCGCGCTCGCGGAACGGGTGGAACAGCGGCACGGCCTGCGGGCCGATCGCGAGGCGCACGCCGTCGCCTGGATCAACGAGCGTTCGGCCGCCGGCCAGCCAGGCGCCGATCGGCTCCGTCCGTCGCCGGGTGTCGGAGGAGAGGGCCGCGAGCAGAAGGAAGACGATCGCCGGCGCGAGGATCGCCACGAGCACGGTGCGGCGTAGGGACGGGTCGCCCGGGGCGCAGGCGCGCGGGTCACCCCCCGCCCAGACCGCCGGTGCCGGGATCTCCTCGGCGTGCTTCTTCCACCACGCTCGTCGCTTGCCCTGGCTCATCGCACTCGGACCCCGTCTTTTTGATTGGATTGTACCGAGGTCTCACCGCCCTTCCCTGGGGCGCCTCTAGGATGCGGCGACCTGATCGCCGTCCTCCTTCTCTTTCCCGCTTCCCGAGAAGATCTCGTCCGACACCCTCCGGAACACCGGCACGCCGAGAGCCGCGCGGACCCCGTTCAGCGCCACCGTGAACACGAGGCTGAAAGCGAGAATCTTCGCCTCTGGCGCGTAGGAAGAAAAGAGGTACACCGTCGCGGCCTGCACGGTCCCCAGGCCCGAGACCGTAACCGGGACGACCGCGATGAACAAGATCAGCGGGACGAAGGCCAGCGTCTTAAGGAACGGCACGTCAATCCCGAAGGCGCGTAGCGCGAGCCAGAAGTTCAGTATGAAGAAGAGATCGAAGGGAAAGCGGAGCAGGGCGAGCCGGAGGTAGCGCTCGACGGTCGCCAGCCGGAAGCTCCGGAAGATGGGCCAGCCCCGCACCCTTCCGAGCACGACGAAATCTACGCCCCCCTGCCAGTAGAGGAAGTGCCCCGCCAGCGCCGCCCCCGCGACACCGACGAGCAGGGCGACGCCGCGGTCCACCGGCGGCGAGAGCGCGGGGAGCCCGGCGGCCATGAACGCGACGAGCAGGGCGGCATCGACGACGTTCATAAAGAGGACCGACGCGGCCCCCTCGAGGAACGGGATCCCCTTGCGCCGCTTAAGCCACAGCGCCACGGCGCCCGACCCCGCGTTGTAGTTCACGATGTTGATCAAGTAGACCGCCGCCTTCACCGGCGCAATCTCGCGGAAGGAGATCGGCCGGTTGAACCAGGTGATCACGCGCGCGAGCGAGAGCACGTCGAGAAGGTACATCGGCAGCGTGCAGAGCAGCGTGGAGACGAGGAGCAGACGGAGATCCGCCTCGGCCAGCGCCGCGCGGAGGGACGCCATCCCCGCGTGGCGGATCATCAGGGCAAGAATCCCGAAGGCGACGAGCCAGGGGAGGATCCGGCGGGCGAGGAGACCCACCCCCATCCCGCGCCTGAAGGCGCGGACCGCAAGCGCGCCGAAGGCCCAGAGGCCCGCGGCCAGGAGCGCCACCAGGCAGCCGAGCCGGAAACCGGGAGCCTCGTAGGTGAAAATCACGCGGTGGGATCCGGCGGGGAGCCCGAGGGCGCGCCCCACGAGGTTCGCGCGCAGCACCGTCGCGGGCCCGCCGTCCACCGTGGCGGTCCATCCCGGATCGTTGAGGTCCATCAGGACGAGCCAGGCCGCCCGTTTCGGCGGCACGGTCGCCTCGATCTCCACGCGCCCGGGCTCGTCCCGGAGAATCCGCGCGGTCCCCGGGACGTCCCGGGAAGGTCCGTAGGCCTTCGCCTTCCACCCGCCGAGGGTGAACCCCCGGAGCGCCGGGCTGTGATTGAAGAGCCGGGCCGCCCCCGCCGACTGGACCACCGCCATCCGCCGCGGGTCGAACTCCGGATCGTTGAGGACCTCGACGGCCTCCGTCTCGCTCGCCACGATGACGGCGTTCTCCACGAGCGTGGCGCGCGGAAGAGCGACCGGGTTTTCGTACAGCGCGATCTCGGGGTCCCCCGTGATCACGCGCGCGAGCCCAAGGTCGGCGGCGCTCCGATCCCAGGCGGGGTTGAGGTTCCGATCGATGACGATATACCGGACGGCGAGGAGGTCCAACAGCTTCTTCCGCATCCGGGCGGGATCCAGGTTTATGCGTCCATCGAAGGGCGCCACGTTGTCGGGCGCGACGCGCTCCAGGAGGCTGAACAGCGTCTTGTACACGGCCGGCGTGAGCGGTTCGTAGTCGTTAAGGGTCCGGACGCGATGGAGCAGGCCGTACTTGGGCTGGATCGCCCAGCTCCCCCAGGGTTCGTCCACCACTAGCACACGTTGCGATCCCACGTGGGCCCGCACGTAGCCGGAGACGGCCGCGTGCGCCGCGAAGACCCCGGCATCCTTCTGCGGGTGGCCGAAGGGGTTGCTGTATGCGACGAAAAACTCGCCGAAGAGGAAGAGGGGGAGCCCGATCCGCGCCGCACGCCGCAAGGCGCCCTCGCGCGTCGAGAACGCGGCCGAGGCCAGCAGGAGCCCCCCCGCGGCCACGGCTGCGGTTTGGAGGAGAATCATCGAAGGGGTTCGCATCACGACGAGGAGCGCGACGCCGCACAGGACGGCCATCCACGCCGCGCTCCGCGCCCTCCGGCCCCGGGCGCCGGCTTCCTGCATCGCGTTCAACCCCAGTCCCACGAGCGCCGCCATGGCGAAGGACAGCAGGAGGACCATCCGGTTGGAGTTCCGGAACCAGGCGCCCGTCGGGAGCCAGTGGTAGAGGGAGTAGAGCGGCGTGAGCGGTCCCAGCGAGAGTGCGAACGCGAGGCACGCTCCGGCGACCACCGCGAGGGCCAGGCCGCGGCGTCTGCCGAACAGGGCGGCCACGGCGAGAAGAGGCGGCAGGATGCCGAAGTACATGGAGGGGACGCGCCGCGGCGTGAGCGTCCAGAGGGACCCCGCGAACCGCAACGCGCGCGCCGCCGGCTCGGACGGACCGCCGATCCCGCGGGACGGAAGCGCTGGCTGCGGGCGGTGGGGTTGATCCATCGGATTGGATGTCCACTCGATCGGAAGCCTTCCGGGGGCCCTCTCCGTGCGCGCGGACAGCCCGTAGGTGGGCAGGATCTGCGGCGCGGCGAGCGCCACGGCCGTGATCCCGCCGAGGACGAGCCAGATGAGCGCGAGCGCCGCCCTCGCGGCGCCCTCCGCCCGCAGCACCCGCCACAGCCGCGCCGCCCCGAAGGCGGCCAGCGCGTAGGCGCCGTACACCAGGGTCTGCATGCCGCCGGCTAGGAGCGACATCGCCCCGCCGAGGGCGACGAGCGCGGCGCCGGTACGCCGACTTCCCGAGCACGCCCTCTCGATCCCCAGGGCCAGGAGCGGGATCCAGGCCGCGCTCTCGAGGAAGCAGATCGGCCCGTAGAACCAGACGGCGTTCTGCGAGAACGCCCAGGTCACCGCGGCGGCCAGCGCGGCGGCGGGCGACCACCTCCACGCGCGGCCGAGCAGGTACATGACCCAGGCCGTGAAGAACGTGTGAAGGACGACGGTCATCCCCATCGCGAGGCCGGTGGGGAGCAAGAGGAACAGGAAGTTGCCGGGGTACAGGAAGCCGCCGTACAGCGTCGCGAGCAGCGGGATGCCGCAATAAGCGTACGGGTTCCAGAGCGGAATACGTCCGGCCGCGATCTCCTGGAACCCGTAGTGATACATGGGATAGAGGAGCGTAAAGAAGTCGATCTGGAAGAAGCCCTCCAGCTCCCGCGCGGGCGCGATCACGCGCGCCTGCCAGAACAGGAGGGCGGCCGCGGCCAGGCCGACGAGGACCAGCGCTTCGCCCCGGGCACGCGGGCTCATCGGAACGCCCCCGCGCGGAGGCTGATCGGGCGGGGTGTCACGGCCGGCAGCTCTCCCCGGCGGGGTGCGTCTCATCGAGGTGCAGCTTCACGAGCGCCAGCTCCTGGGCCAGCTCCTTCACCTGGTTGCTCAGCGCGCTGATCCGAATGGAGTAAAAGAGACTCACCACGACCAGGAAGATCAGGCCGGCGAAGAAGAGGATGTTCACCGGCAGGACGCCGCCCAGGACGCGCGTGAGCCCCCGCAGCGGCGCGTCCCAGATCGCCAGCATGAGCAGCGCGCCGGCGATCAGAAGCCAGAGGAACGAGTACTCCTCCCGCAGCTTCCGGGAGCGCACCGCGTTCACCACGAAGATCGCCAGCGCCAGCGCGATCCCGATCGACACGAACCGCAGCCTAGGGTCCATGGGGCTCCACCTCCTCCGGCCGGGGGCGTCGCCGGAGCAGCGTCACAAAGATCGAGAGGAACATCTTGAAAACGTAGTACACGGGGGCAATCCCGCTATGGATCGATCGCCCCGACGGGTCCTCCCGGAACAGGGCGGGCACCTCGATCATGCGGAGCCCCGCCCGGTGCGCGAGAATCAGGAGGTCCGCGTCGGGGAACGTCTGCGGGAACCAGTTCGAGCAGAAGAGGGTGATCGCCCGGTCGTTCAGCGCGCGGTAGCCCGAGGTGGTGTCGGTGAGGTGCTGCCGGGTGAGGAGCGAGGCCACCGACGCGAACAGCACCATGCCGAGCCGGCGGTCCCAGGGCGCCGGGTAGCGCTCGCCCTCCAGGTGCGGGCGGAAGCGGGTGCCGATCACGAGGTCGGCGTCGCCGCGATCGACCGGCGCCAGGAGATCGCGAATCGATCGCGGGTCGTGCTGCCCGTCGCCGTCCACGGTGACGACGCGCCGGTACCCGTGCGCACGGGCGTACTTGAAGCCGGTCTGCCGGGCCGCGCCGTCGCCGAGGTTGATCGGGTGGGTTACGACGAGGGCGCCCGCCTTGAGCGCGGTGGCGCGCGTGCCGTCCTGCGAGCAGTCGTCCACCACGAGGATGTCGAGGCCGGGGGCGTGGCGGCGCACCTCGCCCAC
>Ga0214473_10004458_pt1 | contig 16835 bp, 13 predicted proteins | sample RVTome_7_FD_203509 | JGI IMG/M metagenome (GOLD analysis project Ga0214473, IMG submission 203509) | Soil microbial communities from uranium-contaminated site in the Upper Colorado River Basin, Wyoming, United States - RVT98D197 | ecosystem: Environmental > Terrestrial > Soil > Contaminated >... | reverse complement strand
CTGCCGGGCCGCCTCCGAGCCGCCCACCTGTTTCTCCGCCCCCTGAGAGACCTCAACCATGGCCGTGCTGATCTCGCTTGCCGTGGCAGCCAGCTCTTCGCTCACCGCCGAGAGATCCGTTGCCGTAGACGACATCCGTTCGCTTTCGGTGATCACCTCCTGCACCAGCGAGCGAAGTGTGGTCCCCACGCGGCTCATGGCGTCGCCCAGCACCGCCAGCTCGTGGGGCATGACTCCGAGGTGTACTGGGCGGAGGTCGCCTTCGCTGAATCGTTGGACCGCGAGGCCCAGTCGCTCCGTGGGGACCTGGACCGAGCGCAGCGTCGCCGCGCTCACGCCAGCCGCCAGGACTACTGAGAGGACCAATACGATCCACACCAGGAGCTCGCGCTCGTTGGCGCGCACCAGGAGTGCGGCGCCGCTCTGTTCCACCTCCGCCGCCATGTTGGTCGAGAGGGTCCGGACCAGCCGCATCATCTCACTGGCCGGCTCCCGGGCGCTGATGCCGGCGGACAGGGCGCCTTCCCCGCGGCCCAGGTCTGCCAGGGCGTGGGCGTACGCGTAGGCGGCGTGGACCCGCTGCTGGAGGGCGCCGATCCGTGCGATGGCGGCGCGCTGTTCCTGGGCGAGGCGCGGCAGGGCCCGGAGCCGCCGCTCGTGGTCGTAGGTGTCGTCCGCCGCGCGGGCGAATTGGAGTCGGGTCTGGGTGGTGGGAGCGACCAGGTAGAGCTCGGCCGCCCGCACCTCGTCGAAGGCCGCCGCCAGGATACCGCTGCCCAACACCGATACCTGGGAGAGCAGCGCGGTCTCCTCGGTGACCGCCCGGCGCAACGCGCTCAGCGAGGATAGGGCCAGGCCCGCGGTGGCCACGATACCGGCGATCAGGGCACCGGATCCAAGCAGCATTCGCGCGCGGAGCGTGCGGAGACGCAGCGCCATTAGCGATCCTCGGCCGTGATCACCGCGCCATTGCGGATCACGCCGAGCACCACGGTCTTGGCGGGCACGTCTCCCTGCGCGTCGAACGCGATGCGTCCCGTGACCCCGTCGAACGGGGGAGAAGCGGTCCCCACCCCGGCCAGGTACTCGGTCAGGCGGCTGCGGTTGGGGCCCACGGCCTCGATCCCCCGCGCCAGCAGATAGACGATGTCGTACGCCGCCGCACCCCGGTGATCCAGCGGCTGCGCGCCATAGGCGGCGCGATACGCTTCGACGAACGCCTGGTTGCGCTCTCCGGGGCGGTCCGGCAGGTACGCGGTGGAAGTGATTACGCCATCGGTGCCGCGCGTGGTCTCGAGGCCGGCGAGCGCGTCCCCACCCAACACCCGGGGCCGGATGCCGACGGTGTCCAACGTGGGCAGGATCCGCCGCGCCGAGGCGGCGGTGCCGGCGATGAGGAGCACGTCGGCGCCGCCGCGCTGCTGCAGCCGACGCAAGTAGGGCTCGAAGCTGGTCAGGTCCGGCACGTACGGATCGTCGGTGACGAGGCGGCCACCAAGCCGGGTGAACTCCTCGACGAAGGTGCCGCGGATACCGCGGCCGTACTCGTCGTTCTGGTACAGGATGGCGGCGCGCCGCGCGCCGAGCTGGCGGGCGGCAAATTGCGCCAGGGCGGCCCCGTGCGCCACATCCGTGGGACAAACGCGGAAGATGTGCGGGCCGGCGTCGGTGACGCCCGGAGCGGAAGCGGAAGGGCTGACGAGGGGGAGCGGGCGCCGGCCACCGTAGACCGGCGCGGCCGCGAGCGTGGCGCTGGACGTCAGGTGTCCGACGACGGCGACCACACGTTGGTGGGCGTACAACGCGCGCGCCGCGGCAACGGCTACCTCCGGTTGTGCGCTGTCATCCTGCACGACCAGCTCGAGCCGGCGTCCCCGCACGCCTCCGGCCCGGTTGATTTCGGCCACCGCGAGCTCCGCGGCGAGTCGCATGGATACCCCGCGCGGCTCGGAAACCGGACCGGCCAGCCCCAGCGCGATGGGTTCGCTCCCCGAGGTGCAGGCCAGGAAGCCCGCGATCAGGGCTGCGGTGAACGGCGCCAGGGCGGCGTGTTTCCACGTGACGATCACGGTGTGGGAGGCTACGTTATTGCCGCCCATACGCGAGCGCAATGCGCCCGTTGGCGTGCGCACGAGGAGTCCATGCCCGAGACGGTTTTCCGATTCGCCGAAGCGCTGCGCCGTCTGCTCCACGCGGGAGGTCCGGAGGCGTTCGAGGCGCTCTGGGTGGAGGAGGGGCTGGGGGATCTGGGGTGGGACGCGCTGGGCCGGGCGTGGCGGTTCGACGCCGGCCGGTGGGAGCGCGCCCTGGACGAAGCGGATGGACTGCTGCTGCGGCTATTGGATCGGTTACCGGTGCTGGCGGCGACCGCCGAGCCCGCGGCCGTGCACGTGCGCACGTTCCGCGAGCCGGAGCTGGAGCGACTCCAACACGCCACCGCTGCGGCGCTGGTGGCTCAGCGTTACGGAGTGGCTGGCCTGCGCACCGTGGTGGCCGACGAGGCGGCGCCCCTGGCGCGCCGCTACTTCGCCTTTCTGGCGCTGGCGGAACGGCACCCGCCCAGTGAGTGGCCCCTGTTCGCCCGCTATCTCACGCCGGGCGCCCATCACGCGTTTCTGGGTGCCGCGGCCGAAGCGGCACGGTTCTACCCCGAGGCGGACGCGGCGGGCCGTCTGGTCGAGTTGTTCGACGCGGTCCGTGACGACCTCCACCTGCGCGCCTTTCTCAGCCCCCGCATTCTGTCGTCGCTCTACGTCTTGGCGGACCCGACGACCCTTCCCTTCTTCCGCGCGCTGCTCACGGCCGGCTATACCGACGCCGACCCCGAGCAATGCGAGGTGACGCGCGCGCTGGTGATGGTCCGTCGGCTCACCGGCAGGGTAGAGCCCAACACCAAGTACCCGGACCCCGAGGCGCCCGGTGTGGTGGAGGCTCTGGCCCAGGCCGAAGACTTGTTCCAGCGGCGCGAGGCGGTGTTGCGGCCGGTGACGGTGATTTGAGGGGATTCCCCTCTATGCGTCTTCCGTTACCGGAACACCCGCTGGAACATCGTAGCCCGTGAGTCCGGGACGGTGCGCTCGAACAAGATCACGTTGCCTTCCACGTCGTAGTGTCCCACCCAGGGAATGGTGTCGCTCCCGGCCCACGTGAAGGTGATGATCCGCGTCTGACGCTCCCATTCTCCCTCGGTCCACGGACCGCTGGGAAGCCGGTGCCATCTGGCCGTACCGCTGGGCGCCAGCCGCAACTCCGCCTCCGCCTCATCCGGCGTGCCCAGTCCGCCCACCCATCGGCCGGTGAGCGGCCGGGCCAACACGCCCTGCGAGGACATCGTGATCACTGAGCCGTCGGCGGACTCGAGAAGAAGGCGGCAGTGGGCGAACCAGTAGCGCCCGGCCACGGTGGTGTCTCCCGTGGCGACGAGCGAGTCCGACGTTGCCCGGTAGCTCAGGGGGTATTGGTCGTTCACGACCAGCATGGTGTCGCCGTAGAACTCGAGGTGCAGGGTCTGGCTCTTGTGGAGCCCCACCCACCGGCCGCCCAGTTCCGATGCGCATTGCTGTGCCTGGCCCCGCTCCGCGGACCCGGGTGGCCGCGCCGCAGCGAGGCTCGCGAGGGCCAGCAACACGACGGCCGGCCAGAGTCGGTTCATCGCGCCGCCGGCCTGCGGTCCGGGTACATCAGGTGACCACTCACCTCGAACCCCTCTCCCCGTCTGCACGAATGGGTTCTGCTCCATCTCACTGTACCCCGGATTTCCGGGAATGGCGCGCCGGGTCCGGAGGCACTTGGGCCCGGAGTCACCTGGCCCGGAGTGGCGCGGCGGCCAGCGACCCCCAGGGTCGGAACACGCGTGGGGAGATAACGTTATCTTGAACACATGGAGGCGTCCACATTGACCCGCACGACGCGGGCGTTCGCGGATCGGGGCGAAGCGCTGTCGCATTTCTTCGCGCGGGCCGGCGAGGCCCCCAGGCTGGTCGCCTACGACGACGAAATGGGCTGCCCGTTGGACACGGCGCTGGCGGCGCTCGAGTGGACCAACGCGGTCGGCATCCTGGCTGATACCGATCTGATGCACGCAGCCCGGCTGGGCGGGGATTCCGCAGCGGCCATGGTGGAGCGCCGCCGGGACGGCCGGCGAGTCTTCGTGTACCTGGGGCCTCGCATGGACACGCCGCCGGCCGATCCATACGAGGGCTCGCTGTTGTTCGACGAGCCCGGCGTCCGGGCCTACGAGTTCGTCCAGCGGGCCCATGCCCTCGCCCACTTCCTCCGGGTGACGCAAGGCGTGGGGGCCATGCTGTCGATGCTCTCGCGCCGGGCGCCCGAACTGCGCCACGCCAAGCGCTGGCTGCGCGCCCTGTTCGAGGAGGCGTCCATCGAGCGTCCGACCCAGCTGCTGGCGGCCTGGTTCGCCACCACGGGGGCCGGGTTCGTGTTCCTTCCTCGGAGCGTCGGCGGTCCGTACTTCTACGAAGAAGTGCTGACCTAGCGTACGGGGATGGAGGGGTGTCCCAGGGCGATAGGGGGATGAACGGCCGTTCATCCCCCGTTTCGCATCCCGCTCCCCCTTCTGGCCGCCGGGTTGTTCACCTGGGCGTGTTCGGCCAGAGGCTCCACAATTCCACATGGCGTGGACAATCGTCGCAAACAACAGCAGGGTTCGCGGTTAGCCGTCCACACCGAACCCACATGGAATTGCGTAACCCGAAGGAACATCGGCGCTTGCGCCCCTTCTGGCCATCCCTAGATTTGCCTTCGCGCTGTGCAAGGGAAGGGTCGGGACTCGCTGTCTTGACCACGCCTTGCGTGGCGAGTCCGAGCGGAGATTCCGGGGAGGGCGCCGACGCAAACAAGGGCTTCGGGCGTCCAGCGATCCGGGTAGCTACGCCGGCTCGGACCGGCGAGGCCAGTCGCGTGCCTCGTCCACGCCGATCTAGCGCCTCGGCGTGCAGTGCGAAGGGTCGGTCCGCGACCTGATCCGAATCGCAGCGCTCACACTGGTGAACCTTGCGGCCCGGCCAGGCTGCTTGGGGATCGAAGCCGGAGCTCCCGAGGGCCTTACCGCGGGCGTATCAGTCCAGGCGGCGGCTTAGGGAAGAAGAACAGCGGGAGTGAATCCCCTGGCTCCGGGTAGCCAGTGTGTTGAGGCGGCCGGTGTCTTCCGCAAGGGAGTGCCGGCCGCCTTTTTTTCTTACCGCTTGGGCGCCCTCGCCGGTACGACCACCGACTCCCGAATGCTCCCATTGACATTTTTCGTCATCTGATAGAGATATGACGGTAATCGTCCCATGGCTCGGATATGACGGAATATGGCAACTAGCTATGTCGCCCTGATCGGCGACGCCGTGGCCTCGCGCCGCCTGTCGCGCGCCGCCCGGACGCAGTTACAGAGCGGTCTGCGGGACAGTCTCCAGGAGGTGAATCGCCGGTGGCGGCGGGTCATCGCGGCCCGGTTCGCCGTCACCCTCGGCGACCAATTCCAGGGCTTGCTGAGCGGCACGGAGGCCCTGTGGGAGATCACCCACCGGCTCCGGGTGGCGGTGCCCCAGGTGGATTGGGTCATGGCGGGCGGGCGCGGGTCCATTCACACGGCGCTGGCGCGAGTGGCGCCCGAGGTGGACGGGCCCTGCTTCCATCGCGCCCGCGACGCGCTGGAGTCCGCCAGACGGCGCCGGCTGCTGCTGGCGTTTGGAGGGTTTGGGCGCGGCCTCGAGGGGTTCGCCGAGTACTACTCGGCGATGTACTGGGGGTGGACGCCCCGCCAGCGCCGCGCCGCGTCGGCGCTTCGGACGATGCCGCCCGCGGAGGCCGCGGCCTCGCTGGGGATCAGCCGCAGCGCCGTCTCCCACCTCGCGAGCCGGATGGCTTGGAGGCTGGTGGCCGCCGGCGACGAGGCCTTTCGGCAACGGTTGAGGGACCTATGAATCCCATTTCGGCGGTGATCGTGCTGGTGTTCGCGCTGGCGGCAACCGGGGCTCCCTGGCGGCGGCCCGGGGCGAAGAGCCCGGCGTTCGGCCTGTGGATCGAGGCCGCGGCGCTGGTGGTGGCGGTGGTGGCGGCGCTGCAGCTGGCCCGGCTGGCCGTGCCCACGCGGGCCGGCATGGCGTGGGGCCGCGTGGCCCTGTACGCGGCCGCCTACTGGTATGCTTGCGTCGGCGGGATGGCCCTGGTGCGCATGGTGCTGGACCTGGTACCGGTCTCGGAGCAACCGGCCAAGGGCGGTATCGCGGTCTCGGCCACCGAATTGGCGCGCGGGCGGATGATCGGCGTGCTGGAGCGGGCGCTGGCCCTCACGCTGGTGTTGCTGGGCCAATACGCGGCGCTGGGCCTCCTCATTGCGGCCAAGGCGCTCGCGCGTTTCCGCGCGCTGGAGGAACGGGATTTCGCGGAGTACTTCCTGATCGGGACACTGGCGTCGTTGCTGCTGGCGTTGACGGTGGGCGTAGGCGTGAAGCTGCTCATCTAGCCGTAGCCGACAACGGTCTACATCTCCACCTGCACCCCCACCTCGAACACCTGATCCGGCGGGATCTTGTAGAACGCGGTGGCCCGCTGGGCGTTGCGCGACATGAACGAGAATAGGCGCTCGCGCCAGCGCGCCATGCCGGGTCGCTCCGTGGCCAGCAGCGTTTCGCGCCCCAGGAAGAAGGTGGTCGCCTCGAGCCGTGACTCGACGCCCTGACCCTTGGCGCGCTCCAGGATGTCCGGCACGCTGGGGTCCTGCATGAAGCCGTAGCGCGCGGTTACCCAGAAGAAGCCGTGGCTCAGGGCCTTGACCCGAACGCGATCCTGCGGCGCCACGATCGGCACCTCTTCTGTCCGGACGCTCAAGAAGACCACCTGCTCGTGCAGCACCTTGTTGTGGGCCAGGTTGTGCACCAGCGCCGGTGGCGTCGAGCCTTCGTTGGGGGTCATGAACACGGCAGTGCCGGGAACTCGCTGAGGCGGCTCGGCTTCGATATCTCCCAGCAGGATGTCCAGCGGCACGGCGCGCTCGCGCAACCGGGCAAACAGCAGCTGGCGGCCCCGCTTCCAGGTGGTGAGCAGGATGAAGACGACCGCGCCAGCTGCCAACGGGAACCACCCGCCCTGTGGGATCTTGAGCGAGTTGGCGCCCAAGAAGGCCAGCTCGACGGAGAGGAACACGCCCACCACCAATACGGAGCCGAGGAACGGCCACCTCCAGATCTCGCGGCTCACGACGAAGAACATCATCGTGGTGATGACCATCTCGCAGGACAGCGCGACGCCGTATGCCCCGGCGAGGTTGTTTGAGGCTCCGAAGCCCACCACCAGGCCGGCAGTGGCGAGCATCAGTGCCCAGTTGACCGCGGGAACGTAGATCTGGCCAATCTCCCGCGATGAGGTGTGCTCGATCTTCACGCGGGGGGCGTAGCCCAATTGCACCGCCTGGCGGGTGAGCGAGAACGCCCCGGATATCACGGCCTGCGAGGCGACGCTGGCCGCGGCGGTGGCGAGCAGGATCAGCGGGAAGAGCCCCCAGGTTGGTGCCAGGTGATAGAACGGACTGGCCGCGGCGGCGGGGTCGCGGAGCAGCAGAGCGCCCTGGCCAAAGTAGTTGAGCAGCAGCGCCGGTAGAGCGACTGAGAACCAGGCAAGCCGGATCGCGCGTCGGCCGAAGTGACCCAAGTCCGCATAGAGCGCTTCACCGCCGGTGACCGCGAGATACACGGCCCCCAGCACGAGGAACCCCCGGCGCAGGTCCTCGCCGAAGAAACGGATGGCGTGCAGGGGAAGCACCGCGGCGAGCACCGTCGGTGCCCGTACGATCTGGCTGACGCCCAGAATGGCGAGCGTGGCGAACCACACCACCATCAGGGGTCCAAACACGGCGCCGATGCCCGCGGTGCCCCGCTTCTGAAAAAGGAAGAGGCCCATCAGTATGCCGAGGGTCAGCGGGATCACCCAGGCGGCCAATGCAGGGGCCGCAATCTGGAGGCCTTCGACGGCGCTGAGCACCGTGATCGCTGGGGTCAGCGCCCCGTCGGCGTACATGAAGGCCGTGCCCAGCACGCCGAGCATGAGGAAGATCCGGTGCGGGGCGAGAGCGCTTTCCAGGCGACCGTGCTGCACCAGCGCCATGAGGGCGAGAATGCCCCCTTCCCCTTTGTTATCGGCGCGCAGAATCACCGTGATGTACTTGATGGTCACGACAATGATCAGCGACCAGAAGATGAGCGACAAGACGCCCAGCACATTGCCCGACGTGAGGGGTATGGCGTGCCGTCCGTGGAAGGCCACCTGCAGGGTGTACAGCGGGCTGGTCCCGATGTCGCCGTACACCACTCCCAGTGCGCCAAGCGAGAGCGTGAGCAGGTACCGCCCGCGCGGGCCGTTGTGGTTAGCCGTGTTGGGCACGCCTCAGCCCTTGACCACGGCGAGCGGCGTGAGCTTCACGACTTTGCGGCCAATGCCGGCGGCGTGCACCACATCCACCACGCGGGCCACGTCCTTGTACGCCTCGGGGATTTCTTCGTCCACGGTGGCGCGGCTCGCGGCGCGCACCAGCACACCGCGTTCCTCCATCTCCTGGAGGATGTTGCGCGGACGGGCCAGGTTCCTGGCCTGGTGCCGGCTCATCCGGCGGCCGGCGCCGTGGCAGGCCGAGCCGAAGGTCTCCGTGAAGGCTCCGGGGGTTCCCACGAGCACAAACGAATAACGCCCCATGTCGCCCGGAATCAAGACCGGCTGCCCGATGTCCCGAAATCGCTCGTGCAGCTCGGGGTGGCCTGGCGGGAACGCGCGGGTAGCGCCCTTGCGGTGCACGCAGAGTCGTCGCTTGGCGCCCGCCACGTCGTGGGTCTCGAACTTCGCGATATTGTGGCAGACGTCGTAGACCAGGTCGGTGGCCGCGGGCACGTCGGGCCCGAAGACCTCCGCGAGGGAGCGGCGTACGTAATGGCTCATGAGCTGGCGGTTGGCGAAGGCGTAGTTCGCCGCAGCGTTCATGGCGCTGAGGTACGCCTTGGCCTCCGGGCTGGTGAGCGGCGCGCAGCAGAGCTGCTTGTCGGGGAGTTCGATCTCGTATTTCGCCGCCGCCTTCACCATGCGATCGAGATAGTCGTCGCACACCTGGTAGCCCAGGCCGCGGGATCCGGAGTGGATGAACACCGTCACCGTATTGGGCTGCAGGCCCAGCCGCTGGGCGGCCGCCTGGTCGTACACCTCGGACACGTAGCCCACTTCCACGAAATGGTTGCCGCTGCCCACGGTGCCGAGCTGGTTCTTCCCGCGCTCCCGGGCATGACGGCTCACGGCGTCAGGATCGCCTTCGAGCCGCCCCCCGGCCTCGATGCACTCGAGGTCCCGCTCCGTGCCATAGCCTTCCGTCACGGCCCACTCGGCCCCGCGGGCGAGCACCCGGTCCAGCTCCTTGGGCGAAAGCCGGAGGTCGGAGCGGGAAGCGCCGACGCCGGAAGGGATCTGCCGGTACAGCGTGTCCGCCAGCTGGCGTAGCCTCGGCCGCGCCTGGTCCACGGCGAGCGGGGTCCGGAGGAGGCGCACGCCGCAGTTGATGTCGTAGCCCACGCCGCCGGGAGAGACCACGCCCTCGTATTCGTCGAACGCGGCGACGCCGCCGATGGGGAACCCGTACCCCCAGTGGATGTCCGGCATCGCGATGGACGGGCCCACGATGCCGGGCAAGTGGGCCACGTTGATCACCTGCTGGATGCACTGATCCCCTTCGAGGTCGTGCATCAGCGCCGCGTCGGCGAAGATCAGCCCCTCGGTGCGCATGCCGCCGGTGCGGGGTACCCGCCAGCGGAAGGGATCCGTCTGTTCGACGTGGATCGGGGCTTGCTTCATCGGGCCAAAGGTAGCACGGGCGGTCCCCAGGGGTTCGGGGGGATTACACGTCGAACAGCAGCTCCGCGCGCCACCCGCCCGGCGTGCGCTCGGCGGCGAGGCCGTGACGCGTCACGGCCTTGATTTCGGGCTGCGTCTCGTGGCGTGCGGGATCGAACGGCTCCCCAATCACGCGTCCCCGCAGAGACAGGGCCGCCGGCGGCTCAGCCAGCGTGTCGATCTCCAGGCGGGCGGGGACGAACCCATCCAGCTGGTAAGCGTCGAGGACCTCTCGCGAAAGGGCGAGCAGCAGCTCCGGAGGGTCGGGCGCCTGGAGGGCGATCACGCGGCCTGTGCGGGGCCGAACCGGCCGATCGCCCACGGTCAGCTCGCGCAGCACTTGCACCAGATCCTCCAGCAGCCCGCGGAGCGTGGGGGCCTCGAGGCTCGCCCGGATATCGGCGGTGTGGGGCATGAACCGGTACGTCACTTTTCGGCCCCGGAGCGCGCTGGTCCGGTACGCGGGAGGGCCTGGGCGTGCGCTATCATGCGAGCGTGAGCCCGCTGGTTTCGCCTCCCCCGGTCGCGGAGGCGCTCCGGGCAGCCGCGCTGGAGGAGCTGCGGGGCGCCCTGGAGGCCATCCGCTGTACGTCGTGGCTCGCGGCACGCCGATGCGTTTCCGAGCGGGATCTTCGTCTTCTGGTCGCGATTGACATCGCGGTCGAGCGTGCCCAGCAAGCACTGCGCCGGCTGCAACGGTGATCTCACGTCACCGCCGCGAAATGACGTAGGCCTCCATCGCGTAATACTCCGGCAGGCCCAAGCGGTCGGCCTGCGCCGCGGTTTCCTGATTGCGTGCCTGGACCCGCTGCCAAAACTCCCGCTCGTCCAGTGGACCTGGAAACGGCGCGACGTCCTTCTGCGACTGGTGCTTGAAAATCGCGAGGACCTTCGCGCGCAGCTCGTCCCGGGACAGCGGCACCAACACGTCCGCATCCGTTACGGGCCACTCCTGCCATGCGCCGCGGTACAGCCAGACCTCGGATTGGGCGAGCCGGCAGCGCTCCAGCGCCCGCTCCACCGCTTCCTTGCACAGCCGGTGGGTGCCGTGCGGGTCGGAGAGATCGCCCGCGACGAACACCAGGTCGGGCCGGATCTCGTCGAGCACTCCCGCCACGGTGGCTACGTCCTCCTCGCCCACGGGGCGCTTGCGCACCTCGCCCGTCCGATAGAACGGCAGGTTGAGGAACCGCGCCGCGTCGCGCGGGAGCCCCAGGGACTCCAGCGCGGAAACGGCTTCGGACTCGCGGATCATGCGTTTGAGCTCCTGTACGGTCGCGCTATCGGCCTCGCCTGGCGTCTTCCGCTCGAGACCCCGCTCGATGGTCTCGCGCGCCCCATGGACGCCGCCGGCGTCCAGCCCCAGCGTCCTCGCCGCCCGCTCCATGAAGTCGAGGAAGCGGCGCACGTCGTGGTCGAACACGGCGATGTTGCCGCTGGTCATATAGGCGACGGTGATGGCGTTCTCGTTCTCCCACAGCTTGTGCAGGATGCCGCCCATGGAGATGACGTCGTCATCCGGATGCGGGGAGAAGACCAGCACGCGGCGGTGCGAGGGCAGCCGGGCGCGTCCGCGGATCTTGTCACGCAGGCGGTTGAAGACCTCGCCGTTGATCGGCCCGGCAGCGCCGTGCTTGGCCAGGAGCGGGCTCAGGTGATGGTCCGTGTAGTCCCGAGCGGCGAGCTTGAGAATGGCCTTGCCGGTCTCTTGAGCGAGCCAGACCACGGCCCGCTCCCGCATCGCGGGCGTCCATTCCACCGGCTCCAACACCCAGGGCGTCCGGATGCGGGTGAGATCGGCCGCCGCGGCGAGGTCCAGATACACGGCGGCGTTCGGGTGCTGCTGGAGGAAGGTCGCCGCGACGTCCGGCGACACCGCTCCCTCCACGGTCCGGCGGACGATGCCCGCCTTGTGCTCTCCGGTGGCGAGGAGCGCGATCTCCCGCGCCTCCAGGATGGTTGCCACCCCCATGGTGATGGCCTCTCGCGGAACGTTGTCCTCACCGAAGAAATCGGCAGCGGCGTCCTGCCGCGTAACGGTGTCCAGGGTGACCAACCGGGTGCGAGAGTCGGCCGCGGAACCGGGCTCGTTGAAGCCGATGTGCCCGGTGCGCCCGATCCCCAGGATCTGGAAGTCAATACCGCCGTCCTTGGCGATCCGGCGCTCGTAGTCGGCGCAGACCGCCGCCACCCGCTCCCGCGGCGCGTCGCCTTCCGGGATCTGGACGTTCTCCGCCGGGATGTTGACGTGCCCGAAGAAATTCTCCCACATGTAGCGCCGGTAGCTCTGCGGGCTCTCGCGTGCCATGGGGTAGTACTCGTCGAGATTGAAGGTGACCACGCGGGAGAAATCGAGATCGCCGGCCTCGTGCCGGCGGATCAGCTCGCGATAGATACCGATGGGCGTGCTGCCGGTGGCGAGCCCGAGGACGCAGCGTCCCCTGGTCGCCATCGCCTGACGCATGACGTCGGCGATCCGGGCCGCGATCAGCACCGCCACGTCCTCGGTCTCCGGGACGATCACCGTGTGGAGGCGCTCAAGCTCGGTGGAGCCTGCGATCGGGGCCGGTCTCCCGGCCGCCGTTGCCGTGCTGCCCGTCATGCGCTATGCTCTGCGACCCTTCCGCGGCAACCTAGACGGCCTCGCAGAGCGCGTCAACGACGGCGATCACCCCTGCGGGTCCAGGGGACCGAGCATGATCCGAGCCAGCAGGGCTTTCGCAAGCACCGTCCTCGCCGCGGCGTGCGCCGCGCCTCAGATGAGTACCCCGCCGGAAGCCACGAGCTGGATCAGGTTCAACCAACTCGCCTACCTCCCGGCAGGTCAGAAGATCGCCGTCGTCTGCTCGCTCCGGCCGCGCACGTTCCGGACGTTCGTCATCCTGGACGATAGCGGTCGCAGCGTCCTGGGCCCCTTGCCCGCCGCGCCAGCGGCCCCCTTCGCGGCCTGCGCGTCCGTCCACCGGCTGGACTTCTCGGCGCTCCGGCAGGAGGGACGCTACCAGATCGTGGTGGACGGCGTCACCTCACCCTGGGTGCGGGTGGACCGCACGGCCTACGCGGGCGCGGCCGACTCGCTCCTGCGCTATTTGCGCCAGCAGCGATCGGGCTTCAACCCGGCGTTCCACGATTCCGTCCACACCAGGGACGGCATCCTCGTGGGGCACCCGGCGCGGGCGGGTGAGTTCGTGCCGGTGAGCGGGGGCTGGCACGATGCCGCCGATTACCTCCAGTACGGGATGACGTCGGCGCATGCGACCTCCATGATGCTGATGGCCTATCGCGACCACCAGGAGGGGTTCGCGGACGTCGTGGGTGCGGACGGCCAGCCTGGCGCGAACGGTCTCCCCGACATTCTTGATGAAGCCCGGCACGGCCTCCAGTGGCTCCTCAAGATGTATCCGCAAGACGACTTGCTCCTGCATCAACTGGGCGACGACCGGGACCACCGATATTGGGATCTGCCCACGCGGGATTCCTCTGATTACGGGTGGGGCCACGGAGGGCCGCGGCCGGTGTACCCGTGTACCGGGAGGCCGCAGGGGCTCTTCGAGTACCGGAACCGATCCACTGGCCTCGCATCCACCGCCGGCAAGTACGCGGCGGCGTTCGCGCTGGGCGCGCGGGTGCTGTCGGAGCGCGATCCACGGCTCACCCGCGTCCTGGGGGAGAAGGCTCGTGCCGCGTACGCGCTCGGGCGCGCGAACCCCGGCGTGTGTCAGACCGCGCCGGCCACGGCGCCGTACTTCTACGAGGAGGATAACTGGGTCGACGACCTGGAGCTGGCGGCGGCAGAGCTGTACGCGCTCACCGGCGAGGAACGGTATCTGCGTGAGGCCCTGGAGTACGCCCGGATAGAGCCGGTCACGCCGTGGATGGGACAGGACACGGCCCGCCATTATCAGTGGTATCCGTGGCACAACCACGGCCATTACGAGATCTGGCGTGGTGCGGCCTCGGACGATGTGCGGGCCGAGATGGCGGGGTACTACCGGCGCGGCCTCGGGGCGGTGGTCGAGCGGGCCGGGAACGGGTTCCGCGTCGGTGTCCCCTTCATCTGGTGCTCGAACAACCTGATGGCGTCGTTCGCCACGCAGGCGCTGCTGTACCGCAGGATGACGGGCGACACGACCTATCTCGAGCTCGAGACGGCCGCCCTGGACTGGATCTTCGGCGTGAACCCCTGGGGCGTGTCGATGGTGATTGGGCTCCCGCGGCACGGAACCACCCCTCGGGACCCGCACTCGGTGGTCGCGAAGGAGCTGGGGGTGGACTGGCTGGTGGGCGGCCTGGTGGACGGGCCGGTCTACGGCTCGATTTTCCGGAACCTGCGAGGCATCCGGCTGGTAGGGGCGGACGAATACGCGCCATTCAACACCGGGTTCGTGGTGTACCATGACGATTTGGGCGACTACGCAACCAACGAGCCTATCATGGATGGGACAGCGAATCTCACGTACATCCTGGCCGCGCTCTCGGGGGCGTCGTCGCCGGCTCGGCGGTGACGCCCCGGGGCGGGCCGTCATTCCATTCTTGTCGAGGTGACAGATGACGATTCGAGCAGGTGTGGCCCTGATGATGGCGCTCGGGGCACTGCTTGGCGCGCGGGACGCGGCCGGGCAGGGACTGGAGCGCCTGTTTTACTATCGCGACGCCGAGAACAGCTACAACAGCCTGGTCAAGCACATCGATCAGATCACCGTGCTTGGTCCCCAGGTCTACACGGTGGACAGCCTGGGCATCGTGTTCGGGAGCATGGATCCCAGGGTGATGGACTTGGCCCGGCGTCACGGCGTCAAAGTGATGCCGCTGGTGGTGAACGAAGGGTTCCACCAGCGCTCGCTGCGGCGGCTGCTGGCGGACAGCGCGGCGCAGGCCCGCGCGGTGCGAAGCCTGGTGCAGTTGTGCCGGGACCACGGGTTCTGGGGCATTCAGTTCGACATCGAGAACATCAACCTCGAGGACCGGGACCGGTTCACGGGTTGGTACCGCGATGCCGCCCGGGCGCTGCACGCGGCGGGGTGCCAGATCAGCGTCGCCGTGGTCCACCGGCCGGAGGATTTCGCGGGGCCGTCCGGCTACCACCGGTTCCTCTACGAGAGCTGGCGGGAGGGGTACGACCTCCGGGCCCTCGGCGAGGTGGGAGATTTCATCTCGATCATGTCCTACTCGCAGCACACCCGGCGGACGCCCCCGGGGCCGCAGGCCGGGATGCCGTGGATGCGGGCGGTGGTGGACCATTTCCTCAAGTTCGTGCCGCCTGAAAAGGTCTCTCTCGGCATCCCGTTGTGGGGCGAGCACTGGTTCACCCGGGATGACCCGGGGCTGCCGGAGCGGGCGCGGTCGTGGTCCCAGACGGTGACCTGGACCTGGGGGTCCGGCTTGGCCGAGCGGTACAACGCGCCGCTCCACTGGGATTCGACCCAAGCGGTGACCTGGGGGTACTACGACAACGGCGGCACGTTCGAGTGGCTGTTTCTCGAGGATGTCCGGAGCTTCGGGGCCAAGCTTGCCCTGGCGAAGGCGCGCAGGCTCCGCGGGTTTTCGGCCTGGGTGCTGGGGCCGGAGGACGAGCGGATCTGGGAGGTGTTGCGCGCGGACGGCAGGAATTAGCCGACGCCCGCGCTCGCCATTGCGCGCGGCCGGCCGGGCGGCTCTGGCATCGGCCGCGCTCCGGCTCTACTGTACAGCCAGCCCGCTTTCCTTACGGAGTGACGGCGGCAACATCCCACCGTAGGAGTCCGTATGACACGCCTCAAAGTGTTAGGTCCGCTCCTGTGCTTCGCCGGGCTCGGGTGCCTGGTGAGCGCGGCCCAGGCGCAGCAGATGACGTACACCCTGTCAGGCCTGGTTCGTGATGCCGAAGGTGGCGCCGGCCTGCCCAACGTGCGGGTCATGGTGCAAGGAACGCGCTACGGCGTCCTCACCAATCAGGCCGGTGCCTACACGATCGTGGCGCAGCTGGACGCCGGGCGCTACACGATCGTGGCCCAGAGCATCGGACGACAATCGGGCAGCCACGAGGTCGCGCTGGGCGCGGACCGGCTGGTGAACCTCCCGGATCTGGTGATGCGGGCGGTCGCGTTGTCCCTGGAGGAGATCGTCGTGACCGGCACCGCAGCGCCGACCGCGCGCCGGGCCCTGGGCAACGCGGTGTCTTCGGTCGCCGAGGAACAGCTGGCGTCCGCTCCCGCGATGACCATCGACCAGGCGCTGCAGGGCAAAGTGGCCGGTGCCATGATCACGAGCAACACCGGTACCCCGGGCGGCGGGGTGTCCGTGCGCCTCCGCGGCACCAGCTCGATCGTGGGCGGCGCTGAACCGCTGTACATCGTGGACGGCGTCATCATCGACAACAACGCCGATCAGCAGATCAACCTCGGCTACCGGTCCAATGCCTCGAACCGGCTGGCGGACCTCGATCCCAACGACATCGAGCGGGTGGAGATCGTGAAGGGAGCGGCGGCCGCCGCGCTCTACGGGTCGCGGGCGAACAACGGCGTGGTGCAGATCTTCACCAAGCGCGGCCGCGCGGGCGTGAACCGGGTGACCGTAGGCACCCGGGTGACGCGCAGCGACCTCGAGCGCCGCATCGCGTTCGCGCTGACGCCGCTGGATACCCTCGGTAACACGGTGACGCGCTACGATCACCAGGACCTGATCTTCCGCGAGCCGTTGAGCACCGACACGTACGTATCGATGTCGGGTGGGAGCCCGGAGACGCAGTACTACCTCTCCGGCAATTTCCTGAGCCAGAAGGGGATCATGCAGGGCGCCGACCACCAGAAGCTGAACGTGCGGATGAATCTGGATCAGCGGGTGTCCTCGTGGCTCAATCTCTCGGCTGGCGCGAACTACATCCGCTCCCACACCAACCTGGTGATCAACGGCGAGCAGGGCGCGGGCGGTCTCCTCACCGCCATCGTGTTCACGCCGACGACGGTCAACCTGGCGGCGCGGGA
>Ga0214473_10004457_pt1 | contig 16837 bp, 12 predicted proteins | sample RVTome_7_FD_203509 | JGI IMG/M metagenome (GOLD analysis project Ga0214473, IMG submission 203509) | Soil microbial communities from uranium-contaminated site in the Upper Colorado River Basin, Wyoming, United States - RVT98D197 | ecosystem: Environmental > Terrestrial > Soil > Contaminated >... | reverse complement strand
CAACCGAGCCGCGCGCCCCGGTGGGATCGTGCTGCCGGCGCAGGAGGCTGCGGTACGCAGCGCGGTGGCGCGCGCGCTCACGGGGATCCGCGACCCGCAGACGGGGGCGGCCGTGGTCCAGGACGTGTTGGACCCGCGCCGGCCCGGCGCGGATCCGAGGTTCGGCGGGCCGACCGGCGGCGATCTCTACCTCTCACTCTCGTCGCGGTACCGCGTCTCGTCGTCGCTCCGCGGCGACGTCGTCGAACCCGCAGCGCCGAAGGGCGACCACTTCTCGAACCCCGAACGGCGCGAGATGCAGGCTGCGTTCGCGCTGGTCGGCCCCGGTGTCGCCGCCGGCGTCGACCTCGGTGTCGTCCGTCAGATCGACGTCGCACCAACGCTGTGCGCACTGCTCGGAATCGACCCGCCCGCCCACGCCACGGGAGAGGTCCTGAAGCGGGCCCTCGGGAGGCACTGAGGGCTGCGAGCGCTTTGGTGCCCTACTCGCTTCTCGCGACGCTCGTGGTGGCGGGGCACCTCGCGTTCATCGTGTTCGTGGTCGCCGGCGGGCTGCTGGTGCGGCGCTGGCCCAGGCTGGCGTGGCTGCACCTGCCGTGCGCGGCCTGGGGCGTGTACGTCGAATGGAGCGGACGCATCTGTCCGCTGACCCCGATCGAGAACTGGCTTCGCCGTCGGGCGGGTGTGGCCGGCTACGCGGAGGGTTTCATCGAACACTACCTGCTCGCGATCGTCTATCCGGAGGGCCTGACTCCAGTGACCCAAGCGGCGGCGGCCGTGCTCGTCGTGGGCATCAACGCCGTCGTCTACGCGCAGTTGGTCCGGCGCCCGCGCCAGCGCTGAGGCATGCGGCCACGCTACTTCACGCGGATGGTCGTCGAGTCCGTGCGGCCGCGATCGTCGCGCACACGGATCGTGTGCTCGCCGATCGCGAGCGGCCAGTCCAGGGTTCCCTCGGCCGTGGCCGTGCCGAGCCTGCGACCGTCGACGGCCCAGGTGAGGCGCGCCGCCGGCTCGCCCGCGACCGCACGCAGCGGCAGCGTCTGGAACGCGTCGCGCAGCGTCGGGTCGTGCAGGTAGAGCGCCCCGGCCGGCGGGTTCACGATACGCAGGGCGGGCTCGTCACTTCGCTGCGCGCGGCCCGCCTCACGCACGGGTTGGGCGCGCTGGCTTGCCGGCGTGAGCTGCCCGCGCTCCAGCGCCCAGGCCCGGTATCGGGGCGGCCAGGCGATGACTGTCCGAGCCCCTTCGCGCCGGTGCCAGAGGCAGTCGGGCGCCTTGCGCTCGGGCGGGAGCCATTCGCTGCGGACGGAAGCACAGGCTTCCCGGGCGGGCTGGCCCGAAAGGGCGCAGATCATCCTGGGCTCCAGCCCAGGCGGAGCGTCGGCGAGCGGCGGATCGGAGGGCCCGGGCAGGCGCCCCAGCACACGACGCTCGGCAGCCAGCAACACGTCGTGGAAGATCGGCGCGGCTCCGGTGACGCCCGATGAACCGCGCAGCTCCTTGCGGTCGAAGTTCCCCACCCACACACCCACCGTCACCTCTCGCGTGAAGCCCACGGTCCAGTTGTCGTGGTACGCCTGGCTGGTCCCGGTCTTGACCGCCACGGGGAAGGGGAACTCCAGGCTGCCACCGGCGCCGAACGCGTACGCCCTGGCCTCCCGGTCCGAGAGGATCGACGCCACCCAGAACGCCGCCTGCTCGGAGACCAGCCGCTCTGGCCGCGCCTCGGGCGCGCGCGCAGTCGTGCCGTCGGCCCACACGACGCGCCGCAGTTTGCGCGGCGGAAGCATCAGGCCGCCCCGCGCGAACGCCGCGTATGCGGCCACCAGCTCGTCGAGTCGGGTTTCTGCGTCGCCCATCGTGAGCGCGTAGCCATAGTGGTCGGCGGTCCGGTCCAGGCTCGAGAGCCCCGCACGCCGGAGCAGCCGCAACAGCTCGGGCACGCCCACTTGCGAGAGCAGCCAGACCGCCGGCACGTTCTGGGAGCCGGCCAGCGCCTCCCGCGCGCGCATCGGCCCCCGGAAGACGCCGTCGTAGTTACGGGGGCCATAGAGCACGCCCGGGGCCGCGGTTTCGAAGTGTGCCGGGATGTCCGGCAGCAGCGACGCTGGCGTGAAGCCGCGCCCGAAGGCCAGCGCATAGGTGAAGGGCTTGAGCGCCGAGCCGGGCTGGCGCGGTGAGACGACGCCATCGATGGAACCGCCGTGCGCGCCTGCGCCCCAAGCGCCGGAGCCCTCCCAGGCGAGCCACTCACCCGTTGCGTTCTCGAGGACGGCCACGGCCACGTTGTGGCCGCCGTGGGACTCGAGGCGCTCGCGGTGCATCTCGAGGATGCCGCGCAGCTCGCGCTGCAGCGCGGCGTCGAGCGTGGTGTCGAGACGCCGCGCTGGACGGCCGCCAGTCTCGGCGAGGACGCGCTCCACGAAGTGCGGCGCCACGAAGGGGGCAGAGCCGCGCACGAAGCGAAGCCGCTCCGCCAGGGCCGCTTGCAGCTCGGGCTCCGTGATGAAGCCGCACGCGCGCATGCGCCTGAGCACCTCGCGCTGCCGCGCGAGCCCGGCCGCGCGGTTCCTGTAGGGGTTGAGCGCCGAGGGCCGCTGTGGCAGACCGGCCAGGAACGCGGCCTGCGCCGGCGTGAGATTGGCCGCCGGCGTGCCGAAATACGCCCGACTGGCAGCCTCGGCGCCGACAACGGAGCCACCGTAGGGAGCGACGCTCAGGTACAGCGCGAGGATCCGGCGCTTGTCGAGCCGATGCTCGAGCCGCAGCGCCTGGATCGCCTCGCGCAGCTTGCCCCTGCTGTTGCGGGGGCGCTCGGTCAGGACCTTGACCGTCTGCTGCGTGAGAGTAGAGCCGCCCTCTGCGAGCCGGCCGGCTCTCAGGTTGTGCCAGCCGGCTCGGAGGATCGCCAGGACATCGACACCGGGATGGGCGAAGAAGCGCTTGTCCTCGGCCGCGAGCGTGGCGGCGACCAGGCTCTCCGGCAGCGATGCGCGGTCCATCAGGCGGCTGCGCCCGCCGCGGCCGGAGAGCTTCTCGTAGAGCGGTTCGCCGTAGCGGTCGACCACCTCGGTGGAGACGTGCTGCTCGAGATCCAGGAGCGCCGGAGCCAGCGGCCCGCACCGCAGCCACAGGACGACCGGAACAAGAAGAGCCACGGAGACACGGAACGCACGGAGCAAGGCCCTGCTGGACAGGACGGTTTCGGTCACGGTTCGATCACGACCAGGTCGCTGGCGGTGCGTCCGAAGACCTCAGGCTCGTACATCTCCTCGGCGCGGGCCGGGGCGGTCCGGAACGTCCCGGCCGTCGTCGCGCGCGCCACATAAGAGAAGGTGTGCTCCCCTTCCGAGAGGCGGCTCGCGAAAAGCAGCACGCGATCGTCGTGGCGCTCGACGTGGTCGAAGCCGCCCCTCTGCCAGAGCTCGGCCCAACCCTGGCTGTTCTCCTGCTCCCGCTGCTCACGGGCCAGATCGGCGGCGGTCGTGGCGAACCACGACTCCACAGGCTCCAAGCCGGCGGGGAGCGGGTCGCTGACGGCGACGAAGCGGCGCTCCTTGGTCAGGCGGATCGTCAGGCGGACCTCGACCAGCTCGCCGGCCTTGAACGTCCGGCTGGCGTCTTCGCGCAAGCGCTGCTTCGGGGCATACTCGCGCTCGACCTCGATCCCCTGGTCCATCGCCTCCAGCTCGCTCGTGCCATCGGCGTACTGGAGCCGCGCGACGTAATACAGGGTGCCGGCGCCTTCGCGCTCAAAGGCGAGGTCGAGACGTTCGCCGGCGAGGCCGCGCCCCAGCAGGTCTGGCATCGGCACGTCCTTGGTCTGCGTCCGGCTCGAGCGTCCGCGGAAGTCCGCGGAGGCGAGGGTGTCGAGGCCCAGGGCGACGACGGCGCGGAAGTCCGGCACCTCGGACTCGTACTTCTTGTAGTAGTCGAGCAGGGCCTCGAGGGCGACGGCGTTCTCCTGGGTGTTGCCCCAGCGGCCATTGCGCCGCGCCGCGAGCAGCCAGCGCACCATCCCGGGCGCCAGTGCGTCGTCCGGTGAGGCCCGGAGCAGGCTGCTCAAGGTCAGCGCCGTGGAGCGCACGTTCGAGCTCCAGAACCAGGGCAGGTGAGGGTCCGACAGTTCCTCCACGTGGGCGCTGCCCCCCTCGGGCAGGATCGCGTTCCTGAGCCGGCGCACCAGCTCACCGCTTCGATCGCTGGTCTCGCCGCCCGCCTGCATCGCGTCCCACAGGTACGCGAGCGCGAACACCGGCATCCGCTCGACGTACCCGTGCAGCCGCGTCAGGTGGCTGTCCACGTTGCGCCCTCCCCTGGCGAGGACGCGGGCGGCGAACGCCTGCCACGCCGTGTAGGACGGCCACCACCCCTCGTCGGGCGGCGGCGGCTGTCCCAGAACGCCTTCGAGATACGCGTAGGCCCGATCCAGCACGCTGGGCTTGACGGCGTGGCCGAGCTGCTGGCCGCGCTGGTAGACGTGGAGCAGGTAGCTCGTGAGGTAGGGCGAGGCGGGACAGCTGCCTTTCCAATAGGCAAAGCCGCCATCCGAGCACTGGAACGCCTCCAGCTCATGGAGCGTGTCGGCGGCGGTCTGCGCGAGCTTTCCCGGCTCGATGTCGGGCAAGCGGAAGGCGTCGCCCAGCTCCGCGGCCAGCATCAGCCCCAGCGCCGCCGAGGCGCGCTGCTCGGCGCAGCCGTAAGGGTATTCCACGAGGTAGCGCGCGCCCTCGCCCAGGCCGACGAGCGCGGTCGAGGACATCTCGAGGTGGAGCCCGCCGAGACCAGGCACGACCGCCGCAGGCAGCTCTACGGCTTCCCGCGCCGCGGGCTTCGCCTGGCCGTAGGCCGCCACCGTCTCGGGCGAGACCAGCACCTTGACGGGCAGCACCTCTTCGAACGCGTCGGCCTCCCCGAGCAGCGACACAGACATCTGCAGGCGCGCCCGGCCGACGCTGCGGGCCCGCACCTCGAACCGCACTTCGCTCGAGCCCTTGGCTCCGATCTCGAGCGTGCGCCTGGTGTCGCCCGTGAGCTCGAGCACGCCCGGATCGAGGCTGCGCAGCGTGACGATCGCCGTGCCCTGCTCCGCGAGCTGGCTGTGCACCACCGACCCGAACAGCGCCGTGTCGCCCAGGGCCAGGAAGCGCGGGAACGCCGCCTTCAGCAGCACCGGCTTGCTGGTGCGGATCTCGCGCTCGGCCCACCCGAAGCGCGAGGCCTTGTCCGCCGCCACGGCCATGATGCGGTACGTGGTGAGGCTCTCGGGGAGTGTGACCTTGGTGCTCGCCTTCCCCTGGGCGTCGGTGACCAGCGCGCCGAGCCAGAACGCGAGGACGCGGAAGTCCTTCCGCACCGGAGTTCCGGGTCCTTCCTCCTCGCCGCCCCCGCCGCCCTCCTCTCCACCCTTGGGGACGATGGCGCGGCGGCTGATGAGGCGCTGGCGCGAGTCCTGGCTCAGCACCTGGAGCGCTTTCGCCACGTACACGGAGGGCAGCACGTCGGGCGTGCGGTGCCGCGTCAGCGACAACACGCCATAGTCGACCGCCCACAGCGTGACCTCGGCAGCAGCGCCGCGGCCGCTTGCATCACGGACCGATACCGCGACCGTCGCCTGCGCCGCCGGCCGATACTCCTCGCGATCGGCGCTCAAGCTCACGCTGAGCCGCCGGGCCGCGTCCTCCACCTCCAGCTCCACGTAGCCCAAGCGAAACGCAGGCTTGCCCGGGTCGCTCGCGTCCTCTGGCGCGTAGTCGCCGCTGCGGCCCTTCACCAGCAGCACGGAGACGTAGACGTTCGGGATGTCCTCCTCTCGAATCGGCACGTCGACCGTCTGCTGGGTCGAGCGCAGCTCGAACGTGCTGTGGCTGCGGATGCCCTCGCGCTCGGTGGTGAGCAGCGCCGTGGCTCGCTCCCAGGGCGACTTGACGAGGATGCGAGCGGTCTCGCCGGGCCGATAGCTCTTCCGTTCGGGGACGAGGTCGATGCGGTTGTGGTCGTATCGCTCCCAGGCGGTGTAGCCCGCGCCCACCACGTAGAAGGATGCGTAGCTCGTCGTGGAGCGCCCGTCCGCGTCGCGCGCGGTCGCCTTCAACACGAAGAAGCCGCCGCTGCCGAGCGGCACGTGGAGCTGCGCCGGCGCCTCCGCGGTCGTGATCTCCCACTCCCCCGCCGGCAGCTCGCGCCGTTCCGTCTCCCAGGCGTAGTAGCCCTGCCCCTCGGCCCGCCGCACGCTGTGCCACTGGATCTGCGCGAGGCTCACGCGCACCGCCACACCCGCCGCCGGTCGGCCCGAGAGGTCCACCGCCACGATCTCCGTGTCGAGGCCCGACTGCAACTCTACGAAGAACGGCGGGCGCTGGAGCCCGACGTACCACGGCGCGGCTTCGATGCGGAAGGCGGCGCGCCCGGCGAGGCTTTGCCGCGAGACGTCGGTCACGCTGCCCTCGAGGGTGTACTCGTACGGGATCCCGGCCGCGACGTCGGTCTCGAGGTCGAGCCTGAGCTGACCCTGCGCATCGAGCGCGGCGCTGCTCGCCCGCAGGTGGTCGAGCGAAGGCCGGTGGGCGCCGCTCCAGTCCCGGCCCAGGAACGCCCAGCGTTCACCCGGGAAGCGCTCGGCGATAGCCCTCGGAACGTCGGCCAGGGGCCGGCGCGTGAACGTCCAGAGCACGTCGCGCTCCGCCATCGGCGCGCCGAACAGGTAGCGGCCGTTCACGACTCCGGCCAGCGGCGCGCCAGCAAGCGGCTGCTCCGCGGCGAGACTCGTGTCGACCCTGAACTCGGGCCGCCGGTACGCGGCGACCAGGAACGAGCCGTGGGCCGCGCCCTGCTGTCCCGCCACGACCGCGCTCACCGCGTACTGGCCCAGCGCTCCCGCCTCGGGCAGGCCCAGGACCCAGTCCGCGCTGCTCCAGTCGCCCAACCTCAGCCTGCGCTTGTCCAGTTCCTGCCCCTGGCTGTCGCGCAGCACGATCTCGACCTCCGTCCCGGCCGGCAGCAGCGCGATCCCGTGCGTCGTGTCGCTGCGCAGGATCGCCTTGCAGTGCACCTGCTCGCCCAGCCGGTAGACGCCGCGATCGGCGAAGACGCTGCCGCGCAACAGCGGCTTCGCCTCGTCCAGGTCGTAACGAGCGTCGAACAGCCACGGCTCGATGCCCTCGTGCCAGTCGCTTGCCGCGTAGGCGACGTCCCCGTCCTTCTCTGCCGTGACGACGAAGCGGAGCTGCCACAGGTCTTCGTGGTTGCGCAGGTCGGTGTTCGGCGCCAGGGCGACGCCCGAGGCGTCCGTCGGCCCGGTCCAGAAGACCGCGTTGTCCAGGGTCCGGATCGAAACCGTGGCGCCCGCAACCGGCGCGCCCGTGTCCAGCCGCGTGACGAAGACCAGGGTGTTCTGCGGGCTGTCTTTCACGCTGATGCCCAGGTTCGTGACCTGCACCAGTGTGGCCTGCTGGGCCGCCGACGTGCCCGCGGCGCGATAGGTCCTTTCGATCGGCGGGCCGTCTTGCAGCGCCGCCCAGACGAGGCCGGTTCCCTGCCGTGACAGAACGCCTGCGAGATCGACGCCGTAGGACTGGATCCGGTCGGGCACCGGCGCCAGCGAGCGCGCCACACCCGGCCCGGGCGGCGCGGCACCAAAACCCTGGGAGCCCAGGCGCCCGAGCGCCGGTACCAGCTCGACCAGTGCCAGCGGCGCGGCCCACTGCGTTACCGACTGCAGGTTGCGCGCGTAGAAGGGGAGCTGCGGACCGCCTCCCGCTTCCCACACGCCGTGGCCGGAGCCGAAGCTCGTGAACGCCGCCTGATGCCAGTTCTCGACGAGACCCAGCCATGTGTAGCCCAACGTCTGACCGTCGAGCGCGGTCAGGCCACGGTCTACGCGGACGGCGTACGTCCGGGCGGGCTGCAGCCGATAGCCCCCGTCCTCCAGCGAGATCCAGCTCGAGTGGTCGTAGTCGGCCCCGTAGCCCAACTCCGCCTCGCCACCCTCTCCGGCGTCGCCCGCCTCGACCTCGCCGGGCTGTGTCGGCGTGAGAGCAGCCTCGCGACCCGGCTCGCTCACGTCGCTCACGCGCAGCGCCTGGCGCAGCGAGGCCACTCGCAAATCGCCGCGGAACCGGATCGGGTTGTGAAGCTCCGGGTCGCAGGCCGCGGGGCAGCGCGGGCCGTCCACGAAGAACGTGGGCTCCAGGCGCAGCGTCGCCTCCTGCGGCTTGCCCGGGCCCTGCCTCCCTTCGCGGCCCACCGCGCGCGGCCCGACCACCACGCGGATCCAGGCATCCGTGGGCGGCAGCTCGCGCGTCTCGAGCACGACGAGCCCCGGCTCGCGCGGGAAGGTCTTTTCGTCCCACAGCGTGGCGGTGAGGTACGCCAGCGGACGCGTGGCGCGCAGTGCGGCGCGTGTGCGCCGCACCTTGGCCTCGAAATCAGCGAGCGCCGCTGGATCGGCGAGCGAGAGGCGCGCCTGCGCCCCCGGCTGCAGCTGCGGCGCCAGCCACGCTTCGGCGACGCCAGGCGGGTACTGCAGGCTGATGTGGCGCGAGAGAGCCGGCGGGTCGACCGGCTGGTTGAACCAGAGCGCCAGCATCACCGGCGAGTCGTAGCGCCGCGCCTTTCGGTACCACATCGCCTTCAGCAGTCGCAGCGTCGGCGTCGTGAAACTGAACGCATGCTCCTGAGCCAGCCGGCGGCCCGAGACAGAGGTCGTACTCGTGTCCAACGCGACCCTGTAGACCGTTGCGTAGGCGAGCGGGCGATCCGGTGTGAATATCAGCGTGTCCGTTCCCGACCAGCGGAAGCGCCCGGAGACCGCCGGCTCGATACGGAAGAAGGGCGCCGGCGCCGGTTCGGGCACGCGGCCGAGCGCTACCATGGGCTCGGAGAACACGACGCGCACCTCGCGGGCGAGGTCGAGCTCGGCGACCTCGCCGACCGGGCCGGCGTGGCGCACCTCCAGGGCTTTCTCCGCGCGTGCAAGCGTCCCCGCGAGCCACGCCAGAACGAATACAGACAGCACTCTCGCCACGCTCGTCACCCGTTCCTTCCCGCGGCCCCTCTCAGAGCAAGAAGGCTGCCAGTGCCGAAGGCGGCAGCCGTCCGCCCCAAACACTCGATTGACCGCGGGCAGTCTAGGACATCTTGGCGGGCCAGCGTGTGCCGCAGAGCACTGGGCGTGGCCGCCCGCCCACGCGGCGGGCCTCGCAGCATCGGTTAGACTCTAGCCGCCTGACGCGGGCCGCTGACCGGCCTCAAGGCGGGCTAGGTTCTGGTGGTGATGGGCGTGCTCGGCGCAGAAGTGATCCTTACACCCACGAAGAAGGGGATGCCAGGCGCGATCGCCAAGGCACGGGAGCTGGCCGCCGCCATCCCCGGCGCCTTCGTGCCCCAGCAGTGGCGTCGCGCGCTACTTCAAGGATGTCTGGACAAGCGGCGGCCGGGACGTGTCTGTTGGCCTAGCCGGTCTTCGTGATCTCGTGGCTCCGTGGCTCCTTTGCCGTCTGAGGTGAGAATGGGTTTTTCGACCGATTGCATCCACGCCGGGCAGGAGCCGGATCCGACGACCGGCGCCATCATCACGCCGATCTACCAAACGTCCACGTACGTCCAGGAAGGAATCGGCAGCCACAAGGGCTACGAGTACGCGCGCACTCAAAACCCGACGCGCCGCGCGCTGGAACGCAACCTGGCGGCGCTCGAAGGCGGCAGCGACGCGTACTGCTACGCCTCGGGCATGGCCGCCACCAACGCCGTGCTCAGCCTGGTCAAAGCCGGCCAGCGCGTCGTGGTCTCCGACAACGTCTACGGTGGCACGCATCGCCTGTTCACCAAGATCCTCACCCAATACGGCCTCGAGTTCGCGTTCATCGACGCGAGCGACGCGGCGGCGCTGGAGCGCCAAGCCGGGGACTTCCAGCTGCTCTGGATCGAGACGCCGACCAACCCGCTGATGAAGGTCTGCGACATCGCGGCGCTAGCGGAGGTCGCCCACGGGCGCGGCTCGCTGCTCGTCGTCGACAACACGTTCATGAGCCCGTACTTCCAGCGGCCGCTCTCGCTGGGCGCCGACATCGTGGTCCACTCCACGACCAAGTTCCTGAACGGGCACTCCGACAGCATCGGCGGCGTGGCCGTGGTGAAGGCGCAGGCGCACGCCGAGTGGCTGCAATTCGTCCAGAACGCCGCAGGAGCCATCCTCTCGCCTTTCGACGCCTGGCTCGTGCTGCGCGGCACCAAGACGCTGGCACTGCGTATGCCGCGGCACGAGGCGAACGGTCGGCTCGTGGCGACCTTCCTGCGCCAGCACGCCAAGGTCAGGCGAACCCACTGGCCGGGCTTCCCGGACCATCCCGGCCACGAGGTTCAGAAGCGCCAGGCCACGGGCTTCGGCGCGCTGATCTCGTTCGACCTGGGCGGCCGCGACGCCGCCGACCGCCTGCTGCGCTCGGTACGACTCTGCTCGCTGGGCGAGAGCCTGGGCGGCGTCGAGACGCTGATCTCCCACCCCGCCAGCATGACCCACGCGGGCTACACCCAGGCCGAGCGCGATGCGCTCGGAATCGTCGACGGCTTGGTGCGAATCAGCGTGGGCTGCGAGGACGCCGACGACATCGTCGCGGACCTGAAGCAGGCCCTGGACCGCGTCTGACGGACACGGGCCAGTTCTCCTGATCCTGCGTGGCTCCCTGGCCTGGTGAGCGGGCTGCGGTCAGCCGCCGACGCAAGCGTCGAGCCAGGCCAGGTAGGGGGCGTGACCTGCCTGGACGGCCAAGGCGAGAACCTCGGGCACCTCGTACGGGTGCAGGGACACCAGTGTCGCGCGCAGCTCTTCGAAGCGCTCCGCGCGCGTCTTGATCACGAGCAACCGTTCCGGCTCCGCCTCGACCTTGCCCTGCCAGCGGTAGACCGACGTCACGCCGGGAACGATGTTGACGCAGGCCGCCAGGCCCTGCTCCACCAGCGCGCGCGCCAGGCGCAGGGCGTCCTCCGGCTCGCGGACCGTCGAGAGCACGATCAGCCGCTCGCTCATTGCCGCGCCGCGCTTTCGAGCAGCTTCCACTGCGCGGCCGTCAGCGGCACCACGGAGAGGCGGCCCTGGCGCACGAGCGGGCTCTCCGCGAAGACCGCCATGGCCTTGATCTCCGCAAGGGCTACCGGGCGCCGCAACCGGCCCCTTGGCTCGATATCCACGACGATCCGCTTCGGGTCCTCGAGCTTGGGGTCCGGGTAAGCAGCGCGAACCACCTGGGCGAGCCCCACCGCCGCTTTCTCGGCGCCCGTGTGATACACGATCGCGCGCTCCCCCACCTTCATCGCCCTCAGGTTCTTGAGCGCCACGGGGTTCGTCACGCCGTCCCAGACGGCCCTGCCGTCGCGCTCCAGATCGTCGTAGCCGAACGCGGACGGCTCGGTCTTGAGCAGCCACATGGCCCGTCGCCTCCGTTCCCACGCGGATCATACCCCCGGCTCGCGAGCGCCCGGGAGTCGCTACGGGCTTCTCACCCGCAGGCAGAGTGCGCGAGGAAAAGCTTGACTCTCGCGAAGGGATTCCGTTAATCTTACAGTGCTCTTCTAATAGTTACTGTAAGAACACATGGCGAGCCCTGAGACAATCCGGAGCCAGGTGCGCAAACGGCTCGCAGCGCAACGCGCCCTCGTGGGGCAGTTGCTCCGCCTGCGCGAGCAGTTGCAGGGTTCGCTCTTCGCCCGCTACGGCGTCTGCGGCAAGGAGGGCTGTGCCTGCCGCGTGGGACGCAAGCACGGCCCCTACCTCGTGCTGTCGACTCGCAGCGGCGGACGGGGTGACTTCGCCTATCTCGACCCGAGCCAGGCGGAGAAGGCACGGAACCTGGTGGTCCGTTACCGGCAGTTCCAGGCGGGCATGCGGCGGCTCAAGCGGGTCAACGCGGACCTCGTCAGCCTGCTGAAGCGCTACCAGGCGGCGATGGCGCGGCAGGGCGGGCTGAGGTTCGGCCTCTCCTCTGCCCGGGCCTAGGCAGAAATAATGAGATCTGATAATATCTTACGCATTGCACCTGAAGCAAAAGATCAAGTGTTGTCACGGAGCGACGACCGCGGACGGGGCGAGATCGGATTGCGCCGGAAGGCCGCGACCCTTGCCTCGATCCTGGCCTTCATCGCGCTCGTCGTGGGCTCGCTCTTCGGCGACGGCGGGATGCTGCACATGTTCGGGCAGCGCGAGCGGAGCGCCTCGCTCCGCCGCGAGATCGAAGAGCTCCGCCACGAGAACCTCCGGCTCGCCACCGAGATCGCTGCGCTGCGCCAGGACCCCCGCGCGGTCGAGCGCATCGCCCGCGAGGAGCTGGGGTTGGCGCGGCCGGGTGAGCTGGTGTTCATCATCCGCGAGGAGCCGGCGCTGCCCCGCGACTGACGCGACCCCCCGCGCGACCGCACTCTGAGCGGTCCCGAGCCGCCCCTCCCCCGGAATACTATTGACATTGGCGGGCGGAACGCATGTAGAATGGCGCGCCCTTTTGGAAGCGAAGCCCGCAGCCAACACGGACGCACACACTCTGAGGAGGTAGTAATTCGATGGCAAAGCAAATGACCAAGGCAAAGATCGTGGCGGCGATGGCCGAGAAGGTCGAGGTGTCGAAGAAGATCTCGGCCGGCTACCTCGAGGCCCTCGCTGCCCTGGCCTACAAGGAGGCCAAGAACGGCTTCGTGATCCCGGGGATCGGGAAGCTGGTGGTGCGCAACTACAAGGCCCGCATGGGCCGCAACCCCCAGACCGGCGAAGCCATGAAGATCCCGGCTCGGCGCCGGCTGAAGTTCGTGGTGGCAAAGGCTGCCAAGGACGCCGCCCTCGGCGGCAAGTAGAACGAAAGGCTGGGGCGCGGGGGGTCCGGAAGCGCCCTCTCGCGCCCTCGCCACCCTGACGCCCCTGTCGTGCCGCTCCTACCCGATTCGGCTCCGAGCCACCCCGCGGCCCGCGCGTTCGGTACCTCGCGCGTCGAGCTGGTCCGAGGCGACATCACCCGCGAGCGCACCGACGCCATCGTCAACGCAGCCAACTCGAGCCTGATGGGCGGCGGTGGTGTCGACGGAGCGATCCACCGGGCCGGCGGACCCGCGATCCTCGACGCCTGCCGGAAGATCCGAGACGCGCGGGGCCCGCTGCCGGCCGGCGAGGCCGTCATCACCACTGCCGGGCTGCTGGCCTGCCGATACGTGATTCACACGGTGGGTCCGGTCTGGTCGGGGGGTGGGCGCGGCGAGGCCGAAGCCCTGGCAAGCTGCTACCGCACGAGCTTGGGCCTGGCCGCCGACCACAGCCTCGCGAGCGTCGCCTTTCCCAGCATCTCGACCGGCGCCTACGGGTATCCCGTGGCCAAAGCCGCCAGCGTGGCGCTCGGGACCGTGCGCGACGTCCTGACCGCAGGCTCGCCGGTCGGCCTCGTCCGCTTCGTGCTCTTCAGCGAGAGCGACCTCGAGACGTACCGCCAGGCGCTGCACGCGCTCCCGGACTGACCGACCACGCTCAGCCCGTGGCTTTGCGGATCTCGGATTCCAGGCCACCGAGCCAGGACTCGATGTCCTGAGCCTCCACCACGATCTCGAGCTTGCCGTTCTGCATCCGGCGCACGCGCCCGGGATGTTGGGGGCGCAGCGGGATCACCAGGCTCTCGCGGTGGATGCCCAACCGGTCGGTCACCTCGAAGATGCGTTCGATCTCGCGGATCGTGACGGCCTCGAGCACGCTCGCCTCCCGACAGCCCCCGCCACGACCTCCAGGCTTCACGCGGCCGGAGGTCGGGTGATCCTAGATTAACCCCGCGGGGACGTTCGTTGCGCGCCTTGCACCGGCGCGGGTAGAGTGAGCTTCTAAATGACGGAGACGACGGCGTCCCCGAGTCAGGCTTCCGATTTCGAAGCCGTTCAGGAGCGGGTGCTCGAGGTCGTACGCGAGCTGGCCGGCGAGGTCGGGGGGCCGCGCGCGCAGCGCGCCACCGCGCCCGGCGCCTCCCTCGAGCGCGACATCGGCCTGGGCAGCCTGGAGCGCGTCGAGCTGCAGCTCCGGTTGGAGTCGACGTTCGGACGCAGCCTGGAGGACGCCCTCCTCAGGCTGGACACACCGGCGGCCCTGGCCCAGGCGCTCCTCGCGGCAGGCGCGGAAGCGGCGCTGCCGCGATCCGAGCTAGGCGAGACACTCACCGCCCCCGCTCGCGCCCCCGAGGGCGCCGCCACGGTCCACGAGGCGCTCTTCCGGCGGGCGCAGGCCGAGCCGCAACGCCCGCACGTCTACCTGCGGGAAGAGGATGGCCGCGAGCACACCGTGAGCTACGGGCAGCTCTGGAGCGAGGCCGCTGCGCTGGCGGCCGGCCTGCGCGGGCTCGGGGTGAGGAAAGGCGACACCGTCGCGCTGATGCTCCCGACGGGCCTCGATTTCCTCCGCGCCTTCCAGGGCACGCTGATCGCGGGCGGCATTCCCGTGCCCATCTACCCGCCAGTTCGCCTGGACCGCCTGGACGAGTACGCTGCGCGCCAGTCGGGCATCCTGGCGGACGCCCGCGTGCGCCTGCTGGTGACAGTCGCGAAAGCGGTCCCGATCGCGAGCCTGCTGCAGCCCCGCGTCCCGAGCCTGGCACACGTCACCACCGCCGACGCGCTGGCCGCCACGGGCGGGCCTGCGCCTGGGCCCGAGGGCTCGGACGCCGATCCCGCCATGATCCAGTACACCTCCGGCAGCACGGGGCACCCCAAGGGAGTGCTGCTCACCCACGCCAACCTCCTCGCCAACATCCAGGCCATCGCGGCCGGCGTCGAGGCGGCTGCGACGGATGTGGGCGTGAGCTGGCTGCCGCTCTACCACGACATGGGCCTGATCGGCTCCTGGCTGTTCTGCCTGTACCAGGGCCTGCCGATCGACATCCAGTCGCCGCTGTCGTTCCTGGCACGCCCCGAGCGCTGGCTGTGGGCGATCCACAGACGGCGCGGCACGCTGTCGGGCGCGCCGAACTTCGCCTACGAATTGTGCGTGCGCAAGATCCCCGACGCTGCGCTCGAGGGCCTCGATCTCTCGTCCTGGCGCTGCGCGCTCAACGGCGCCGAGCCAGTGAATCCCGAGACACTCGAGCGCTTCGCGAAGCGCTTCGCCCCCTGCGGGTTCCGGCGCGAAGCGCTGATGCCCGTGTACGGGCTGGCGGAGTGCTCCGTCGCGCTCTGCTTCCCGCCTCCCGGGCGCGGGCCGCTGGTCGACCGCGTGGCGCGCGAGCCCTTCGAACGCGAGGGTCGCGCCGAGCCCGCGGCTCCAGGCGACCCCCAGCCGCTGCGCTTCGTATCGGAGGGCGTCCCGCTGCCCCGGCATGAGGTGCGCATCGTCGACGAGGCCGGAGCGGACCTCTCCGAGCGCCACGTGGGACGCCTGCTCTTCCGCGGCCCGTCGGTGACGTCCGGGTACTACGGCAAGCCCGACGCGACGGCGGCGATCACGCACCCCGGAGGCTGGCTCGACAGCGGCGATCTGGCTTATCGCGCGGCCGGAGAGATCTACGTCGCCGGACGCCACAAGGACCTGATCATCAAGGCCGGGCGCAACCTGGTTCCGCAGGAAATCGAGGAGGCCGCGGCGGCGGTGAACGGGATCCGCAAGGGATGCGTTGCCGCTTTCGGCGTCGCGCAGGAGGCGCAGGGCACGGAGGCGCTCGTGGTCGTTGCCGAGACCCGCGTCAGCGACGCGGCGGCCCGCGATCGGCTCGTGGCCGCGGTGACCGAGGCCGTGGCCGCGGCAGTGGAGCTGCCGCCCGACGTCGTTGTGCTCGCCGCTCCGGGATCGGTGCCCAAGACCTCGAGCGGCAAGATCCGACGCGCGGCGGCGAAGGAGAGCTACGTCAAGGGGGCGCTGGGGCGGGCGCCGGGCACCTCGGCCGGGCAGTGGCTGCGGCTCGCCGCGGCCCTGGTCCGGCAGCGACTGGCGGCTGGCTTGACGCGGTTGGGTCGCGCCGGCTACGCGGCCTACCTGCTCGTCGCCCTGGTCCCGGCCGTGCTCGTCGCCTGGCTGGTGCTGCTGGCGCTCCCCGGCCGGCCCGCGGTCCTGCGCTTCCAGCGGACTTGCGCGCGTCTGCTCTTCCGGATCCTCGGCTGCCGGCTGTCCGCGGAAGGACTCGAGCACTTGGCGTCAGGCGGACCGTTCCTGCTGGTCTCGAACCACACCTCCTACGCGGACGTGCCGGCGCTCGTGGCGCTGCTGCCCCTCGACTTCGTGTTCCTCGCCAAGCGCGAGGCCGCCTCGTGGCCGCTCGTCGGCACATTCCTGCGCAGGGCGCGGCATCTGCTGGTCGACCGTTTCGATACGCAGCAGAGTGTGGCGGATGCCTCGGCGGTGGCGCGGGCCATCGAGCAAGGGCGCTCGGTCTTGCTGTTTCCCGAGGGCACGTTCACGGCGGCCTCGGGTCTGCGGCCGTTCCGGCTGGGTGCGTTCAAGACCGCCGCGGACACGGGCGTCCCAGTGGTCCCCTTGGCCCTGCGTGGCGCGCGCCGCGTCCTCCGCGACGGCACCTGGCTCCCACGCCCGGCCCCGATTGCCCTGTGGCTGGGCGCGCCGCTCGCGCCCTTGGGGTCCGACTGGCGCGCCGTCGTCGAGCTGCGCGACCAGGTGGCCGCGGCCATCGCCGCCCACAGCGGCGAGCCCCGGCTCGACCTCGTGTTCGGCGGCCCGCGCAAGATCGTAGCCAGCCGCGTTTGAGGACCCAGCCGCCGCGCGACCGCTGGTTCGTCCTGGCCCTGGGCGGCCTCGGCTTCGGCGCGGCCAGCGGCCTGGGAGCCCTGCTGGCAGGCGGCCGGGGCGCGCTCGCCGGCGGCGTCCTTGGGCTCGCAG
>Ga0214473_10004456_pt1 | contig 16838 bp, 10 predicted proteins | sample RVTome_7_FD_203509 | JGI IMG/M metagenome (GOLD analysis project Ga0214473, IMG submission 203509) | Soil microbial communities from uranium-contaminated site in the Upper Colorado River Basin, Wyoming, United States - RVT98D197 | ecosystem: Environmental > Terrestrial > Soil > Contaminated >... | reverse complement strand
CACCGCTAGCCCCCCCATCCGCGTCTGCTCAGGCCAGTGATTCTCGCTTGAGCTTTGTTGATCGAGGCTCTCGCCGGCGCTTTCCCGTAATCTCGAAGTGCCGGACCGAGGCGGGGCCAATTGGCTCTTCCCGATCGACGGTTGCTCGGCCTTTGCTCGCCCACGCCGGCGCGCTGGCGGCTCTGATCGGTTCCGGTTCTCGGGTTGATACCGCTGGGGTTCGCTGGCTTGCACCGGTCGTTTACTGAAGCGATCTGCACCGGTAGACATGGTCCTGATCAATCAACCGGTAATTCTTTATAAATGTTGTCAATATCCACATTGTAATACTATTACACGAAAAAGACGACTAACCTGAAGGGAAGAGGTCCCCGGGCGTGTGAGCGCAGATAGGGCGGACGAGGAGCGAACTCGAGCAGTGGTGCCATCAAGCTGCCCCACGGATGTCGTCGCCGGGGGCGCAGACCATGGGCGGTGGCGGACCTGCTAAGATCGAGGCCCATGAACGAGAACGGGGGCGAGCTAGCCGCCGGTCGACGCGGGTGCGGTCGCGCTGCAAAAGTGTCATACAGTGGCACCTGTCAAGAGGCTGGAGCGGGGCTGGGGGCGGCGGCGGTCGCCACGGTGGCCCTGGCGGTCCGGCTGGCGTACATCGCCGAAACCCATGCAGTGCCAACACTGCGTCACCTTGTAGGCGACGCGGCGGGCTACCTCGAATGGGGGCGGAGCATCGCCGCCGGGGCGTGGCTGGGGAGCGAGGCGTTCTACCAGGCGCCACTCTACCCCTACGTGCTGGGGGCGGTGATCGCCGCCGGCGGCGAGAGCGTCGGGACCATCCGCCTGGTGCAGGCGGTGTGGGGCAGCATCGCGGTCGGGTGCCTGGGCGTGGCGGCGACGCGACTGCTGGGCCGGGGGCCGGGCCTGCTGGCCGGGCTCATGCTGGCGCTGTATCCACCGGCGATCTTCTTCGACGGGGTGATCCAGAAGGCGTCGCTGGCGGGGCTCCTGACGTGCGTGCTGCTGGTCTTGATGAGTCGGCGGGCGCCTGGTGCCGGGCCCGCGGCGGTGATCGGAGCGGTCATGGGGCTGCTGGTGCTCACTCGGGAAAACGCGGCGGTGTGGGCCCCGGTGCTGCTCGCGTGGATGGTGGTGACGGGCCGGAGCATCGGACGCTCCGCGCGACTCGCCCCCGCGGCAGCAGGTGCCGCAGGGATGGCACTCGTGCTCCTGCCGGTGGGAGCGCGGAACCTGGCCGTGGGCGGAGAGTGGTCGCTCTCCACGTTCCAGATGGGGCCGAACCTGTACATCGGGAACCGGGGCGGCGCGGACGGGCGCTACCGGCCGCTGGTGCGCGGGCACGAAACGCCCGCGTACGAGCGGGCCGACGCCACTCGGCTGGCCGAGCAGGCCACCGGGCGGCCCATGACCCCCCGGGAGGTGTCGCGCTACTGGACCGGGCGGGCCCTGGCGGACATCCGGGCGGACCCCGCCGCGTGGGTGGGGCTCATGGGCCGCAAGTTCCTGATGGTGTGGAATCGGTACGAGGTGGCCGACGCGGAGAGCCAGTACGTGTACGCCGCCGACTCGTTCGTGCTCCGCTGCCTCGGCCGGGTGTGGCATCTTGGCGTGTTGGGTCCATTGGCCGCGGTGGGGCTCATCGGAACGTGGTCCGAGCGGCGCCGGCTATGGGTCTATTACGTGCTCATTGCCTCGATGGCCGCGGCGGTGGCTTTGTTCTACGTGATGGCCCGCTACCGGCATCCGCTGGTGCTGCTGCTGATCCCGTTCGCGGCGGCCGGCTGCTTCGAGGTCTGGCGGCTCGCGGGCCGGCGGGCGTGGGCCCCGCTGGCGAGCCGGCTGGCCCTTGCCGGGCTGGTCGGGCTCGCCGTGAACCTGCCCATTCACGATGAGCCACGGTTGAACGCCTTGGCGTTCATGAACGTGGGCGTGGCGTTGGCCGAGGCCGGCGACCTGCCTGCCGCGACGCCGTACTTCGCGTCGGCGGTGGAGCGTCATCCCGGGTCGGCGGAGGCCCGCAACAACCTGGCCCAGGCGCTGGCTCTGGACGGCCGTTACGCAGAGGCTATCCCGCACTACCGCGCGGCGCTGGCGGTCGACCCGACGCTCACCGGCGTGGACTACAATCTGGCGGTGGCCCTGGAGCGCCTCGGGCGTACGGCCGAGGCGCTGAACCATTATCGACGCGGCGCGGCGCTCGACCCCACCGACCAGGCAGCCGCTGCGGCCGTCCGGCGGATCGAGGGACGGTGACGGCGAAACCCCTCCGTGCACGTTAACGGAGCGATTCTCTACTGCGGTTAATCCGCCAACGCGAACCTGGCCGAGATAGCAGCTCGAGGAAGCCCGTTAAAACGGGCTGAGAGGATAAAAAAGGGCGCAACGTTAACCGGCCCTAAAAGGGCCGTACGTGTTTAGCGTCGCCCTTCACCCCCCTCCTTGCCAAGGAGGGGGCGGGGAGAGGTCGTTTCAACTGAGGGCTACCCCCCCTTTACCCCCCTTGGAAAGGGGGAGGCTCCGACACGCTAAACACGTACCAACGGCTGGCCTGAAAGCCCGCCTGCGGCGGGAAGGGCCGTTGAAACGGCCCGAATGCCGATGCCGCAGGCCGGAGCGCTCACAACGGCCGCCCGAAGTAATACCGACCCGCCTCGGTTTTGCCCCGGATTTCGCTTGACTCGGGCCGGGACACGTCAGTAAAGTAACTTTTTACTCGCACCTCGGTTTGTTCTCGGCCACGAGGCCGCTGGAGTGGAGGGCATGCCCGGTCGTGGACTGGCTTGCGCGGCGTCGACACCCAGGGCCACCTCCCTCGCCGGTCCGCTCGGCCGTCGCGAGCCACGGTCACGCACCGGGCATCATTTGATTACGAGCGTCTGCAATCGGCCTGGCGGCACATACCCGCCGGGCTGGGCGTACTTCGGTCTGCGGGAGACCTGCACCTTCGACGCCGGGCAGACCGCGGCCGGCATCCTGTCGGCTTCGCCCGTGCAGGTGCCCCCAAACGCCATCCGAGTCAGGCTGACGAACGATTCGGTGCACCGCGACGCGGTCGTCAACCTCCTGACTCGCCTGTCGATTGCCGGCAAACGGCGAGCCTGCGCGAGCCTTCGACCTATTCACGCTGGCTTGCTCGCCGACCGGCCTGCCGCGGTCCGCTGCCTGCGCGAGGGCCTGCAACGTTGGGACTTCTTCTCCGCGGGCAAGGCTTCCGCAAGAAACGCAAAAACATGCAACGCGTACAGAAAATCACGGGTGGTTAGATGGGAAGGGTATTTCTGGCGTGGACAGCCCTCGGGGTGACGCTCGGCGCGGGCATGCCCGCGTTACGTGCCCGCGGCGAAGCCGGTTCGATTGTTGGCTGAGGGACAATGGTCGTGGTCGCCCCGGCAGAACTCACCGGGATGGTGGGCGCCGCGGCGGGCCAGTGGCGCAGTCTCGGCCTAAAGTCCGACGGCTCGATCGTGGCGTGGGGATACAACGGGCACGGCCAATGCAACGTGCCGGCGCCCAATGCCAACTTCGTGGCTGTCGCAGCGGGCGGCGCAGGCAGCAGCCGGTGGGCGAGGAAGTGCGTGCCGCAGTGGCAGCGCCCGCTCTGCCCAAAGCCCAGCGCGCCGCGGCGCGCAAGTTGAGAGAAGCAGAAAACAGTTCGCATCATCGTCTTTGTAGGTCGGCCGACCGTCAGTTTCCGTGAACACGCAACGCGGCCCTGCGTGGGTTGGTCGCGGCGATCGTACGCGGTTCCCGAATGGTGGAACGCGAGGAGAAGGAGACACGTCGTGAGGTCATACGGAAGAACGCTGCGTTTGATTGCGTACGGTTCAGGGACCATCCTGGGCGCCGCGGCTCCCGCCGCAGGTCAGATAGCGGCATGCTGTAACGGTACAACGTGCAGCGAGACGCTCGAGGGTGATTGCACCGGGTACTGGCTTGCAAACCTGCCCGTGCCCGTGGTCGCTTGCGTTGGCGACCCCTGTGCCCTCGGCGCATGCTGCTCGGGAGCACCGGTACTCATCTGCGATGATGATGAGGGTAACGGCGTCAGCGAAGCCACCTGCAACGCCGCCTCCGGAAGCTACGTTGGCGGTGCCCTCTGCACACATGATGCAGCGCCTTGCGTGGCGTGTCCCGGCGCGGACGAGGACCACTGCCAACTGCTCGACACGGGAATCGGCTTTATCCAGCGATGCGACTCGCGCGTCGGACAAGACTATCGTTGTGCTGACGACTTTCGTGCAGCGGAGACGGGCGTCCTGGATCAAGTCTGCTGGTGGCCTGCCTTCGCGCCGCCAGCAGGCTTTCCCGAATGCAGCGACCCCGCTGATACGCCGCCGGACAGTTTCACGCTGCATGTTTACGAGGACCTGGGCAACATTCCGGACATGGGCGCTGAAGTGACTCCGCCCGGCGGCTTGCCGTTGAATGTCGACTTGAAGGCTCCCGTATTGGGCCGTCTCTGGCAGTACTCGGCCACCGTGGGCGACCCTGGCGATCCCGCCGTTCAACTCACGGCGGGCGAATGTTACTGGCTCGAAATCAACGCCATCGGCACCGCCACCTGCAACATCTTCTGGGGCGAGGCGAGCAAGGGCAACGACCACTCCATGCACGACTTCAACCTTCCGGACTATCCGAACTACACGACGGAAGACGCCATCAACGCCGATCTAGCGTGGTGTCTGTCGATCCAGATTGGCCAGACGCCGCCTTTGGAGGCCGGCTGTGATACCGAGGTGCTTGGCGGCTGTTGCCTGTGTCCGCTGCTGGGCACCGGCGATCCCGCGACCTGCCAGGTGGCCACCAAGGACGAATGCGTGGCCCTGTCCGACCCGAACGGCGGCGTAGGCAACTGGAAAATCCGCTACAAGTGCGCCAACACAGACACGGTGTGCAAGTACGACAGATTCGGCAACGACGACTGCCCGCCCGGCGAGGGCGACTGTGTCGTGGACACGACCCAGTGCGATCCGAACCCGTGCCAGGGCCAGCCGGCCAACGACCTGTGCGAAAACGCCATTCCCATCACTCATCCGGACGGGGACTCGTCGGCGGTGATCACCACCTTCTACAACGTCTTCTGCTCGGACAGCGAGCAGCCCCCGACCAACTGTGCGATCGCCGGCGGTGACCTCTCGTTCGGCGTCTGGTTCGAGTACCAGACACGCGCGTGCGGCTCGGTCCGTGTGGAAAGCTGCGCCTCGACGCCGGTCTTCGATGGTTTCGGAGCGATCTACCGCAAGGGCGATTTCACCCCGGGCAACGAATGCGCCGAGATTGCGGCGACGCCGAATTCCGAGGCGGCCTGCAACGACGACGGTTGCGGTGCGAGCGGCCCGTGGAGTTACACAATCAACGTCGATGAGAACGAGACGTTCTACATCCGCGTTGGAAGCTGGTGGGACGGCGATCCTGCGAACATCCCACGGGCACGTGACTCGGGCCTCTTCGAGTTGACGTTCACCGAAGGCGGCGAAGTTGACCCGAACAACCCGCACTGTGCTGGCGGGGGCGAGGACTGTTGGAACGGATTTGACGACGATGGGGACGGATGCAGCGACGGCGCGGACTCGGACTGCGGGGGTACGGAGACAAGCTGCTACGACGCACTGGACAACGACTGTGATGGAGCCACGGACTGGACCGACTCCGACTGCTGTGAAGCGAGTTGCTGCCCTCACGCCGATCTGACCGACCGCTATTATTCTTACTGCAGCCTCGATCCGGGAGGAACCCCCTGCTACTCTTCCTTCGATTGTCCATCAGGGCAGGAGTGTGTTGCTTGTTTCGGCCCGCCCAACGGAAGAATCGACTTTTATGACTATTTTTACGTCTCGACTCAGATCGCGGGGACGATTGGTTACACTAGATGCGGCGCTCAGGATCCGGACGTCAATTGTGACGGCGTGATCAATCGTTGCGACTTAGATGGCGTCCTCTGTGGGGTTGGTGCGACTGGAGGCTACCCCGGAATGCCGGTTCCCGAGGAGTGCTTCGAACGACCTTGCGGGGGTTGCTGCGTTGCGGGGACAGGGTGTGTGCGCGCGACCCAGTTCGATTGCGAACAGAATTTGAGCGGTACGTACCTGGGCGACGATGCGGCGTGTATCCCCAGCCCCTGCGACTGTGACGGTGATGGCGTGCTCGACCGCTGTGCCATCGACTGCGGTCTACCCGGATGCAACGTACCGGGTTGCGGGGTCGATGATGATTCTAATGTCAACGGCACCCCGGACGAATGCGAAGGCGAGTTGATCGTCGACTCCATTGCCGTTTCGGGGGCGGGGCTTGCGGGGCGCGCGGTTCACGTTGCCTGGGACGTGCGTAACGCCAATGTGGAAGACACCGTACGGTACTCATTCTTCGACGTCGTATACCTGTCGAGCGACGATACATGGGACATCGGGGACATCCGGCTTGGGTCGGTCCTTCATGACCAGCCGATCGCTCCGCAACAGGGCTATCACGCCGAAACGGACGTCGTTCTGCCCGGCGTGCTCCCTGGCCCGAATTACATTCTGGTTCGGACCGACCACGGGCATAGCCCGGAGGGCCACACCGCCAGCGCGGAGATTTTCGTCGATATAGAGGAGCTGACGCTGGGCGTAGCGGCGGCGGACGAGTTCACGGACGCCGAACGGGCCAGATACTACCGGGTCACCGTGGCTGAAGGCGAAGATCTGCGGATCAGTCTGGACGATCTCGACGACGTGGGCGCCAACGAGCTTTACGTGCGGCGCGAAGCGGTCCCGAACCGAAGCCAGTTTGACTACCGTTACACGGCCAACTTTGCCGGCGACCAGGCAGTAAGGATTCCGGGTACCGCCGCCGGAACATACTATGTCCTCGGCTATGCTCAGCAAATCCCGGCTGGGAGCGCAGCATCTTTTAATCTCCTCGCCGAGTATCTTCCCCTTCAGGTAACGAGCATTACCCCTGACCACGGCGGCAACACCGGGCAGGTGACCGTCCAGCTTCTCGGAGCCCGCTTCACTCCCGAGCCGGTTGTTCGGCTGATCGGCATTGGAGGTGAGGTACGCGACGCCACTGAGGCCTATTTCGAGGATGCGACGAAAACCCACGCAACATTCGACCTGACTGGCGCAAGCGCCGGTGCGTACGACTTGTTCGTCGACAACAACGCCGGAGCCGCGTTTCTTCTCCAAGGGGCTTTTCAGGTTGAAGACGGGGGGGGGCCGATTCTGCTGCAGCTGTTGACCATTCCTTCGGTAACACGCGTTGGGCGACGAGCGGTGTTCTACGCCGAGCTAACCAATTCTGGAACGGTCGACAGCTTTGTGCCGCTGGTATGGCTTGAACTGCCCGACGGCGTACAAGTAACCCTAGATGCAGACAGATGGCCAGAGACACAGGAGCGCCTGCTGCTGGATTTCACGCCACTGGGTAACCCGAACTTGCCGATGGCCCCGGGGACCAGCGTAACGATTCCAGTATACTATCTTGTTAGCACGGTAGGATGGAAACTTTTTTCTCTCGACGTCTATGACTGTCCAGCCCATGTAACAGAACAGGTAGGATTTGCGTATCAACTGAATCCTGATGACGTCGCCACACACACTGACCCGCTTCAACCCGGTACTCAACCTTTACGGAATCCCCACACAGGACAAAACGAGTGGAAGGAATCGAACTGCACTTTTACTCTCGGAGCTGTCGGTCCGAGCTTTCCCACTACACCAAACTTGGTCTTTTCTACGGAGTTGGATGCCGCATTTGCTTCGGATTGGGACATCGGCTATCGTTCCGATCTCCAGCCTGACCCAAGTGGTGCTAATACAACGTTCTTTCTCTGGCGCGGAACCCATAAATCAAAGACCCCCGTCGCAGGCGCATACCTTTTTCTCGATGATATTCGTCCTTGGATTCAGGTGGTGGCGCATGGGTTTGGGGAAGTCGTGGACTACGTTGGAAGCAGTGACGACCTCCCGTTCTATTTTGACAAAACCACAGCCGCGAGCCGGCCGGAGGGGTTGGGCGAGCTTAGGGCGGCGAAGTTCGTTGACGCGCCCCTTTTCGGTACCAGCTACGCGGCGAACCAGGCTATTCGGTCCAAGTCATCGTATAGCTATCCCTTTATTGGGTTTACTCACGCGTCACGGTGGACACCACCGTTCGATCAGTCGCCAGAACCTGTAGCAGTAGCCAATCAAGGGGTCTCCTGGGGCTACTTCCTCACCGCAACGTGGAACGACCCCAACAACGGTGGAGGCGGAGGAACGACCGGTACTGGTTCCACGGACCCCAACCTCAAGATCGGACCAAGGGGGTATGGTGACCTAGCGTTCGTGCCAGATGACGCTTCCATGCCATACACCATCCTTTTCGAGAATGTGGATACGGCCACGGCGGCGGCGGTCGAGGTCCGCGTGACGGACCAGCTTGATCCGTCTCTGGACTACACGACTCTGACGTTGGATGAGATCGGTTTCGGCGAAACGGTTATTAGGGTTCCGGATGGGCTGAGCCACTATCAGGGACGGGTCGAGGTGGACGGTTGGACATGGAGCGGAGCTGAAGGCTGGCACCGATACGACGGCGGAAGCCCTCTGGTCCCACTGATCGTCGACGTGGAGGCCGGGATTAACGCTGAGACCGGGGAGGTCTACTGGAATCTCCGCTGCGCGGATCGGAATACGGGCAACTTCCCGATGGACGGATATGCCGGGTTCCTTCCGCCCGACCGAGAAGAGATCGCGTATCCACATCCGGAGAATCCGACGATGACGGTCTATCCCGGCGAAGGGTACGTGACGTACCGTGTTCGGCCCAGGAGCGGCTTGGCGACGGGCACGGAAACCCGCAACAAAGCCACGATCATCTTCGATCAGAACGAGCCAATCGACACGCCGGAGACGCTGAATACGATCGACAGCGGCGCCGCCACCAGCAGCGTGACACCCCTGCCGCCCGACACGATGGAGCCCTCGTTTACCGTGGCATGGACCGGTCAGGATGATGTAGGAGGCTCAGGCATTGCCCGGTACGAGGTCTATGTGGGCGTCGACGGCGGGCCGTTTACCCTGTGGAGAAGTACAGCGGACGCCTCCGCAGTGTACAACGGTGAGATAGGCCACAGCTACGCCTTCTACAGCGTGGCCAGGGACAATGTCGGCAATCGCGAGGCCCCGCCGGGGGTCTCCGATACGACAATCGCAGTTCTGAGTGCTAACCAGCCGCCCGAGGTAGGCCCGGTCACTGCGCGGGTTGACCCAGTGGCGGTGGGTACGGCTGTCAACGCCCAGGCCGATTTCACGGACCCGAACCTGTCCGACACGCATACGGCGGTTTGGGATTGGGGCGACGGAACCAGCTCGGTCGGAACGATCACCGAAGCCGGTGGGTCGGGTTCCGTAAGCGATAGCCACATCTACGCGGCAGCCGGGATCTACACCATCACGGTCACCGTGACCGACGACAATGGCGAATCGGATCAGGGCGTTTTCGAGTACGTGGTTGTCTACGATCCCAGCGGGGGGTTCGTGACCGGCGGTGGCTGGATAGACTCGCTCGAGGGTGCGTTCGCACCCGACCCGTCGCTAACTGGGAGGGCGACCTTCGGCTTCGTCTCCAGGTATCAGAGAGGGGCAACGGTGCCGACAGGCCAGACGGAATTCCAGTTCAAGGTGGCGGACTTGAACTTCCACAGCAGCAGCTACCAGTGGCTGGTGGTCTCCGGCCCGAAGGGACAGTTCAAAGGCTCCGGCACGGTCAACGGCGAAGGCGATTACGGGTTTATGCTGACGGCCGTTGACGGCCAACTACAAGGCGGCGGAGGTGCGGACAAGTTCCGCATGAAGATCTGGACCAAGATTGGCGATCTGGTCGTTTACGACAACCAGATAAACGGTGATGACAACGCCATTCCAGCAACCGCCATCGGCGGAGGGAGCATCGTGATACACCCGTGAGAGTCGGGAGCGCGCCGAGCCTTGAGCCGGAGGGCACACGCGGCCAGGGTGACAGGAATGGGCGGATGGATCCGCGCGACCTATTGGGCGGCGCGGCGGCAGCACTCCTGATTGCCGGGTATCGACGACGCCGGCCAGGGGATTCCCGTTGTGTACGGCACGATCGGGCACGTCATTCAGTAGGCGTAGGCCGGGCGTCGGCGTTACGTCAGTTGACGGTCAGGTCCAGGGTCCGGCGGTGCTCCTGCCCGTGGGCGTCTTCGACGTCCACAACGACGCGGTAGGCTCCCGGAGCGGCGTAAGTGTGGACCGGTTCGGCGACGGTGGATTCGTCGCCGTCGCCGAAGCTCCAGCGGTAGCGGCTCGGCGCGTGGGAAACCTGAAGCCGGAAGCGGACCTCGCGCGGGTCGGCAGCGGCGGGCAAAACCCGGATCACCGCCCAGGGCTCGCGCCGGAGGACGTCCTCGATCCAATCGACGATCCCGCGGCAATCGGTCCGGCGGACGGGCCCGGCGCTGCTCTCCTGGACGCGGGCCCCATGCCGGCGGAGCCAATCGGAGAGCTTGCTGCCGGCATGGTCCTGGAGGAAGTCGGTGACGGCGTAGTGGACCAGGAGGGGCTGGTGGTGATCGATGGGCTCGTCGGCATCGGCCAGCCAGCCCTCGTGGAACTTAGGCTGTGCCACGGCAATGGCACGGAATACGTGGGGGTTGCGAAGGCCGGTGTGCAGGGCGGCCGGGGCCCCGTCCGCCCATCCGTAGAGGAAGACCCGATCCTCGGAGAGGTGGTGCCCGGCGCGGAGGTGGTGCAGGGCGGCGAGGATGTGCCGCTCGTCGCCGTGGATCAAGGCGAGCTGCCCGGCCGCGTCCCGCCCCACGGCCGTCCCGCTTGAATGAAGCTCCGGGGCAAGCACCAGGAAGCCGTTGGCCTCGGCCAGCTCGGTCCAAGCGCGGATCTGGGCGTTGGCCGAGTCGGGGAAACCACCGTGGCAGACGACGACGACCGGCCAGGCCAGGCGGCGGTCGTAACCGGAGGGGCGGTACATGAGGTACTTGCCCCCATGCTCCGGCTCGATGAACGGCCGGATCGGCTCGGGCACGCGGGGGTCCTTGTACTGCGAGCAGCCGCCGAGGCCGCCCGTGGTCAACAGGGCGGCCGCGACCGCGAGCCGGAGAAACTCACTCGTGTGCCTCATGGCATTGTTGCGCCGCATCGGCTGGCGCTGCGGCGAAGTCGCCGGCGTAGTCAGCGCCGGATCTCATAACCCTGGGTCCCGAGGTAGCCCTCCAACTCGGCCCGGAAGGCGCCGGTGTCGGCGTCGGTCAAGGTGCGGGTGTCCTCGCCGACGACGGTTCGAACGGTCAGGCTGCGCCGGTCGGCGGGAATCGATCCGCCCTGGTAGCCGCCGATGAAGCGGATCGACTGGAGCAGCGGGTGACGAAAGCCCCGCAGCTTCTCGGCGACGTCCGCGTAACGGGTCGGCGCCGGCACCAGGAACGATGTATCCAGTTCGACGCGGGGATGCGGAGGCACCGACCCCGGCAGCTCGGTCCGGCGGGGAAGGTCCTCCAGCCCGCTGAGCCGCAGCTCGGCCCAGGCGATGGCCCAGGAGGCGAGGTGCTCGTCCATGGCTCGGCGCAGTGCCATATCGACGACACTCATCCGCCCCACCATGCTGCCGTCGATCAGCAGGGAGGCGGTCCGGTGGGGATGTTCCCAGGGCCGCTGGGCGTGGGCCGCCGCCTGACCGAAGCCGAGGGACCGCCCGAAGCGATGCCAGGCCCATTCCGCCAGGGCCCCCTTGAGGTGGCGGTACAACTCGTCCTCGGCCTGCTTGCCGCGGCGGGCCTCGACCAGGCCGACGTGGCGGTACTCGCGGTCCGCGGGCTCACCATCCGGCTCGAAAACGCTGCCCAGCTCGATGAGGGAGAAGGCGGGGAAGTGGAACCGGTTCAGCTCTATCGCGGCCAGCAGCCCGGGCAGGAGCGTGCGCTTGAGCCAATGCAGCCCCTCGGCGGCGGGGTTGACTACCTCGATGCACGGGCCCGGATCGACCTCGAGCCGCGCCAGCCAGGCGGCGTCGTACCACAGATAGCCCTGGATCTCATGGAATCGATGCACGGTGGTGAAGTACTCGAGCGTGCCCTGCTCCAGCTCGTGGAGGGCGTGGGGCTCGAAGCGGCGCATGGTGACCCGGGGCATGGCCGGTTTGATCGTGCCGTAGCCGATGTACCGGGCGATCTCCTCGATCACGTCGGCCTCGATGGAGACGTCGTTGGTGGCCCGGAACGACGGCACACCCACGTGCCAGTCGGTTTCCCGGGGCGTCACCTTGAAGCCGAGCGGCTGAAGAATACGGGCGGCTTCCTCGAGGGGCACCTCCCGGCCGATCGTCCGCGTCACGTGGGCGGGCTTCACCGCTACGCTCACCGGCGGAAGCGGAGCCGGATAGCCGTCGGACAGGCGGCTGGTGATCTTGAGGTTCGGGTACATCCGCCGGGCCAGGTGCAGGAAACGGCGGATGGCCAGCACCGTATGGACCGGATCGAGCGACTTCTCGAATCGGGCGCTGGCATCGGTTCGCAGCCCGAGCCGGGCTGCCGTCCGGCGAATCGCCGCCGGGTCGAAGTTGGCCGATTCGAGCAGCAGCGACGTCGTGTTCGCGGAAACCTCCGTCGCCAGGCCGCCCATCACCCCGGCAATGGCGATCGATTTACCCTCGCACTGGATCATCAAGTCACGGGTGCAGAGGGGGCGGTCCACGCCGTCCAGCGTACGGAAGCGCTCGCCCTCCCGGGCCCAATCCACTTCGATGCGGCTGACCTTGGCGGCGTCGAAGGCGTGCATCGGCTGGCCCAGGTCGGCCATGATGAAGTTGGTCAAATCCACCAGGCCGGAGATCGGCCGCATGCCTACGTGACCGAGCCGAAGCTGCATCCACAGCGGCGCCGGCTGGACCGGCACGCCCTCGAGCACGATGCCGCTGTAGCGCCGGCACGCCGCCCCGTCGGCGATGGCGATGGGGAATTCCGCCATGGCCTCCGCCATGAGGGGCTCGAGGGGCTCGACGAGGTTGGGCTTCAGCGGTCGCCCGTACATCGCCGCGACCTCGCGGGCCACGCCGTAGTGACCCCACAGATCCGGCCGATTGGTGATCGACTTGTTGTCGATCTCGATCAGCCAGTCGTCGAACAGCTCCGGGGGGACGGGCTCTCCAACCGCATAGGCGGCATCGACGAACACGGCTTCGCGTGCGGCCAGAGCCATGCCGACGGCGTCGCCGGGGATAATCATCCCCACGCTGGTCGTGCCCGAGACCCGGGCCTCACCGATGTCACCGAGCGCCGCCAGGTGCGCGCCCGGAGGGGCATACAACACGCGCGAGCCCGCGTGCAGGGTCGAGGCGGCGGTGACACTCTCGACCGTCCGGCCATCGCCCAGGCCGAGCACGACGCGGCGCAGGTCGCGGGTCTGTGGAAACGCCGCGACGCGTTCCACCCCGGCGACGATCAACCCTCGGGCGTCGCTGCGAATCGGGGTGACGCCGTCGACCTCCGCCGTCGTCAGGGTGATGCGCTCGCCAAGGGCGCAGGGATCGAGGTCCGCGGGCAGATCGACGAAGTCGCGCAGCCAGTTCAAGGAGATGAGCATTATCGCTTCCGCACGTCGCCAACGGCGCTGGCCGTCTCTCGCACGATCGTGGTTCCGCCGAGGCGCTCAGGCGACACCAGGGCCCGCAGATCGCCGGCGTTGAGCACGCGGATGTCTCGGATGCCGTACTTCATCATCGCCAGCCGGGTGAGGCCCAGTCCGAAGGCGAAGCCGGTATACGTCTCCGTGTCGATGTTCCCCGCACGGAGCACGTTGGGATGCACCATGCCCGCGGGGAGAATCTCGATCCATCCGGACTGCTTGCAGGTGGGACAGCCGCCGCCGCCGCAGATCTGGCAGTTCATGTCGATCTCGATGCCCGGCTCGACGAAGGGGAAGTAGCCGGGCCGCACCCTCAGCTTGACCTCCCGCTTCATCACCTCACGGAGGAGCGTCCGGGCCATGGCGATGAGATTGGCGATGGAGATGTCCCGGTCGATCATCAGCCCCTCGACCTGATGGAAGGTGTTCTCGTGGGACGCGTCCAGCGTCTCGTAACGAAAGCACCGGCCGGGAACGATCACGCGGAGCGGGGCCCCGAACTTGATCATGGCCCGGTGCTGCACCGGGGAGGTGTGCGTCCGGAGCACCATGCCATTTTTCAGCCAGAAGGTGTCCTGCATGTCCCGAGCCGGGTGATCGGCGGGGATGTTGAGGGCCTCGAAGTTGTTGTACTCGGTCTCCATCTCCGGCCCGGCCTCGACGGTGAAGCCCAGCCGCTCGAAGGCTCGCTCAATCTCCCACTGCACCGCGGTGACCGGGTGCACGCTGCCCATGGGCTCCCGCTCGCCGGGCAGCGTGGGATCGAAGGCGCCGGCCGCCGCCGCTTCGGCCTCGTCGGCTGCGGCCCGCAGCTCACCCATCCGCCGGTCCAGCAGCTCCTTGATGCGCCCCTTGGCCGCGTTCACCGCTTTGCCGACCTGGCCGCGCTGCTCCGGGGGGAACTCCTTGATGGCGCCGACGAGCCCGCCGAGCGATCCGGTCTTGCCAAGCACGCTGGTTTCCAGCGAGCGCAGCGCGTCCGGCTCGGTGACGCGGTCCAGCCGCGCAGTCACCTCCGCTTCGATCCGGGCGAGCTGTTCGTTGAGCCGCTCGATGTCCACCGCATCCGCCGTCCGCGCCAGGAAACCCGCGTACCAAGGCGGAGCAGCTTAAATCCGCCGCCACCGATCCGCAAGAAACGCCTTCTTCCGTCGTGCTGCGCCCACTTGCGTCCCACCAGTTGCTAACATCATTCGAATCGGTCGCGGGTGGAGGTGCGCCGGCGTCCGCTCGCTTTGCGCCCGCGGCTCCGGTGTAGCGGTTCGCTATGGAGCATGGCTATTAAATCAGGCCCCGGCGCACCGCGATCAGCCTCCCGGGCCCGCGTCGTTGCGGTCGCGCGCCGCGGCATCGTGCCTTGTGGCGTGCTGGAGCGACGAGACGAGCGGATTCGGCCGAGAACATGCGTCCTTGCGAGCCAATATTAACCTGATACACTTATGTCATTGGCGAACCCGGCGATTTCCTGAGTAAATGCGCGTGGCGGAACTTCGACTGGCATTCTGGAACGTGCAGAACCTGTTCGAGCCCAAGGTGGTGCCCCGGGGTCCACAGTCGGAAGCCGAACGCGACGACAAGATCGGCCAACTCGCAGATCAGATCAGCGGCTTTTTCGACAGTAACGGCCCGGATGTTCTAGGGTTGGCCGAAGTGGGTTCCCAGCCGATTTTCGAGTCGATCCGCGCGGCTTTGAACGGCACCTACCTGGCTTTGTGGGAAGGCCCCGGACAGGAGAACCAGACGGGCATCGGCCTGTTGGCGCGATCCCCGACGTGTACTGATCTGGAGCACCTCGCTGTCGACCGGCCGACGATCACGTCGCGGCCGCGTTGCCTCCTGGCGCGTATCACGCTGGCGGGGGTTGACGAGCCGTTCCTTCTCGCGGTCAATCACTGGAAGAGCCGCCTTAAGAGCGGTGGTGTGGACGATGCGGCCGATCGCATGGAATCCTCGCGGTGGCTGGGCGACCTTCTCGCGGCGGAAGATCGTACCACGGCGGTCGTGGTCATCGGCGATTTCAATGCCGAGCCCTTTGAGGCGCCGTTCAACGAGCTGGGAATACGCGGCAAGCGGCACTTTAGCTCGGCGTTATGGACTGGGGGGACCCCGGCGTACCTCTATAATACGGCATGGCGGGCCATGACGGAGCCGGCTTTGTGGGAGGAGACGAACGTGCCCGATTACGAGGAGTCGCGGCCTAAGACCAGCCATGACGACTCGCCCGGCGTCATTTACGATCAGCTTCTGGTATCCGGGCGGGTATTGAAGCACGGGCCGATCACACTGCACGAGCGACTAATCGGGTATCATCACAACGACGATATCGCGTACCGGACGGGGAACGGTGTACTGCGGCCTCAACGTTGGACCTACGCAAACCACGCGACGTTTGCCGGCGCGTCGGACCATTTTCCGCTGCTGGCGACGTTTCGTATCCGAGATTCGGAGTAACCATGATGAGCAAGAGTTTTGCGGATCGCCTGTCTGACGACCTGAAGAACGCCCAGAAGCCGGAGTTCGGACAAGCGTATAAGGCGCTTCGAGAAATTGCCGAAGGTATCCGCGAGGCGCTCTCCAAAGGGGCGGCCGGTCAGCTCGACGTGGTTCTGGAGCCCGGTTATGTCACCAACCTGGGTCAGCAGTACCGTTTGCGCCTGGGCATTCCGGCGCGCAAGTGGGAGGAGACGCTTCTCCGTGCCTATATTCCCTCGGAGGGCTTCCCGATCAAGCTCGATCTCGGCGACGAGGAGCCGGTGACCTGCGGGGACAGGAAGCAGCTCGACGATGCCGTGCTCCGCTTCATGAAAAAGCCGGAGGTCGCCAACCGCATGTCGACGGTTCGGGAGATGCTGTAAGGGGGGTGGCTGTGAGCTTTCGGTTCGCAGTCATGTTTGACATTCCCGAACGGAAGCCTCACAGTGCAGATAACAGTATCGTCAGCGGGACGATGTCCAGTCGCTCGAGGAGGCGTGGTGGTCGCACGAGTCGGCAGGGCTCGGAGCTTGCATGATGGCGAAGGGGCGACTGGTGCAGCGATGATTGCGCGGTAGAGGTAGACCTGCCGTATGAAGCTAAGAGCGTGTCTAAAAAGGGTACTTTACGCACAGCTGAGGCGTCGTGTCATGAGATTTATCATAGCGAGATAGATCATTGATTCGCTCGTCTCCGTGAGTTCTTCATAGTCTTTGCTGAGTCGAC
>Ga0214473_10004455_pt1 | contig 16839 bp, 15 predicted proteins | sample RVTome_7_FD_203509 | JGI IMG/M metagenome (GOLD analysis project Ga0214473, IMG submission 203509) | Soil microbial communities from uranium-contaminated site in the Upper Colorado River Basin, Wyoming, United States - RVT98D197 | ecosystem: Environmental > Terrestrial > Soil > Contaminated >... | reverse complement strand
CGAAGGGAGAATTCCCGGACACCTGGCTTCGCTCGAATGCGGCGATCGCCTGCGTCACCTCCTCCATGGTGATCGCGTCACCCGACACTCCAAAGACCTCCTGGAAGGCCTCGGCGTAGTCGGGATCGCTGCGAACGATCCTCAGGATCGGCTCGTGGTCCGGGAGCCCCATCTCGACCGGATTCACGAAGGGATGAAGCGCCTGGTCCTCCAGGCTGGGAGAGCGACCGTCCCAGAACTGCGTCTTCATGTATACCGCGTTGAGCACGGTGGGGGCGTTGCGGGTGCCCGTGAGCCCATCGATCCCCTCGGAGACCTTGAGCGGGCTGTCCGTGAAGGCGTTCTCCCGGTCGTGGCAGGTCGCGCAGCTGACATCGCCGGTGGAGCTGAAGCGCACCTCGTGGAAGAGCTCGTCGCCGAGCGCGATCTTTGCCGCCGACTGGGGATTCTCCTCCGGAATCGGAACCGGGGGGAGCCCGAGCGGCGGGCTCTCGGTCGGCGCCTGGCCGCCCTGCACGAGCAGCGCACCGAGGAGCACGCCCGCCGCTGCGGCGAGCACGCATACCAGATTGGCCTTCATTGCTCTACCTCGCTTGCTGGTGTGAATCCGGAAGAGGAACGCTTCCCTCTTCCCTTGGATGGGAGCTTCACTTCGACCGATTCCTCTTCTTCGAATCCTTCCTGCGGCACTCCCTGCAGACGCCGCGAAGCTGAACCCGGAAATCCGAGACCTTGAAGCCGAACGCCGAGGTGTCGGGAAGCTCGAGCGAGTCGAGGTTCTCGTCGTCGATGTCGGCGATGCTGTTGCAGCGCAGGCAGACCAGATGGTGGTGGATGTCGATCCGGGCGTCGTAGCGGATCACCCCGCCCGGATGGCAGGTCTTGGTGATCACACCCATCTCGACCAGGGTCTCGAGATTGCGGTGGACCGTGGCCCGCGAGATCCCCCGGATCCGCGCCCTCACCGCCTCCAGGACCTGGTGGGCGGTGGGGTGGTCCTCGCGGTCGAGGACGGCCTCGAGCAGCGCGCGGCGCTGGATGGTGCAGGGCACGCCCGCCTCCCGGCAGAGCTCCTCGAACCGCTCGAGGCGATCCCGCCTCTCCCGCGCGCCGATTCCCATGCGGACACCTTGACCTAGATGAGACGCTATATCAAATAGAATCTACGGTCAATCTGGAACCGCGCACCGGGACCTCGATCGGCGAGATCGAAGTCCCGTGAGCCCGAATCGGTCGAGGCTCAGAAGACCTGGCTACTCGAGCCTCGGAACCCGCCCGTACTGCTCGAGCGCCGCCACCAAGTCCCTGGCATGCCGCTGCGGCGAGTAGTGGGAGAAGGCGAAGCTGCGACACGCCTCGCCCCAGCGCTGGCGCAGCGCCGGATCCCCCATCAGGCGCGTGATGGCGGCGCTCAGCGCTCCGACGTCCCCCTCCCGGACCAGGAACCCCTCCCGCTCGGCTTCCGGAGGGAGCAGCTCCGGAATCCCGGCGTGGCGGGTCGACACCACGGGGACGCCGAGCGTCGCCGCCTCCATGATCGAGACCGGCGTACCCTCGCTGTCTCCGGTCGGGGCGGTCTTGCTGGCCAGCACGAAGAGCGAGGCCGCGGCGAGGGACTCGAGAACCTCCGATCGCCCCGCGAATCCTCGGAGCTCGACGGACCCCTTCAGACCGTGCGTCTCCACCAGCGAGGTGAGCTCCCCCCGCAGAGGGCCGTCCCCGATCACCTGGTAGCGCCATTCCTCCGAGATCGCTCTGCTCGAGCGGGCAAAGGCCTCGAGGGAATCGTCGATTCCCTTCTTCTGCACCAGACGACCGATCGTCAGGACCCGCCGCGGTCCCGTGCAGGGAGACCACGACGCGTGTCGAAAGGCCGGATCCGCCGCGAGGCGAACCACGCCGACCCGGTCGGGCGGAGCTCCGAGCTCGAGGAGGAGGCTCCTCGTATGCTCGCCGTTGGTCAGGATCCCCGCCCCGGAGGCGAAGAGCCGCTGGTAGACCCCGGGCCGCTTCCTCGGGTAGGAGGAGCAGTCGTAGCCGTGGAAGAAGACGCTGAACCGCCTGCGCGCGACGGCGGCGACCGGCAGCCACCTGAGCCCGACGGGCCCGAAGTGGGCCAGCAGGTGGTCGGCTCCCGCGACCTCGGGCAGGCTCGCGAGCCGCGCGATCCGGGTCGCGCTGGGGCGCCGCCTGCCCAGCGCTCTCGCGCGCCGCAGGTTTCGGAGGAAGCGCAGCGGGTGCCTGGCGCCAGCCATCACCTCCCCCCCAAGAGGAAGTCGCTCCGTCGTGAGCGACGGAGCCGGAGCTGGGAGCGAGCTCTGGAGCGAGCCTCGGCGACTCGCGATCACCCACACCTGGTGGCCCTGGTCCTCGATCCAGCGAACCGGCTCGAAGACGAAGGTCCTGGTGACGTGGGGGTATCTCGAGGTCAGGATCGCGATCTTCATTCGGCGCTCTGCCCCGAGGCCGCCGCTCCTTCCGAAGGCGGCTCGAGCCAGCGGGAGAGATCGAGTCGGATCAGGTCCTGGAGCCGCAGCAGGTCTTCTCGGAACTCTCCAGTGAGCCGGTGCCGCACCGCCTCATCCATCGGCGGATGCGTCCAGTGCACGCGCCGGAGATTGCTGCGAACCAGGCGACGCCGGAGCTCCCCGGAGACGGACCTGGGCCTCTTCCCGGCGGACATCGCCTCGACCTCGGCCGGGCCGCCAAGCAGCCGGTGAAGGGACCGGCTCCGCGGAATCCAGACGCTCCGCTCGGAGGCGTTGTGTCGCCGGCTGAGATCGGGCGTGAAGCTCTCGGAGACGCCGAGGAAGGCGAAGGTCCGCCGCATCACCGCCGCGGGATCCGGGGCGAAGTCGTCGTAGAGGAGGACGAGGATGCGCTCGCGATCGAAGCGGGCGTAGTAGCGCTCGAGCTGCTCGAAGTAGAGGCCGCGCCGCCGGTAGTACCAGGTGGGCGACCAGCGGCGGCGCACCCGCTCCTCCTCGGCATCCAGGGCGGCGGAGAAATCGGCGATCGGCTCGAGGCCCTCCCGGCGGAACTGGAGGAACTTCGAGTAGGCTCGGTCGACCGGGTTGCGCAGCAGGGCGAGCAGAGCCACCTGCGGAAGCGCCTCGTGGATCCGGTCCGCGGCCTCCGGGATGAACATGTACGAGACCGACGACTCCCCGACCGCCGTGGCGCTGCCCGCGCGGGCGAAGAGGCGCTGGTAGCCCTCGGCCGTCACGATCGACTCCTGGTACTTCGCCACTCGCAGGCGCTTCTCGAGCCCTCGGAAGCGGCGGGGGTGCTCGTCGTCGGGCCCGCGGAAATCGGGGCTGCGCCCCTGGAAGGCGAAGTAGTTGGGCTCCTTCCGGCGGCTCACGAAGATCTCCGGGTGCTGCTTCAGGTACTCGTGGAACGAGGTCGTCCCCGACTTGGCCGCGCCGATCAGGAGGAAGCTCGGGAGCCGCGTCACGTGCGGCACGGCCGCGCGCTCTCGACCAGCGCGCCGAAGGCCTCGCCGAAGCGGTCCGCGCTGTGAGTGGACGACACCCAGCGGCGTCCCTCCCGTCCCAGGCGCGCGCGCAGGGCGGCGTCGCCGAGCAGGCGCGCGAGACCCGCGGCGAAGCGCGGAAGGGCGGCGAGACCATCGCCCTCCGCCCCCTCCACCCGCACCCCGAAGCGCGACAGCACCCCCTCGGGATCGACCGACGCGACGGGGGGCGTCTCGCAGGCCAGCGCCTCGAGAAGGCTCACCGCCAGCCCTTCGTGGAGCGAGGTGTTGACGAGAGCCCAGGCCGACGCGAGCCACCTCGCCTTCTCCTCCTCGCCGACGTGTCCGAGCGCGCGCAGGTTCGGAGGGAGCGCGCGCGGCTGCCAGGCGCGCTCCCCGTCGAAGTGTGCCTGGCCGAGCATCAGGAACTCCACGCTCGGGAAGCGGCGGGCCAGCTCGACGAAGAGCCACGGCCGCTTGTAGGGATCCAGCCGCCCCAGGAAGACCACCGAGGGGCGCGGGCTCTTCTCGGCGGTGGGCTCGATCTCGACGATGTTGGGCAGGAAGGCGACGTGGGGCGGGTCGACCCCGTAGGCCTCGGGGATCTTCGCGGCGAGCGAGGGCGCAGGGGTGGCGAAGAGCACCGGTCGCCGCAGCCAGCGCGAGCAGCGGACCACGCGGGCGAGCGAGGTGCAGTCGATGGACTCGAGGCCCCGGGGCGGCGTCTGCGGCACCTCGGGGATCCGGATCGAGGAGATCCGCGCGTCGTCCCGCGGTCCTCGCGGATCGCGCACCCAGACGATGATCGGCGTCCGGGGGAGGAGCCGAAGCAGCCCGCGGTAGCTCGGGCGGTAGTCGATGGTGAGCAGCAGGTCGAGCCGCTCGGTGCGCACGCGGCGCGCGTCCTCGAGCCACGCCTCGCTCCGAGCGACGAGCCGGGCCCCGTGGGTCGCGAGCTCCCTCACCTCGGACTTGCTGCGGCGGCGCGAGAAGCAGACGACCTCCACGCCGTGCTCGGGCGCCCGCTGGAAGTAGTGCACCACCTGGCGCGCCGCCCAGCCGAAGCCGCCCATCCGACCCAGGGACCCGCTGAGGGAAGCGTCGAAGAACTCGTTGGAGACGAGGCCTAGCCTCATCGCTCCTCCCTCCACCCCGCGAGTCGCCGCGCCGGCCTCGAAGCCTCCTCCCTACATCAGCCGCAGCTTCATCGCCAGCGAGAAGCCGAGCTTCTCGAGGGGGCGCATTCGCCAGTGATCTCCCGCCTCCGGAAGCTCGCCGAGCCTGGCGAGAAAGTCGGCCATGTACTCCCTCATCTGCGAGACGTAGTCCGGCCTCCCCCGGTTCTTGAAGTAGGGGGCGGAGAAGAGCTCCATCAGAGAGCGGAGCGAGATGATTCCCCCTTTGCGCTTCTCCTGGAAGCCTTCCCAGCGGCGCAGGTGTTCCTCCGACCGGAAGAAGTTCATGGTGCTTCACGAGTAGGGGACGTTGAACATCCACCTTCCGATCGGGACCGAGACGTAGCCGATCAGCCCCTCCGGCTCCTCTCGCTCGATCTCGCCATCCTTCACCTCGACGCGGATCGGCTCGCCGCAATCGAGACACACGGAATCGATCCGCACCGTCCTACCCGGAAAGAGCCAGCAGACCGCCAGCGATTCGAACGCTCACTGGCCGAACCATTTCTGCTGTCCGTCCACGGTCAGTCGGAAGTGGGTGGGGAGATTGTTGAAGGGTGCGAAGGATACGACGCTATCGCTCCTCGGATAGAGCCAGCCCGGAAGGCCCCGGACCGAGAAGAGCTTGTGCAGCGCCGCGCGACCCTCCCTCGGCGACACGCCGAGCTCGGCTGCGATCTCCGTGTAGTGCGGCGCCTGCCCCGTCGCCACCAGGCGATCCATGATGACGCTGAACGTCCTGTCGAGCAGAGTCGGTTCCGCCATCGGATTTCCCCTCCTTGCCTAGAGCCGGCGGGATCCCCCTTCCAGACCCTTCGATTCGCCGATCCTACCGCCTCTCTTCTCTCCTTGCCCGAGCCTGCGTCGATCGCGTGCCGATCGCAGCCGGACGGCAACCCACCCGCCGGCCCGATCGGAGGCCGGATGCAGAGAGCGCCGAGCCGTACCTGCTCGAGCGGGCATTCAGGGCGAGCGCCCCTCTCAGGTGAGACCGACGTCGAGCGCCATCATCGCCAGGAATCCCGCGATCAGCGCAGAGGTGGTCGCGAGCTTGGTCTCCGGACGCGTCGTCTCCGGGATGATCTCGCTGCAGATCACGAACAGCATCGCACCCGCGGCGAAGGTGAGCGCCCAGGGGAGGAGGCCGCTCGCGAGCGCAGCCGCCGCGGCGCCGAAGGCCGCCCCCGCCGCCTCGAGCACGCCGGTGCCGAGGCTGAGCAGGAAGGCGCGCGTGCTGGCGTAGCCGATCGAGGTGAGGCCGGCGGCTACCGCGAGCCCTTCGGGCACGTTCTGGAGGCCGATCCCGATCGCGAGCGGAACCCCGCTCGTCACGTCGCCGGCCCCGAACCCGACGCCCACCGCCATGCCCTCGGGCAGGTTGTGGAGTGCGATCGCCAGCACGAACAGCCAGACCCGGCGCACCGCGACTCCGGAGGGACCCTCGCGACCGCTCTCGAAGTGCTCGTGCGGCACCAGGCGGTGCGCGAGGGCGAGCGCCCCCGCGCCGAGAAGCAGGCCGCCGCTCACCACCCCGGCCGCCGCCTAGCTCGAGCCCGCCTTCGCGAGCGCCACTTCGATGCCGGGTGCGAGGAGCGAGAAGAAGGTCGCCGCCAGCATGATCCCGGCCGCCACGCTGAGGAGCACGTGGTTGGCGCGCTGCGAGATCTCCCGGACCGAGTAGACGCCGAGCGCGCCGATGCCGGTCGCAAGCCCGGCCAGCAGGCCGGCGACGGAGCCCTGGAGGACGGGCGAGTCCACGGCGGGGAAGCCTAGGCAATCGCCGCCGCCGCGCACGGCGAGCAGCCTCGACCCGAGGTTCCTCGCCGAGAGCGAGCCCGGCCCGGAAGCGGAGGCGGCTGGCCCGCGGCGGGCAGGATCGCCTACAAATGGGGAATCCCGGATCCGTGCCGGGCGAGGGAGAAGGCATGAAGGTCTACACGTCCACGATCGAGGTCGCGACCCGCCGCCCGCGCGAGCTGGTGGACATCACCGAGGCCGCGCGGGAGGAGGTCCGCAGGTCTGGAGTCGAGTCGGGCCTCTGCGCCCTCTACGCCCACGGGGCGACGGCGGCGCTGATGATCCAGGAGAACGACGACCCCCAGGTGCCCGAGGACCTGCTCGACTGCCTCGACCGGATGGTGCCCGCGGGAGGCTGGCGCCACGACCGCATCGACGACAACGGCGCGGCGCACATCCAGGCGGGGATCGTCGGCCCGAGCGAGGTGGTCCCGGTCCGCGGCGGCGAGCTCGCGCTCTCGCGGTGGCAGAACGTCTTTCTCTGTGATTTCGACGGCCCGCGCCGAGCGCGCCGCGTGCTGGTCACGATCACCGGGGAGTAGCCGCAGAGCGGTTGCGGAGCCAGACCAGCGTGGCGCCCCAGCCGCCGCGGCCGGGCGGCGCGTCGGCGAAGCGCTCGACGCGGGGGTCGCGCGCGAGCAGCGCCTGCACCTGGGCGCGCTGGATGCCCTTCCCGCGGCCATGGATCAGCCGCACTTCGCGGTAGCCGGCCTCCTGGGCAGCCTCCAGATAGGCATCCACGACGCCGCTGATCTCGGAAGGCCGGAAGGCGTGGAGGTCGAGGTGGTCCTCGATGGGGAGCCGAACCGGCTCGGAGAAGGGTCCGCCGTCGTCCGTCTCCGTCATGATCCACGCCTCTCGCCTCGGCTTCCCGATGGTGCCAGAGACGGATCGAGTCGGCAGGGGGACCGCGGAGCGGTGTATGCTCGAAGCATCGACGTCGAGGTCCCGCGTGTACGACCTCACCACCTTCCCGATGAGCCAGATGATCGAGTGCGGCGCTGCGCTCCGCCGGCTGGGGCAGGGGGCCGGCTCGATGGAGGAGACCGCGAACCGCATCGTGGACCACCTCTACGCGCGCTGCGCGGATCCGGAGAGCGGGATCCCCTCGCTGGCGCTGGTGAGACTCTTCAAGACCACCGCCTTCGAGGACCTCGATCCCGACGGCCAGGCGTTCGCGCTTCGCCTGCTCGGAGATCGGCCGGCGCCTCGAGGGCTCCCCTGTCTCACCCTCTTCGCCACCCGGGGCGATCGGCCGGAGTGGAACGCGAGGCAGCAGTCGGTGGGCCATCGCGCCATTCCGCTCCCCAGCGAGCGCGTCGTCGAGCGCCTGCCGATGGTCTCCCAGGTGATCAGACAGCTGGGACTCGACCTGGCCTCGGTGGTGCGAACCCGTTCGGAGGTGCTGGTCCAGCCGGCCGAGAAGCGCTTCAGCGTCTTCTACGTGAGGGACGCGGAGGGGAGCCCGTTCGTTCCGGACCAGAGCGACTTCGTGCGGCCCGCCGGGATCCGCTCGGTGGTGGGAACCGGAGGGCTTCTTCCCAACGGCGAGCTCTGCGTGTTGATTCTCTTCTCGAAGGTCGAGATTCCCCGCGTGGTGGCCGAGCGCTTCAGCGGGCTCGCGCTCCACGTGAAGCAGGCGCTGCTTCCCTTCTCGGACGGCCCTCTCTTCGCCGCCCCCGCCCTGGGGCGAGCGCCGGCCGCGGCCTCCGGTCAACCCCCGCGCCCACGGGAGTTCTCGAGCCTGCCCGAGCGCGTCGAGTCGCTCGAGGAGCTCCTCGTGGTGCACGAGCAGGTCGCCCTCGATCAGGCGAAGAGGCAGGAAGAGACGATGCTGGAGCTCCGCGAAGCCACCCGGGCCGCGGAAGCCGCATCCCGCGCCAAGAATGCCTTCCTCGCCACCATCAGCCACGAGATCCGGAGTCCCATGACGGGGCTGATCGGGACGGCGGAGCTGCTCTGCGAGACGGAGCTCTCTCCCGAGCAGCGCGAGCTGGTCGAGATCCTGCGCTCGTCGGCCTCCCACCTGCTCGCCGTCATCAACGACATCCTCGACTACTCGAAGATCGAGGCAGGGGAGCTCAAGCTGCAGATCCAGAGCTTCGAGCCCGCAAGCGTGGTCGAGGAGATCGCCTGGCTCTTCCGGGGACGAGCCATGGAGAAGGGCCTCTCGCTCGCGCTCGACACCGCGCCCGCCCTGCCCAAGCGGGTGAGGGGGGACCCGCTCCGCGTCCGGCAGATCCTCTGGAACCTGGTCAGCAACGCGATCAAGTTCACCGAGGCCGGATCGATCGAGATCCGCATCCGACCGCAGCGCGAGAGCGGGCGATCGACGCGGATGCGCTTCGAGGTGAAGGACACCGGGATCGGCATCCCCGAGCGGGAGATCCCCCGCGTCTTCGAGGACTTCACCCAGCTCGACGCGTCCTCGGCCCGGGGCGTAGCCGGCACGGGACTCGGTCTCGCCATCTGCCGGCGCCTGGTGGCAGCGATGGGAGGAGAGATCGGAGCGACGAGCCCGCCGGGAGAGGGCTCCACCTTCTGGTTCGAGCTTCCGCTGCCCGAAGACGGGGCGAGCGAGGGAGAGCGGTAGCCGCGCGGCCCCGCCGCCGAAACGGACTCAGGCGATGACCTCGCAGGGGAGGCCGAGCGCTGCGAGGCGCCGGGCGACGGCGCGGACCCGCTCCTCGGGCAGGCGGGCGAGGTCGCCCAGCCGGTAGTCGCGGTCGAGCATCCGGTACTTGTCGAGGCCGAGGCGGTGATAGGGCAGGACGTGGATGGCGGTCACGCCCCCGCGCAGCTCTTCGATGAAGCGGATCAGGGCGCCGACGTTCTCCTCCGTCTCGGTCACTCCCGGTACCAGCGGGATCCGGATGATGAGCGCGACTCCGCTCGCCGCGGCAAACCTGGCGTTCTCCAGGATCGGCCGATTCGAGGTCCCGAGCATCCTGGTGTGCAGCTCGTCGTCGATCAGCTTGAGGTCGTAGAGCAGGAGATCGGTGTGCTCGAGGACGCTCCGCAGCGCCTCGCGAGGCGCGAATCCACAGGTGTCGAGCGCGGTATGGATTCCCGCCTCCCGGCAGCGCTCGAAGAGCGCCGCCACGAAGCGCGGCTGGCGCAGGGGCTCGCCGCCGGAGGCGGTGACTCCTCCCTCCGAGCTGCGGTAGTAGGGGGCGTCCTTCTCGATCTCCCGGAGCGCTTCCTCGACCGAGATCTCCCGACCGAACATGCGCAGGGCGCCAGGCGCACACGCTGCCACGCAGCGGCCGCAGTGGTCGCAAAGCTCCCTCTCGACCCGGATTCCCCCGCCCTCGAGCGAGATCGCCTTGGGGTCGCAGACCGGTAGACAGCGGCCGCAGCCGTCGCACAGGGAATCGACGTACGCGAGCTCGGGGTGGGAACCCTGCGACTCCGGATTCGAGCACCAGGGGCAGGCCAGGGGACACCCCTTCATGAAGACCGTGGTCCGGATGCCCGGTCCATCCTGCAGGCTGAAGCGCTGGATGTTGAAGATCCAACCCGTGACCACCAGCGCCCCGTCCCCCTGGTCTCCTAGTCGACGACCCCGGCGCGGCGCAGCTCCGCGATCGCCGCCCGCGGATAGCCCGCTTCGCCGAGGATCGCCTCGGTGTGCTCGCCGGGCTGGGGATCCACCTGTCTGATCCGTCCCGGTGTCGACGAGAGCTTGATCATGATCCCCGCCTGCTTCACCTTGCCGAGCCGCGGGTGATCCACCTCCACGATCATCTCGCGATGCAGCAGATTGGGGTCGGAGACCAGCTCGGAGATCGAGTACACCGGCGAGGTACAGGTGTCGGCCTCCATCAGCAGCGACACCCACTCGTCCCGGGTCCTGGTCCGGAAGGCCTGGCGGAAGCGCGCGAAGATTTCCTCCTTCTTCTCGCCCTCCGCGTACTGGTGCGGGATCAGGTCCCCGAGGCCGAGCAGGCCACACAGGTTCGCGTAGAACTGCGGCTCGATGGCGCCGACGCTCAGGTACTTGCCGTCCCTGGTCTGGTAGATGTTGTACCAGGGGTGGCGACCGGTGAGGAGGGTCTCGCCCCGCCTCGGCTCGTGGCCGGTAGCGAGGTACTCGTCGATCGCAAGCGAGACCATGCCCACGATGCCGTCGGTGGCCGAGACGTCGATCAGCTGCCCCTCCCCGCTCGCCTGTCTGGCGATCAGGGCCGCCAGGATCGCGATCGCCGCCTGCATGCCTCCCCCGGCGCTGTCGGCCGCCGTGGCGCCGGGGATGGTCGGAGGTCCGCCGGCCGGACCCGTCATGCCCACCGTTCCGCCGATCGACTGATAGTTGATGTCGTGGCCGGCGATGTCACGGTACGGCCCGTCCGCCCCGTAGCCGGTGAGGGAGCAGTAGACGACCCGGGGATTGGCGCTGCGGACGGCGTCGTAGTGCACCCCCAGCCGCTCGGCGGCGGAAGGCCTGAGCCCCACCATCAACACGTCGGCCCTGGCGAGAAGCCTGAAGAACACCTCGAGGCCGCGTTCGCTCTTGAGGTCGAGGCCGAGCGGCCGGGTGTTGCGCCTCATCCCGTAGGCCCAGGCGGGCGCCTCCCACTGCCGGCGGCCGCGCTTCTCGATCACCGACCGCGCCTCGACGATCCTCACCACGTCCGCGCCGAGATCGGCGAGGATCCGGGTGCAGTGGGCTCCGGGTCCGACGTTGGTCAGGTCCAACACCCGGATGCCTTCCAGCGCGCCGCTCATGAGTCCCTAGTCCGCTGGAGCGCCGCGATGGTGGCGCGGAGCCAGTCCTCGTCCCGCTGCAGCGCGCTCGAGCCGTCCAGGAGGATGGTGGTGAAGATCCCCTCGCAGCGCTCCCGCAGCTTGGGCGCCAGCTCGTCGCCGATCGCGACGATCGCGAACTCCTCCAGCATCTCGTCGCCGATCAGTGCGGGCATCTCGCGCCACCTGCCCTCCAGGGAGAGCCGGTGCAGCTCGTTCCCGAGGTCGCTCCACCCGTGGAGCTCCAGCACCGAGTGATAGGTGCGGGTGGAGGCGTAGAAGGAGAGGCGCTGCTTGACTGCCGCCCTCGCCGCCGCGAGCCCCTCCTCGTCCCTGCTCACCGCGAGCAAGGGAGATCCGACCACGTCGATCTCGGCGAGCGTGCGGCCGGCCCTCCTGGCGCCTTCCTCGATGTTGGGAAGCAGGACCTCCCTCGCGTGTCGGAAGGTCGAGATGGGGTGGATGCGGAGGCCGTCGCAGAGCTCGCCCCCCAGGCGGGCCATGTAGGTGTTGACCGCGGCGAGGTAGATGGGAATGCGAGGGTGCTCGATCGGTCCCGGATTGAAGAAGGGCGGCATCAGGGTGAACCGATAGTGCTCTCCGCTGAAGTAGACGGGCTTCGCGGGGCTCTGGAAGCTCTCGAACATGGCCTTCAGGCAGAGGATGTAGTCGCGCATGCGGGGCCCCGGCGGCGCGGTCCAGGGGGCGCCGTAGCGGCGCTCGTTGTGGCCCTTCACCTGGGTGCCGAGGCCGAGCTGGAAGCGGCCCCCGGAGAGCTGCTGCAGGTCCCAGGCGAGCTGCGCCGTCACCATCGGGCTCCTGGGAAAGGAGATCGCCACGTTGGTGCCGAGGAGGATGCGCCGGGTGTGCTCGGCGACGATGGCGAGCGGCAGGTAGGGGTCGTGGCCGGCCTCCGGCACGGTCGCGCGGTCGAAGCCCAGCTCCTCCACCTTGCGGGCGACGGCCGCGATCCCGCCGATGCTCACGCCCCCGTCGCCCTTGCCGGCGTACTGCTCGGTCTCGGGACTCAGGATCGTGGTTTCGACTCGCATCACGCCCCCTGCACCGGGCCCCAGTCTTCGTCGACCGAGGACGTCCGAGGCCCCTATCCCGCGCTGCGGCGAGAGGGCAGCGACAGGGTTCCGCCGGAGGGGGTCGCCGGTCCTTCCGCGGTCGAGATCATCACCTCGAGATCGACCCGGTGGTCCCCCTCCTCCACATACTTGCGTGTCACCTTCCCGGTGATGATCATGTCGTCGCCCGCACAGAGGTTCTGCCGCATGTGGATCTGCACCCGCCGGACGGTGCTCTCCGGCCCACCCCAATCCGTCATGAAGCGAGCGACCATCCCGATGTTGAAGGGCGTGTTGACGAAGACGTCCTTGGTCTTCGACCGCTGCTGAGCGTAATCCCGATTGGAGTGCTGGGGGGAGAAGTCGCGGGTCGCCGAGGCCAGGTAGACGCAGCGGGTGAGCGTGATCGGCATGACCAGCTCGGGCAGCTCCTCACCCTCGAGAACGTCCTCCCAGAAGCGCTGCTGGAAGGCGCGGAGCCGGTAGCCGGTCCTCTCCCCCTGAATCATCTCCTCGACGGCCGGGCTCCATCCGCCTCCGCTCGCGGCCGCGGCCGGCTTCGCCCCCTTCTCCCGTCCGTAGCCGAAGGCGCTCATCCGCTCCCGCGCCACCAGCGCTCCATGCTGGTTGCGGTAGATCCTGTCCATGGTCCAGAAGTGCCCCTCCCCGAGACGCGTCTTCTTCCAGGGGGAGACGGAGACCAGCCGCTGACTCACGCTCAGGCGGTCGCCCACCTGAAGGGGCACGCCCATCTCCACCTCGATCCGGTTGATGATGCCAACCGGGAGGTCGAGCGCATCCTTGATCTGGTAGTGGATGTGGGGGGCGGGCTCGCGGCCGCCGGGAGGCCACGGCCAGCGGAACTGCATGGCGAAGGCGGTCATGAAGGAGCCCGGGGGCGCGACCACGCTGCGAAAGCCCTTCGACCGGGCGTAGTCTCCGTCCAGGTAGAGGGGGTTCCCGTCCTCCAGCGTCTCGCACCAGTGGCGGATCAGGTACTCGTTCACCTCGAGCGGCGCCGGCTCGGGCTCCGACTCCACGGTCAGCTCGCGAAGCCTCTGCTTGGCCTCCTCGGAGAGATCCTCGGGGATGTAGTCCAGCGTCCCTTCTTCAGTCATGTCGCGCTCCTGACTCGTTTGCGCCGGCGCCGCGAGATCGCCAGGCGAGGCGGCGCCCGGCTACGCCTGCCGGGCTTCCGGCCGATCCCACCTCCTCGTCACCAGTGCATCGACGGCCTTCGCCCCCCTCGAGAACACCACGAGCGGGTTGATGTCGATCTCCTCGATCTCGTCCGCGTAGTCCGTCACCAGCTGCGACACCCGCAGGATCGCTTCGACGATCGCATCGATGTCCGCCGGCGGCTTTCCCCGCATCCCCTCGAGAACGCGGTAGCCCCTGATCTCACCGATCATCTCCTCGGCGTCCCGGCGCGTCACGGGGGCGACCCGGAAGGAGACGTCCCGGAGCGCCTCGACGAAGATGCCGCCCAGGCCGAACATGACGACCGGACCGAAGACCGGATCCCTGGTCGTGCCGATGATCACCTCGACACCGCCCTGCACCATCTCCTGGACCAGGACTCCCCGGATCGCGGCGTCCGGAGCGAACCGCTTCGAGCTGGCCAGGATCTCCTGGTAGGCGGCGCGCACCTCGCCCTCCGACGCGAGGTCGAGCCGGATCCCCCCCGCCTCGGTCTTGTGCAGGATCTCCCCCGACTGGATCTTGAGCGCCACCGGGTAGCCGAGCTCCCGCGCCTCGGCCACGGCTTTCTCCGCGGAGGTGGCGAGAGCTTCGCTGGTGACCGGAATGCCGTAGCAGCGGAGAATCCGCTTGCACTCGAACTCGGAGAGCCGCTCCCGAGACCGGATCAGGGCATCGGCGCCTTCGCCGGGGAGGATTCGCGGCGGAAGCGAGCTCGCATCGCCCGCCTGGCTCGCCTTCTCGTGATACCAGCAGAGCTTCGCCACCGCCTCCGCCGCCTGGAGACCATCTGCCAGGATCGGGATTCCCGCGTCCTCGACGAGCGCGATGCACCTGGCGACGTACTCGGAGTCGTCGGGGAGGTGCGTCATCAGCACCACCGGCTTCTCGGTCGCGCGGCAGATCTCGACCAGCTCTTCCGCCAGCTTCATCCCGGTCCCCTCGCGGATGAACGCCTGCGCCAGCACGACGTCGATGCCCGGGTCGTCGAGCAGCACCCGGAGGCACTTTCCCCAGACGCTGGTGTCCCTCCCGCCCTGAGCGGTGAGATCGATGGGATTCCTCGCCGATGCGAAGGCCGGAAGGTATCGCTCCAGCTGCTCCCGGGTCGCCCCGCTGATCTCGGGAACCGAGAGACCGAGCCGCTCGCACTTGTCCGCGAGCAGCACCCCCTGCCCTCCGGAGCCCCCGAGGATCGCCACCCGCCTCCCCCGGTACTCCCTCCCGCTGCGGTGCAGGATCGCGAACGCCGTGAGATCGCCCAGGGCCTCGATGCGGACGATCCCCATCTGTCGGAAGAAGGCGTCGTAGATCTGATCGTCCCCGGCCAGGGAGCCGGTGTGAGAGGAGGCGGCCCTCGCACCCGCCCCGGTGCGCCCGACCTTGAGGATCAGGATCGGCTTGCGCATGCGGAGCGCCTTCTCCGCGACCTGGCGAAGCTTGCCTCCGTCCTTGGCGCCCTCGAGATATCCGCCGATCAGCTGGGTCTCCGGCGTATCGAGCAGGTAGCCCGCGAAATCCGAGAACTCGGCGTCCGCTTCGTTCCCCACGCTGGTGAAGGAGCTGAATCCCACCCCCGCCGCGGTGGCCTGCGCGTACATCATCGCCCCGAAGGCGCCGCTCTGCGAGACGAAGGCCACGGTGCCCGGCGTGACTGGCTCGAGGTCGGCGATGAAGGCGAACGAGGCAATCACGGAGTCGGCCGAGTTGATCAGCCCCAGGCAGTTGGGCCCGAGGATCCGGATCCGGCTCGCCCTCGCCAGCTCCCGGACCCGCGCCTCGAGCGCCCTGCCTTCGGGGCCCACCTCCGCGAAGCCCGCGCTGAAGATCACCACCACCTTGACGCCCTTCGCCGCGCACTGCCCGAGCGCGTCCAGGACCGACTCCGCGGGAACGCTGATGATGGCCATGTCGACGCCGCCGGGAACGTCCAGGATGGTCGGGTAGCACCGGTAGCCCTCGACCTCCTGATGGCGGGGATTGATGGGATAGACCTTGCCCGCATAGCCCCGCTTGCGAAGAGCCGCGAGCGGCCTGCCCCCCGGCTTCGCCGGGTTGCTCGATGCGCCGATGATCGCGATCGATCTCGGGTGGTAGAAGAATCCGATTCCCGAGGCGTCGTTGTCGAACGCCGCCGTTCCCATGCGTGCTCGTCCCTTTCCGGCGCTCTCGTCCTGCCGGGGCGGTGATCGAGTGGCCTTCCCCCGGCGGCACCTCTGCTCTCGCCCCGGGCACCGATGCGACCGCTCGCCTAGGCGGAAGGGTCGGCCGGCGAGGATAGCAACTTCTCCCCACCGCGATCGAGCAGGCGGGGCGAGAGCCCGCGTGATCGGCGCATTGCGGGCTGGTGTAAGATCAGGCCAGCCGAAGAGGGCGGACCGACCGAGGGAGGGCGAGATGAGATACCAGGATGCATTCGAGAAGGTCGAGGAGACCGAGGACTACCTGATCGACACCCTGCGCAAGCTGATCGCCGTCGATACCTCGGTGCCGCCCGGGGAGAACTACGAGCGGCTGATCGACGTCGTCGAGCCCGAGTTCACCAAGCTCGGGTTCGCCACCCGGAGGGTGACGCTTCCCGAGGATCGGGTCGCGCAGATGCCCTGGGAGCTCTCGGGACCCCGCGTCAACCTGGTCGCCGATCTCGGCCTCGACAAGCCCAGAGCCACCGCCTACGCGCACATGGACGTGGTGCCCATCGACGAGCCTTGGACGCGCGATCCCTTCGCCGGCGAGGTGATCGACGGAAAGCTCTACGGGCGGGGAGCCGTCGACATGAAGGGCTCGATCGCGTGCTTCCTGGGGGCGATGAAGGTGCTGACCGAGATGGGGATCGAGCCGCACTACTCGGTCGGCTGCAACCTCTGCACCGACGAGGAGCTCGGGGTCTATCCGGGCGCGCGGTATCTCGCCGAGGAGGGCTACTTCGCGAGCCACCTGATCTGGCTCGAGCTCGGCGCCATGGAGCCGATCGTGGTGGTGGGCGCCGCGGGCTCGATCCGGGTCGACCTCCGGGCGGTGGGCAGGAGCTGCCACTCCGGGATGAACTACCTCGGCGTGAACGCGATCGAAGAGCTGGTCCCCGTCCTCGACGAGCTGCTCCTGCTGAAGAAGGAAACCGAGCGGCGCCTGTCGCGAATCCCGACCTTCCCGCTGCCGCAATGCCCCTACGACAAGATGACGCCGATGTTCAACCTCGCCATCATCGGCGGCGGCACCAAGGAGAACATCGTGCCGGGCGGCTGCAAGCTCACCATCAACCGCCGCTACATCGTCGAGGAGCGCTACGAGGACATCGTCTCCGAGATCGAGAAGGCGATCCAGCGCGGCCGGGAGAGATCACGTCTGGAGGACCTCTCCGTCCGCTTCGTCC